>Ga0299913_10004447_pt1 | contig 11774 bp, 13 predicted proteins | sample RVTome_9_FD_201360 | JGI IMG/M metagenome (GOLD analysis project Ga0299913, IMG submission 201360) | Soil microbial communities from uranium-contaminated site in the Upper Colorado River Basin, Wyoming, United States - RVT155D38 (version 2) ... | reverse complement strand
GGACTCCCACTGGCCGAGCAACGTCGTCTTGCCGTACCCCGCCGGCGCGCAGACGAGCGTCAGCCTCCGTCCCCGTCCCTCGCGCAGCCGGTCGACGAGGTGTCCCCGTGGAACGAGGCCCGCGCGCATGCGCGGCGGCTGAAGCTTCGTCTCGAGCATCAGCTCCTGCATGGGGACCCACTCCCGTTTGGCGTCAGACGGCTCGAGAGCTCCGTTTCCGGGTCTCCCGTCAGTCAAGCGTACCGAGCAATCCCCGCAGAAGGAAGAACACTCCGAGGACGCCCAGCACGACCGCGACGATGGCTCGCTCGCGCTCGAACACGGCTCTCTGCGCGCGGGCGAGCAGCGCTGCCGACCGCTCCGGAAAGACGACCGCGGCGAGGAGGAGCGCGGCGAGGAAGGAGACGGCGACGGCGGTGAACCCGGCGACGCTCGCCGCCTGGCCGCCGGCCGAGTAGCCGAGCTGCGCGATCGATGCCGCACCAGCGAGCGTGAGCGCGAGGTTCTTCGGGTTGAGGACGACCATCGCGAGTCCGCCGGCGAATGCACCGCGCGGCCCGACGCGATCGAGAACGGTCGACCAGCGGGGCCGTTCCTCGTCGCGCCGCGGCCGGCGTAGGTGCACCATGAGGAGCGCGAGGAAGAGGGCGCCGACCACGATCTCGAGCGCGCTCAGCGGCCGTTCCAGTGGGCCGCCGGCTCCCTCGTCGTCGGAGACGAGCGCGACGGCGAGCGCCGCTATCGCCGCGACGGCGAGCGCCTCGCCGGAGATGAAAGCGACGGCGTTCCGGGCCGGCCGGCTGGTGCCGAGCAGCGCGATCTGGAACAGGACGGGCATCGGGCTGACGGCGATGCCGAGCGCCGCAGCCGTGAACGCGCTCAGGTCTCCCGTCACGGCGGTGAATTCTGGCCGAAGTTCACCCAGGATGAACCGGCCCGCGGGCGTTCACGTTGCCTCCACACCGCGTCATGCTGGCTTCGTGAGCTCGCCGATCGGCGCCGGAGGCACGAGCACCGTGTACGAGATCCTCGTTCGCGGCGAGCTGAGCGAGGCGCTCGCGTCGACGCTCGGCGCCCGCCGATTCGAGCCTCGAGAGGGCAAGACCCTCGTCGTCGTCGAGGTGATCGACCAGGCGCACCTCCACGGAATTCTCGAGCAGCTGAGAGATCTCGCTATCGACATCGAGAGAGTGAATCCCGTATGAGCGAAAGGAGCACACGTTGAGCGAGCGCGCCGCCCGCGAGCACCTTCCCATCCCCGACCGCCCGCACGTCGGCCTCACGACGTACGACGCGAAAGATCCGGCGACGTCGTTCCCGCCGATCGAGCCCCTGCGGCCGCCGGAAGGCGCTCCCAACGTGCTCGTCATCCTCATCGACGACGTGGGTTTCGCCGCCTCGAGCGCCTTCGGCGGGCCTATCTCGACGCCAACCGCGGAGCGGCTCGCGGCGAACGGCCTCAAGTACAACCGCTTCCACACGACGGCGCTCTGCTCCCCGACGCGCCAGGCCCTGCTCACCGGACGCAATCACCACGCGGTCGGAATGGGCGGCATCACCGAGATCGCGACCTCCGCGCCGGGCTACAACTCGATCCGCCCGAACACGTGCGCTCCGCTCGCCGAGACGCTCAAGCTGAACGGCTACTCGACCGCGCAGTTCGGCAAGTGCCACGAGGTGCCCGTGTGGGAGACGAGCCCGATGGGGCCGTTCGACGCCTGGCCGACCGGATCGGGCTTCGAGCACTTCTACGGCTTCATCGGCGGCGAGACGAACCAGTACGCGCCGGCGATCTACCGCGACACGGTGCCCGTCGAGCAGGGGAAGACGGCCGAGGAGGGCTATCACTTCACCGAGGACATGACCGATCAGGCGATCGACTGGGTCAAGCAGCAGAAGGCGCTCATGCCGGACAAGCCCTTCTTCGTGTACTTCGCGCCCGGCGCCACCCACGCCCCCCATCACGTGCGCCCCGAGTGGTCGGACAAGTACAAAAGGCAGTTCGACGACGGCTGGGACGCGCTCCGCGAGCGGAGCTTCGCCCGCCAGAAGGAGCTGGGCGTGATCCCGGCCGACGCCGAGCTCACCGAGCGCCCGGCCGAGATCCCTGCCTGGGACGACATGCCGGACGACCTCAAGCCTGTGCTCGCACGCCAGATGGAGGTGTACGCGGGCTTCCTGGAACACACCGACCACCATGTGGGCAGGCTGATCGACGCGCTCGGCGAGCTCGAGATCCTCGAGAACACGCTCGTCTACTACGTCATCGGCGACAACGGCGCCTCCGCCGAGGGCACGCCGAACGGCTGCTTCAACGAGATCGCCATCCTGAACGGGGCTTTCGGACTCGAGACCACCGAGTTCATGGTCTCCCGGATCGACGACTTCGGCACGCCGGACGCCTACAACCACTACGCCGTCGGCTGGGCGCACGCGATGGACACGCCGTACCAGTGGACGAAGCAGGTCGCGTCGCACTGGGGCGGCACGCGCAACGGGACGGTCGTGCACTGGCCGCGCGGCATCAAGGCGAGAGGCGAGATCCGGTCGCAGTTCCACCACGTGATCGACATCGCGGCGACGGTGCTCGACGCCGCAGGGCTTCCCGAGCCCGTGGGCGTGAACGGCGTCCAGCAGGAGCCCCTGCACGGCGTCTCCATGTCCTATTCGTTCGACAACGCGGCGGCCGACGAGCGCAGGACGACGCAGTACTTCGAGATGTTCTGCAACCGCGGGATCTACCACCAGGGCTGGACCGCGGTGACGCGGCACAGCACGCCTTGGGTGGCCACCGAGATGCCCGCGTTCGACGACGACGTCTGGGAGCTCTACGGCCCCGACGACTGGACGCAGGCACACGACCTCGCGGACGAGCAGCCCGAGAAGCTCGCCGAGCTCCAGCGCCTGTTCCTGATCGAAGCGGGGAAGTACAACGTTCTCCCTCTCGACGACCGGCGCTTCGAGCGCTTCAACCCCGACCTCGCCGGGCGCCCGCAGCTCGTGGGCGGGACGTCGCAGCTGCTCTTCGGCCGGATGGGCCGCCTCTCCGAGAACTCCATCGTCGCGCTGAAGAACAAGTCGCACTCGATCACGGCGCAGGTCGACGTCCCGGAGGCGGGCGCCGAGGGCGTGATCATCGCGCAGGGCGGCGCGTTCGGCGGCTTCGCGCTCTACGCGAAGGAGGGCAAGCCGGCGTACTGCTACAACCTCTTCGGCCTTCAGCGGTTCAAGGTCTACGGAGACGAGCCTGTCCCCGCCGGCGAGCACCAGGTGCGGATGGAGTTCACGTACGACGGCGGTGGAGTCGGGAAGGGCGGCGACGTCAGGCTCTTCATGGACGGCGAGCAGGTCGGCGAGGGACGGGTCGAAGGCACCGTCCCGATGCTCTTCTCCGCAGACGAGACGACAGACGTCGGAAGCGATACCGCGACGCCGGTCAGCGACGACTACGGCCCGAAGGACAGCGCGTTCACCGGGAACGTGGTCTGGGTGCAGATCGACATCGACGCCGCCGCCGAGGACACCGATCACCTGATCAGCCCGGAGGAGCGGCTACGCGTCGCGATGGCGAGGCAGTGAAGGTCGTCAGTGGCTGATATCCGAACGATCATCTAGGAGGCTTCTCGTATGTGTTGTCTCGTTCTGCTCGCCTCGGGCCTCGGGCCCCGCATCGTGCTCGCCGGCTGGTGGATCTTCGGCGACAAGGTCGACGCCGTCTGGAGCTCGTGGCTCTGGCCGCTGCTCGGGCTGCTCCTCCTGCCGTGGACGACGCTCTTCTACGTGATCGTGTGGTCGGCGGTCGGGGGCGTGAGCGGTGCGGAGTGGCTCCTCGTTGCCCTCGGCGTCGTCCTCGACGTCGGAACGTACGGCGCGCGGTCCGCGAAGACCCGCTACGCCTGATGCGGCTCATATCCCCTGTCTGAAGCTCGAAAAGGAGGAAGAATGGCTCAGTACGAATCCGACACGCCAGGCGTCTCCGGCTGGGCAGTCGGCGGAGTCACGTTCGCCGGCACGATCATGATTCTCGTCGGGATCTTCCAGGCGATCGCGGGGCTCGCGGCGATCTTCGAGGACGAATTCTTCGTGTTGACGCAGAACTACGTCTTCGACCTCGACGTGACCGCGTGGGGCTGGATCCATCTCATCATCGGCATCGTCGTCGTCCTCGCCGGTTACTTCCTCTTCGTGGGAAGGGCGTGGGCGGCGGCGCTCGCAATCCTGCTCGCGATGCTCAGCGCGATCTCGAACTTCTTCTTCATCCCGTACTACCCGTTCTGGTCGCTGCTGATGATCGCCCTCGCGGTCTGGGTGATCTGGTCCGTGACCCGACCGGGCGTCGTCCGGACGTAGGTCCTCTCGAGTCGTCCGCCCGGTCGCCGATGGCCGGGCGGGCGCCTCAGGCCGCTGCGGCGGGTGCGCCTTCGGCCGGGGGCAAGGGAGCGCGGTCCTCCGGATTCGGGAGCGCGACGGCGACGATCCACCCGACCGCCGCCGCGAGCACGGCGATCGGCGCCACATCCGCGGCGGACGAGCCGACGAGGAGCGTCGCGAGCAGGACGGCGGTGAACGGCACGCGCAGGACGGCCGCGGTGGCGGCTGCCATGCCAGCGGCGATCGCGGGTGTCGCGTCGAGACCAGGTAACAGCTCGGCGGCAGCGACCCCGAGCGCGACGCCGAGCGCGATCGACGGGAACACGGGCCCGCCTCGGAATCCGGCTCCCAGCGAGAGCGCGTAGGCAACGGCCTTCGCGACGACGAGCAGCGCCAGCACGCCGGCCGAGGCTTCGGTGACGATGAGGGGGAGCTCCTGCTGTCCCGAGAAGAGAACGAGGTCGACGGGCCGGTCTGCGAGCGCGCGGAACGCCACCGCCAGCACCCCGACCAGGAGCCCGGCGAAGACGAGCGCAGCTTCCGGCCTTGACGACGAGCGCGCCGCGATGTCGTGCGCGAGATGACGGATGGCGACGACCAGGAGGGCGACAGCAACCGCAAGCACGAGGCACCAGGCGAGATCGGCGAGGCGGACGGTCTCGTACGCATCCAGGGCCGGGAGCGCGAGCGACGCCTGATGCAACCCCGGCCAGTCGCCGATGCCGGTGAAGACGAGCGCTCCCGTTCCCGCGGCGACGAATCCGGGAAGCAGCGCCTGGCCCATCTGCCGCGGCGGGATCTGGCCGCTTGCGGCGGCGAGCTCGAAGATCAGGAAGGCCGCGACGAGCGGCCCGCCGAAGAGCGCCGCGATCGCGGCGAAGGCTCCGGCGAGGACGAGCAGCTTCGACTCGGTCTCGCCGACCTCAACGAGACGTGCTGCGACGACGCCGAGCCCGAGGCCGAGCGCGATGAGAGGGGCCTCCGGGCCGAGCACGAGCCCGAGCCCGAGCGAGGCGAGCGCGGCGAGCAGGATGCTCCCGAGATCGCGGGGCTCGAGGGGCTCCATGCCAAGGCCCTCGAGCGGCGGGTGCCCGCCATGACCCGGAAGCCGCAGCGCGAGCGCGACGACCACGCCGGCTAGCCCGGGCACGAGAACGACGTACCAGGCTGCAGGCTCGTCCCACCCGAGCCACTCGGGCACGACCTCCCAGACGAAATGGATGACGTCGTGCAGCGCCGTCTGGAAGAGGATCGCCGCCAGCGCAGCCGGGATCCCGAGGAGCGCCGCGTAGACGAGCGTGCGCAGGTACGTCAGCGCGCGCTCGTCCACGCGAGCACCCTACTGCCGTGGGTGCTAGTCGCGCGCGAGCTTGACCCTGTCGTCAAGAGGGGCGAATACTGCCCGCATCCGTGGGCGAGGCGATCGGGCAGATTCTGTCGTTGGCGGTCGGCGTCGCCCTCAGCCCCGTTCCCATCATCGCGGTCATCCTGATGCTGGTCACACCGCGAGCCCGCGCGAACGGGCCCGCCTTGGTCGTCGGCTGGATCGTCGGGCTCGCGCTCGTCGGGACGATCGTGCTGCTCGCCGCGCCGAGCGCCGCGAGCGAGGACGGCGAGCCGGAGACCTGGGTGAGCGTGCTGAAGCTCGTCCTCGGGATCGGCCTCGTGCTCATCGCCCTCCGGCAATGGCGTGGGCGACCCCACGAAGGCGAGGAAGCGCCGACGCCGAAGTGGATGGGCGCGATCGATTCGTTCACGCCGGTGAAGTCCCTCGGGGCGGGAATCGCCCTGTCCGCCGCGAACCCGAAGAACCTCCTGCTCGCGGTCGGCGCCGCGGCCGCGATCGTCCAGACCGGCGCCGCAGGCGGCGAGCAGGCGCTCGCGTACGCGATCTTCGCGCTCATCGGGACACTCGGCGTCGGCGCGCCGGTCGCGATCTACTTTGCCCTGGGCGAGCGTTCCGGGCCGATCCTCGATCGCTTGAAGACCTGGATGAGCCGGAACAACGCGGTGATCATGGCGGTGCTCTGCCTCGTCATCGGAGCGAAGCTCGTCGGCGATGCGATCGTCGGATTCAGCGTCTGAATCACCCGGGGTGAACACGCGCCGGGGGGTTGTCCGCGCGCGCGGACGCTGACAGGGTCTCCACGATGAACTGGATGCCGCGCCGGTGAACATCGCGCTCGGCGTCCTCATCACCGTTGCCGTGACCGCGGTCGCGGTCGGCGCGATGCTCCTCGTGCGCCGTCGGGCCCCCGAGGGGAGCTATTTCTCGGACGGCGACCGCGCCTCCGGCGTCTTCGGCGTCCTCGCGACCGGCTTCTCCGTGCTCCTCGGGTTCATCATCTTCCTGGCGTTCTCGAGCTACGACCTCTCGCGGAGCGGCGCCGAGAACGAGGCGCTCGTCGTCGCCCAGCAGTTCCAGAACGCGCAGTTCTTCCCTGCCGAGACCCGCGGTGAGCTCACCGGCGAGCTCGTCTGCTACGCGCGGTCGATCGTCTACGACGAATGGGAGCGGATGGAGGCCGGCACGATCGGGGACAGCATCAACCCTTGGGGAGTCGAGCTGTTCCGCACGCTCCAGGGCGTGACGCCCGAGGGAGCCACCCAGGAGTCCGCGTACGACAAGTGGCTCGAGCAGACGTCGGCACGCGAGGAGGCGCGTCTCGACCGCATCCACGGCGCGGAGGGCGTGATCCCGACGCCGCTCTGGATCGTCCTCTTCTTCATCTCCGGAGTCGTGTTCGTCTACATGCTCTTCTTCGCGGACAGCGGCGAGCGCGCGATCACCCAAGGCCTGCTCATGGGCTGCGTGGCAGCCGTCATCACGACGATGCTGCTCCTGCTGAGCTTCCTCGACAGCCCGTTCCAGGGCGGAGTCGGCGGAGTACAGCCGGTGGCGATGGAGCGCACGCTGCGGATCATCGACGAGGCGTCGACTCTCGCCGGAGTCGAGATCACCACGCCGTGCGACGAGGACGGGGCCGCGCGCTGAGCGCCCAGGGCTCCGAGAAGACCGACTGGGTCGAACTCGTCGCGACGGTGCTGCTCGCGCTGGCCACGGTGGCGACCGCCTGGAGCGGCTACCAGGCGAGCCGCTGGAACGGTGAGCAGGCGAAGGCCTTCAGCCGCGGGAACGCCGCCCGGATCGAGTCGACGCGCGCGTCGGGCCTCGCCGACACGCAAACGCAGATCGACGTGGCGACCTTCACGCAGTGGGCGAACGCCTACGCGCTGGGACAGAAGCAGCTGTCGAGCTTCTACTTCCGGCGCTTCCGCGCGGAATTCAAGCCGGCGGTGAGGGCCTGGGCGGCGACGAGGCCGCTCCAGAACCGGGACGCGCCGCTGACTCCGTTCGCCATGCCGCAGTACCAGCTCGCCGCGCGAGCTGAGGCCGAGCGGCTGGAGGCCGAGGCGGAGGCTCACGCGGCGGAGGCCCGGCGGAACGTGCAGCGCGCGACGAACTACGTGCTCGGCGTCGTCCTCTTCGCGACCTCGCTCTTCTTCGCTGGGATGAGCGCGAAGCTGCGGACGCAACGCCTACGCGTCGTGCTCCTTTCGTTCGGCGTCGTCGTGTTCGTCGGTACCGCGATCTGGATCGCGACGTCGCCCATCACCGTCTCGATCTAGGCGGTTCGGACACAGCGGAACCCGAGGTTCCCCGTCGAGGAGTCGGGCGTGTTCCCCATCCGCGCGGCGACCCGGTAGCGGCGGCAGTACGAGTGGTGGCAGAGGTAGGAGCCGCCCTTCTGCACCTTGTGCGTCCCGCGCGCAGGCCCCTGCGGGTCGCGGCGCCGGTCGCGCTGGCGGAAGCTCGGGTGGAACCAGTCTGCGGTCCACTCCCAGACGTTCCCCGTCGTCTCGTGGAGCCCGTAGTCGTTCGGGGGAAAGGAGCCGACCGGCGCCGTGCCGAGGAAGCCGTCGCCGAGCGAGTTCCGAGCGGGGAAGTCGCCCTGCCAGACGTTCATGCGATGCTCGCCGCCCGGCTCGAGCTCGTCGCCCCACGGGAACACCGCTCGCTCGAGGCCGCCGCGGGCCGCCCGCTCCCACTCCGCCTCAGTCGGTAGCCGAGCCCCGGCCCAGTCGCAGTACGCGACCGCGTCGTTCCAGGAGACGTGGACGACCGGATGGTCGCCGCGACCGTCGAGCGACGTGCCCGGCCCTTCGGGGTGCGCCCAGTCGGCGCCCTCGACCTTCCGCCACCAGGGCGCGGCTCCGACCGCCTGGGTGGGCGGGAAGTCGTCCGGGAGGAGCCCGGCGAAGACGAACGACCAGCCGAAGCGCTCGGCCTCGGTCATGTGCCCCGTCTCCTCGACGAACGCGCGATAGCGGTCGTTCGTGACTGCGTGCGCGTCGATCCGGTACGAACCGGTCTCGACCTCGCGCACCGGCCCCTCGCCGTCGGCGGGGTACGCGAACGAGTCCTCGGAGCCCATCCAGAAGCTCCCGCCCTCGACGAGCGTCATCCCGTCGCTCTCGGCCACGTGTCAATTACACACGAGAGCGACCGAAGCGCCTCCTGGTTCGCGCGGGGGATGCCAGCGCTACGAGAGCTTGTCGACGAGCTGGGCGGCGTAGCCAAGAGCTCCGACCCCGATCACGAGCACGCCGAGCGCGATCGCTGCGAGCCCGCGCCGACGGCGCGGGCTGTCGCTTCCGAGCAGGCCCACTGCCACTCCGCCCCCGGCGAGAACGAACGGGAGCCCGAGCCAGAACACACGAGCGGAGCTCCGATCACCGCCAGCGCGGAGAGCGCGAGCACTCGCGTGGCCGCGCGTTCTCCGCGATCGTGAGCGGCCTTCGTCCGTGGAACGAGCCGGCCGAAGACGAACGCGGCGAGCGCGACGCAGAGCACGGCGCTGAGCGCGAACGCGAACGGGTCCTCCAGCACCGCCGGGTCGTCCCCCATGAGATGGTCGACGGCCATCGCGGCGACCGCGAGCGCGGTCACCCCGACTCCGATCCAGGTCTCGCGCGAGAGAGTCGGCGTCAAGCCGTGACGGGCTGCTCGAGCTCCTTGCTCCACTCCCCTGCGACCGCGAGCGCGTTCATTCGGGCCCGCTGGACGAATACCGCCTGAGCGGACTCCGCGTTCGCCGGGTCGCCGTTCCACGCGGCGAGCGCCGAGGCCTGGAGCGCGCGACCGTACGAGAATGAGAGCGCCCACGGGCCACCGACCCGGTTGATCGCGTTCAGGTTCTCCGTCGCCTGCATTTCGGACTGCCCGCCCGAGAGGAAGACGATGCCGGGTACCGCAGCGGGCACCACGCCGAGGAAGGTGTTCACCGTGGCTTCGGCGATCCGCTCCGGCGACGCCTGATCGGCTGCGCCCTTCCCCGGGATGACCATGTTCGGCTTCAGGAGCGTTCCCTGGAGGTCGACCGCCGCCTCGTACAGCTCGTCGAAGGTCGCATGCAGCGTCCCCGTCGTGACCTCCTGGCACACCTCGAGCGAGTTGTCGGCGTCCATCAGCACCTCGGGCTCGACGATCGGCACGAGCCCCGCCTCCTGGCACAGGGCCGCATAGCGGGCGAGCGCGTGCGCGTTCGCGCGGATGTTGCCATCGGTCGGAATCCCGTCGCCGATGGTGATGACCGCGCGCCACTTGGCGAAGCGGGCGCCGAGCTCCCGGTACTCCTCGAGCCGCACGCGGAGGCCGTCGAGGCCCTCGGTCACCTTCTCGCCCGGGAAGAGGGCGTGGTCGTGAGCGCCGGTGTCCACCTTGATTCCCGGAATCGCACCCTTCGAGCCGAGCACCTCTGCGAAGGGAGTGCCGTCGTCGGCGCTCTGGCGGATGGTCTCGTCGTACAGGATCACGCCTCCGACGGAGTCCTCCATGCCCGGCGCGGTGAAGAGCAGCTGGCGGTAAAAGCGGCGGTTCTCCTCGGTCGACTCGACGCCGATCGAGTCGAAGCGCTTCTTGATCGTCCCCGTGCTCTCGTCCGCCGCGAGGATGCCCTTGTGGTCGGCGACTATGGCGCGGGCGGTCTCATGGAGATCGTGGGACGGCATCAGCGTGCTCCTTTCATCCTCATCAGGCTCTGAACTTTCGTGAGTGGGTGCTGGGCGATGACCCTGCGCACGGTTCCCGAGCGGGAGCGCATGACGATCGACTCGGTCTCGACATGATCGCCGACGACGCGCACTCCGCGGAGGAGCGCGCCGCTCGTGACCCCGGTCGCGGCGACGAAGACGTTCTCGCCGGCGACGAGGTCGTCCGCGGCGAGCACTGCGTCGATCTCGTAGCCCGCGCCGAGGAGGCTCTGGCGCTCGTCCTCGTTCCGCGGCCAGAGCTTGCCCTGCATCGCGCCGCCGAGGCACTTGATCGCGGCAGCCGAGATAACGCCTTCCGGCGTACCCCCCACGCCCATCAGCAAATCGACGCCGATCCGGCCCTGGGCGGCGGCGATCGCCGGCGCGACGTCGCCGTCGCGAATGAGGTTCACGCGCGCTCCCGCGTCGCGGATCTCGGCGATCAGGTCGTCGTGGCGGTCGCGCTCGAGGACGACGACGGTGAGGTCGTTCACCTCCACGCCCTTCGCCTCTGCGACGCTCTCGAGGTTCTCGGTCGGAGTCGCGTCGATGTCGATCGCGTCGGCCGCCTCCGGCCCGACGGCGATCTTGTCCATGTACAGCGCGGCGCCGGGGAAGAACATCGTCCCCCGCTCGGCGACGGCGATCACGGAGATCGCGTTCGGCATGCCGAGCGCCGTCAGGCGCGTGCCCTCGAGCGGGTCGACGGCGACGTCGACCTCGGGCCCGGTCCCGTCGCCCACCTCCTCGCCGTTGAAGAGCATCGGCGCCTCGTCCTTCTCGCCCTCGCCGATGACGACGACGCCGCGCATCGAGACGGTGTCGAGCATGAGCCGCATCGCGTCGACCGCGGCCTGGTCGGCGGCGATCTTGTCGCCGCGCCCGGTCCAGCGGGAGGCGAAGGTCGCCGCTGACTCCGTGACGCGAACGAGCTCGAGGGCGAGGTTCCGGTCCGGAATGGACCTGTCGACGTCGCTCACGTCAGCGAACTCTAATGCCGAACGCCTTGTGACACTGTGTCACAAGGCGGGCTGCGCGCGATGTCGCTCGGGCCAAGACGCCTAGTGACACTGTGTCACTAGCCGTTCTTCGATGGTCACATGCGGTCGGGCGCCTCGACCCCGATCAGGTCGAGGCTGCGGGCGACGACCTGCTGCGTCGCTGCGCAGAGCGCGAGCCGGAAGCTCTCCGAATCCGAGCCGAGCACGCGGTGGTGGTGGTAGAAGCGGTGGAAGTCGTCCGCAACGCGGATCGCGTACGTGGGAACCGCGTGCGGCGCCCTCCGCACGGCGGCCTCGGCGACCAGCGACGGGAACTCGAGGAGCCGCTTGACGAGGTCCCGCTCCTCCACCGCGAGCGCCGCCTCGAGC
>Ga0299913_10004445_pt1 | contig 11775 bp, 13 predicted proteins | sample RVTome_9_FD_201360 | JGI IMG/M metagenome (GOLD analysis project Ga0299913, IMG submission 201360) | Soil microbial communities from uranium-contaminated site in the Upper Colorado River Basin, Wyoming, United States - RVT155D38 (version 2) ... | reverse complement strand
CCGCCCTGGCCAACGCCCCGCTGCGCGAGGGCGACCACCTCCGCGTCCCGGTCGTGCTGGAGGAAGGGCGGTGAGCACGGTCGCGGAGGCGGCGTTGCCGCTCGCCGACCGCACGATCACCGAGGTCGGAGAGCTGCTCCGCCGCCGCGAGGTCTCGTCTCGCGAGCTCACCGAGGCATGCCTGGCGCGCGTCCGCCGCGACGGGGAGCGGCTGAACACGTTCCTCGCGGTGGGAGAGGACCGAGCCTTGGCCGCTGCGGACGCGGCCGACGCGCGCCTGGCGGCCGGCGACGGCATGGATCAGCCGTTGCTCGGCATCCCGTACGCCCTGAAGGACATCTTCGTCACCCGCGCCCTGGACGAGGACGGGCAGCCGGATGGCGGCCTGCCCACGACCGCCGGCTCGCGCATCCTGGAGGGCTACCGCTCGCCGTACGCGTCGTCCGCCGAAAAGCGGCTGACGGCCGCCGGCGCAATCCTGCTCGGGAAGACGAACTGCGACGAGTTCGCGATGGGATCGAGCAACGAGAACAGTGCCTACGGCCCGGTGCGCAACCCGTGGGACGAATCGACCGTCCCCGGCGGTTCGTCAGGCGGCTCCTCCGCCGGCGTGGCGGGCGGCCAGGCCTTCTTCGCGCTCGGGACCGACACCGGCGGCAGCATCCGGCAGCCGGCCTCGCTGACGGGGACCATCGGCCTGAAGCCCACGTACGGCCGGGTGACCCGCTACGGGATGATCGCGTTCGCCTCCTCCCTCGACCAGTGCGGTCCGTTCACGCGGAGCGTGCGCGACTGCGCGCATGTGCTCGGAGCGCTGGCCGGGCACGACCCGCGCGATTCGACCAGCGTGGACACTCCCGTGCCGGACTACGCTGCGGCCCTGACCGGCGACGTGCGCGGCATGCGTCTGGGCGTCCCGCGCGAGTACTTCGTGGCCGGCATGGAGCCGGGGGTGGAGGCGGCGGTGCGCGCGGCCTTCGGCGTCCTCGAGGGCCTTGGCGCCGAGATCGTCGAGGTCAGCCTGCCGTCGACGGATGCCGGGCTGGCGACGTACTACATCATCGCCCCCGCCGAGGCTAGCGCCAACCTGGCCCGATATGACGGCGTGAAGTACGGGCTCAGCGCGGGCGAGGGCGACCTGCTGGACAACTACCTGCGCACCCGCGGCGCCGGCTTCGGGGCGGAGGTGAAGCGCCGGATCATGCTCGGCACCTACGCCCTGTCGGCCGGCTACTACGACGCCTACTACGTGAAGGCGCAGCAGGTGCGCACGCTCATCAAGGCCGAGTTCGACCGCGTGCTGGCCGATGTCGACGCGCTCCTGGCCCCGACCTCGCCGAGCGTCGCCTTCAAGATCGGCGCAAAGACCGACGACCCGCTGCTCATGTACCTGAACGACGCCTGCACCCTGCCGGTGAACATCGCCGGGCTGCCGGGCGTCTCGGTGCCCTGCGGCCTGTCCGATGGGCTGCCGGTGGGGCTGCAGGTCATCGGGCGTGCCTTCGACGAGGCCACGGTCCTGCGCGTGGCCGATGCCTACGAGCGTGCTGCCGGTTTTGCGCAGCTCCGTCCCCCGACCGCCCACGACTGAGCGTGGACTGCATCTTCTGCGCGATCGCGGCGAGAGAGGCGCCCGCCCATGTCGTGGCCGAGGACGAGCGGACCATTGCGTTCATGGATATCGACCCGCTCGTGCGGGGCCACGTCCTCGTCGTACCCCGGTCGCACGCCCGCGACCTCTGGGAGATGGCGATTGAGGACGGCGATGCACTCATGCGCACGACGCGGCGCGTCGCTGGCGCGGTGCATCGGGCCTTCCGGCCGGATGGGATGAACCTGTTTCACGCCACCGGCGAGGCGGCCGGGCAGACGGTCTTCCACGTCCACCTCCACGTCGTGCCGCGCTGGTTCGGCGACGCCTTCCGCCCGCCGGTCGTGCCGGAGCGCGGGCTCGATGGCGATCTCGCGACGCCGGCCGCCGAGATCCGCGCCGCGCTCGAGACGGGCGACCTCGCCTGACCGCGCCGCCCGGCGAAGGGTTGACGTCACTCCCGCATCGGATCAGTCTCCGTGGGGACGGAGGGGCCTCAGGAGGTAAGGCATGCTTCGCGACTTCCCGTTGTCGGCGCGGATCGCTGCTTCCGACGTCGCCCGAGCCAGGGAGTGGTATGAGACCAGGCTCGGCCTGACGCCGGAGACCGAGGAGATGGGCGGGATGGCGCTCTGGTATCGGGCTGGTGCTTCGTGGTTCCTGCTGTATCAGACCGAGAGCGCCGGTACTGCGAAGAACACGGTCGGCGGCTGGGAGGTGGACGACCTCGATGCGACCATGAGCGACCTGCGTTCCCGCGGCGTCGCATTCGAGGACTATGACTTCGGAAACGGTATGGCCACCGTGGAGGGCGTCATGACCGTGGAGGGCCACCGGGCCGCCTGGTTCAGGGACAGCGAGGGGAACACCTTCGAGCTGACCGACAGCGTCAGCGGCCGATCCGATGCGAATCGGTGAGCTGTCTCAGGAGCTGAACGTCAGCGCCGATACCCTCCGCTTCTACGAGCGGAGCGGGATCCTGCCCCGGCCGCCTCGCGGGCGGAACGGCTACCGCGACTATGGACCGCTCGAGCTGGACCGCGTCCGCCTGCTCCTCGACCTGCGGCGGCTCGATCTCCCGCTCGACGAGGCGGCACGCCTGGCGGGCTGGTGCCAGAGCGGCCACTGCACCGAGACGACGGCCGAGCTGCCGCAGGCGATCGGGGCGAAGCGTGCGGAGCTCCGCGCCCGGATCGCCGGCCTCGAGGCCCTTGACCGGCGCCTCGCGTCACTCGAGCGGCACCTCAGCCTTGCCCCACTGCCGATGACCGGGGGCTCGGCGGCGTGCTGCGCAGCCGCAGCGGCGGTGATCAGCTCGGGTCGGTGAACGCCGCCCGCGCCGGATTTGGCGGGAACGGGGCGCCGAAGAACTCCGTCGTGCGTCGCACCTTGCCGTCCTCGACGGTGAAGATTCCGACGTAGTGGTAGAGGTCCTCGCCGTAGCGCAGCGGCGCCCGCGCCACCCAGATGTCACCACAGCCCTCGAGCGAGGGCTCGCCGGCCATCTCCGGCGTCACCTCCTGTGCCTGGAGCGCGCCGAGCGCACGGTCGAGGCCGGTGAACCGCTCGCCCGACTGCGGCCACTCCATGATGATGTCCGGATGGGCGAGCCCGGTGAGTGCCGCGGCATTCCGCGTCTCCATCGCCTCCCAGAACCGCATCATCGTCGCGCGGTTCGCATCCTCCGTCGTCGTCTCTTGCTGCACGTCCACCTGGTTCGCCTCCGTACGCTGACGGGCCGATGCATCGGTCCGGACGGAAGCACGGTGGACCATGGAGCCGCTCCAATGTCAAGAGCCAAAAACGCTTCGGGTGAAACTGCTTCGACTCGGCCTGCCTCGGGTACAGGTCAGAGGCGGCGTTCCGTCCGCGCCCGACAACCGAGACCAAGCAGATCGAAGGAGCACACATGCGAGGCAGGGAGATGCTCGCGGCGATCGCCGCGGTCACGATCCTCGTCGCTTCCCTGGCGGGACCCGTGGCCGCCAACGACAGCGACGTCATCCGAACCGGGAACTGCAGCAGCAACAGCGACTGGAAGCTGAAGGTCGGCCTCGACAATGGGCGGATCGACGTCGAGTTCGAGGTCGACCAGAACCGAATCGGAAAGACCTGGTACGTCAGGCTCAAGGACAACGGCACGGTGTTCTGGAAGGGCTACCGCACCACCCTGGCGCGCCTTCGGGCTCGTTCGAGGTCAACAAGCGCACCGCTGACCGGATTGGCGAAGACCGGATTGCCGACGACCGAATCGTGGCGTACGCCAGGAACACCCGAAGCGGCGAGGTGTGCCGGGCGGTGCTGACCTACACCCGGGGCCGCTGACCCCTCCACGCGACGGCCGGGCGCCGGCTCGCTTCGGCAAGCGCCCGCCGCGCCGTCGAGGGCTACACTCGGCGCAGATGCCCGAGATCACCCACGTACGGATCGCCGTCCCCGAGCAGGCGCCGCTGAACCGCGTCCTGCGCGAGGGAGGGGCCCAGTCGTTCCCGCAGTGGCTTTACGCCGAGCCGGGTGACGAGCCGCGGATCGTGTGGTGGGGCGTGCGCGGAGCCCAGCTCCAGCTCATCGACGTGCCTGACGACCCGGCCCGCGCCGGCCTCTTCCCGCGGCCGATCGACGACTGGACCGAGACGCCGCGCGGCGTGATCCTCGCCACGCTCGACGCCGATCGGGCCGCGACGGACCTTGCGCCCGCGCTCGGCGAGGCGTGGATGGACGCCGGCGAGGATGCCGTCCTCGGCGCGCGGTGCCGGCGGCTGCCGCTCGGTCGTGGCGCGCTCGTGCTCGCCGAGCCGAGCACGGAGGGATACGTGGCTGCCTGCCTGGCGCGCTTCGGCGAAGGCCCGGTCGCACTCGCCCTCGACGGGACGAGCCCGATCGGGACGCAGGTCACCACCAACCCGGTCAGCGGCGGCCCCGCCGCCTGGGTCCGCATCGGTCCACGGACGGCGCCGTACCTCCTCTTCCTCCCGGCTCGATGAGCGGATGACCCCGGAGCAGCACCGCACTGCCGTGGAGGCCTGGCGCGCGGCACGCGACGCACGGCTGCGTGACCCGGATGGCTGGCTCACGCTCGTCGGCCTCCACTGGCTATCGCCCGGCGAGAACCGCTTCGGTTCCGCGGTCGACAACGACCTCGTGGTGCGCGGCTCGGACGTGCCTGAACGTGCGGGAACGCTCGTCCTCGAGGATGGGCAGGTGCTCCTCAGGCGTGAGGGCCGCCCGGACGAGCCGCTCGCGCCGGACGTCAGTGGTGAGCCCACCATGCTCGACCTCGGCACGCTGCGCATGCACGTCATCCAACGCGGCGACCGATTCGGGCTGCGCGTCCGCGATCATGCTTCTCTGGCGCTGCCCGCGTTCCGGGGCATGGACCACTTCCCGATCGATCCATCGTGGCGGGTCAGCGGCCGGCTTGAGCCGGCGCCCCCCGGCACGACGCTCGAGGTCGTGGACGTCATCGGCCTCGTCACTCACGAGCCCTCGCCGGGGACGGTCGCATTCGAGCGCGACGGCCGGGAGTGGCGGCTCCAGGCCCTGCCCGGCGGCGAAGACGGATCGGTGTGGCTCATCTTCGCCGATGCCACGAACGGCCGTGCGACGTACGGCGGCGGGCGTTTCCTGTACACCGAGCCGGCGGCCGAGGATGGCAGCGTGGTGGCCGACTTCAACCTGGCCTACAACCCGCCGTGCGTGTTCACGGCGTTCGCCACCTGCCCGCTGCCGCCGGCGGCGAACCGGCTGCCGCTGGCCATCGAGGCAGGGGAGCGCATGTTCTGACCAACTCGGTACCAGTCATTGGTACTGTTCCGATGCGACCTGCCGGGGTCGAGAATCTGTCTGCTGTCCGGGGGTTCGGGGGTCCACGTTCAAGAGCGCACACGACGGAGTAACAACCTCATGGATCGCCCCGCCGACCAGCCGCAGGACGCGGCTCCCGGGCAGCCGCGCGCGAACAACCCGCTGGCGCGCATCTCGGCCATCACCGGCAACACCCGGCCGCTTGCCCCGGCGGCGAACAACGGCACCACGCCGCCGCCGACTTCGACCTCGGCCCCGGCAGCCCATCCGGCGCCCGCCGGACCGCGCCTCGGCCGCCTTGAGCGCGCCGATGCCGGGGAACTGTGGCCCACCGACGTCGCCTTCTCGCGATGGCTGGCCGACAACCTCGATGCCGTCGGCGAGACCGTCTCGCTGCGCCTGGACAAGCCCGAGCTGCTCGACGGTGACCTCCCGGTCGTGCTGACGTCGGCCGGCGACGGCGCATCGGCGGTGGTCCTAGCCCAGCGCGGTGCCTCCACCGACGACGCCTTCGGCAGCCTCGTCCGCCACTTCGCCGCGAGTGCGGCGCAGCACGCGGTGTGGATCTGCGGCGACCCGTCGAGCGAGCACGTCGCGGCCGTCTCGTGGTTGAACCGGGCGGTCGATGGCCGCTTCGTCATGCTGCGGGTCGGCGCGGTGAAGATCGGCGAGTCCGCGGCGGCGCCCACCTTCGAGCTCGCGGTGCGCTCCCCGCGAGCCGACGACCCCCACATGGATTCGGCGGTCCCCGAGGCGCACCGTGCGGACGACGGCGAGCGTCGAGCCGACGACTGGCTGGGCAGCCTGAGAGCGCGCACGGACTAGCCCTCGGCCCGGAGCTCCTCCAGGTCGAGATCCCGCTCGACCCTGCGCAGCGCGTCCTCCCCGATGACCGCGCGGTCGCGCAGGTCGATGACCGCCACTCGTTGCGCGTCGATGAGCGCCTGGCGGATGGCGGCGTGCTCCACCCACTCCTGGTCGTGGGTCGTCTCGTGGGTCTCCGCGTCGTGCCCGTGGTCGAGATGCTCGGCCAGGTGCTCGTAGCGGGCGCGAAGCTGGTCGATGAGCTCGCCGTGACCCGGCCATTCCGCCTCGAGCGACGCGATCCGGTCGAGGGCGGCGGCGGTCGCCGCCTCCCGTGCGTGGAGCTCCTCGTGCTCCGACGAGCCGTCGTCGCCGACGCCGAGGCGCCGGATGAGCCACGGCAGGCTGAGCCCCTGGCCCACGAGCGTGGCAAGGATCACCGAAAAGGTGAGGAACAGGAGCAGGTCGCGCCCGGGGAACGGTGCGCCGCCCTCCACGGTGAGCGGCAGGGCCAGGACGGCCGCCAGGGAGACCACGCCGCGCATGCCGGCCCAGGCCACGACGAGCACGACCCGTGGCGATGGCTGCGCCTCGCGCGCCCGGATTCCCGCCGACAGCCAACGGGGAAGATACGTGCCGGGGAACACCCACGCCAGCCGAACCAGGATCACGGCCAGGCTGACGGTCACCCCCAGGATGGCAAGCTCCCCGAGCGAGCGGTCGGCGCGGAGCGACCCGGTGATCGTCGGCAGCTGAAGCCCGATGAGGATGAAGACGAGGCCGTTCAGGACGAAGATCGCCATCTGCCACACGCCCGAGCCCAGGACGCGCGTGTCGGAGCTCATCACCCGCGGGGCGGCCCGGCCGAGGATGAGCCCGGCGGTCACCACCGACAGGACGCCCGAGACGTGGAGCGCCTCGGCCGGGATCCAGGCCGCGAACGGTCCGAGCAGCGAGACGAGCACCTCCACCGGCGGGTCGTTCAGCCTGTCCTCGATCCAGACGAGCACGAAGCCGACGGCAAGGCCGATGACCACGCCGCCGACGGCGACGATGACGAAGCTCGACGCCGCCTCCGCGAACGAGAAGGTCCCGGTCGCGGCGGCCGCGATCGCCAGCCGCAGCGCCACGAGGGCGGTGGCGTCGTTCACGAGGCTCTCGCCCTCGAGGATCGCCACCGCCCGGCGCGGCAGCCCGAGCCGCCGCGCGATGGAGGTCGCCGCCACGGCATCGGGCGGGGAGACGATCGCGCCGAGGGCGAACGCCGCCGCCCAGCCGATCTCCGGCACGAGCGCGTGCACCACGACGCCCACCACCAGCGTCGTGGCCAGCACCAGCCCGATGGCGAGGAGGCCGATGGGCCGGGCGTACATGCGCAGCTCGCGCGGGGACATCGTGTACGCCGCGGCGAATAGGATCGGCGGCAGGAAGACGAGGAACACGATCTCGGGTGGCAGCTCCACGCGCGGCAGGTTCGGCACGAAGCTGAGGGCCAGGCCACCGATGGTCATGACGATCGGATACGGGATCCCCAGCCGGCGCGCCACGACCGTCAGGCCGGCCACCACGGCAAGCAGCAGCAGGACGATCTCGGCCTCGGTCACGGCGCAAGCCTAGCGGGTGGGTCTAGACTGTCCGCGCCATGAGCATCGAGCCGGCCGCCGCCCCGCGCCCCGACATCGGTCCGGCGCCTGAGGGCCCATCCGCGGACCGATTCCTGTCGTCGACGATCCGCGACATGCCCCCCTCGGGGATCCGCCGCTTCTTCGACATGCTGGCCGAGATGAAGGACGTCATCAGCCTCACCATCGGGGAGCCGGACTTCACCACGCCCGAGCCGATCACGCGCGCCGCGATCGCCAGTCTCGAGGCCGGCGAGACGCACTACACCGCCAATGGCGGCATCGTCGAGCTGCGGGAGCTCATCGCGACCGATCTCGAGACGCGCCACGGGATGCGCTATGACCCGCGCACCGAGCTCGTCATCACCGTCGGCGCGTCGGAGGGGCTGGACGCCACGCTGCGGGCGATCGTGAATCCCGGGGACGAGGTCATCCATCACGAGCCGTGCTTCGTCGCGTACGGGCCGTGCATCGCGCTCGCCGGCGGCGTTCCGGTCGCCATCCCGACCACGGACCGGACCGATTTCCGGGTCACCGCCGAGCTGATCGAGGCTGCCATCACGCCGCGCACGCGGGCGATCTTCCTCGGCTACCCGAACAACCCCACCGGGGCGGTGCTGAGCCGCGACGAGCTGGCGGCCATCGGCGCGGTGGCGGAGCGCCATGACCTGCTCGTCATCAGCGACGAGATCTACGAGCAGCTTGTGTACGGGGAGCACCGGCATACCGCCTTTCCATCGCTCCCCGGCATGCGGGAGCGCAGCGTGCTTATCGGCGGCTTCAGCAAGAGCTACGCGATGACCGGCTGGCGCATCGGCTACGTCGCCGCCCCGGCGGCGCTCATGGCCGGCATCGCCAAGGTGCACCAGTACGGGATCATGTGCGCGCCGACCGCCGCCCAGTTCGCCGCCATGGAGGCGATCCGCTCCGGCGCGCCGCACGTCGCCGAGATGCGCGCCGAGTACGACCGCCGCCGGCTCCTCATGACCGCGGCGCTGAACCGGATGGGCCTGCTCTGCTTCGAGCCGGAGGGCGCCTTCTACTGCTTCCCGAACATCACCGCCACCGGGCTCGACGACGAGACATTCGCCCAGGAGCTGCTCCGCGAGGAGAAGGTGGCCGTCGTCCCGGGCAGCGCCTTCGGCCCGTCCGGCGCCGGGCATGTGCGCATGTGCTACGCCACCGCCTACGAGGAGATCGTAGAGGCCATGGACCGCATGGCCCGCTTCGTGGAGGGCCACACCGCGTGAGGATGCAGCGGCAGGGCGGGGCCGCCGCGTTCTCGGAGACCGCGGACGCATACCAGCAGACCATGGCCATCGCGCTCGCGCCGGTTGCCGCGGAGGTGGTGCGCCGGGCCACGCTGCGGCCGGGAGAGTCGGTGATCGACGTCGGCAGCGGCACGGGGAACGCGGCCGCACTCGCGGTGGGGGAGGCGCGCCGGGTGGTGGGGCTCGACGCCGCCGCCGGGATGCTGGCGATCGCGCGCCGGCGCGTGCCGGATGCCACCTTCGTGGAGGCGGATTTCGGCGCGTTGCCGCTCGACGACGGCCACGCCGACGTCACGCTCGCGGTCCATGCCCTTCTCTTCGCGGAAGACCGGGTGGCAACGCTCCGGGAATGGCGTCGCGTGACGCGGCCCGGCGGCCGGCTCTCGCTGTCGGTTCCCGGCCCCGGGGACGTGGTGCCGAGCAGCGTGCTCGGCCCGGTGTACGACGCGTACGGGATCGAGTGGGGCGACGACTATCCAAGCGCCGATGACGTCGTCGGCTGGGCGTCCGATGCCGGTTGGACGAGGCTCGACGTCGCCACCGACCCGGCCATGGGAATCCCCCTGGCCGATGACGAAGCCTTCCGTACCTGGCTGCGGGTGGGGGCCCGCAACCGGCTCACCTCGTCGTGGGAGCCGGAGCGGCGCGAGGCGTTCGCCCGAGACCTCATGACGGCGGCCCCACGCGACCGAAGCGGGGGCTATCGGCTCCCATTCGGCGCGATCTAGCTGACCGCGACGCGCGACTGAGCTAGCCGGCGTGCTCCATGCACGCGTGGGCGAGTGGCAGCAGCGCGTCGAGCGCGTGCTCGTCATCGCCCGTGGTGTTGGCCGTCAGCTCGATCTTGGGCTGCTCCGCGATGAGGCGCCAGATGCCGCGCACCTCGCCGGAGTCCTCGTCGATCTGGGCGTCGGTCTGGAGCCGGAGGCCCTTCACCGAGCCCCAGCGGTACACCTCGCCGCGGAGCAGCCAGGCTCCCTCCGGATCGGCGCCCGCCGGGCCGTAGTGATACTCCATGAGGCCCACGTCCGCCGCCACCAGAATGCGCAGGCGCCCGGTCTCGGGGTTGATGCTGACGTGCGACGCATACTCGGTCGCGTTGAGATCGCCGAGCTGCCGCTGAAGCAGGCCGCGCGCACGGCCGAGGTTATCCCACTCGCCGATCTTCATCGCGCCACAGCGTAGCGCGCCGTATCAGGCGCTGCGGGCCGCTGCCGCACGCCCGCGGCGACGGGGGAGCGGCAGCCGGCCGAGGGAGAGCATCGGCCCCACCGCGGCGGCCGGTACCGGGCGAGAGAAGTAGAAGCCCTGGCCACGAGCCGCTCCGCGCCGCAGGAGCCCGTCGCGCTGATCCGCCGTCTCGATTCCCTCGGCCACGACCTCCATGCCGAGCGACCGGCCGAGGTCGATGATCGACTGCAGCAGCGGATCGCCCCGCTCGGTCCCGACGGCGGCCACGAAGCCGCGATCGATCTTCACGATGTCCACCGAGAAGCGACGCAGCCGCGCGAGCGACGAGTAGCCGGTCCCGAAATCGTCGAGCGCGATCCTCACCCCCCGCGCCCGCAGGTCGCGCAGCGTCCGGACCGTGTCCAGGCTGTCGTTGGTCAGGGCGCTCTCCGTCAGCTCGAGGACGAGGGCCCCGGCGTCCAGTCCGGCGTCGCCGAGCGCCCGCTCGACATCGGTCACCAGTCCGCCATGCTCGAGCTGCACCGGCGAGACGTTCACCGCCAGGCTGAGGCCATCCTCGAGCTCCAGCTCGTCACGCCAGGTTCGGAGGTCGGCACAGGCCCGTTGGAGCACGAACCGGCCGATGGGCATGATGAGCCCGGTCTCCTCGGCGAGCGGGATGACCTCGACCAGCGGCACGAAGCCCTCGTCCGGCGCACGCCAGCGGAGGAGCGCTTCCACCCCGACGATCGAGCCGTCGGCGAGGGCCACGACCGGCTGGTAGTGGACCTCGAGCCGCGCGTCGGCGACCGCCTCCTCCAGTGCTCGCTTCATGTCCATCCGGCGGCGTGCCTGCTCGTGCATGCCCGGGGTGTAGAGCTCGTGACGATTCTTGCCCCTCGCCTTGGCGAGGTACATCGCCAGGTCGGCGTTGCGCAGCAGCTCGTCCGGCGTGCTGCCGTCGGGGCCGCTCAGGCTGACGCCCACGCTGGCCTGCACCGACACCGGCTTTCCGTCGATCTCGAACTGCCGCCCCAAACCCTCGAGCAGCCGGCTCGCGATCATGCTCGGGTCGGACGGCAGGCCATCCTCGATGAGGACGGCGAACTCGTCACCGCCGAGGCGCGCCGCGGTGTCCTCCGGCCGGATCGAGGCGCGGAGCCGATCCGCCACGGCAGCGAGGAGCTGGTCGCCCGCCGTGTGCCCCAGGCTGTCGTTCACCGTCTTGAAGTCGTCGAGGTCGACGAAGAAGACGGCGAGCTTCAGGGTCGGATCGGCCTTGGCGCGGTCGAGCGCGTGCTGCAGCCGGTCGGTGAAGAGGATCCGGTTCGGCAGCCCGGTGAGCGCGTCGTGGAGCGCCTGGTGCCGGAGCTGTCCCTCGAGCTGCTTGCGCACGGTGATGTCGTCCACCAGCGCGTTGAACTGGACGGTGCCGCCGGTGCGCACCGGCCAGATCGTCAGCTCGACCGGGAATTCGCGGCCGTCGCGATGGAGCGCGGTGACCTCCACGCGT
>Ga0299913_10004444_pt1 | contig 11775 bp, 12 predicted proteins | sample RVTome_9_FD_201360 | JGI IMG/M metagenome (GOLD analysis project Ga0299913, IMG submission 201360) | Soil microbial communities from uranium-contaminated site in the Upper Colorado River Basin, Wyoming, United States - RVT155D38 (version 2) ... | reverse complement strand
TGACACCGGTGATCGCGTGTCGAGCTTCAGTCAGGGTCCCCGTCTTGTCGAACAGAACGACGTCGACCTCACGCATCTGCTCGAGGGCGAGTCGGTCCTTGACGAGGATCCCGTTTCTCGCAGATAGTGCCGTAGATATCGAGATCACCAGGGGGATGGCAAGCCCAAGCGCGTGGGGGCAGGCGATCACGAGAACGGTGACCGTGCGTTCGACGGCTCCCCGAGGCTCGCCGAAGATGGACCACGCGATGAAGGTGAGAACGCCGGCGCCGGTTGCCACGTAGAACAGGAAGGCCGCAGCCCGATCCGCGAGTGCCTGCGCGCGCGACTTGGAGCTCTGCGCTTGCTGCACGAGGCGTTGGATACCCGCCAGCGCGGTGTTGTCGCCGACTGCGTCGACCTGAACCCTGATGGCGGAGTCCGTCGCCACGGTGCCGGCGGTGACGTCGTCGCCTTCGCTCTTCGTTACGGGACGTGACTCGCCGGTCAACATCGATTCGTCGACGTCCGCGGTTCCCTCGATGACGTGACCGTCTGCGGGGATCCTCGCACCGGGGCGCACCAGCACGACATCGCCCTCACGCAACTCCGAGATCGAAACCGTTTCGACACCCTGGTCGGTGACCCGCTCGGCGTCATCGGGAAGCAACTCCGCCAGGGCCGCGAGCGCGTTGCTGGCCTGACCGATCGCCTTCATCTCTTGCCAGTGTCCGAGGAGCATGATCGCGATCAGCGCGGCGAGTTCCCACCAGAAGTCGAGCTCGAAGGCTCCGAACTCGGTCGCGAGGCTGGCCGCGAACGCGACCGTGATGGCCAACCCGATCAACAGCATCATCCCGGGCTGACGAGACCGTGTCTCCTGAACCGCTCCGACGATGAACGGCCATCCTCCGTAGAGGAAGATCACGATCCCCAGAACAGGGGGGATCCAGGTGCTGCCGGAGAAGCGCGGGGCCGAGTAGCCAAGGAGCTCCTGGAACATCTCGCTGAAGAAGACGACCGGGATGGTCAGCGCGAGCGTGACCCAGAAGCGGTCGCGGAACTGAGCGGGGTCATGGTGACTGTGGTCGTGGTGGTCTTGGTGCCCGTGGCCCGCTCCATGCTCCGCCTGATCCATCTCGTAGCTCAGGGAATCGCGGTCGGGGGTCGTACGGTCGTGGCCTGCACTGTGCTGACTCATGTTGATCGAGTCCTACCCCTTCCTCGCCGGAGTGCCCGGGGACTTGACTACTATACCCCCCTAGGGTATATAGATGTCAAGCCGACGAGGGGAGTCCATCGTGAGGGGCTACTACCAAGACAAGGAAGACGTTCTCGCGCGGTTGCGTCGCGTCGAGGGCCAGGTCCGAGGGCTTCAGAAGATGGTCGAGGGCGATGCCTACTGCATAGACATCCTCACCCAGATCACCGCCGCATCGAACGCGTTGAAGAAGGTCGCGGTGGGCCTTCTCGACGACCACATCCGTCATTGTGTTGCCAACCAAACCGAGGCGGGCAAGGACATGGTGGCCGAGGCGACCGCAGCGATCGAACGACTGGTTAAGGCTTGAGGAGGGGGAGCCAGCGGCGTGAGGGAACGATGAAGGGTCTTGATGCCCGCCCTGAGCCTGGGCACTATGTCGGTGCGGCGGTCGCAACGATCGAGACGGGCAGCGCGTGGGAGGCATAGAGGATGGACGAGCGGACCGAGCGATCGCTGGGTGAGCACGACCGCGCTGCTTCTCCGGTAGCCGTCGGCGATGTGCCCGAAGCGATCCGGCCGGCGGTGGTGGACGTGTCGCCTGGTGGATCCTTCGACCTCAGGATCCACCCGGTGGCCAAGCGGATAGGGAACGGCACGTTTCGGATGTTGTCGTACAACGGGTCGATCCCCGGCCCGACGTTGCGCGTCGAGCAGGGCTCAGAGATCTCCGTCAATGTAACCAACGAGACCGAGATGGACACGACGGTTCACTGGCACGGCCTTCGCCTCGAGAATCGTTACGACGGAGTCCCACACGACACTCAGGCGCCCATCCCTCCGGGAGGCAAGTACACACACCATCTGACGTTCCCCGACGCAGGGGTGTTCTGGTACCACCCGCACATGCGCGAGGACTACGCGCAGGAGATGGGGCTGTACGGCAACGTCATCGTCGATTCCGCCGAGCCCGACTACTGGCCACCCGCGGATCACGAGGTCGTCCTCACACTGGACGACATCTTGATCGAAGGCGGCGAGATCGCGCCCTTCGACCCGCACCACGCGACCTTCGCCGCGATGGGGCGCTTCGGGAACGTCCTCCTGATCGGGGGAGAGACCTCCCAGAGGATCGACCTCCAACGAGGGGAGGTTGTGCGGCTGTGTCTCACCAACACGGCCAACACGCGCGTGTTCAAGGTCGCGCTTCCCGGCGTCCGGATGAAGCTCGTCGGAAGTGACGGGGGGCGTTACGAGCAAGAGCGATGGGTCGAAGACGTCGTTGTCGCTCCGTCCGAGCGCGCGCTCGTGGATGTCCTGTTGGATCAGAGCGGCGCGTTCATGCTCCAACACGTGACTCCCGAGCGCACCTATGAGTTGGCGAGTCTGATCGTCTCCGGAACGTCCTCTGAGTCGTCGCGACGCCACTCCTTCGACACCCTCCGAGTCAATGCGGACATGGCTGAAGCCCACGAGGCGGCAAAGCGCTACCTCGACGCGGCCCCCGACAAGACCTTGGCACTTGTCGCCGAGATGGAGTTCGAGGAGCCCAACACCGGCGAGATCGTCGTCTACGCCTGCCCTATGCATGCCGACGTCGTGAGCGACCAACAGGGCAACTGTCCGAAATGCGGGATGAAGCTGATGCCTCAAGCGCTCGCCTATGCCTGTCCCATGCATCCCGAAGTTTTGAGTGCAGAACCCGGCCACTGCCCGAAGTGTGGGATGAAGCTCATGCCGTCGCCCGCGGTGCCTGCCGTCGACGAGGAGGGCAGCGCACATGGCCATCACGATCACGGTGAGGGGATGGCCGACGGCATCGAGTGGGAAGACATGATGCTCGAGGTCAATCGACGGACGACCTCCGCGAACATGCGGTGGATCCTGGTCGATCGAGACTCCGGGAAAGAGAACGCGGACATCGATTGGACCTTCACTCAGGGGGACCAGGTCAAGATCCGCCTCGTGAACGAGATGGAGTCAGACCATCCCATGCACCACCCGTTCCACATCCATGGCGAGCGCTTCCTCGTCCTTGCCAGGAACGACGTCGCCGAGGAGAACGTCGTCTGGAAGGACACGGTTCTTCTCAGAACGGGCGACGTCGTCGACATCCTCATGGACGCATCGAATCCCGGCTTGTGGATGGCCCACTGTCATATCGCCGAGCACATGGAGAGCGGGATGATGTTCAACTTCCGCGTGCAGGCATCCGAGTGACGAGAGCTCGCTTCGTAGACCTCAGCCACGAGATCGAGGACGGGATGCCCGTCTTTCCGGGCCTGCCCACACCTCACATCGGAGCCCACCTCGATCACGCGGAGTCCCGAAGGAACTACGAGGACGCGGAGTTCTTCCTCGGCAAGGTGGACATGCCGGCCAACGTCGGCACCTACATCGATGCTCCGTTCCACCGCTTCCGGGATCGTGAAGACCTTTCTCAGATCCCACTGGACGGCATCGTGGGTCTGAAGGGTGTCCTCATCGACGCCACGGGCGGCGAGGCACGCGAACTCCACCCCGAACTCCCCGACGAAGACCTCACCAAGGCTGCGGTTCTCATCCGGACGGGTTGGGATCGGCATTGGGGTAGCGATGCCTATTTCGGGCCGGCTCCCCATCTCGCCGAGAGCTTCGCCAAGGAGTTGGTCGGGCACGGGGTTGGACTGGTGGGGATCGACTCGTGGAACGTCGACGACACCACGACGCGACGACGCCCGATCCATACGACCCTCCTCGAGGCCGGGATCTACATCGTCGAGCATCTGTGCGAGCTCGGCGAGCTGCCGAAGAGCGGATTCCGTTTCTTCGCGCCGGTTATCGCGTTGAAGGGTGGAGCTTCTTTCGCGGTGCGCGCGTTCGCAGAGGTCGAGGGGTAAGCGGCCGGGTCAGGTGGCTGCCTGACGAACCACCTCGGAGGTGACGGCCACCGCCTTGCGGAAGTCATCCGCCGAGATCCGTTCGTCGTGACCGTGGATCGTGGCAAGTAGCTCGGGAGTGAGCACCACCGGGCACCATCCATACGCAGTTGCCCCCCTAGCCCGGAAGAAGCGCGCATCGGTGATCCCCGGCGACAACGACACTGTCGGCACCGCGTTCCGAACTAGGTCGCGGGAGGCCCGTTCGAGGATCGGGAACAGCGGACCTTTCTCGCTGACCGGGCCGTGACCCTTGTGGACGACGTTGTCCACCCGGGCGCCGTTAGCCCGAGCCTTCTTGCTCATGTCGGCGATGAAGCCTTCGATGTCGGTGTCCGGTAGCAACCTGCTGTCGAAGGACGCCCGCGCCTCGCCGGGGACAACGTTCGACTTGTAGCCACCGGCCATCTGCGTGGGTGTGATCGAGTCCGAGAGCAGGAGTCCGAGGGGACCCGCCGCGCGCAGCTTCGGGGCGACCACACGGGCCACGGCGGAACCCGCCGGCGAGCCCAGAGCGCGCAAGACTCCGGCTATCGCGCCGGAGGCGGTCGGAGCCAGTGTCGCAAACTGTTCGCGCATGACCGGATGCACGCGCGGCTTTCCGAAGCCCGCGATCACTCTGACCGTGGCCGCGAGATTCACGAGTGCCTGATTCTGGGGAGGCAGTGCTCCGTGCCCCGGTTCACCCTCGGCGACGAGGTCGAACCAGAGTGCGGTCTTCTCGCCGACGGCGATCGGGATGACGGGGTGTGGCATCGCGCCGGTCAGCCCGTACGCGCCCTCACACAAGACCTCGGGAGGAGGCCGGCCATCCTCGAAACCCACCTCTGCATCGTGCTCGTCTACCAACCATGAAGCTCCCTCGTCACCTCCGGCCTCCTCGTCGGCGGCCATCACGACGATGACCTCGCGTGTGAGGTTCTTGCCGGAACCCGCTAGATCCGCTGCAGCGGCGGCGTGCATCACCGCGATGCTTTTCATGTCCAAGGCGCCGCGGCCCCAGATGAACCCGTCGACGAGCTCGCCGCCGAACGGGTCGCGCGACCAACTGTCCTCCTCGACGCCGACGACATCGCTGTGCGATAGCAACACGAGCGCGGGCCGGTCCTTGGGACCCTCGATCTTCGCAACGAGCGTGGTTCTTCCGCCGGGGGAGAGGAGCATCTGAACCTTCATGCCGGCCTCTGACAGATACGACTCGAGGATCGAGGCGGCATCGCCTTCGTTTCCCGGCGGATTCACGGTCTTGCTCCGCAGCAAGCTCTGCAGGAGTTCGATGACGTCCACGGAAGGAGAGTAGCGGCGGTTCCCGCGCTCGCCAAGGTGGTTGAGCGCCGGCCCAGGACGGATGTATGAGGCGCGGCGCGGGCTCTGCGAGACTATGCGTGTCGGGGGCGTAGCTCAGTTGGTTAGAGCAGGCGACTCATAATCGCCCGGCCGTTGGTTCGAGTCCAACCGCCCCCACCGCCGGGTCTTGACTGGAGCAGTTGGACGGCTCCATCTGGTGAGGCCGAAGTCTCGGAGGACGCGATGAAGATGAAGGGACAGCTGAACGTGAACACCCCGGCCGAGTACATCGCCGCGGTGGACGACAAGCGCCGGTCAGACATAGCGGCCCTCGATGCGCTGATCCGTCAGAACGCGCCGAAGCTCGAGCCGGTCATCATGGACGGCATGCTCGGATACGGACCGTTTTATTACCGCTATGGGAGCGGCCGCGAGGGCAACGCCTGCAAGCTCTCGATCGCCAGCAACGCCTCGTACATCTCGCTGTACTGCTTCGCCGCCGACGCGAAGGGCTACGTCGCCGAGCGGTACATCGACCGGCTCCCGAAGGCCAGCATCGGCAAGTCCTGCGTGCGGTTCAAGAAGCTCGCGGACCTTGACGAGAAGGCGCTCGTGGCGCTCATCAAGGAGACCGCGAAGATGGGCCTCGTCGGGTGAGTCCTCGCTAGGTTGGGGCGGCGGTCGTACTCAGGATGGCGGCCGGGGCCCTTCCTTGACCCGGTCGTGTCGGATGTCGTGTTGACACACGAGGGCGTGGACACTGACGACGTTGAGCGCCCCGCCCTGTTGAGGGCGTCATGCCGGCGTCTTCGGCTGTGATGATTTGCGTCAGATCTCGACCGAGCTCGATCCGAGGTTCACCGTGACGTTGCCGCGCGTAGTGGTGTTCGTTGCTCCGCAGCAATAGCACTGGCGCTGCATCGGTCCCGCTTGCGTCTCCACGGGTGACTTATAGCCACACAGCCCGCATTCCATCAACAGGACGAAGTTGGCGTAATGACCATGGTGCCTTAGTTGGGCGACGCTCATCTGGCTCTTCATAGCGTCGCCGAACGCAGTGAGGCTCACCGATTCGACGGTCTCGGACGCCTGTTGCGACGCGGCGAGTGCGAGGCCGATCGTGTTGAGCGGAGCCTCCGTGTAGAACCCGAAAACGTCGCGGCACAACGCGCCATCAGGGGTCTCGACGACGTAGTAGGTGTTCTCCGGCACGGAGGCGACGCTGTCCAGGAGCTGCGTCGCATGGAGGAGGCTGTCCGCCCGCTGCGTGTGGTAACGGGCCTGACCACGCTGCTCGAGGTTCCAGCTTCCCACCGGCAGACTGACATTGGCCACCCTGCCGTCATTGTCGAACTCGACGCCTCGATGACTAGCGGTGCCGCCCGGAGTATGGCTCTTGGTCACCGTAACGGCCCCTGGACCCGCGAGCGTAAGGAAGAGCCGTGCTCCCAAGTCGAGGTAGAGATTCCTGTCCTGGGGCAGATTCGCACTAATGATCGAGCGCGACGCCACGCTGCCGGCGATCTTCTCGGCCACGAATGTCTTTGTGAACACGATGCGCTCTTCTGGAGACGCGTCCGCTTTTTCCTTACCTCCTTCGAGATACTCCTGCCAGTCGTCATCGCTGAGAACCTTCTGTGCCATGAATTCGGTGATGAACGCGGCCCTCGTCGCGATCGTTACTGTCCCCGACGCTGCCGTCGCGCGGTCGTATTCTTGCTGCTCTTGCTCGCTGAGCTCCTCGCGGCGCGCACTGAAACGCGCCCACCGTGCCTGAGCTTCTGCGACGGCGTTCTCCGCGAGAGTCAATGCTGCATCGACGCCGAGGTGATCGATCAGCTTTGCCGACAGCTCGTGTCCGAGTCTGCCCTCGAGAGACTTCCTCTTGGCGGCATCTTCACCACGGAATAGCGACTTCAACTTGCCCATGGCAGTTCCCCCTGTTCGTGTGGGTGAGGGTCGACCTCGCTTGCCCACGCCTGATGCCGTTATCTAAGGCTTGCCTTATCGCGTCGCTTGTTGACCAACATGTCCTGAACCCAGATGCTGATCGCCACCGCGGTCAATGCGACGGCGGTGATGATGCCTACGAGGGTTGAGATGAATGCGGCAGCTAAGACGGAGAGGATGGCTATCACGGCGACCGCTCCTCCCGCGAGCAGGACCAGGCCCTTGTTAAAGAGCCACCAGTCATCGATTCGTGCAGTCGAACGCGCCTTTCCAGGCTCGTTCCCTCTGAGTGCTGAGAGTGGATCGGAACTACCGAAAGCGAGCAGGGACCTCACCTCGTAAGGGGAGATGGCCTTGCCGCAGACGTGGCACGTGAGCCCAGGCCCGGTCGCGGCACCTCCCCCCGCTACGACGTCTATGACGTAGTGGTGGAGCTCGGTGCCGCACCGCGGGCAGTTGATCGATGCCATGCGTCCTCCTCGCGCCACCTGAGCTCGTGGCTTGACGATCCAATCGCACCACCATGGGCTTCCGAATGCAACATGGTTTCAACCGCAGCCACCCGGCGCTCACCATTCGTGACCACTAGCATCGCTGACGCCAGCTACGGGAGGATCGGCAGAATCAGGCACAATCAGTTGCCGAGGCACGGGGGCGTAGCTCAGTTGGTTAGAGCAGGCGACTCATGATCCGTTGGTCGCTGCTTCGAGTCGGCGCGGCCCCCGCGGATGAACACTCGCCGGGCCGATGGGCCACGGGACGAGGGTAAGGGCCTCCACTGCCGAGTTAACCGCTGGGTGCCGATCGTCTGACAAAGGGATTGAAGACGCCTTGGAGAAGGATCAATCAGCAAGGCGACCGATCCATCACCCAGGGAGGAAATCATGAGGAAGGCTGTCGCAGCAGTCCTGTTGGGCGTGATGATGGTGCCGTTCATCGGCACGGCAGCCCAGGCAAGCAACCTCAAGGAAGGTGTCGCGTGCCTCTTCTACCAGACGTTCCAAGAGCGCGACCCCGACGACTACGTGGAGTGTTTCGCGTAAACCACGCAACAACAGAAAGATCGGGTGCCCCCGCCGGTCTCTAGCTTTCGGGTACTGCGTCGAGGTGTTACTGCGCGGCCTCCCGTAGGCCTGGGATCAGGGCCCCGAGCTGCTCGATCTGCTCTTTCAAGTCGGGCCCAATGGGCATGAGGTTCATGCCCTGCAGTCCCAGCTGAACCACCAAGCCGCGGAGGCGTTCGGCCACCTCTTCGCGGGAACCCGCGATGACGTGGTCCCCCCGATCGCGGGCCTCATCGATCCTTACCTCGACGTTGTAGATGAACGAGATGTCGACCGGCTCGCGGCCCGCCCTCTCGGCAGCAGCCATGATCCGCTGGTGCATCGCAGGGATCTGCTCGGGTGGAGCGTAGGAGAGCGACGGGATCCATCCGTCGGCGACGCGTCCGGTCACTGCGAGCGAACGTTTGCCAAAGGTGCCGAGCCAGATCGGGATCTCGTGAGCCGGCTTGGGCTCCAGTTCCGCAGCGTCGGTTCTGTGCTGCGCGCCCTCGTAGGTGAACGCGCTCTGGGACCACAGCCCTCGGATGATCCTCACCGCGTCTTGGAGTCCCTCTATCTTCTCCCCGGCCTTAGGTACGCGGAGCCCGAACGCACGGAACTCGTGGTCGGCGGAACCCGCACCCAACCCCAGGATCAGGCGGCCGTGGGAAAGCCGGTCCAGGGTCTCCGCCATCTTGGCAACCATCGCGGGAGCCCGATAGGGGACACCCAACACGCGCGTGCAGACCTTGATGCGGGACGTCGCGGCTGCGATCCACGACAGCATGGTCCAAGTTTCGAAACCGGGATCCCTGCCACCGGGATGATCGGACGCCGACACGAAGTCGAAGCCGAGCTCTTCTGCCGCGAGCGCGTACGAGACGGGGTCGGGGCATTCGGCGAGCGACGTGGGAACGTTCACGCCGATCAGGAAGGGGTCCTGTCCTTCGGGCCGCCTCATGCGCGCGCGCCGGCGTGCGGTGCGACCGCGAGATCGTCACTCGACCCGAGCCGAGCCCCTCGTGGCCGGCCGATAACGGCGCCGATCACACGTCCGAGCGTGCGGCGTCGCGGATGGCGGGCCTCGTGCATCCCCAGCAGCGCGTAGGAGGCATCGATCGCAGGTCCGATGAGAACCGCGAACATGAGAGTTCCAACTCCGGCCCCCCCACCAAGGGCGATACCGACGATCAATATCGAGAGCTCGAGCAACGTGCGGGCCCTGCCCGGCGTCGTTCCCATGCGTCTCGAGAGCGCGAGCATGAGGCTGTCCCGCGGCCCGGCACCCAGGCCGGCCCCGATGTAGAGGGCGGTACCGAACGCGATCGCCGCTATCCCCGCCGCGAGGGCACCGCCTCGGGCGATGGGGCCCGCTGTGTGAAGGCCCTGCAGCGCGCCCGTCGCCAGGAAGGCATCGGTGACCAGGCCTACCAGGAGCATGTTCACGAGGGTCGCAGGTCCGGGTCGAATCCCGAGAGCCGCGCTGATCGCCACGACTGCAACGGAGACGACAACGACGGCGATTCCGAAGCTGAGTGTCGAGAGCCCGGCGACGCCGTCGTGGAGCACATCCCAGGCCGACAAGCCGAGGGACGCCCTGACCATGAGGGCCAACCCAGAGGCGAAGGTGCTCAACCCAACGAGAAGGCGGATCCAGCGCGTCCAGAGATGGAGCAGGCTGGCGGTGGGACGAGGCGTGACGGCGGGCTGCATGCGCTCCCCTCATATCGATAGTGGTCTATGATTGATTGTAGTCGATAATCGATGGATGTCAATCATTGACCTGTGTCGATGAGTCGGCGATAATCAAGCCGTGAAGAAGATCGAACGGATCGAAGATTCGTGCCGGCGCCCTCTGCTCGAACTGCCTCTAGACGAGATGCGGGCGGAGCGGATGGCCGACGCTTTCAGGGTCGTGGCCGATTCGGCGCGCTTGCGCATCCTCAGCGTCATCGCCAGCAAGGACCCTGAAGAAAGTTGGGTGGGGGAGCTCACCGAGGCCCTGGGTCTGTCGCAGCCCACGGTGTCGCATCACCTGCGCGTCCTTCACGACGCCGGTCTGATCGAACGGGAGCCGCGAGGTAACCGGACCTACTACACCTTGGCCTGCGACCAGTTGGATCTGCTGCGCAACTCGCTGGCCCCTCGCAAGACCCTGGCGGCACTCAAGCAAGTGGGCAACTCGAAGGCGTCGTGAGGTCGGCGGCGGTCGAGTGCCATTCTCATAATCCGTTGGTCGCTGGTTCAACGACACAGGCCCCGTAGGGCGTTTGGTGACGTTCCGGGGTCGCAAGATCGTTTACGTGGTCTTTCGATCCCGCTCGCGACGCGCCGAGCGGCGCGCCGTGTCGAACGTTCCACGCGGCGAGGCGAACTCCTGCCCACTCGGGGCCGGGCTGGAGGCAGGGTCGGTTCGCGACGTCGGAGCGGCGGTTGCCGACTTCTCCTGGGGAGCCGGGACGCGCTATGAATGACCTGTTTCCAGGAGGGAAGCCACTGATGAAGCGCTTTTCGGACTACGACGCACTAGCTTGGATCTACAACACATACTGGGCCGAGCCCCAGCAGCGCTACTGGCCGCCGCTGGAGTCGCTGGTCCTCACGGATGTCCCCGCCGGGGGCCACATCCTGGACCTGTGCTGCGGAACGGGCCAACTGGCTGCCGAGCTCGGGGCGCGTGGCTTGGACGTGACGGGTGTGGACGGCTCGAGCGAGATGCTTCGATTCGCTAGGGACAACGCGCCCCAGGCCCAGTTCGTCCTGAGCGACGCGCGGGCCCTCGAGCTCCCGCCGACGTTTCACGGCGCGGTCTCTCAGTTCGGCAGCCTCAACCATGTGATGACTCTCGAGGAACTGGGGTCCGTCTTCGAGCGCGTGCATACGTCGTTGCTTCCCGGCGGTCGCTTCCTCTTCGATCTGAACACGGAGGAGGGATTCCTGGCTCGCTGGAATGGATCGTTCGTCGGGCACGCTGAGGACGATCACGCCTTCATCGCCGGCGGGACCTACGACCGAGAGGCCAAGGTGGGCCGCTTCTCCGTGACCATGTTCGTCCTTCGGGACGGGGGATGGCGCCGATCCGATGTGCTGCTCACCGAGCGCGTCTACTCGAAGGAAGAGGTCTGTGAGGCGCTTGGAGCCGCGGGTTTCCGGACGGCTCGAGCATTCGACGCGCGGGCAGACCTGGGCCTCGACGAGATCGGCAGAGCCTTCTTCCTGGGGGAGAAGTCGTCGTAGGGGAGACGCTGACCAGCCAGAAGCATGCGTGGACGGAACCGATCGAACGGCTGGAGAGGATGGCCGAACGAAACATCGATGGCGATCGGTACATGACCGTCGCGTCCATCGATGATGTTGTTCGCAGTGCGGTGTTACTTCGTTGGTAGACCGACCCCGG
>Ga0299913_10004443_pt1 | contig 11776 bp, 9 predicted proteins | sample RVTome_9_FD_201360 | JGI IMG/M metagenome (GOLD analysis project Ga0299913, IMG submission 201360) | Soil microbial communities from uranium-contaminated site in the Upper Colorado River Basin, Wyoming, United States - RVT155D38 (version 2) ... | reverse complement strand
GCATCCGCCAGGACGAGGCCGGTCGTGACTACGTCCATCACTGCGGCAGCGTGAAGGGCTTCAACGCCTGCCTGCTCATCTACGTCGACGAGGCGCTGGTCGCGGCGACGGCCGACAATGCCGATTCCCTCGGTCTGGGCCCCGGCCGCGCCCTCGCCGACTTCTTCCGAGGCGACAGGCTGGAAGAAGACTCCGACGCCTCCGCTGCCGGCGGAGCTGGCGCGAGGCCCTGACCGGGCCGGCCCTTCAGCGACCGCGCACGATCCGTCGCTCGTCGCCGAGGCGCTGGGTGCGGCCGGTGGAGTCGAGGTGCTCGAGCAGGGGGATCGCCCACTTGCGGGAGAGGCCGTAGCGCTCCTTGAAGCGGGGGACGGAGAAGCGGTCCCAGTCGGTGGCGAGGAGATCGTCCGCCAGCCCCTCGACGGCGGCCGTGGCGATCAGGAGGCCACCGGGGAGGCGGGTCAGGCGGCCGTCCTCGACGAGGAACTTCAAGACCCCCTCGACCACTTGCGGCTTGCTCTGGAGCTCGGCGGGGAGGGAGGCGGGGGAGGGCGGCTGGAGGCCGGCCCGCTCGAAGCGCTCGGTCAGGCGCTCGGCGAGGCCGCGTTCGGCGCCGGTCAGCTGCGCCCCGCCGCGGCCGGGCTCGGCGACGCGGTCGCCGGCGAGCTCGAGCTTGCCCTCGCGGGCGAGCCAGGGCAGGTAGACGTCGGCGAGGTCGGCCGCAGCGCCGGGCAGGATGCGGGCCACCGCTTCGGCCCGCGGCATGTCGCGGGCCAGGCGGTTGGCCCGGAAGTAGTCGGCGAGGACGGTCTCGGCCCGCACCGCCAGGCGCCGAGGCACCTCGGGGACGATCCAGCGGACGGCGCCGCGGGCGACCGGCAAGCGCACCAGGCGACCCGCGTGGGCCAGGGCGTCGAGCCGTGCCGCGGCCCTCTCGGCCCGCAGCCCCAAGCGCCGGCCGGCGGTCACCGCGTCGAGCCCCGCCTCGCCGGCCTCGCGGGCCCACCAGGCCAGGGCATCCTCCTCGCCGGCGTCCAGCGCCGCCGCGGCGCTGCGCCGCTCCGCCGGCCGCAGGCGGCGCCAGGATGGGTCGAGGACCCGACCGCCGCCCAGGGTCAGGGGCGGCGAGGGCCGCCGCACGATGAAGCGGTCGCCGCGTGCCGCGACCAGCGGTCGTCCCAGCGCGATCTCCACGGGCCCGCGCTCCCCTGGGCCGAGCGGGCCGAGGAGCGGCCGCATGCGGCCGGCGACCGAGGTGGCGAAGAGGTGGAGGCGGACGGCCGTCCAGCCCTTCAGCGGCTTCGGCGCCTCGGGCAGCAGCTCGAGGTCGACGAGGAGGTGCGCCGTCGCCTCCCAGGCGCCCGGCTCGACGAGCTCGCGCCCCCGCTCGAGGGTGCCGGCCCCGACGCCGGCCAGCTGCAGGGCGACGCGCTCGCCGGTCTCGCCGCGCTCGCGGGGACGACCGTGGACCTGCACGCTGCGCACCCGAACGCTCTCCTCGCCCGGCAGCGCGGAGAGCGTCGCGCCCGGCTCCACGACGCCTGCGGCCAGCGTGCCGGTGACGATCAACCCCTGCCCCTTGAGCTGGAAGGCACGGTCGACCGGCAGACGGACGGGGCGATCCGGGTCGGCGCGGATCGCCTGCTCGCGGCAGAGTCTCAGCAGCTCGGCCTTCAGCTCCTGCATCCCGGTCCCGGTTGCGCTCGACGCCGCGAGGACGCCCGCGCCGGCGAAAGGCGAGGCGGCCAGGAGCTCCGCGACCTCGGCGCGGGCCAGCTCGAGCACCTCGGCGGAGACCAGGTCGCTCTTGGTGAGCACCGCCAGGCCGGACGGGATCGCCAGCAGCGAGCCGATCGCCAGGTGCTCGCGGGTCTGCGGCATGACGCCTTCGTCGGCGGCGACGACGAGCAACAGCACCCGGATGCCGCCGAGGCCGGCCAGGGCGTTGTGGAGGAAGCGCTCGTGACCGGGGACGTCCACGAAGCCGACCTGGAGGTCCCCCTCCTCGAGGTGGGCGAAGCCGAGGTCGATGGTGATGCCCCGCTCCTTCTCCTCGGCCCAGCGGTCGCAGTCGATCCCGGTCAGGGCCTCGACGAGGCGTGTCTTGCCGTGGTCGATGTGGCCGGCCGTCCCGACGACGACCCGGTGCCGGGGAGGGGCAGGGGCGTCCGCCACGCCCACCCTCAGGAGAGCACGTCGCGGGCGATGCGGTTGATGGCGGCGCCGTCGGCGCGGCCGGCGAAGCGTTGGGTCATCTCCCGCATCACCGGGCCGATGGCCTGCGGACCCGCGAGCCCCTGCTCGGAGACGAAGGCCTCGATGGCCGCGCGCACCTCGTCCTCCTCGGCCGGCGGCGGCAGGTAGGCCGCGAGGACCTCGGCTTCCGCCTCCTCGGCCGCGGCGCTCGCCTCGCGCCCGCCCTTGCGGAAGGCCTCGGCGGCCTCCCGGTGCTGCTTGATGGCCTTCTGCGCCAAGGCCTGGAAGGTCGCCTCGTCGACCTCCCGGCCGAGCGCGATGCGCTCGTTCTTGATCCGGTTGAGGAAGAGGCGCAGGGTCGAGATCCGGGCCTTGTCGCCCGCCTTCATGGCGTCCTTCAGCTCGGCCTGGATGCGCTCCTGCGGAGAGACGTCGACCATGGAGGCATCATACCGTCCCGTTCCCCCGCCCGGGTGGGGGGACGGCGGCCGCGTCCCGGCTCAGCCCTGGGGCAGCTCGATCGTGAAGATGGTGCCGTGGGGCCGGTTCTCCTCGACGCGCACCGTGCCGTGGTGCTCGGTGACGATGCGATGGACGATCGAGAGGCCGAGGCCGGTCCCCCGTCCCTTGGTGGAGAAGTGGGGCAGGAAGAGCTTGGCCCGCGCCTCCGCGGGGATGCCGGCGCCGGTGTCGGAGACCCTGATGCGCAGATGACCGTTCTCGTGATCCACGGTCACGGCCACCTCGCCGGGAGGCTCGACGGCCGCCACGGCGTTGTCCAGCAGGTTGATCAGCACGCGCTTGATCTGCTCGCCGTCCAGCCAGGCGCGCGACGCCTCCTCGGTGACCGAGCCGCCCACCTCGACGCCGCTCTTGAGCTCCTCGTAGAGATGCAGAGTGTCACGCAGCAGGCGCGGCATGTCCACCTCGCTCGGCTGCGGCCGCGGCATCCTGGCGAAGCGGGAGAACTCGTCGACCATGGCCTGCATGGTCTCGACCTCACGGACGATGATCTCCACTCCTTCTTCGAGGGCGGCGCCGAGGTCGGCGTCGCCCTGCCGGTGCTTGCGCAGCAGGCGCTCGGCGGTGAGCTTGATGGGAGTCAACGGGTTCTTGATCTCGTGCGCCACTCGCCGCGCCGCCTCGTTCCAGGCTGCCATCTGCTGGGCGTTGATCAGATCGGTCAGGTCGTCGACCACCATGACTTGCCCGGCAACCTCGCCGTCCCGGGTGCGCATCGTCGTCACCTGCGCCTCGAGGATGCGCCACTCCCCACCCAGCACCAGGCGGACCGTGCGCACCAGGCGGCCGCCCGGCGAGGAGGCGGTGAAGAGCTCGGCGAGCTTGGCCCGCTCGCCGTCCGACCAGGCCTCGGAGATGACGCGGCCTACGAGCTCGCCATCGGCTTGGCGCAGCATCTGGAGAGCCGCTCCGTTGCAGGTCAGCACCCGACCCTCGGGATCGACGGAGATGACGCCGGCGGCGCTGCTTTGCAGCACTGCCGCCAGGAGGGCCCGTTCCTCGCCGAGCCGCTCGTTGGTTGCCATCAGCTCCTGGTGGCTTTCCTCGAGCTGGGCCTCCTTGCGCGCGAGATCGGCGGTCATCGTGTTGAAGGAATCGACCAGGACCTTCAGCTCGTCGTCCGCCGGCGCTTCGACCCGGTAGGAGAGATCCCCTTCGGCGACCCGGCGGGTCCCCTCGGCGAGGGCCTCGATCGGCTGCGTGACCCGCCGTGCGAGGTAGAGGCCCACCCAGGTGACGGCCAGCAGGAGGATCAGCGTCACCATCAGGAAGAGGAGGAAGAACCCGGCGCGGATGTCATCGCGTTGTGCGTCGAGCCGGGCCAGTCGCTGCCGGGTCTGGATGAGCTCGGCGGCGCGAGATGCCACCACGGAGTCGAGCACCTCGCCGACGACGACCACCGGTCGTCTCGTGCCGTCCGCGAGCGGTGCGGCGATGCCGGCCATCACCAGGCGGGCGGCGCCGTCCGGAGTGTCGGCCAGACGCCGCGCCGCCGAGCCGTTCTGCAGGGCCTCGGCCAGGAACCGCCGTCCCGGGTCCGGCAGATCGCGCAGGCCGGCCTGCGGCGAGAGGACCCCGTGCACGAAGTCGGTGCCTTCGTAGACGGCGATGAAACCGAGGTCGAGCTGCAGTAGCTGCCGTTGGAGGATGCGATCGAGTTGCGGCCCGCGCCGGGGATCGTAGAAATCGACGGTCTTCAGCGCTTGCAGGATGTGGCCCCCGTCGCGCACGAGGTCGACCTCGACCCGGCGATGCAGCTCCTGCGCGACGACGAAGCCGTGGTCCGCTACCCGGCGGATCGCCGGCTCGTCGAACCAGCGGTCCATCCAGCCCTGCAGGAGGCGGCTGCCGTAGGCGAAGAGAAGGATGACGGGGATGAGCGAGAGGCCGACGTAGGTGAGGACCAGCTTGGTCTTGAACTTCGAGCCCAGGAGCCGGTGCCGGCGCTCCAGCGCCAGCTTGAAGAGGTTGCGGACGAGGGTGAAGCCGATGGCCAGGATCAGGACGACGTTGATGTACCAGAGGACGAAGAGCAGGAGCTGGTTGTCGACCAGCTCCTCGGGCAGGTCCCGCCCGCGCAGGAGCAGCGAGTAGAGGAGGGACAGCACCAGCAGCAGGACCGCCAGGCCCGCCACGATCCAGCGCGCGTCCTTGCGGCGCTTGCGGATGCTGCGGCGCAGGTCCACGGCTCAGGGCTCCGCGGGGGCGGGTGCCCTGAACTTGCGGGACCTCGCCCAGGGCGAGGCGATGCGCTGGGGGATGAAGGCGAGCACGGTCCTCGTGCCCACCTCGGCCCTGGCCCTCAGCAGCAGACGCCACTCGTGAGGAATCTCTTCGTCCAAGGTCAGAACGTGGATCCCCTCGAGACGGGTCAGGGCGGCCACCAGCTCCTCGGTGTCGCGCACCAGCCGGCTCTCGAGCAGCTTGCCTCCGCGCTTGGTGTTGACCAGATACTCACCGGTGACCGCGTTGTACATGGCCACGGTCTCGAGATCCACGCTGTCGAGGCCGTCGTCGAACCAGCGCTGGTGATCGCGGTAGAGCCGGATGCGGTAGAGGATGCCGGTTGGCAGCCCCGCCTGGATGCGGTCGAGCAGGTCGGCGGAGATCCCGTCGACGAGCTCGAGGCTGATCAGCAGATCGCGCTCCTGGAGCGCCACCTGGAAGCGCTCGATCCGGGGCTCCGCCGCGGCCTCCTGAGCCACCAGGAGGAGGGCGAGGGCCAGGATCGTCCTTGGCCGCATACGGTGACGATAGCACCGGCGGCCGCTTCCCCCTCAGCGCCCGGACGCGGCGTCCTCGGCCTCGCGGCGCTGGATGCGCTCGCGCTCCGCCTCTCGCTTGTCGTGCAGCTTCTTGCCGCGCGCCAGCGCGATCTCGACCTTCACCTTGTTTCCCTTCAAGTGCACGCCGAGCGGCACGCAGGTCAGACCCTGCAGGGTCGTGCGGCCGAAGATCTTGTCGATCTCCCGGCGGTGCAAGAGCAGCTTGCGGTCGCGGTCCGGATCGTGGTTGGCGAGGTTACCGTGGGTGTAGGGACTGATGTGGGAGCCGACCAGCCAGGCCTCTCCATCGCGTACCGAGACGTAGGCGTCGCGCAGCTGCACCTTGCCGGCGCGTACGGACTTCACCTCGGTGCCCTGGAGCACGATGCCTGCCTCGAAGCGATCGAGGATCTCGTAGTCGTGCCGGGCCCGCCGGTTGCTCGCCAGCGTCGTCATCCCCTGCGTCCCCAAGCCCCAAGCCCGGGCGGGCGGGAGCCCCTAGTCCTTCCGTGCCTGGCGCCGGCGCCGGCCCCCGGTCTCCCCGATCAGCTCGAGCGCCGTGGCGCCGCCGAACCGCTCGACGATCCGTTCGTCGTAGTCGTCGGAGACCGTCGCGACGGCGGCGATGGTGCCGAGCAGGTTGTGACGGTCCAGGCTCCTGCCGAAGAGGGTGTGGGAGAAAAAGACGTCCGGCCCCACCAGGGAGAAGGCGCCGACCGGAAGCTCGTGATTGAGCTCGAGCAGCCCCAGGGAGAGGTCCTCTTCCAGCTCGACGCCCTGCACGCAGTAGGCGGTGACGCGGATGACGGAGTCCTCGGGGCCGTAGGGCTCGGCCGAGACCTCGAGAACGGTGCTGCCGTAGCCGACGTAGAAGTGCCCGTTGTCGGGGTCTAGATAGAGGTCCTCGAAGAGCTCCTGCAGGTAGCGCCCGAGCTTTTCGTGATGTTCCGCGACGTGGGGGCTCTCGAACTCCATGCTGTCTCCAGCCGGGGACTCTAGCAGAAGGGCCCGCGGGAGGTCTGCTAGATTGCACCTCCCCCGCCGGCGGCGAGGACCCTTCCGATCCCATGGACTCCATCGTCATTCGCGGCGCCCGCGAGCACAACCTCAAGAACGTCTCCCTCGAGATCCCGCGCAACCGGCTGGTGGTGATCACCGGTGTGTCGGGCTCGGGTAAGTCGTCGCTGGCCTTCGACACGCTCTACGCGGAGGGCCAGAGGCGCTACGTGGAGTCGCTCTCGGCCTACGCGCGCCAGTTCCTCGAGCAGATGGAGAAGCCGGACGTCGACTCGATCGAGGGGCTCTCGCCCGCGATCTCGATCGAGCAGAAATCGGTCTCGCGCAACCCGCGGTCGACCGTCGGGACGGTCACCGAGATCTACGACTACCTGCGGTTGCTCTACTCCTCGATCGGAGAGCCGCATTGCCCGAGCTGCGGCGAACTGGTCCGGCCCCAGACGGTCCAGCAGATGGTCGATCGCATCCTGGGGTTGCCGGTGGGGACCCGGTTCGTCCTCTATGCGCCGTACGCGCGCGGCAAGAAGGGCGAGTACCGCAAGCAGCTGGCCCAGATGGCGCGGGAGGGCTTCGTGCGGGCCCGCATCGACGGCGAGACGATCGACCTCTCGGCCGAGCCGCCGACCCTCGACAAGCGCAAGAAGCACGACATCGACGTGGTGGTCGATCGGCTGGCGGTGAAGCCGGGGATCGAGAAGCGGCTCGCCGAATCGTTGGAGACCGCCCTCAAGGTCGGCGACGGGCTCGTCGTCGTGGCGCCGGCCGAGCGTCCCGAGGAGACCCTCTCCCAGAACTACGCGTGCGTCGGCTGCGGCGCCAGCTTGGCTGAGGTCACCCCACGTCTGTTTTCCTTCAACAGCCCCTACGGGGCGTGTTCGGCCTGCTCGGGCCTCGGGACCCTGATGGGCGTGGACCCCGAGCGCTTGGTCGCCGACCCCGAGCGCTCGATCGCCAACGGAGCCCTGGCCCCCTGGCCGAATGGGCCCCGGTCCTGGCGGCGTGGAATGCTGCGGACGCTGGGCGAGGAGCTCGGCTTCTCGCTCGACGACCCCTGGCAGGGTCTGCCCGAGGCGGCGCGCGAGGTCATCCTCTGGGGGAGCGGCGACAGGGAGATGACCTTCGCGCTGGAGGGCAAGCGGTCGAGCTACAGCTGGACCGGGAGCTACGAGGGGCTGGTCCCCTCGCTCGAGCGGCGCCACAAGGAGACCGACTCGCAGAACGTACGCTCGGAGATCGAGCGCTTCATGTCGGTTCATCCCTGTGACAGTTGCGGCGGCCGCCGCCTCCGTCCCGAGGCGCTGGCCGTGCGGGTTGCGGGCGAGAGCATCGATCACCTGGTGGCGCGGACGGTCGCGGAGCTTCGTGGCTTCTTCGCCCGGCTCGCGCTCGACGAGCGTGAGCTGGCGATCGCCGGCAAGGTGGTGCAGGAGATCTCCGACCGGCTCGGCTTCCTCGACGACGTCGGCGTCGGCTACCTCTCCCTGGAGCGCTCCTCGGCGACGCTGTCGGGTGGCGAGAGCCAGCGCATCCGGCTCGCCACCCAGATCGGCAGCAAGTTGATGGGCGTGCTCTACGTGCTCGACGAGCCTTCCATCGGCCTCCATCAGCGGGACAACGCGCGCCTCTTGTCGACCCTCGAGGGGATGCGTGATCTGGGCAACTCGGTGCTCGTCGTGGAGCACGACGAGGACACCATCCGGGCCGCCGACTGGGTCGTCGACCTCGGTCCGGGCGCCGGCGAGCACGGCGGGGAGGTGGTGGCGCAAGGCGTGCCCGGGGATCTGGCCCGGAGCCCACGCTCGCTCACCGGAAAGTACCTGTCGGGAGAGCTGGCGGTCCCGGTCCCGGATCGGCGCCGGGTGCCGGACGCCGACCGCCGCCTGGTGATCCGGGGCGCGCGGCACAACAACCTCCGGGACCTCGACGTCGAGGTCCCTCTCGGCCTCCTGGTGGTGGTCACGGGCGTTTCCGGCTCGGGCAAGAGCAGCCTGGTCAACGACGTCCTCTACAAGGCTCTCGCCAAGCATTTCTATCGGGCCGCCGAGAAGCCCGGGGCGCACGACTCGATCGAGGGTCTCGAGCTCCTCGACAAGGTCATCGCCATCGACCAGAGCCCGATCGGGCGGACGCCGCGCTCCAATCCGGCCACCTACACCAACGTCTTCAACCACATCCGCTCGCTGATGGCGCAGACCCCGGAGGCGCGGGCGCGCGGTTACAAGCCGGGGCGATTCAGCTTCAACGTCAAGGGCGGTCGGTGCGAGGCATGCAGCGGCGACGGGCAAATCAAGATCGAGATGCACTTCCTGCCCGACATCTACGTCACCTGCGAGGTGTGCGGCGGCAAGCGCTACGACCGGGAGACGCTCGCCGTGCGCTACAAGGGGCTCAACATCGCCGAGATCCTGGACCTGCCGGTCGAGGCCGCCTACGACGTCTTCCGCAACGTGCCCGCCTGCGAGCGCATCCTCTCCACCCTCGACGAGGTGGGGCTCGGCTACATCAAGCTCGGCCAGTCCGCCACCACGCTCTCGGGAGGAGAGGCGCAACGCGTGAAGCTCGCGCGCGAGCTGGCCAAGCGCTCGACCGGCCATACCCTCTACCTCCTGGACGAGCCGACCACGGGGCTGCACTTCGACGACGTCGGCAAGCTCCTCACCATCCTCCACGGGCTGGTAGAGAAGGGCAACACCGTCGTCGTGATCGAGCACAACCTCGAGGTCATCAAGACGGCGGACTGGATCCTCGACCTGGGACCGGACGGGGGCGGCGCCGGCGGTGATCTGGTGGCCCAGGGGGCGCCGGAGGCGGTGGCGACCGTCACGGGCAGTCACACCGGAGTCTTTCTGTCGCGAAGGGTCCGGGGCGCCGAGCCGCGACGACGGGCGCGGGGCTAGGGCCCCGGTGGCTGAATCGCCGACGGGGGCGCGCTCGCTGCGCCGAGTTTGCGTCTACTGCGGATCGCACCGGGGCCGCAAGGCCTCCTACGCCGAGGCCGCGCGGAGGCTCGGCGAGCTGCTCGGCGCGCGCGGGATCGGCCTGGTCTACGGAGGCGGCAGGGTCGGTCTCATGGGTGTGGTCGCCGACGCCGCGTTGACCGCGGGGGCAGAGGTCGTCGGCGTCATCCCCGAAGCGCTGGAAACGGCGGAGGTCGGGCACCGCGGGCTCACCGAGCTGCGCGTGGTCGGCACCATGCACGAGCGCAAGGCACAGATGGTGGAGCTGGCTGACGCCTTCATCGCCCTGCCCGGCGGTCTCGGCACGCTGGACGAGCTGTTCGAGGTCTGGACCTGGAGTCAGCTCGGCCTCCACCGCAAGCCGTGCGGGCTGCTCGACACCGACCGCTACTTCGCGCCTTTGCTCGCCTTCCTCGACCGCATGGTGGAGGACGAGTTCGTCCGCCCGGAGCACCGGCGGATGCTGCTGTGCGACACCAGCCCGACGAGCCTTCTCGATCGTCTGGAGGCCTATCGCGCCCCGGCGGTCGGCAAGTTCCTCCGTCGCGAGGACCTTTGAGCGAGCCGAGGCGCTAGACTGGGACGATGGAGGCGCCCACCAGGGCCTCGCTGGCCGAGAAGCGCCGGATCCTGCAGCTCGAGACGCTCTACGACCTGGCGCTGGCGATGCACGCGCACCGGCCCGAGCAGGAGCTGGTGGACGAGTTGCTGCACCGCGTCTGCGCGGTACTCGACCCGGCGGCCGCGGTGGCTGTGACCCGGGACTTGAGGGGAGGCGTGCGCGCGGTGGCCAGCGTCGGCTGGTCGCCGGCGCCGGTGGACGGTGGGAAGCTCTTGCGGGCTCGACTCTGGCAGGAGCTGCTGGCCAGCGGACAGTCCCTGACCCGTCGCGAGGGAGAGCTCGCCGACCGGCTCTATGGCGAGATCGTGGCCACGCCACTCTTCAGCCGCGGGGTGTTCCTCGGTTACCTGGCGGTGGCCGACAAGGAGCAGAGGGGTGGGGAGAGCACCGGCTTCTCGGAGGAGGACCGCCGCTTCCTCGACTCGGTGGGCGCGCTGGCGGGAGCTGCGCTCGACGGAGCGCGTCAGGTCCAGGACCTCGAGGCCCAGCGGGAGCGGCTCGAGGAGGAGAACAAGCTGCTCAAGGGCGAGCTGACATCGGAGACCGGCGGACAGCGCATCGTCGCGCAGTCCGAGGCGATGCGGCGCGTGCTCGAACGCATCGAGAGAGTGGCGCCGCGCGGCGTCTCCGTCGTGGTGCGGGGCGAGAGCGGCACGGGCAAGGAGCTGGTCGCCAAGCTCCTCCACCTGCTCTCGGGCCGGAGCGGCTCGATGGTGGCCGTGAACTGCGGGGCGCTCCCCGAGAGCCTGCTCGAGAGCGAGCTCTTCGGCATCGAACGGGGCGTGGCGACCGGCGTGGACGCTCGCCGCGGCAGGTTCGAGCTCGCCGACGGCGGCACCCTCTTCCTGGACGAGATCGGGGACATGCAGCCGGCCCTGCAGGTGAAGCTGCTGCGCGCCCTGCAGGAGCGGGAGATCGTTCGCGTCGGAGGGCACACGCCGATCCCCATCGACGTTCGCCTGGTAGCGGCGACCCACAGAGACCTGGAGGCCCTGGTCGCCGCCGGCTCGTTTCGCGAGGATCTCTACTACCGGCTGAAGGGCGTGGAGATCGCCCTCCCTCCCCTGCGGGAGCGCCGCGAGGACATCCCGCACCTGGTGCGCCATTTCATCCGCGAGTTCGGGCGGCGGGAGGGCCTCGAGCCCCCGGGCCTCGACAGCGACGCCCTCGCGGTCTTGCTGGCGCACGACTTCCCGGGCAACGTCCGGGAGCTGCAGAACCTCGTCGAGGCCGCCCTGGCCCTGGCGCGAGGGACGGTGGACGGTGCCCTCATGCGCTCGCTCGCGGGTGGGGGAGGCACGGCGGGCGGGCCCGAGGCGCTCGACCTCGCCACGGCCGAACGGCGGCACATCGCGCGGGTGCTGAAGCTCGCCGACGGCAACAAGAGCCAGGCTGCCCGCCTGCTCGGCGTCGACCGCCGGACCTTGCAGCGCAAGGGCTTCTGATCGGCTGCGGCGAAGCGCCGCATGTGGGGCAGATTGTCTCGTTCCGGAGGAAGCGCGACGGAATGGGGGCCCTGTGACGCTGGGGACCGATCCTCGAGGGGTGGAATGCGGCAGAATGCCGCGCCCGAGCTGCGGCCGGTCGCCGCGGCTGTCGCCGATCCGGTCGCCTAAGTGGTTCATCGCCAGGGAGTTACTGCGATCGAGGCAGGGAGCGCCCGGCGTTGGCAGCCGCCTTGCTCCCGACAAGGTGCG
>Ga0299913_10004442_pt1 | contig 11776 bp, 13 predicted proteins | sample RVTome_9_FD_201360 | JGI IMG/M metagenome (GOLD analysis project Ga0299913, IMG submission 201360) | Soil microbial communities from uranium-contaminated site in the Upper Colorado River Basin, Wyoming, United States - RVT155D38 (version 2) ... | reverse complement strand
GCTGACGCGGAACTCCCGGCCGTCCGCGACCTCGGTCACGGACCCGCCCGTCGAATCCTCGGTCAGCACGAGGCGTTCGCCGGTGGCCACCGACGCGACCACCTCGACCGAGGAGTCCGGCCGCCAGCGTTCGTCAGGAACGCGGGCCCCGACCACCAGCGGGTGCGCGATGCGGCACCAGTCGATGGGTACGACCTCGTGCGACCGGTGCCGGCGCAACCCCGCTCGGCCCGCACTGTCCACCGCGTAGTGGACGCGGGTTCGCCAACCGAGGCCGCCGTCGTCACCAGGCACCTCCTCGACCACGACGTCACGGTCGATCCCGGCGAGGTGCGACAGCTGGTCCCGCACGACCGTCGCCTTCAGGCGGCGCTGGGCGGCAGGCAGCGCGTGCTGCCAGTCGCACCCGCCGCATCTCCCGGGACCCGCCCACGGGCACGGCGCCACGACACGGTCGGCCGACGCGCTCAGCACCTCCGTGGCGTCAGCACGCCAGAACTTCGAGGTGGCGCCACCGTCGGTGACGGTGACCCGGACCCGCTCGCCGGGCAGCGCGTGCCGGACGAACACCACCCTGCCCTCGTGTCGCGCGACACAGTGGCCACCGTGGGCGACCGCTCCGACCTCGACCTCGAACGCCTCACCGACGACCGACACGGACAAGGGCCGCGGCGGCGAGGTCGGCTCGGGCCCGGTCATCAGTCGCCCCGGCGGCTGGCGCCGGGTGCGCCCGCCTCCGGGCGGTCCTCCAGGCCGGCGGACGAGCGGAGCTGCCAGGGCACGCTGGTCACCATCACACCGGACGTGAAGAGCAACCGGGTCTTGAGTCGCAGCGCGCTCTGGTTGTGCAGGAGGTGCTCCCACCAGTGCCCGACGACGTACTCGGGGATGAGCACCGTCACGAGATCACGCGGGCTGGACCGGCGGACTCCGCGGACATAGTCGATGACCGGGTCGGTGACCTCGCGGAACGGTGAGTCGAGCACCTTCAGTGGGATGGGTATGCCCCGCCGGTCCCACTCGGCCTGGAGGGCGTGGGTCTCGGCGGAGTCCACGTTGACCGTGACGGCCTCGAGCGTGGTCGGGCGCATCGCCCGGGCGTAGTTGACGGCACGCAGGGTCGGCTTGTGGATCTTCGACACGAGCACGATCGCGTGCGTCCGCGACGGGAGCGTCATGTCCTCGTTCTCGTCGACCACCAGCTCGGCCGAGACGCTGTCGTAGTGCTTGGAGATGCCGCGCATCATGAGGAACAGCAGCGGCATCGCGATGAGGACGATCCACGCACCGAGCAGGAACTTCGTAGCCGTGACGATGACGAGGACCAAGCCCGTGAACGTCGCCCCAACCCCATTGATGAGCCGGGAGCGCTGCATGCGTCGGCGCTCGCCAAGGTCACCCTCCGAACGCAGCGCGCGGTTCCAGTGCCGCACCATGCCGGTCTGCCCCAACGTGAACGACGTGAAAACCCCGATGATATAGAGCTGGATCAGTCGGGTGACCGATGCGTCGAAGGCCACGATGAGAAGAATCGCGAAGGCCGCCAGCAGAATGATGCCGTTGCTGAAGACCAGGCGGTCGCCGCGCGTGTGCAGCTGGCGGGGCAGGTAGCGGTCCTGCGCCAGGATCGAACCTAGTAGTGGGAAGCCGTTGAACGCCGTGTTGGCAGCCAGCACGAGGATCGCAGCCGTGGCAGCCTGCAGCAGGAAGAACAGCGGACTCCCGTCGCCACCGAATACCGATGCACCCACCTGAGCGATGACGCTGCGTTGCGGATCGGTGACGCAGTTGCCGGCGAACCCGACCAGATCGCAGGTGTTCTCCGTGTAGTGGACGTCGCTGATCAGAGCGAGCGCGGTGATGCCCAGGAACATTGACATCGACAGCGTGCCCATCAGGAGCAGGGTGGTTGCCGCGTTCTTGCCCTTGGGCTTCCGAAACGCCGGCACGCCGTTGGCGATGGCTTCCACCCCGGTCAACGCGGTACATCCCGATGAGAACGCCCTCAACACGAAGAACACGAGCGCCAGGCCGGCGAGTCCGGTGACCTCCGGGACTACCTCGTAGCCAGCGCTCTCCGCGACCGGCATATCACCGGTGGCCGACCGGACCAGCCCCCAGGCGACCATGCCGAGGACCGTCACGACGAACACGTACGTCGGGAGCGCGAAGGTCTTGCCGGACTCGCGGATGCCGCGCAGATTCATTGCGGTGAGGAGAACGACGAGACCCACCGCCGTCGTGACGCGATACTCGTTCAGTCCCGGGAATGCGGAGATGATGTTGTCGACGCCGGCCGACACCGACACCGCGACCGTGAGCACGTAGTCGACGAGCAGCGCACTGGCGACGGTCACGCCTGCCTTCTTGCCCAGGTTTCTATGGGCCACCTCGTAGTCACCGCCGCCGGTTGGATAGGCCCGTACGAGCTGGCGGTAGGACGCCACCACGACGCAGAGCAGCAAGAAGACCGCTCCCGCCAGGTAGGGGGCCAGATAGAGGTAGGCCAGGCCGCCAAGTGTCAGGAAGAGCAGGATCTCCTGCGTCGCGTAGGCCACCGACGACAGGGGGTCGCTCGCGAAGACCGGCAGTGCGATGCGCTTGGGGAGCAGCGTATCGCCGAGCGCCTCGCTGCGCTTCGCCCGGCCCAGCAGGAGCCGCTTCGATGCCTCGCCGAAAGTCTGCACCAGCAGATGCTAGGGGCCACGGCTAGTCCGGCCGCCCGGACGATACCGTCGCCTCGTGCACTTCGTCATCATGGGCTGCGGGCGGGTCGGCTCGACTCTTGCGCACATCCTCGAGGCCCAGGACCACAGCGTCGCCGTCGTCGACCGCAACACCGAGGCTTTCCGCAGGCTCGGCGCGAACTTCCAGGGCACGACCGTCACCGGCATCGGGTTCGACCGGGACACCCTGCTCGAAGCCGGGATCGAGAACGCGGAGGCCTTCGCCGCGGTGAGCAGCGGCGACAACTCCAACATCCTCGCCGCACGGGTGGCCCGCGAGACGTTCGGCGTCGACAACGTCGTCGCGCGCATCTATGACCCCGGCCGTGCCGAGGTCTACCAGCGACTGGGCATTCCGACCGTGGCGACGGTGCGCTGGACAGCCGACCAGATCATCCGTCGGTTGCTCCCGCACGGCGCCGAGCCGGAGTGGCGCGACCCGAGCGGGACGGTCCGTCTGGCCGAGGTCGAGGTCGGCAGCGACTGGGTCGGTGAGCGGGTCAGCGTGCTGGAGCAGGCAGCCAAGGCCAGAGTGGCGTTCCTGACCAGGTTCGGCGAGGGCGTGCTGCCCGTCGACGACACCGTGATCCAGGACGGCGATCTCGTGCACGTCGTCATGCGGGACGTTGATGCCGACGCGGTCGAGGACGTGTTCCGTAGCCGTCCGGGGGACTCCTGATGCGCGTCGCCATCGCCGGGGCGGGCAGCGTCGGACGCTCCATCGCTCGTGAGCTGCTCGAGAACGGCCACGAGGTCCTGCTGATCGACCGGGTGCCGTCGGCGATCAAGGTGTCCTCCGTGCCGTCGGCGGAGTGGCTCCTGGCGGATGCCTGCGAGATCACCTCGCTCGAGGAGGCCGGGCTCTCTCACTGCCAGGTCGTGGTCGCCGCGACGGGCGACGACAAGGTCAACCTCGTCGTCTCGCTCATCGCCAAGACCGAGTACGGCGTGCCGCGCACCGTGGCCCGCGTGAACAACCCGAAGAACGAGTGGATGTTCGATGACGCGTGGGGCGTGGACGTCGCCGTGTCGACGCCCCGGATCATGACCGCCCTCGTCGAGGAAGCCGTCAGCGTTGGCGACATCGTGCGCATCTTCCACTTCCAGCAGTCCGACACCGACGTCCTCGAGCTGACGCTGCCCAGCGACTCCCCCACCGTCGGCAAGCGGGTGGGCGACATCACCTGGCCCCAGGACACTGCGCTGGTCGCGATCATCCGCGACAACCGACCGATCGTGCCCAGCCCGGACCAGCCGCTGGAGGCCGGTGACGAGCTGCTGTTCGTGGCGGTCGCCGAGATGGCGTCCGCGCTCGAAGACCTGCTCGCCCCCCACGTCCGCTGACGCGGCCGGGCGGTCAGCTCGTCGGCGCTGGCCCACCAAAGGGTGTCCGGCCGCGGGCGAGCAGCAGGGCCATGACCGACAACGCCGCGATCTGCAACGGCCAACCGAGCGCGATCTTGGTGGCGCCGAGCCACCCCACCTCGCCGGCCAGGTAGAGCGGGTACTGCACGGCGACCCGGACAGCGCAGGGCAGCACCAGCAGCCAGGTGAGCCGGCTGCACAGCCGGACGACGCCGGGGTCCTGCCGCCACCCGGTGAGGTCACCGGTCACCGAGCCGATCATCAGGCCGACGACGGGCCAGCGTGCCAGCACGGACAACGTCATCACCGCGGCGTAGGCGGCGTTGTAGATGATGCCGGGCAGGAAGACGTCCTCGGCCTTGCCGGAGCGCAGCGCGAACACCGCGGCGATCGCGATGCCGACCATGCTGTTGACGACGAACTGCACCGGCTGCTTCTGGACGATGCGGATCACCATCGCGAGCACGGCCAGCGCGCCACCGACGGCCAGCGCCAGCTTCAGCTCGTTCGCCAGCACATAGGTGAGGGTGAACCCCGCTGTCGGGATGGCCCCCTCTGCCATGCCGCGCTTGCCGCCGAGCGCCTGCGAGAGCTGGTGACGGATGACCTCCTCGACGGTCTGTGCGTCGACCGGGGCGCCTGTGCGGCTCAGGCTCACTCGGCCCCCGCCGGGCGCAGCTCGTACCGCGGGTTGAAGATGACCGGCCGGTCATGGTCATGGCTGACCCGACCCGAGCAGATGATGGAGCGCCCGGGCTCGATGCCGGCGATGTGCCGGCGGCCCAGCCAGACGATCGAGATCGTCCCGCTGCCGTCGTACAGCTCGGCGACCAACGCCGGCACACCTGCTCTCGGCCGCAGCGTGACCGTCCGCAGCGTTCCGGCGACCACGACCTGCTCACGGGCGGGGAGGTCGGCGACCAGGGTCGCGCCCGCGTCGGCGCACCCCTCACGCAGCTCCGCTGCCTCGTGCTCCTTGGCGGACGTGGCCAGCCGGGACAGGGTGCGACGCAGGACCCCGGGTGATTGCGCGCTCATGCTCTGCAGGGTATGCCAGCGAGGCACCTGCGGGCGTCAGTGGATCTCGGTGATCTCCGGCCCACGCTTGAAAGGGCTCAGGTGGTCGTCCGCCGGCTCCTCGGTTGCGCCGTCCTCGCCGGTGAGCTGGGCCGGAAGCCGCAACGGGATCGGCTCCCGCGGGGCCATCGCGTCCCCCCCGCGCACCACAACGACGTCGCGGAAGACATCAAGCAGCTCGGCGGCCGCATCGTCATCCACGGCAGCATCGCCCGTCAGCACGCCCCGCAGGAACCAGCGGGGGCCGTCGACGCCGATGAAGCGCGCCCGCTGCGAGGCTGGAGCGCCATCCGGTCGCTTCGTCGGCACGTTGGTGCGCAGCTCCGGTCCGAACGGCCCGTCGACCTCGTCGACGGTCCCGCCGTCCCTCGTGATCCCGGCCCCGATCTCCGTGCGCACGTCAGCCCAGATGCCCTCCGAACGTGGCGCCGCGAACGGCTGAACCTGGACGGCACTCGACCCGAGAACGAGAACGACCGCGATCACGGCGCCGGTGTTCTGGTCGGCCTCCACCCGGACCTCGAGACCCGGGCGGCCGGGGATCCACAAGGCACCGAGGCTCACCCGGCCGGCAGACGGGTCGTCGACCTCGGACACGTCCCACGGGCCCGCGCTGCGGACGCCGTCAGCCACATCGCCCTCCGTTGCGGCGTCGTCATCGTCCGGGGGTACTGACTCGTCTACGGCATCTGGCTCGTCACTGTCGTCGCGACCGCGCCGTCGGAACCTGCTCACGCGCTTCTCCCGTCAGAACCTGTCGAGCCGAACCCACCGGTCGAACCGTAACCGCCCTCGCCCCTCGCCGAGCCCGGCAGCACCTGAACCTCGTGGAAGCGGGCCTGCTCGACCCGCTGGATCACCAGCTGGGCAATCCGGTCGCCGCGCCGCAGCCGAACTGGCTCATCGGTGTCGTGGTTGATCAGCAACACCTTGATCTCCCCGCGGTAGCCGGCGTCGACCGTGCCCGGCGCGTTGACGATGCCGACGCCGGCCCGGACCGCGAGGCCCGACCGCGGGTGCACGAACGCCGCGTAGCCGTCGGGCAGCGCGACCGCGATTCCCGTCGGCACCAGCACCCGCTCACCCGGTCCCAGATCGACATCGACCGCCGCCGCCAGGTCGGCTCCCGCATCACCGGGGTGCGCGTACGACGGCAGCGGCAGATCCGGGTCGAGGCGTTGGATCAGGATCTCGACGGGCACGTCGCTCACGGGTTGACCTCGAACGCCTCACTCGTGCGGTGCAGGGACGGGTCACGTCGTACGGCGTCGATGTCCTCGGGTCGCCCGTGCGAGGTGAAGTGCGCGATGTCGACCTGCACGAAGAGGGCCCGCGCCCGCACGGCTGGCTCGCCGTCGGGACCGCCCAACCGCCCCACCGCCTCGGTGAACACCTTGCGGCCGTGCACCGCAGAGGCGCGCGCGGCGATGTGCAGCGTGCTGCCCACCGGGACCGGCCGCAGGAAGTCGGTCTCGAGACGCGCGGTGACGGCGGGCAGGCGCAGCAGCCACATCAGCGAGCCCAGCGCCTCGTCGAACGCGGCGGTCAGCAGCCCGCCGTGGGCCAGCCCCGGCGCGCCCTGATGATCCGCGGTGACGACGAACTCACCGGTCACCGCCACCTCCTCCCCGACCGTCACGCGCATGTGCAACCCGGTCGGGTGCCGCTCGCCGCAGCCGAAGCAGTGGGCGTAGTGGGAGTCCAGGACGGTGCCGGGTTCCGGCGCCTCCGGATGCCGTGCGGGAGGCGGCGCCGTCTCGGGTGGCATGGTGCTGCGAACCCGTGCTGACGACGTCACGCGCTGAAACCTACCCGCGTGCGCGGCTCACCCGAACAGGGCGCGCTCGACCAGCGAGATCGGCAGCCGTCCCGACCCGGCTGCCCGGTCATGGAAGTCGCGCAGCGAGCCCCGAGCCTCGTTGAACCAGCGCTGGCGCATCCGGTCGAGCTCGAGGGCCCCGGTCAGGTACGACGAGGCCTGCGTCGGCCAGGCGCAGTAGCGAAGCACCTCGGCCTGGGCGGTGTCCCGCGACAGCGATGCTTTGGTCGACATGAAGTCGACCGCCTCCTCGATGGTCATCTCCCCGAGGTGCAGAGAGGTGTCGACGATGATGCGGGCCGCGCGGAACAACCGGAAGTCGCGTTGGCAGAGCTCCTGCTCGGGCGTGGCGAAGAAGCCCTGCTCGCGCAGGAGGTCCTCGGTGTAGAGCCCCCAGCCCTCGACGAAGTAGGTGGAGCCGAAGACCGCGCGCAGGGCCCGGCGTCCCGGGTTGTCGGGGTTGCCCGCCAACCAGGCAAAGTGCCAGTGGTGACCGGGATAGGCCTCGTGGACGGTGATCGACCACAGGCCGTGGCGGTTGTTGGTCGCCAACCGGGCGGCCACCTGCTCCGGCGTCGCGCCGTCGGGCGGGTAGGGCACGAAGAAGTGCCCAGCGTTGTCGCCCGGTGCGAACGGCGGCGGCACCGAGTAGTGCGCGACGGCGACCATCGCGCGGGTGAACGGGGCCGACGGCACGACCTCGCACCGCTCCCCGGGCGGCATCGTGACGAGGTCGTGCTCGGTGCAGAACGCGCGGGCGGCGTCGGTCGCCTCCCGGTACAGCGCCAGCATCTCCTCCGGTGTGTCCGGCCGGTCAGCGCTGAGCTCCTCGAGCAGCGCCCGCCAGTCGTCGTCGCCCCGCAGCTTCTGCGCCCGCTCCCGCATGTCTGCGGCCAGCTCGTCGTAGGCGGCCTGGCCACGGTCACGCAGCTCGCGGGTGCCGTAGGAGAGGCCCTCCGCGTTGCGCAGGAGTGCGTCGTAGCGCTCCTCGCCGATCGCCCACTCCCCATGGGCCTTCTCCGCCAGCCCTTCGAGGTGGGCCCCGAACCGCTCGAACGCGGCACCCGCCGTCTCACCGGCAGCGGCGACGAGCGCACGTCCGGCCTCGTCGTCGATCTCGGCGGCGACCGCGCGCGCATACACCGCGCCTGCCTGGGCCATGCCGAGGGCGCGCCGGACCAGCGCCGGATGAGCGAGGTCGGGATCGAGGTTGTCGATGCCCTGCTCCAACAGCGCCGGCGTCGCCGTCAGCCGCGCCGCCACCACCACCGCCAGCTCCGGCTCTGGCCGCAGCCGGTGCATCAGCAGGCCGAAGACGCTGGAGAGCGCTGCGCCGGCGTAATGGTCGGGGCTGCGCCGCCAGTCGGCCCAGTCCCGCTGGGCGGCCCGGCCCTGCAGAACCATGACGACGAGGTCGCGGTCGATCTGCTCGTCCGGTCCGAGGTCGTCGTCGGGCAGCGCGCGGAACCGCTCGAGCCAGACGTCCTCCGCCCGCTCTCGGGCGGCTATCGTGCCGGCGGACAGGTCGGGCAGGAGCGCGTCGTACTCGGTGAGCCCGAGCGCGCTGCCGAGGACGGGATCGCCGGTGAGCTGGTCAGTGACGAGCTCGGTGGCCAGCCGGTCGAACGGCCGGTCGCTGGTGGGAATCGGCATGGGCGAGACGCTAGCCGACGTCCCTCGCTGCCCGAAGTGCGAGGCTTGCGACGTGACGCGGGATGGCGAGACGACGTACGACGAGCGGCTGTGGCCCCCGGCGTGGCTCTGGATTGTCGGGTGGCTGTTCGTGCTGTCGCTGGGCGTGTCCGTGCACGCTGCGCTCGGACCGGTCTGGGGACTCCTGGCGGTGCTCCTGCCGGGCGGGTTGCTGACCTGGGGTCTGATCAGCGCGGCCTCAGCCGTGCGCGTGCAGGACGGTGAGCTCGTCGCGGGTCGCGCGCACATCCCGGTGAAGCATCTCGGCCCCGCCGAGCCGCTGGACGCCGCGCAGGCAAGGGCCGTGCGCGGACCGGAGTCCGACCCCGCCGGCTACCACCTGATCAGGGGGTGGGTCCCGGCAGGGGTGAAGTCGGCGGTCATCGATCCCGGCGACCCCACGCCGTACTGGTTCGTGGCGACGCGTCACCCACAAGCGCTGGCCGCGGCGATCGAAGCGGCGCGGCCGCTGACCTGAGGCTCAGCGGCGGCGCAGGTCGGCGCGGATCTCCTCGCCGACGCGGCGCGTCTCGCGGTGATTGACGACGCTGCCCGCGACCGCACCGGTCATCATCGGCCCCAAGGTGCTGAGGTTGCGGCCGGCCCGGCGGATGAGCCGGCGGCGCAGCGCTCGCTTGGCGGCGACGCCGAGCACGAGCTGCATGCTGGCAGGGTCGAGTGGGTCAAGACCACGACGGTTGGTCCACGCGACCAAATAGGCCATCGCGCGCTGGCGGCTGGTCCCCGCCACGCCGGCATCGTAGACCTCGTGCAGCTCGGCAATCAGCTTCATCTCGATGACCGCTACGAGCAGCGTCTCCGCCGCGATCTGCACGGGGGTGGTCAACAGGGTGGGTGGGGCAGTGAACTCGACAGCGGCGAGGGCGCCGCCCGCGGCACCCACGGCACCGGACGCCTTCGCCGCGGCGGTGACCAATGCCTCCGCCAGTTCCTCGTCGGTGAGGCCGGGATGCTGCAGGCGCAGGGTCGAGAGGTCGCGGAGCGGGATCCGCGGGGCGGTGTCGACGAGGACATCGGTGAGCCATCGCCCGCCGAGGACCGACGCGCGACCTGCTGCGCGGGCCGATCCGAGGAGTGCCCCGCTCAACGAGCCGAGGGCACGGCCCTGCTCACGCCGGCCGGGCGCGCGGGTGGGGTCGGTCAGCCGAGCGACGATCTCCCCGACATTGCCCTCGTCGCGGGCGTCGTCGCGGGCGTGGTCGGGAGAGTCGTCGGGATCTGCCGGGGTTCCAGGTCGCACGGGAGCGGACCTACCCGGCCTCAGGCGGCGCAGTCCTTGCAGACCAGCTTGGAGCCCTTGGTGTTGGCGAGCTGGCTGCGGTGGTGAACGAGGAAGCAGCGGGAACACGTGAACTCGTCGGCCTGGCGCGGCAGGACGCGCACGGAGAGCTCTTCGTTGGACAGGTCGGCGCCCGGCAGCTCCAGCGACTCGGCCAGGTCGGCCTCGTCGACGTCGACGACGCTGGCCGACTTGTCGGCCCGGCGAGCCTTCAGCTCTTCCAGGCTGTCCTCGGACATCTCGTCATCGGTCTTGCGGGGGGAGTCGTAGTCGGTTGCCATCAGGTAAGTCACCCTTCCCAGGGGTGGCGGTGCCATGTGAAGCGAGCCACAGTTGAAGCGAATGGGGTTGTGCGGGCGTGTAACGCCTAGGAGCGCCGGTTTGTGCCCCGCTGCCGAGGTCTCGAGCAGAAGCGGCGGCGACAGTGCGGGCGGATCGTAGCGGATCGCGGCCCCAACCGCCCGGAATCCGCTCAGTCTCGGTCGGCTGCCTGCCCGGCCAGCAGGTCCTGAAGCGGCCCAAACAGCGCCGGCGGCGCCGCGACCACCAGGTCCTCGCCCGCCTCGCGCCCACCGAGCCCGCCCACCCTGGCGCCGGCCTCGGCGGCGATGAGCCCGCCTGCCGCCAGGTCCCAGGGCTTCAGCCCGCGCTCGTAATAGGCGTCGACGCGACCGCAGGCGAGCGCGCACAGGTCCAGGGAGGCAGCCCCCGCGCGGCGGATGTCGCGGACCCGCGGCAGGACGGCGCGCAGGATCTCGGCCTGCCGGGCCCGGCGGGACGACTCGTAGCCGAACCCGGTCGCGACCAGCGCCAGCGCCAGGTCGGTGACGGGGTTCACGGTGATCGGCCGGCCGTCGAGCGTGGCCCCGTGCCCGCGACGGGCAGCCCACGTCTCCCCCGTTGCGGGGTTGCACACGACGCCGACCAGGACATCCGGTCCGGACCGCACGCCGATGCTCACGCCGTACGCCGGGATGCCGTACAGGTAGTTGACCGTGCCGTCGATCGGGTCGAGCACCCAGGTCACGCCGCTGGTCCCCGGCTCGGCGGCGCCCTCCTCGCCGAGGACTCCGTCGTCGGGACGTGCTGCCCGGATGTGGTCAACCAGCAGCTGCTCGGCAGCCTGGTCCATCGCGGTGACGATGTCGGTGGCACTGGTCTTCGTGGCAGTCACCTCCAAGACGCCCGGCGGCCGCCGCTCGCGCAACAGCTCGGCGGCGGCGCGGGCAGCAGCCAAGGCGATCTCGAGCAGCTCGGGTGTGTCGTCGGTCGGCATGGCTGCAGTCTTCCTGACAGGCGCGTCGGGCAGGATGAACCGGTCATCGGGCGACAGGAGGGACGGTACGACGTGCTCAGCCGCGGACGGCTGGCCGCCGCGGTGCTGGTGATCATCGCCGGGCTGACGACGGCCTGCAGCGACGACGACGAGCGGCCCGCGATCACGGCGGCTGCCTCGGGCTTCCTGACCGACTGGTCCGCCGGCGACCTCGACAAGGCGGCAGCCCGAACGGACACCCCGGCCGCGGCGAGCCCACTGCTCGCCGAGGTGAGCGAGTCCCTGGCCGTCCGGACGATCCGTGCCGAAGCAGGCGCCGTGCCGGAACCGACCGAGGGGCGGGTGCGGGTGCCCTACGAGGTGACCCTCACCTTGAGTGGCCTCGGCGACTGGTCCTACGGTTCCGAGCTGCCGATGCGCCAGGTCGGGGACGGGGATGCGAGACGGTGGGTCGTCGAGTGGTCTCCGGGGGTCGTCCACCCGCAACTCACCGCCGAGACCCGGTTCGGCCGGACCCGGAC
>Ga0299913_10004441_pt1 | contig 11776 bp, 9 predicted proteins | sample RVTome_9_FD_201360 | JGI IMG/M metagenome (GOLD analysis project Ga0299913, IMG submission 201360) | Soil microbial communities from uranium-contaminated site in the Upper Colorado River Basin, Wyoming, United States - RVT155D38 (version 2) ... | reverse complement strand
GGCTCGCGAACATGACGGCGAACGCGGAACCGGACGTCGCGCGCAGCCACGGCTTTCCGGCCGTCTCGACGATGTCCATGCTCCCGTTCAGGAACTCGAGCCGACGCGGGAAGTCGCCCACCCGGTCGCTCGTGTAGTCCTCGTAGAAGAGGATCTCCTCGCCGGGCACGAAGTCGTAGTTGGCCCACACGCCTTCGCCGGGCACGGCCTGCGGCGGGGCGCTCGCCATGGCCTGCTCGCGATCGGTGATCGGGACGCCGTCCTCGTCGGCGATGATCTCGCCCTCGTCGTCGACGAAGATCACCTCTTCGCCGGAGGCCGTGGCTTCCTCGTAGCACACGGGATCGTCGATGAGACAGCGGATCGCGTCGCGGACGAGGCGGTCCACCTGGGCGGCCATCTCGCCCTCGGCGGCGCCCGTGGCGGCGTCCTTGAGCCGCTTGAGAAGCTGTGCGTCGACCGGCTGGGCGAGACCGGCGGTCAGGAGACCCGCGAGAACGCTGGCGAGGACGAACGATCGTGAACGCATCCGTGAATCCCTTCGCGTTGAGCTGCGAATGACCGGGGCCGCCGCCGCCCGGGCGCCGACTCCGCGAAGGCGGTGGGCGGGCGGGCGTTTCGGAAGCAGAGGCGCAGGACGGGCGGGCGTTGCGACACGGGGCGTGACCGCGCTCGCGGGCACCGGGGCCGCGGCCTAGCTTTCGCGGTCGCTGGCGCGCGGATTCACAGAGGCAGATATGACGGAAGGCGGGCAGGAGGTCACCGGGCTCCTCCGGGCGTGGAGCGACGGCGACGGAGACGCGTTCGAACGCTTGATCCCCGTGATCTACGAGGATCTGAGCCGCATCGCGAGCCGCCATCTGCGTGGCGAGCGCGAGGGTCACACGCTCGACACGGCCGCGCTCGTTCACGAGTCCTACCTGCACCTGGTGGACCGCCCGGGCGCCTCGTGGCAGAACCGCGCGCAGTTCTTCGCGGTCGCGTCGAAGGTCATGCGACGTATCCTGGTGGACTACGCGCGCAGGCGTCGGGCGCTCAAGCGAGGCGGCGATCAGGTGCACCTTTCCTGGCAGCCGGGGATCGGCGCCGAGGAGCGCGACCTCGACGAGCTGCTCACGCTCGACGAAGCGCTGACCGCGCTGACGGAGCGCGACCGACGGCTCGGCGACGTGGTCGAGTGTCGCTTCTTCGGGGGGATGTCCTCCACGGAGACGGCACACGCGCTGGGGGTCTCGCGCCGGACGATCGAGCGCGACTGGACCCGGGCGCGCGCCTATCTCTACCGGCACCTCCGTCCTTCCGCGCGCTCGCGCGAGCATCCGCGATGACCCGATCCGACGACGATCGGTGGCCCGAGACCGACCGGCTGTTCGAGCGCGCCCTCGAACGGCGTCCGGAGCAGTGGGCCGCGTTTCTCGACGAGGCCTGCGGAGACGACACGGACCTCCGGGCCCGCGTCGAGTCGCTGCTCGAGGCGAGTCGCGAGTCCGCCGACTACTTCGATGCGAGCGGCGAGCTCCTCGCGCGGGTGTGGCTCGGCGCGGAGGGCGCTGCGTCCCTGGGCGGTCTCGAGGGGACCCGGCTCGGCCCCTACCTGCTCGAAGGTCGGATCGCGCGCGGAGGGATGGGCTCGATCTACTCGGCGCGGCGGGACGACGGGCGGTTCCGGCAGCGGGTGGCCGTGAAGGTGCTTCGTCGGGGGCTCGACACCGAGGACGTGGTTCGCCGGTTCGAGGCCGAGCGTCGGATCCTCGCCGGGCTCGATCACCCGAACATCGCGCGGCTGCTCGATGCCGGGGAGACGCCGGACGGTCGGCCGTATCTCGTGATGGAGCTGGTCGAGGGCGAGCGGATCACCGCCTGGTGCGATGCCCGCCGGCTGGGCACCGACGAGCGGCTGGCGCTCTTCGTCGGCGTGGCGGAGGCCGTGCAGCACGCGCACCGCCACCTGGTGATCCACCGGGATCTCAAGGCGGCCAACATCCTCGTGACCGCCGGTGGCGAGCCCAAGCTCCTCGACTTCGGGATCGCGAAGCTCCTCGACCCCGCCGCCGACCCCGACGCCTCGACCCGTACCCGCACCGGCCTCCGGCTCCTCACCCCACGCTCCGCGAGCCCGGAGCAGGTGGACGGAGCGCCGGTGACGACCGGGTCGGACGTGTACCAGCTCGGTCTCCTCCTGTACGAGATGCTGTCCGGAGCCGTCCCGTACGAGGGGCTGGCGGGGAGGGACCTCGAGAAGGCGATCGCCGAGGACGATCCTCCCCCCCCTTCTCGCGCGGTCGCCGGGGACGCCGCCCTGGACCGCGGGTCGGATCGCGCGCGGCTTTCGCGCGAGCTCTCCGGCGAGCTCGACGGGATCGTCGAGCGGGCGCTCCGGAAGCGGCCCGACGAACGGTACGCCACGGTCGAGCAGCTCGTCGCCGATGTCGAACGCTACCGCGCCGGTCTGCCCGTGCTCGCGGCGGCCGCCGGCTGGCCGTACCGCGCGCGCAAGTTCGTGCGGCGGAACCGCTCGCGGGTCATCGCCGCGGGCACCCTCCTCGCGCTCCTCGCCACCTACGCCGTGACGGTCACCATCCAGTCGCGCCGCATCGGCGCGGAGCGCGACAGGTCGGCGCTCGAGGCGGCCCGGGCCCAGCGCACGGCCGACTTCCTCATCGGCCTCTTCCAGAGCTCCGAGCCCAACCGCACCCAGGGCGACTCCGTGACCGCGCGCGAGTTGCTCGACGGGGCCGTGGAGCGGCTGCACGGCGAGCTCGAGCAGGATCCTCTCGTCCGCGCGGCGCTCCTGGGGACGATCGGCCGGGTGTACACGGAGCTCGGCCTGTACGCGAGCGCCCGTCCGGTCCTCGAGGAATCGGTCGAGCTCCTGCGTGCCGAACCCGCTTCGGATCCGGCGCTCCGGTCGCAGTCCCTGCGGTGGCTCGCGACCGTGACGACCGGCGGAGACCCCGCGCGGGCGGCCGCGTTGTTCGAAGAAGCGCTGTCGGCCGCCGAGGCCGCGGAGGGGCCGGACGGCCCGCTGGTGGCCGCCGTCCTGGTGGACATCGGCGAGACCCCGTCGGGCGAGCGCGGCGCCGAGGCGGTCGAGCGCGCGCTCGGGATCCTCCGATCCACGGAAGACCCCGATCCCGCGCTCCTCGCGCGAGCGCTCAGCGCCTCCCGCTTCGCCGTCGACCGGACCACGGCCGTGGCGCGCATGGAGGAGGCGATCGAGCTCGTGCGGTCGGCCCACGGCTCGAGCCATACGTTCCTGGCCGCGATCATGAACGACCTGGCGCTCGTCCTCGAGAGCGACGATCCGACGCGGGCCGACTCGCTACTGCGCGGCGCGCTCGAGATCAACGAGCGGATCTACGGTCCCGATCACGCGCGCACGCTCACCATGATGAGCAATCTCGCCGGCGTCCGCCGCGACCGCGGGCAATACGCGGAGGCCGCGCCGCTGTATCGCGAGGTGCTCGCTAGGCGGGCCCGCGCGTACCCCCTCGCCGAGAATCCGGCGGAGCGACTGCACCGCATGTTCCCGCAGCACGGACTGGCGACGTCGCTGACGGAGATCGGAGCGGCCGAGGAGGCGGAGCCACTCTTGCGCGAGGTCGTGCACGTCGCGGACTCGGCCTTCGACGCCGGACACGCGGCGTGGGCGTTCGCACGCTACGCCTCGCGCGGCACGCTGGGGCGCAATCTCGCCGTGCAGCGCCGGTTCACCGAGGCGGAGCCGCTGCTGCTCGAGAGCTGGGAGTGGCTGCGACAGAACCGGCCGGATGACCGCGTGACGGGCCGGATCGCCCTCGAGCGGGTCATCGCGCTCTACGAGACCCTCGGCAGAACGGACCTGGCGGCCGAATATCGGTTGCAGCTCGCGCGGCTCCTCGGCGCGGGGGTCCTTCCCGCGGAGGAACCGCGCGCGCGGACGCCCTGACCCGCGGCAACCACGAAAGCGCATGCCTGTCGTTCCGTTACAGACAGGGTCCGCACCGTCCGTCTCGGTCTTGACGAAGCCGGTTCCGCGGGCGAGGTGCGGATTCAGCCGGCCCGGGAATCCTCCAGCGCCGCGAGCGCGGCCGCGACCGTGCCGGCGTGGATCGTCACCGTATCCTCGCGGCGGACCGCGTACCCTCCCGCGAGACACACCGCCACCGGGATCCCGCGGTCGACGAGCGCTCCGAGCACGCGGTCGTCGCGGGCCCGGAGCCCTTCGAGCGTGAGACCGAGCCCGCCCAGCTGATCCTCCCGGTAGGGGTCGGCGCCGGCCAGGTAGAACGCGAAGTTCGGGCCGTGCGCGTCCAGGACCCGGGGCAGGTGCCGGTCGAGAAGCGCCAGGTATGCCTCGTCCCGCGTCCCGTCCTCGAGACCGACGTCGAGGTCGCCCGGCGGCTTCGGCCACGGATAGTTGTGCTCCTGGTGGAAGGACAGGGCGAACACGGAAGGATCGTCCGCGAAGATCGCGGCGGTGCCGTTTCCGTGGTGGACGTCGAGGTCGATGATCACCGCCCGTTCGATCTCGCCTTCGCGCTGGAGGACGCGGACGGCCACCGCCACGTCGTTGATCGCGCAGAACCCTTCGCCGTGGTCCGGGAACGCATGGTGGAACCCGCCTCCGAGGTGCACGGCGACTCCGGCTTCACGCGCGTGCCGGGCGGTGAGGACCGAGCCACCCGCGCACACCCATGAGGCGCGCACGAGCGCGGGAGACCACGGCACCTCGAGCGTCAGCCGCTCGGCCGTCGTGAGGTCGCCGTCCCTGAACTTCCGCACCCACTCGGGCGTGTGCACGAGGAGGATGTCGGCATCGGTGGCGGGCGCGGGCCGGTGGAGCGCGAGCCGCTCCAGGAGCCCCTCCTCGCGCAGACGCTCGAGCACGAGCCGGTACTTGGCGGTCGGGAAGACGTGCGGACCGATGTCCACCTCGTACGCCTCGTGACATACGAGGGGCAGCGCCGCGGTCACCGGATCGGCCCCCGTTCGATCTCCACTCTGCCTCCACCCCGGTATGGCGACGCGCGTCGCGGCTGGCCGAGGAAGGCCGATGGCGTGGCGCGGGCCGACGCGCATCGAAGCGATCGGGCGCGCAACGGACCTCGCCCTCGGTGTCGTCAGACTCGTCGCGGGCGGAGGACGCCGCAACGGCAGTCAGCCTCGCGACCGGTACACGGGGCATCGCCCGCCGGCCGGCCCCGGCTTCACTCGTTTCGGGGGCGCCGACGACCCTGGGCTGGCTGGTGAGGCGTGGTGGCGGAATCCACGCCCGGATCTCGTTTCCCCCCGTGAGGGCTCGACACACGACAACGCCATCGACTCCCGCGACCGCCCTTCGCGGGACGGAGAACCCGGGAGGCCCGCATGATCCGAAAGTCGTCTCTGGTGGCGATCGCCATCGCCACCACGATTCCGGCCGGCGCCGACGCCCAGACCGCGAAGTCGGTGCTCGCCGACGTCCTGGCCGCGCAACAGGCCCGACTCGCACAGGTGCAGAACTACACGATCGAGCAGCGGCCGGAATCGGCCCCGATATCCGCGCCCGTGTACTACGAGAGGGCCACGATCGCGGGCCCCGGGGAGCCGCTCTACACGATGCGCGCCGTTCCCATGGTAGAATGGACGAAGGAGGTGACGGGCACCGAGAACATCGGCGCCGAGCAGTTCCAGCAGATGTCGGATGCTTCCCGCATGGCCGGGGACGCGCTGCGGGGAGCGGATCCCATCCACGCGTGGTCCGCCGATGTCATGTACGACCAGTCGACGTTCTACGCGGCCGCGGCCGCGGCCGAGCGCAGCGGCGCGGCGTACGCGGACGAGAACCTCGATGCCGCCCAGGTCGAGGGCCTGCTCGCGTTCGCACAGCGCGCGCAGCATGTCGGCCAGGAGACCGTGGCCGGACGACCTGCGCACCACCTGCACGCGGACGACCTGTCCGACATCCCGCTCGAACAGCCCGACGGCGACGCCGAGTTCACCCTCCGGAGCGCGAGCCTGTGGGTCGACACCGAGCATCTCGTGCCGCTACAGCTCGCCATGAATCTGGATGTCGAGGCCGATGGCCAAACCTCGCCCGTGGTCCTCGAAACGCGGTTCGAGGACTACCAGTCGTTCGGTCCCCTGTACGAGCACACACGGCAGGTCATGTCGATCAAGGGGCTCAATGCCATGATGACGTCCAACCCCGAGGATGCCGCGAAGTGGAAGCAGATGCGGGAGGACATGGCCGAGGCGCAGGAGCAGATGAAGGAGATGGAGGATCAGATCGCCCAGATGCCGGCATCCGTTCAGGGCATGATGCGCGGCCAGATGGAGAAGGCGATGCGGCAGATGGAGATGATGATGAACGAGGGCGCGATCGAGACCGTCGTGCATCGGACCGTGTACGCGATCGACGAGGGTCCGCCCGCCGGGTGGACGCCGACGCTCACGCCCTGACTCCCGGGTCCGGACTCGGGTGAATCGTTCCCGCGCGGGCTATGGCACGAGGAAACCGACCGTCACTCGTCGGCCAGATTGCGCCTCAAGTAGTCCGTGACGTCCGTGATGAACCGGTGGATGGATGCCTCGGCGATCCGATGTCCGACCACCTTGTCGATCGCGCTCCCCACGGCGCCGAGAGGCGGCGTGTACGCTCCCTGGAAATCGAGCTGCGTCTCGCGGTCGGTGAGCGCGTAGACGGCGAGCTCGCCCTTCATCTCGGGGAAGAGCCGCGGGTGTTTCGCGGCCTCCCACTCGACGCTCACGCGCGTGGTGGCCGACGACGAACGCAGTCCTCCGGTTTCCTGGATTTTCCCCACGGTGAGGTCGATCTCGGCGCCGATCTCGATGCCGCCGACCTCGACGTGGAGCGCCGAGGCCACGTCGTAGGCGCGTGATGCGGCCGCGCGGGTCGCGACCCGGAAGATCTCCTCCGGATCGTCGAGGAGCGCGTCCCGGACCCGCTCGTAGGGTCGATTCACGTAGTCGAAGGCCCGCAGGTGCTTGCTCCTGGCCATCCTCTCGCTCCGTGTCTCGCGACGTTCGATTCCCGGCCCCGCCACCCGGGACCCCGGTTACGGCTCCGGAACGCACGCCCCGGGCCGGAAGTCGGGCTCGCTCGATCACTCCGGTCGGTTCGCGCCGCCGCGTAGCATTCTCGCCGCACGCCCGCCCCGTCAAACGGGCCGGACGGCGGGACCGTGCCGGGACACGTTGCCGCACCGGTCGACACGCGGCGGGACGGGAGGTCCCGCTCCGGAGTTCAGGGTTCGTCGCCGTCGGGGATCCGGAGACCCTGCTTGAAGCGGAGCGCGATGTCGGCGGTGGCGGCGAAGTCGGCGAGCGGGTCGGCGCGCAGGCCGAGGAGGCTGGCCTCGGCCCCCTCCTCGAAGACGCCGATCCGGCGGTTCGGAAAGATGGAGCGTGGCGTGGCCCCGCTCCACATGCGCAGGACGTCGGCGTTCTCGAAGGCGTCCAGCGAGGCGAGCCATTCGGCTTCCGCGCGGCTGGTGCGGGCGTAGTCGTCGGAGCCCACGGCCAGGGTGACGCCCGCGTCGCGCAGGGTCGCCAGATTGTGCTCCACCACGGCCCGCCAGCGCGCGATGTCGTCGGCCGGCCCCTCGGCCCGGCTCACGAACGAGGCGGTCGTGACCACGACCACGCCACCCTCCGCGGCGAGGGCCGCGTCCGCCGCCGTGAGCCCGTGCGTGCCCATGTCCGGCACCCGCCCCTCCGGACCCGGCCGGAACCCGGGCAGGTGTCCGATCTCGTCGGCCCCTAGGCGGACGGCGGTCCGGAAGTCGGCGGCCGTCTCCACGTGCACGGTCACGCGGAGCCCCGACGCGTGCGAGCGCGCGACGACGGCGGACAGCGCGTCGGGGGCGAGTCCGCGCCAGCCATGAGGAAGCGAGTCGGCGGGCAGCTCGGAGTAGAGCAGATAGGCCTTCACGAAGTCCGGACGATCGGCGAGGAAGTCGTCCCACTTCGCGTGCACGTCATCCGCGAAGGCCGCCACCCGGAAGAACGCCCCTTCGCCGTCCTCCTCGCGGAAGATCCCGCGCTCGAGGTTGCGCTCGAAGAGGTCGATCGGATGTCCGCCGGGCCCCGTCCAGCCGCCCTGCGCGAACGCGCCGTCGATGGTCTCCACACGGCTCGCGAGAGACCGGGCCTGCACGCCGAAGCGCGGGATGGCGTCCGGGTTCTTCACGTAGAAGATCCCGGCGTCGAGGTACGCCGCCGCCACCGCGTCCAGCCGGCTGTCCTCGAGGTTGTGGTTGTGCGCCTCGCCGAAGGGCGGGACGATCCACAGCCCGCTCAGGTCGCGCGAGCTGTCCACGACCGCGGGTCTGGTCCGTGTCAGCCGGCCCGCCACGACGAACCACGTCTGCTCGGCGAACCCCTCTCCGTCGAACCAGCGTCCCCCCTCGAGTGCCCAGGTGGCCGATGCCGGCGCCGCCTCGAACCCCCGGGGCTGCGGTCCTTCCGCCCGCGGTTCGCCCGTGGGGCCGAAGGCGCCGGTCCAGACGGCCACAAAGAGCGACGAGCATCCCAATCCTCCGAGGGTCCTCTTCGTCGGCGGGCGGAGCGGCGGCATCGATCCTCCTGGGTTTCGCGGGGCGCGGTCTCACGTCGGCCATTGGCCTCTGGACATCCCGACCGCGACAAATCGTTGCTCCCGGTGCGCGCGCCCCGAGCCGCCGTCTACCCGCTCCCACCCTCGCTGCCGGCCGCCCGGGCCAGCGCCCCGGCGATGAACGCCCGCTTGTCCTCGACGTCCCGGAACCGGCGGTGCCGCTTGACGGTCCGGCGGTCGACCCGGCGTCCGCTGAGACCGAATCCGAGCACGTCGCCGATCTCGTAGTAGGCCCCGGCGTACGAGACCGCCGGACTGTCGAAACGCATCTCGACGAGCCCCTGGTCGGTGTTGCGGCGGCCCCGCGTGTACGTCGAGGTGTACCTGTAGCGCAGGACCCGGTCGGAGTAGACCGCATCCTGCGAGGTGGTCGTGGCCAGCCGGCTCCCGTCGGCGCCGAACGCCACGCCGGTCGAGCGATACTCCCCGTCCTGCCTCCGGATCTCGACCAGCATCCCGTGCGTGGGCCGGCCGCTCTCGGGATCCCTGCTGATGTCGAACCACCACCCCTCGATGTGATCGGGGCCCATGATGAGGCGGCGAAGCCACGGCGCGCGGTCGACGAGCGACTCCAGGAGGGCGTTGAGCACGAAGACGATGAAGAGGACGACCAGCAGTGTCACGGCGAACGCGGCCCCTCCGCTGGGGAAGAACGTGTCGAAGTAGCCGCGCAGGAGCTCCATGCCGGCCGCCGCCACCGAGGCGAGGACGAGGCGGTACCCGGTCTCGAAGCGATCCAGTCGATCCATGCACCCTCCGGCGATGAGGCCGTTCGCGTCGGCGGGCCCCCGACCGGGGTGCCCGGGCGGAAACGGGTACGATCCGCACGCGGGACGGGCAACACCGCGCCGTCCGTTTTGACAGCTTTCGGGGCGGCTGGTAGCCTCCGGACACGGAGGGTACGGTGCCCTCCGGACACGCGGGAGGAGCGAGCGCGGATGCCGGTGACGGAAGCCCTCGACCGAAGAAGGTTCGGCCAGACGCAGCGCAAGGACGCGTGGTGGATCCAGCCGCTCGTCGTCTTCATCGGGCTGGGCGCCTTCGTCGTCTACTCCACGTGGGCGGCGCTCCAGGGCGTGCACTACACGGCGGGGCCCTACCTGTCGCCCTTCTACTCGCCCGAGCTGTGGGGCACGTCGCACCACGCGCTCTTCGGGCCGCCCCCGGGCTGGTGGCCGTCCTTACTCCCGTGGTCCCCCGCCATCCTCATCCTGTGGGCGCCGGGCGGGTTCCGGTTCACCTGCTACTACTACCGCGGCGCGTACTACAAGGCGTTCTGGGCCGACCCCCCCGCCTGCACGGTCGGCGAGCCCCGCAAGGGCTACCGCGGCGAGCGCTCGTTCCCGCTCATCATCCAGAACATCCACCGCTACTTCCTCTACCTCGCGCTCGGGTTCCTCGTCATCCTCTCCTACGACGTGTGGAAGGGGATGTGGTTCGAGGACCCGGCCACCGGTGGCACGGAGTTCGGGATCGGGGTGGGAACGCTGGTCCTCGCGGTGAACGTGATCCTGCTCGGCGGTTACACGCTCGGCTGCCACTCGCTCCGACACCTGGTGGGCGGATTCAAGGACATCCTCACCGGATCGCGCGCCCGCTTCACGACTTACCGCTGCGTGAGCTGTCTCAACCGGGCCCACATGCGGTGGGCGTGGGCGAGCCTCGTCTGGGTCGGGTTCACGGACCTGTACGTGCGCATGCTCTCGATGGGCGTGTGGACGGACTGGAGGATCCTCTGACCGCCGACAGCCTGAGCCCGGGGACCGCCGGTCCGGTCCCCCGGGGACCCGCGGGGTGGAGCGCGTGAGCCGCCGGACGCACGAGTACGACGTCCTCGTGATCGGCGCCGGCGGCGCCGGGCTGCGCGCCGCGATCGCCGCCTCGGCGACCGGCGCCCGGGTCGGGGTCGTGTGCAAGTCGCTCCTCGGGAAGGCCCACACGGTGATGGCGGAGGGCGGGATCGCGGCCTCGCTCGCCAACGTGGACGAGCGCGACGGCTGGCGGGTGCACTTCGCCGACACGATGCGCGGCGGGCAGTACCTCAACAACTGGCGCATGGCCGAGCTCCACGCGAAGGAAGCGCCCGAGCGGGTGCGCGAGCTCGAGGCGTGGGGCGCCCTCTTCGACCGCACGGACGACGGTCGCATCCTGCAGCGGAACTTCGGCGGACACGCGTACCCGCGACTCGCGCACGTGGGAGACCGCACCGGCCTCGAGATGATCCGGACGCTCCAGGACCACGGGGTGCACCAGGGGATCGGTGTCCACATGGAGGTCACCGTCACGCGGCTGTTCAAGGACGGCGAGCGTATCGCGGGCGCGTTCGGCTACGACCGCGAGCTGGGGCGTTTTCATGCCTTCAGGGCGCCGTCGGTCATCCTCGCGACGGGCGGGATCGGGCGCGCCTACCGCATCACCTCCAACTCGTGGGAGTACACGGGGGACGGGCACACGCTGGCCTACGACGCCGGGGCCGAGCTCCAGGACATGGAGTTCGTCCAGTTCCACCCGACCGGGATGGTGTGGCCGCCGTCGGTGCGCGGGATCCTGGTGACCGAGGGCGTGCGCGGCGAGGGCGGCGTGCTCCGGAACTCCGAGGGGGTGCGGTTCATGTTCGACAACATCCCGCCCCTCTACCTGGACTCGACCGCCGATGACGAGGAGGAGGGCTGGCGCTACGTGCGTGGCGACCGGAATGCCCGCCGCCCGCCCGAGCTCCTCACCCGCGACCACGTGGCCCGCATGATCCTGCGCGAGGTGCGCGAGGGCCGCGGGAGCCCGCACGGCGGCGCGTTCCTCGACATCGCGTGGATCAAGGACCGGGTCGAAGACGGCGCGGAGCACATCAGGCGCAAGCTCCCGAGCATGTATCATCAGTTCAAGCAGCTCGCCGACCTCGACATCACCGAGGAGCCCATGGAGGTCGGGCCGACCACGCACTACGTGATGGGCGGGATCCGGGTCGACGGCGACACGCAGATGACGTGCGTGCCGGGACTGTTCGCGGCAGGCGAGTGCGCCTCCGGGCTCCATGGCGCCAATCGCCTGGGCGGGAACTCGCTCTCCGACCTCCTCGTGTTCGGCCAGCGCGCCGGCGAGTACGCGGCGGCGTTCGCCGCGGAGCGCGGTGCGCCGGGACTCGACGCGGGACAGGTCGAGCAGGCCGAGCGCGATGCC
>Ga0299913_10004440_pt1 | contig 11779 bp, 13 predicted proteins | sample RVTome_9_FD_201360 | JGI IMG/M metagenome (GOLD analysis project Ga0299913, IMG submission 201360) | Soil microbial communities from uranium-contaminated site in the Upper Colorado River Basin, Wyoming, United States - RVT155D38 (version 2) ... | reverse complement strand
TCCAGTTCTCGTACTGTATCAAGTGCGGATTATGCTATTCGGCATGCCCGACGGTGGCTACAGACACCAAGTTCCCCGGACCGCAGGCTCTCGGCCAGGCGTACCGCTACATGGCAGACACTCGCGACGATGCGCAGAAGCAAAGGCTTGACCTTGTAGACGAAAAGCACGGCATATTCCGGTGTCACTTTGCCGGCTCGTGCAGCACGGTGTGTCCGAAGGGCGTCGACCCCGCGCTTGGCATACAGCTTTTGAGGGGACACCTGCTTGGATTTTCAAAGAATGAGAAAAAGGTTGCAGATCTGAAAGACAGAAGTAAAGCCTAGGCGGCTTTTGCCGGGTACTTGCTCTCGTTGACCTGCTTGTTTATGGCGTCGGCCATAAAGTGGTTGCTCACCTGGACCTTGACCTCGTTTATGCCCTGCACCTTGTAGATGTTGTCCCTTACGTCCTGCGCTATCTTGAACCCGAATACTGCCGGACAGAACGGGCTTGTCAGGTGGATGTCGACAGCAACCTTGCCTGAGTTGATGTCTACCTTGTCCACAAGCTCCAACTCCATTATCGAAACCCCAATCTCGGGGTCCACTATCTTGGTCAGCTCGTCAAAGATCTTTCTGCGAGTCTGCTGCAGCTGCTCTTCCTGACTCATATACTAGAATTTCAGCGGATACCATATTTAACTATTGCAGAGAGTTAAAGGAAAAAGATCTGGGCGTTCTGGTATTCCTTGAACAGCGAGCTGGCGACGACTTCGCCTATCCTGCGCCTGCTTTCCTCTGCCACCGGCTCTATCAGGTCCTTGGTTATGATGTCCTCTTTTTGCCCTGAAAAGAACCCGAGCACGACGACGAACGGCTTGCCGTTTTCATGCGTGCACAGGTACAATAACTGCCTGTCCCCGACGCCTATGATGCTGCATCCGGACAGGTCGGCAGGGTATTCTATCAGTCGCGCTGGCGCTGCAAGGGCAGATTCCATGGAAAATCCATTGCTAAATGGTATAACAGCGGACAAGCTAGTACCCGTTAACAAAAGGATTGACCGGAGCTAGCTGGTGTACAATCTTAAAATAAAGCGCCCACGGTGCACACTGCATGTACCGGTCGCGGCCCAAGGACAAGCTGGACGACAGCGTGCTCCGCTTCCTCTCTTCGATGCAGCACGACCAGTCCATACTGGACTACGATGTCCTCGGGAGCGAGGCGCACTCGATAATGCTCCACGAAATGGGCCACCTCACCTCTGGCGAGCTGAAGAAGATACTGTCTGCGCTTGAGGAAGCAAGGAAAAACCCGAACAAGATCGAGACGGAAGGCTATGAGGATATACACGAGGCGCTCGAGGCGTTCGTGATAAAGAAGGCAGGGATGGACGCTGGCGGCAAGATGCACACGGCCCGGTCGAGGAACGAGCAGGTGGTGCTCGACATCAGGATGAAGGTGCGCGACGACATTAACGACGTTTGCGCCGCGCTTGCGAGCCTGATAGAGGGGCTCGTGGAGCGTGCAAAGGAGACCAAGCAGGTCCCGATGCCGATGTACACGCACTTGCAGCAGGCCCAGATAGGGACGTTCTCCCACTTTTTGCTGTCGTACGCCTACGCGCTCATGCGCGACATGGAGCGCCTGTATCTTGTGTACCAGCGGATAAACCAGTCGCCCCTGGGGGCGTGTGCCATAGGAGGCTCGAGCATCAGCATCGACAGGAAAAAGACTGCCGTCCTGCTTGGCTTTGACAGCATCGTCAGGAATTCAATAGACGCGACCAGCTCGCGTGATTCGTTCCTAGAATACGCCGCGACGCTCGCGATACTGACGAGCACCCTTGGCAGGACGGCCGAGGATTTCATCATATGGTCGACCACGGAGTTTGGCTACATCGAGCTTGCCGACCGCTACAGCTCGACTTCGAGCGCGATGCCGCAAAAGAAAAACCCGGACCCGCTGGAATTGACAAGGGCCAAGGCCGCGATTGTCACGAGCCACCTCGTGTCGATGCTCGGCATCGTAAAGGCGCTGCCGTCCGGCTACAGCCGCGACCTGCAGGACATGAAGCCGCCGCTGCTCGGAGCGTCAGCAACCACCCTCGACGCGATCAGGGTGATCGACGGCGCAGTCAGGTCGCTCAAGGTGAACAAGGAAAAGATGCGCCAGGCCGCGAGCACGAGCTATGCAATCGCGCTTGACATTGCAGAGCAGCTGGTGACAAAGCACCAGCTGCCCTTCCGGAGCGCGCACAAGATACTGGGCGCGCTCGTCGACAGGGCTGTAGGCAAGGATAATTTGCCGCTTGCCAAACTGCAGGCGTCTGACGTTGCTGCCGTCTTGAAGGCGCAAAAGTCAACCGTCAAACCGGAAGAGCTGCTAAAGATAATTAAGGAAATGACGCCTGAAAAATCATTGCAAGAGCGAAAATCTGCAGGTTCGCCCAACCCGCAGGAGCAGGAGGAGATGATCAAGTTGCTTTCCCAGGGAGTGTCGAACTACAAGATCGGGATACAGCGGCGCACCAAGATGGTTGAGGGCTCCTTTGGCAACCTGGATAAAACAGTCAGGAAATACCTGCAATCATAACCGTTATCGCACTTTAAAAGTAGATTCCGTCGAAATTCGTGTCTTTTTGCCTGTTTAATTGCGCTTGGAGCGAAAAAAGGCGCCTAAATTCGCTGTCTTAGTTGCGATAAAGTTTATATCACATCCGAAAGCAGTTAAAATCGCAATAAATGTCGCTAAAATCAGACGATCCGAACCACTATGCGCACCAGTACAACTGGATGGGCGAAAACGCCCCGAAGAGAAGGATAAGGATTCTCGACAGCACGCTGAGGGAGGGCGAGCAGCACCCCGGCGTGTCGTTCACCATAAAGCAGAGGATCCAGATCGCGTGGATGCTCGACTCTTTCGGGGTCGACCAGATAGAGATAAGTCCGGTGGTGTCGCCGGATCACGTTGTAGCGACAAAGACGATAATCAAGCAGGGGCTACGCGCGGACATTGTCGCGCACACGCGTGCGATCAAGTCCGACGTCGACATTGCGATCGACTGCGGCGCGACTTGGGTCGCCACCTACATGGGCATTTCCGACATTCACCTATCGGCAAAGCTAAAGATCACGCGCGAAGAAGCCAAGATCAGGGCGCTCGATGTCGCGGACTACATCAAGGCGCACGGGTTAAAGTCAAGGTTCACGATGGAAGACGCCAGCAGGACAGAGCCGGCGTTCCTTATCGAAATGTGCAAGGAGATGAACAGGCGCGGAATCGAAAGGATAAGCATACCGGACACCGTCGGCATCATGCGGCCGCGGGGCATGTACAACCTGGTAAAGATGGTGCACGACAGCATCGACATTAGCAAGACATCGCTTGACGTCCACTGCCACAACGACGTCGGGCTCGCGCTGGCAAACGCACTGGCGGGGTGCGAGGCAGGCGCCGACCAGATCCACACGACCATAGACGGCTTTGGCGAGCGCACGGGAATCCCGAGCCTGGCAGAGGCGGCAGTCGCGCTGACGCTTGTCTACAGGTCAAACAACGATCTCCGGCTCCACATGCTGAAGGACCTGTCAAAGACGATCTCTGACTACATCAGCCTGCCGGTGCCAGAGTCAAAGCCGATTGTGGGCGACAGCGCGTACAAGCACAAGGCCGGGACGCACCTTGCGGCGATACTGCGCAACCCCGCCGCCTACGAAATAATAGAGCCGAAAATAGTCGGCAACAGACGCAAGATAGTGTTTGGCGAGCTCGCAGGCAAGAACGGCGCGGCGTATCTGCTGTCGCTGCTGGGCCTGGAGACAGGCAAGCACGAAGCGGAGACCCTGGCCCGCGGCCTGAAGGAGCTCCGCATGGGCGACATACTGGAACTGTACCTGGACGACAGGCTGGAGAGAAAGATACTTAATGACGCTCCTGTAAAACTAAATCCAGCAAAGGAGTAGAATGACATGGTGGTAAAGTGTCCAGAATGTGATGCAGAGGTCAAGATACCTTCCGACTCGATAGAGGGCGAGATCGTAACCTGCCCCGACTGCGGAGCAAGCTACGAGCTTGTCAAGTCGGCAGACGGCTTTGGGATAAAGCCGGCGCAGATTGTCGGCGAGGACTGGGGCCAGTGAGGCAGGAAAAGGCCAACCAGTCGTCATCAAATTTTTCCGGCAATTCCCTCGTCATCCTCTACGACAATATCAGGTGGGAAGAAAAGGCCCTCTACGAAGCTGCAAAGAAAAAGGGCGTCAACGTCGAAAACGTCGACTGCAAGAACCTTGTCGCAGACCTGAACGACAGGAAATCAAAATACCGCGGCCAGGTGGTGCTGCAGCGTAGCGTCAGCTACTTTAAAAACGTCCACTCTACCGCCGCGCTTGAAGGGCTCGGCGCGCGTGTGATCAACCCGCTGTACGCGGCGATTCTGTGCGGCAACAAGATGTATGCCCACATGGAGCTGGAAAAGGCGGGCGTCAGGACACCAAAGGCGGTGGCGGCGTTTTCAGAAGAAGGGGCGCTTGCTGCCCTTGACGAGTTCGGCTACCCCGCGGTGATCAAGCCCACGGTCGGCAGCTGGGGCAGGCTCATCGCGCTGTTGCGCGACAAGGAAGCTGCGCGCGCGGTGATTGAAGACAGGGAGCACATGTTTCCGTTGTATCAAGTATATTATTTTGAAGAGTTTGTCGAGCGCCCGCCCCGGGACATCAGGGCGATCGTGGTCGGCGATCAGGTATTGGCGGCGATATACCGCTATTCCGGCGAAGGCGAATGGAAGACCAACATGGCGCTTGGCGGCCACGCCGAGGCGTGCCCCGTGACGAAAGAGCTGGAGGACATTTGCCTCAAGGCCACGCGGGCGCTTGGAGGCCAGATTGTAGGCGTAGACCTGATGGAGAGCAAGAGCGATGGCCTGATGGTTCACGAGGTCAACAATACCACTGAATTTAAAAATACCGTCAGGGTTACAGGAGTTGACATCCCGGGATTGATGGTGGATTACGCGCTAGGGCAAGGAAAGTAAGGAATTGGTTTCACCGAGCTATGCTGTAGAGTTGTTGAAAAAAGCGCTGGAGCTTTACACGCCTTCCAGATCAGAGGCTGCGCTTGCCAACATAATAAAGGACAAGTGCGTAAACGAGCTCGGCTTTGAGCAGGTCAACATCGACAACGTTGGCAACATCATTGCGACAAAAGGCACCGGCGAGCCCCGCATCCTGCTGTGCGGCCACATGGACACGGTGCCAGGGCAGGTACCTGTCAGGATAGAGGACGGCCACATTTATGGCCGCGGGGCTTCAGACGCAAAGGCGCCCCTGATAGCTATGCTCCTGGCTGCGTCGGAATTTCCAAAACAGAGTGGCACCGTCATTTTTGCAGGAGTGGTCGACGAGGAGGGCAACGCCACCGGAGTGAAGCAGCTGGTGAAAAGCAAGCTGGGAGTCGACTACGCGGTGTTTGGCGAGCCTTCGGGCGTTGAAAACATTACCGTCGCTTACAAAGGCAGGCTTGCCATCAGGCTTACCTGCGACGTGGGCAACAGCGCGCACGCCAGCGCGCCGTGGCTTGCTAAGAACTCGATTGAAGAGATGTACAACTTTTGGAAGGCGATCAAGGCAGAGATAGAGCGCGTGGGAACAGCCGAGAACAAGGCCAAGTCGATCAGCTGCAGCCTCACAGAGATAAACGGCGGCTCGAGCCACAACGTCACGCCCCAAAAGTGCAAGATAACGATAGACATCAGGGTGCCCACGATAACGACCTGTGAAAGCGTGCTCCGCATGGTCGACACCGTAATCACAAAAGTCGCTTCGGAAAAAGGGATCAAGGCCACCTACAGGATAGAGGACAAGACCGAGCCCTTCGAGGCCGACCATTCATCGCCGCTTGTGAGGGCGCTCCTGCTGGCGGTGCTTGACGTGCGCAAAAAGAGACCGATGCTTTTGCGCAAGACTGGCACGGGCGACATGAACGTGCTCGGGCACAACTTCAAGATACCGGTCATCACCTACGGGCCTGGCGACCCCCACGCGTCGCACACCGCCGACGAGCGCGTGAACATTGATGAATACATCGATAGCATCGAAGTGTACGAAAGGGCGCTTTTCCACCTTTCGCGCCTGCACCACCTGAAGAAGAGAAAGAAATAGCGATGCCAAAATATAGGCGTCAGCTATTCGATACCCCATGCTATGGTTTGTGGGTACTGGCATCAACGGTTATCGCGGCCTGAGCCTTACCGCGCTTGACGTCCTGAAGAAATGCGAAGCGGTCTATGTCGAAAGGTTCACGAGCGCCCTTTCTGACAGCGACTTGCAGGGACTGAATTCAATCCTCGAGAGTGAGGTCAGGCCGGTCCAGAGGTGGTTTGTAGAGGACGGCAGGGAGATTCTGGAAGCAGCCAAGAAAAACGAAATTGCGCTCGTCACGTACGGCGACCCGCTCATTGCCACAACCCACAGCGAGCTCCGCTCAAGGGCCGCCAGAAATTCGATCAAGACAGCAGTGCTGCATTCTGCGTCGGGCATAGCTTCGATAATGGGCGAAACCGGCTTGCACGTCTACAAGTTCGGCAGGATGGTGACAATGATGTCCGAGCCCCAGTCGGCAGTCAGCGTCTACAACACCGTCTTTGAAAACCTGCTTGCAGGCAGCCACACGCTGATTTTGACGGAATACAGCCACGACGAAAGCAAGGAGCCGTTCTTCCTAGATCCTGCTTCCGTGTTCAGGATGCTGCTGGACGCAGAGCGCGATCAAAAGCACCAGATCTTTTCCAGCGACACATTTGCAGTGGTTGCCTCAAGGTTGGGCATGGCAGACCAGAGGATCGCGTCTGGCAAAGTCGGGTCGCTTGCAAAGGTCGCTTTTGGCGCCGGCCCCCACTCGGTGATCGTCACCGGCTCTCTGCATTTCACAGAGTCCGAAGCGGTCGCGGCGTTGACAGAAAGCATCGACGCGCCGTCAGACAATTCGCAAAACATCAAAAGGATCTCCACGCAGATGGTCGAGCGGTACGCGCCAAAGGCAAAGCAGGCTGTGCAGCAGATGCGCGACGCCGTCAGGCAGGACGCGAACAACAAGGGCATGTTTGAAGTGCTGGACAACGCAGAATACTATATCGCGGACGCCGAACGGTTCCTGCGGCAGGCCAAGTTCGAGCTGGCAGTCTTGAGCATCGGCTACGCGGAAGGGCTGATTGACGCGCTGCGGTTCCAGAAGGGGATCAACCCGTGGGAAACCCGTGGTTGACATATATATAAGAGAAGCAGAAATGGACAAGACGTGTCGGAAGAAGGCTTCAAGCTGCTTGCCGAAGGCAGGGTCAAGGATTTCAACAGCTGGAGGATGAAGAACCTGACTATCAAGCCGGACTTTACCGGCAAGGACCTGTCGGGCAAGAATATCTCCGGCGCCTACCTTAACGGGGTCGTTGCAGACAGGGCGAACTTTGCCCGAGCAAACCTGGCGGGCGCAAACTTTGTGCAGGCAAGCCTGAATGGCGCAAACTTTGAAGGCGCCGACCTGACTGAAGCACTCCTTATGTATACTGAAATCAAAGAGGCGAGGCTCGCAGGCGCCAACCTGGCAAAGGCAAACCTGATGTGGGCCAACCTGCAGGGCGCCGACCTGACTGGGAGCAGGACGTCAAAGACCGTACTTGTAGAGTCAAACCTGCAGGGCGCCAAGGTCACTGGTGCCGACAAGGCTGGCGCATACCTGAAATACGCCAGACTGGACGGCACGGCGTGGTTCGAGCAGGTCGCCGAAAAGCATTAATAAAATTTTGTCCAAACGTTCGGGCCAACCATTATATCGATTACTGCCGAACCTACAGCCATGGCGGCAGGCGACGGCGTTCTCGTGTCAGCCTCGCTTTCCAAAGATTTATTAATTATCAAAGAACCATTTCTTCTTATGGCGCAAACCCCTCCGACTGGAGGTAAGGTATCGCGGCGCGACTTTCTGAAATTAATGGCGGCCGCTGGCACTGTCATGACGTTTGCACCCTTTGTAGACTGGGGCAAGTTCCTTCCAAACCCCGCAGGCAACGTGGGCGAGAGGGTGAAAGCACAGCTGGTCAACGGCGACGTAGTCAACGTTAATGAATTTCAAGTCAACCATTCTGACGTAGTCATTTACCCCAGAAGCGAAGATGAAGTGCTGAACACTGAACCGTTCAGGACTTGGCAGCTGATAAGGCTGCCTGCAGAGCTCGGCGGAGATAGGAACGACGCTTCTGCTTTCAGAGCATACAGCATGGTCTGCCTCCACCTCTGGTGCCTCTGGAAATACTGGCCGCAGGATGGAAGAAAGAGAGGAGAGTGTCCCTGTCACGGCAGCATGTACGACCCGCTGACAGGCGCGGCTTTCGCGGGACCGGCGGCGCTGCAGGGGCCCCCGTCAAACGTGCTTCCAAGACTTGACCTCGAAATTGACACCAATGGAGACATTGTAATATTGCCACCAAGATGGGATCCGAATGGGAATGGTATAGTGGGATATGGGCGCTACCTTAACGTATGAGAATAGCTTTGTAAGATTCATCCGGTGGGCGTACGCCGGAGTAGAGCGAACTATATTCATGGGGATGAAGTTCACATTCCCCGGGAGGTTCGTCAGCCCGCTCGGCTTCCTCGGCATGCTCACGTTTGTCATATTCATAATACTCGGCATCACCGGCGCGCTCTTGATGCTGTGGTACGAACCCATACTCGACAGAGCATGGGACAGCGTCGAGAAGATCAACGACACCATCCCCTATGGGTTCCACATACGCAACATCCACTACCACGCGTCAAACGCAATGGTCATGATGGCGCTCCTTCACATGTACTACCAGTACTTTAGCGGGCGCTACAAGATCAGAAACGAGATACTGTGGGTGACGGGCGTCGTGCTGGGCGTCCTGACGATCCTCGAAGCATTCACCGGCTATGACATCATATTCAGCGAGCGGGCAGAGCTGGCAATCTCGATCGCAGCGTCGCTGACCAACTCCATACCCGTCATGGGGCCGCAGATGAGGGAGGCGTTCTTTGGTGCCGGATTTCATGATTTCATCCTGAGGTTCTACACGTTCCACGTGTTCATGCTGCCTATAGCCATGCTTGGCCTCATGGTAGTCCACTTTCCAAGGTTCCTGGTGTTTGACGTGCCGATGGTCATGGCAATATCCGGCGCGATCATGCTCACAGGAGGAGTGTTCCCCGTCCACATGGGGCTGCCCTTTGAACCTGAGCAGCCGCCGGGCATCACGGTTCCCGAATGGTACCTTACTGGCCTCTACGCGTTCCTGCGCACGATGTACGACAAGTTCGTGACAGGCGTGCTCTGGCCGGGGCTCTTTATATTCGCGCTGCTGATAGTCCCGTTTGTCGACAAGTACAAGAAATTCTCCTGGAAAGACAGGCCGATAATAACCGCGCTGGGCATCACCAGCCTCGCGCAGATCATCGTCACCACGTACTGGGGCTTTTACATCGATCCGGACATTGACAAGGCGCTGCTTGAAAGGCTTGTAATAGATCCGATATTCTTCTATCTGGTCATGATAATGCTGGTCCCGCTGTCGTTTGGCTTTACCTACATGATGATAAAGCTGGCCAAGCATTCGGAGGCAAACGCAAAGCTGCATCCAAAGAAGGCAGCAAAGAGTTCGATAAACATCTCGCAAAAGTGGCTCTATGTTCTGTTCGTGGTGCTCCTCGCGTTCCAGGTGTATCTCAACATCGCGGCTTACTATGCGGTGCTTCAGGGCATGAACAACTGGTCCCTGTTCGTAATCGGCATCATCTCGCTGGTGTTTGCTGGCATGTTCCACCTCTACAGGTACGGCAGGGCTCTTGAAAAGGCCCCGCCGCCAAAGCCGGTGCCACCTGCGCCGTCAAAGCCGGCAGCTGTTCCCGCAGCCTCCAAGCCGGTGCCGGCTGCCCCGGCAGAAAAGCCGCTTGCGGCCCCTCCTACAGCGTCTGCAAAGGTCGGCTCTGACCAAAAGCCCCAGCTGTCGCAGCAGCAAAAGCAGGCAGCCAGCAGCGGCGGCAAAACAGCGGCTCCCGATCACGTAACTTCTGCAGCAATCGACGGCCCGGACGGCAAAAAGGCCGCCTGACAAACAAGCTTTATATGTGAAAATAGAAAGAGTCAAGATCGAGTCATGGCGAACCACGCAGGCGGCATAAGCATCGTCACTTTCGTCGTTGCGGTTGCTGTAAGCATGGGATTTTACCAGTTTGTTTACCTCCCGGAGGCCAATGCAAAGCCCGTCCTTCCGGAGGAAATACTGAACCCGAGGGACACGACTTCAGTGCAGATCGTGGAAGGCGCATCTTTGGAATCCAACGAAAGAAACTATGTGCCAGATGATGTACGCGGCGTCCTTGGACTGTCAAACAAGGTGGTATGGACAAACAACGACGTCACCTCCCACACAGTCACAAACGACGACTATGTAGACAGAGTCAACGGGCCATTTGATTCTGTTGAACAAATGGGCTCACTTATCGTCCCGGGTGAAACATTCGAGTTCACGTTCACGGCAGAAGGCGAGTACTCGTACTACTGCACGCCCCACCCCCACATGAGGGGAGTGGTAGAGATAATTCCGAACTTTGCCTAGACCCTCTTTACTACTTTTGTGTAAGCAATGTCGCTTACCACTTCTTTGTGCTCCTGTATTATCGAGACGCGGAACTTCACGCTCGAATGCCTGCTGGCAGGGACGTGGTCCGTTGTGGCGGTGAACTCGATTGTGGTCTTCCCTCCAAGCTCTGCCTTGAAGATTGAAAGCCGCGCGTAGGGGTGCTTGATCTTTTTCCCGTTGAGGCTGGAGTAAGAGAACACGTCGCTCGAATTCTCTATCTGTGAGTTTATCACAAGGCTGTCAAACCTCCCGGAATAGTTTATGGCCACCGTGCCGTGCAGGTCCTCGCCTGCGGCTACAGTGCTCTCGGCCAGTGAGAGGGAGATCTGCTTTTGCGCGCTCAACCGGCAGAAATTCCATTGAGGCAGATTTAAACTAACTTGCGAGGCGCGCCTAGCCATAATTTTTAGCTATTAATCGAAAATGCTTGAGCAGCTGCATAGAAAAGACAACCGTCGATTGCATGAGGATGACTGAATGCCCGGCCTGCAGCCGCAAGGCCTACGAGTCTCTAGCGTACTGTCGTGCTACTGCTAGATACTGCGGAGAGCGCCCATTATGAGCGGCCATATCACTTTCTGCGAAAGCTGCGCTTTTTGCTATGATGCGGTCCTGCCTACCAAGTTCGATATACCGTTAGACTCGCGCTCGAATTGTCCTGTATGCGGCTATCTCAATGGCATGGAAAAACCCTATACAGGAGAGCCTAAAACGGCTATCCCTTGATAGGTTCAATCCCCCCTGCTAAACTTTAAGACCATCGACAAATGCTACTCGCAATATGGAGGATGCTTACGAAAAAGATATTGAAAATGAATGGGGACCGGCCAACGCGATAACTCATTATCAAATAAGACAAATGTTCAAGATGGCAAAACTCAACAAGAATGATGTTTTCTATGATTTGGGATCTGGTCATGGTAGAGTTGTCAGACTCGCAGTTAAGGAAAGTCATGTTAAGAAGGCTATAGGGATTGAGCACGTATCAGACAGATTTTGTCATGCTAGAATGCTTGCAAAGAAACTATTAACCAAACCACAACTTGCCAAGGTGGATTTCCTGCTGAAAGACGTGGATGATGCTACGCTCGGAAATGCTACCATAGCATACAACGGCTTTGATCCAAGTATTGGAGAGCCAAGAATG
>Ga0299913_10004439_pt1 | contig 11781 bp, 10 predicted proteins | sample RVTome_9_FD_201360 | JGI IMG/M metagenome (GOLD analysis project Ga0299913, IMG submission 201360) | Soil microbial communities from uranium-contaminated site in the Upper Colorado River Basin, Wyoming, United States - RVT155D38 (version 2) ... | reverse complement strand
GAAAAGTGATCTCGCATTTCTCGCTCCGTTCGCCCAGCCGGGGCCCGTCGCTATGAACGTCGCTGGACGGGCCGGGTTCCGAATCGGCCTTTTGCCCGGCAAGAATGGCTGAATTGGGAACGGAACTGCAGCCGGAAATCCCAAGCCCCACGCAGAAACTCCTGCAAGATCAGGCAAACTTCGCTGGGCGGGTATGCGGTCACGCAGCCGATTTCGGCTTGTGCCGGCTGTGCGGTTCCGCGATAGCAATAAATACTACAGGCGAAGCCTATCGCCAGGAGAGTTTCGGGAGCGAATCGTCCGTGCATCAGCCAGTCAGCCGCCCGCCGGCGATCCGTGTCCCACCGCTGATCAAACGCAATACGGCCCTGTTCGCGATCTCGCAGTCATTCACCGGCGCGGGCATGCAGCTCGCCTACGGCATCGGGCCGCTGATGGTGATGGCGGTGACGCATTCGGCGAGCCTTGCCGGACTCTCGGTTGCGCTGATCGCGTTCACCCGCTTCCTGGTGGCTTATCCGGTCGGCAAGATCACCGACACCTTCGGCCGCAAGCCCGGCATCCAGCTCGGGCTGGCGCTGGCGCTGATCGGCGCCATCATCACCGGCCTGTCGATGGTCTGGCACAGCACGATCGCGCTGATCGGCGGCATTGCAGTGTTCAGCATGGGCATGAACGCGGCCCAGCAGCTTCGCGTCGCCGCGACCGACATGTTTCCCCCGCACATGCGCGCGGAGGCGCTTGGCTATGTGGCGCTCGGCTCGCTCATCGGACTGGTGATCGCGCCGCTGATGCTCACGTTCTCCGACCGGTACGCGCCGGGCATGGGCCTCGATCCGCTCGGGCTGCCGTGGCTGATGCTACCGGCGCTGATCGTGTCCGGCATGGTGATCGTCACGTTCGTGCGCCCCGATCCGAAGCAGATCGGCATGCAGCTCGAAAAATATTATCCAGGCTATGTGCGGCCGCAACGGCGGGCGTCAGATGCACAGGCCGGATTCATTGTCGCCCGCCTCCTGCGCGACAGCGAGACGCGGCTCGCCATCGCGTCGAACTGCGCCGGCCAGGCCAATATGTCGATCGTGATGGTGCTGACCTCGCTGGTGCTCGATCATCACGGGCATTCGCTCACGGCGATCGCATTTTCGCACATGTTCCATTCCATGGGGATGTTTGCGTTCACGATCCCGCTGGGCCGCATGGCGGACCGCCACGGACGCAGCATCGTGATGTATCCAGGCGTGGCGACCACCATTGTCGGCGCCGGTCTGGTCACGTTCACATCCGGACTGATACCGGTGACGATCGGCACCTTCCTGGTCGGCCTCGGCTGGGCAGCCGCGAACGTGTCGGCAACGGCGCTGGTCGCCGACTCGGTCGAAACGTACGAGCGCGGCCGCGCCATTGGCGTCGTCGACAGCTCAGCCGGCGCGGTCAGCGTGGCGGTTGCGCTCGCGATCGGGCCGCTGATCGCCTGGAGCGGCCTGGCGGCGGCCGGCTGGACCGCGGTCGTGGTGGCGGCGATCCCGCTCCTGATGCTGGCGTGGAGCAAGGTCAAAGGCTGAGGCGGAAAACGCGCCGAAGCTTCTTGGAATTGCGCGATTAGCGCGCTGCGCGATTCAACCGATCAAACGAACAGCCGTTTGAAGTAGTTGGTCAGTGCTTCCAGCGATGACGGGGCGCAGCGGAAGCCAAGATGGCCGTCAGGCCGGATCAGGCAGAGCGTCGGGCCGTTCCCACCGAGCCGTTCGTGCAGGTGGCCCAGTTTGTCCCACACCAGCGAATGTACGTCGGGCGCGGACCCAGTCCGCGTGACGGCATAGCCGCGCAAGCAGCCGGGATAGCGGCTCATCACCGTATCGAGCAGCGTCAGTGCCTCTGCCGTCATCGACACCGCGCCATCGCCGAGCAGGAACAAGAGCGTGTGCTCCGGCACTGCAATGAGCTGGTGCAAGCGGTTCACGCCGTTCGCCCCGGCGAGGTCGGTTGCGTCGCCGACGCGGTAGCCGACCGCGGTCGCGGATGGCGCGGACTGTTGCGATCCAACCTCGGCGACGATCGGGCTCTTGTCGTAAGTGAAATCGAGCTCCGCCTCCGACATGGCGGCGAAGGCTTGTCCTTCCGGCGTGGAGAGGAAGGCGATCAGCTCACGCTTTGGCTCGCCGGCGGACGAAAAGATCCGGGCCTCGGCCGCGTCGCCGGACTCGATAATCGCCTGTCCGACCGGACGGCGCTCGGCTTCGTAGGAATCGATGAGGGACGGCGGCGCCTTCCCGGACACCACCAGTGCAAGCTTCCAGCCGAGATTGAAGGCATCCTGGATGCCGGAATTCATGCCGTGGCCCTCGAACGGATTCGAGGCATGGGCGGCGTCGCCCGCCAGCAATACCCGGCCGATGCGGTAGCGGTGAGCGACCCGCGCGTGGGCGTGAAAGAATTGCGGTTCCTCGGTGTCGTGAAGCACCACGCCTGGTGAGATCACGGCGAGCCGCTTGCCAACCATCCTGATCGGGTTCGCATCCGAGCTGTCGGCGCGAAAGTAAATGCGCCACTTGTCACGCCGAGTGGAAACGGAATGACGACCGGCGCCTCAAGCTGCGGACAAGTGATCTCGCGCGGATGCCGCCAGCCGGACATGCGTGAGTCCACCACGCCCCAGAGGCGCGGATAGTCGTGTCCCTCGAAGGCATCGCCGACGGCCTCGCGCACGGCGCTGTGCAGGCCGTCGGTGCCGACGACCCATTTTGCCTCGATCTCGCACTCGCCGGTGTCTTCGTTGCGCAGCCGCGCGCGCACGCCAGAGTCGGTCTGCGCGAGACCGACGAATTCGACGCCGCGCTCGACGCGGCCCCCGAGGCTTTGCAGATGTGCCGTCAGGATGTCTTCGGTTTCGTCTTCGGGAATGGAGACGATGAAGGGATAGGGCGTATCGAGGACGCTGAAGCGATAGCCCGCGACGTGGGCCGCACCGGAAAAGAGGTCAATGCCCTGCACCAGGTTACCGCGCTGCAGGAACGTGTCCGCCAGCCCGAGGCTGGCGAACACCTCCATGGTGCGCGACTTGATGAAGATCGCTCGGTCCCATTTGACGGACTGCCTGAGCCGGTCAATCAGGCGAAACGGAATACCGCGGCGGGCCAACTCGATGGCCAGAACCAGCCCGGTCGGCCCGGCTCCAACGATCAGAACGGCGCACTCGGGCACGGCGGTACTCCCGCATACAACGTCGGTCATGGCCGCGCCCCAGGAAACTGTAGGGCGCAACCACGCATGCGTCTATCGGCGCTTCCGCAACTGTCGCCAAATCAACAACCAAGCGCGGAGCCCGCTCGGCCGGACATCAGAGTAGGGCGGACAACCCCGATTGACGAAGACGCGCTATTCCGGCCAGGGCGCCGCCGTCATTGCCGCGGCATCGCTGCCGACCAGGTCGGCGAGATCGTCCACCGGGCTGAGCCGCAGCGAGGCCAGAATATCGGCCTTGATCTGCGCCACCAGCCCGACCCCACGGAACACCAGCCCGGAGTAGAGCTGCAACAACGACGCGCCGGCCTTGATCTTGGCAATGGCGGCAGCGCCGGAGTTGATGCCGCCACAGCCGATCAGCGGGAAGGCATCCTCCGCGCGCACATATGTTTCCGCCAGCACGCGCGTCGACAGCGCGAACAGCGGCCGTCCCGACAGCCCGCCGGTTTCGATCGCCTTGATGCGCTCGCGCAGCTCCGGCGATCGGGCGGTAGTGGTGTTGGCGACGATCATGCCGTCGACACGGCGCCGGCGCGCGGCACCGACCATATCGTCAAGCTGTGCGAGCGAAACGTCGGGTGCAATCTTCAGCAGCACCGGCACCGGACCTGCGTCGCGGCTGACCCGGTCGCGCGTTTCGACGACGCGCGCCAGCAGATCGTCGAGCACATCGAGTTTTTGCAGTTCGCGCAGTTGCGGCGTATTCGGCGAGGAGACGTTGACAGTGAAGTAGCTCGCGACCGGCGCAAAGGTCTCGATCAGCTTCACATAATCGGCGACGCGATCGGTGGAGTCGCGGTTGGCGCCGATATTGACCCCGACGATGCCACCGTCCCCTACACGCGCCGCAAGCCGGCGCAATACCGCGTCGGCGCCCTCGCTGTTGAAACCGAGCCGGTTGATCACCGCTTCGTCGGCATCGAGACGGAAGAGCCGTGGCCGCGGATTGCCGGCCTGCGGCCGAAGCGTGACGGTGCCGACCTCGACGAAGCCGAAGCCGAGCCGCAGCAGTGCGTCGGGCACCTCGCCGTTCTTGTCGAAGCCTGCGGCAATTCCGATCGGATTGGGAAAGTTGAGCCCGAAGGCGCGAACCGCCAGATGCGGATCGTCGACCGGGGCCCCCGGCAGCGGCGCATGGTGCAAGGCTTTGACGGTGAGCCTGTGCGCCGTCTCCGGATCGAGCACCCGCAGCAGCGGACGAGCCATGCGATCGAACAGTCCGATCATCAGACGATATCCGGAAGCACATGCAGGCCGTCGTTACCGAGCGGCAACGGCACAATGCCTTCCACCGCGGTCAGCGGCAGCTCGCCGTAGAGATGCGGAAACTGACTGCTGCGGCCGCGCGACGGCTCCCACACCAGCGCCGGGCCCAGCGAATCGCTGTCGACCGAGATGAGCACCAGCCCGGCCTGCGCGGAAAAATGCTTGCGCGCGGTCTCGGCGAGCTGCTCGGCTGTGGAAAAGTGGATGAATCCGTCGCGGTGGTCGTCCGCCGTGCCGCGAAACACCCCTTCCCGCTCGGCTTCACGCCACACCGCTTCCGGGCAGATCTTGTAGATTATCGGCACGTTCTTGCGGTCCCCTTGCGCGCGTCGACCCTCATCGTTTGGCGGAAAGGCCGCTTCCCGGCAATGGCCAAGGCGCTTCGGCTGATTGGACCAGTCCCGCCGCGGCCGGCATGATGGTCAAACCAGGCCCCGGCAGCAAATCGGCGCTGGACGGGGTGACAATTGCGGCTATAATTCCTATTATCCCGACAATAGTCTTAGTTTCGACAACCTGCGTTTCGACAACCTGCCCCGGAAGACGGTGACCATGTTGACCCATGCCCAGATCTGGACCGCTCTCGATCGGCTGGCGGCGCACGCCGGACTCTCGCCGTCGGGGCTCGCAAAGAAGTCGGGACTCGATCCGACGACGTTCAATCGTTCGAAGCGGATCACCCCCGATGGCCGCGCGCGCTGGCCCTCGACCGAGTCGGTCGCCAAGGCGCTCGCCGCGACCGGCGTATCGATCGATGCCTTCGTCGACCTGATCCAGAACAGCAGCCGCGCGCAGGTGACCCAGGCCGTGCCGCTGATCGGCTTTGCCGAAGCGGGCGCCGGCGGCTTCTTCGACGACGGCGGCTTTCCGGTCGGCAAAGGCTGGGACGAGATTGCCTTCCCAGCGGTCGCTGACGAACATGCCTATGCGCTGGAGATTTCCGGCGACTCGATGCTGCCGGCCTACCGGCGCGGCGACGTCATCGTCGTCTCGCCTTCGGCGCCGGTGCGGCGCGGAGATAGGGTCGTGGTCAAGACCCGCGGCGGCGAGGTGATGGTCAAGGAGCTCAAGCGCAAGAGCGCGAAGAGCATCGAACTGCAATCGCTCAATCCCGCTCACGCCAACCGCACGATCCCGCTCAAGGATGTGCGATGGATGGCCCGCATCGTATGGGCGAGCCAGTAACGGAACTCAGCCGAACCACAACCAGAGTGCGCGGGCGATATAGACCACGCTGATCGCGACGATGATCGCCTGCACCCAGCGGCGAAAGCCCTGATCGCTCATTCGCTCGACGGCGTACGGCGTGAGCTGCACGCCGATCACCGCAAGCACCACCGCGCCAGCGACCAGCCCCCAGGCCGCCGGCTCGCCCAGCCCCGTCACCGAGCCGAACGAGGCGAAATAGGCGCCGCGCAGGATGTGGCTGATGGTCTGCGCCGGCGCCTTGGTGGCGATCGTGGTCTTACGGTCGAGCGAGCTCTTCTGAAAGAAGATGTCGAGAAACAGTCCACCGACGCCGGCGAGAATCTGGATCACGGTGGTGAGCAGGCCGGTGATGAACGGGACGCCGCGCCATTCGATGCTCGGCCGCGCCCGCGCCGGCAGGATGTCGACCGCAAACGGCAGCATGCCGAGCATGAAATACACCAGCGCCTTGTCCGGCACGAACGCGACCGCCCGCATGACGGCAGCCGCGATCACCGCGCCGACGAGGTACCACCAGAAGATCGGCCATCGGACGAAATGCCGCCACAGAATCACGCGCCAGCCGTTGGCGAAAAACTGCAGGATCGAGAACAGCACCATCGCGGTGGTGACGTCGAAATAGACCAGGAGCACGCCGAGCAGCACCATCCCGCCGGCCATGCCGAACGTGCCGGAGATGAACGAGGAGACGACGATGGTGACGCCGATGAGGGCGAGGTCGAGGGACGTCATGCTCTTTCTTCACCTCCCCCTGGAGGGGGGAGGTCGACGAGCGAAGCTCGTCGGGAGGGGGTGAATCTTCATATCACAGCGGAGCGGCCGCAGATCACCCCACCCCGGCGCGCATCGCGAAGCGATTCCCGCCGACCCTCCCCCTCCAGGGGAGGATAGGCTACGCGCTGCGCGCCAGCGCGCCGTCGATCATGCCGATGGTGTTGTCGAGACCATAGACGGCGGCAAACGAACCGAAGCGCGGGCCTTTCTCCTGCCCGAGCAGCACCTGATAGAGCAGGTTGAACCAGTCGAGCGAGACGCCCGGTTTTCCGTCCTTGGCCTTCTTCTTTTCGTCGAGGAACGGCGGACGGCGGCCGACTTCGTAGACGACCTCCTGGATGTCCTCCGGCGTCGCCTCCGCCGACAGGTTGGACAGCGCGTCGCGCAGGTCGATCAATGCCGCGCGCTCGGGGTCGGTCGGCTCACGGAAGCGCTTCTCGGGCAGCACGAAATCGCGGAAGTAGTGGATCGCATAGCCGACCAGCGCGTCGAGCTGCGGATGGGTCTGCGGCGTCACGCCCGGACGATAGCGCCGGATGAAGCCCCACAGCGTCTCGGCATTCTCGGCGTTCGACGACGACACCAGCGTGAGCAGCATGCCGAACGTTACCGGCATGTCGACCTTGGGCGGATTGCCGGAGTGAATGTGCCAGACCGGGTTCGACAGCCGCTGCTTGGCGTCCTGCCGGCTGTAGCCGTCGAGGTACTGATAGTATTCGTCGACATGGCGCGGGATCACGTCGAAGTAGAGCCGTTTCGCCGCCTTCGGCTCGCGGTACATGAACAGCGACAGGCTCTCGGGGCTGGCGTAGCGCAGCCATTCGTCGATGGTGAGGCCGTTGCCCCGCGACTTGGAAATCTTCTGCCCCTTCTCGTCGAGGAACAGCTCGTAGTTGAAGCCTTCCGGCGGCGTGCCGCCGAGCGCGCGGCAGATTTCGCCGGACAGCTTCACCGAATCGATCAGGTCCTTGCCGGCCATCTCGTAGTCGACGCCGAGCGCGACCCAGCGCATCGCCCAGTCCGGCTTCCATTGCAGCTTGCAGCGCCCGCCGGTCACGGGCGCCACAATCGGCGCCTTGGTGTTGGGGTCTTCGTACGTGATAGTGCCGGCCTTTGCGTCGTGCGCGATCACCGGCACCTGCAAGACGACCCCCGACTCCGGATCGATCGGCAGGAACGGCGAATACGTGGCCGCCCGCTCCTCGCGCAACGACGGCAGCATGATCGCCATCACGGCGTCGAAGTGCGCCAGCACCTTGAGCAGCGCCTCGTCGAAGCGGCCCGACATGTAGCAGTCGGTCGACGACAGGAACTCGTACTCGAACCCGAACTGATCGAGGAACGACCGCAGCCGCGCATTGTTGTGCTCGCCGAAACTCGGATGCGTGCCGAACGGGTCCGGCACCTGCGTCAGCCGCCGGCCAAGATACTGCGCGACCAACTCCTTGTTGGGGATGTTGTCGGGCACCTTGCGCAGGCCGTCCATGTCGTCCGAGAACGCGATCAGCCGCGTCTTGATCTTGTCGTCGGTGAGCACGCGGAAGGCATGCCGTACCATGGTGGTGCGGGCGACCTCGCCGAAGGTGCCGATGTGCGGCAGCCCGGACGGCCCGTAGCCGGTCTCGAAGATCACCTCGTCCTTAGGATGCTTCTTCAGCCGCGCGACGATTTTGCGCGCCTCCTCGAACGGCCAGGCATTCGACTGTTCGGCGAGCGTGCGCAGATCGGCGGCATCGATGGTGGCAGCTTGCGTCATGGGATTCCAACGGGGTGCGGAGAAACAAGGCTGATACCTCATTAATCCGCCCCCGTCAGCCACCTCTCGGGAAAGAATCGCGCGGGCGCGGGGTACGGCCACAGCGCCCGCGCCTGCCATCGCAGATACTATTTGCGCCCCATGATGGCCTTGGCCTTCTGCACGACCGCGGACGGCGTCTTGTAGAAATCGGCAAAGGATTGGGCTGTCTCCTCCCCCGACACCGGCTCGATGTCGATGCCGATCTTGGCGGCATCCTCAAGGAGCGCCGGGTCCTTCAACGCCTCCGCCATCGCTTTCCGCAGGGCCGCCGTGAACGCCGCCGGAAGGCCGGGCGGTCCGATCAGCGGACGTGCGATTTCGGACTGGCCGAAGAAAAGGTCCGCGACCTGGCGCTGCTCGTCGGTCTTCAGCAGGCTGTAGAAGTTCGTTGCGTCGCCGAAGTACGGAATGCTCTTTTTGCCGAACTGCACGAGGAACTTGAGATCGCCCGATTTGACGTTCTTGTCGAACGTCGCCTTTGCGGTCGACAGCGCAAGCGCGCACGCGGCCTGCACCTCGCCGCGCTCCAGGGCGAGGCCTACTTCCTTAATGCCTTTGTAGCCGGTGATGACCTTCAAATTGGCGCCGAGCATGCTCTTGAGCACGAGCGCGTGCTGGTTGCCATAGGAGCCGGGCCCGGTCGCGCCAAAGGCAATCTCTTTCTTGGCGTCGATGACGTCCTTGAGACTGCCGATGCCCGAGTTGCGCCAGGTTCCGCAAGCGGCCGTGTCGCGGAACATGTTGCCGAGCCAGGCGAACTTCACCGTCTCGAACTGCGCCTTGTCGTTGCCGAACAGCGGCTCGAGCGCGGTCGGTGCGGAGAACACGCCGAGTGTCGAGCCATCCTTGGGCGCGACATTGGCGAGATAGTTCGCCGCGCGCAGCGAGCCGGCGCCCGGCATGTTCTGGATCACGACAGTCGGATTGCCGGGGATGTGCTTGGCGATGTGCCGCGCCAGCAGCCTCGTGTAGGTGTCGTAGCCGCCGCCGGTGCCATAGCCGACCACGACGGTGAGTTGCTTGCCCTTGTAGAAATCGGCCACCTCGTCGGCCATCGGCTGCCCCGATCCGCAGACCGCCAGCACGCACGACGCCAAGCCCGTTGCTAACAGCTTTGCTCCACGAGCCATCTTTTTCCTCCCATTATTGGACTGTCCAAATATACAGCGGGACACCGCTCTGTCCCGATCACACTGCCGGCAAAGGGTGCGACCGATAAGCCCGCACGCGCACATCCGGGTTGCCTGACACGTCGGATGTTCTACTGCTGCCCAACCAAGCGCCCGGAGGATCATGACGCGGCCCACCCTGAACGGCGAAGACGACACCCGCGAGCTGACGCTGCGCGCCGTGGGCACCGGCCTCCTGATCGGCGCGGTCCTCACGCCATGCAACGTCTACAGCGGGCTGAAGATCGGCTGGTCGTTCAACATGTCGATCGCCGCCGGGCTGCTCGCGTTCGGCTTCTGGGGTGCGATGCACCGCGCCGGGCGAGCACCGCCGCTGGCGCTGCGCGAGAACAACATCAACCAGACCGCCGCCTCAGCCGCGGCCTCCATCGTCTCGGGTGGCTTGGTCGCGCCGATCCCGGCGCTCACGATGCTGACCGGGCAGACGCTGTCCTGGCCGTGGCTGATCGCCTGGGTATTCCTGGTCAGCATTCTCGGCGTCTTCGTCGCCGCGAGCCTGCGCGAAGCGATGCTGGTGCGCGAAGGGCTGGCGTTTCCCGCTGGCGTCGCCACCGCGGAGACCTTGCGTGAGATTCACGCCAAGAGCGCCGACGCGGCACGCCGTCTGCGCGCGCTGCTCGGGGCCGCCGGCGTGGCGGCCATCGTGAAGCTGATCGTCGATCTCGGCGCGGTTGCGCCGCGCTTCGCCCTGCCCGCTTCGATCCCCGCCTGGGCCGCGTTGCGGACAGCGGCGCCGCAAGGCGTGAGCTTTGCCAATCTCGGCTTCGCCTTCGATCCCTCGCTGCTGATGCTCGGCTTCGGCGCCATCATCGGCCTGCGCGCCGGAATTTCGCTGCTGATCGGTGCCGTCGCCGGGTGGATGGTGCTCGCGCCCATCGCCATCGCCAACGGCTGGGCAAAGCCGGGCGCTGTCGGCGCCGTATGGTACGAGCCGCTGGTCACGTGGCTGCTGTGGCCGGGGGTGACGCTGCTCGTGGTTTCCTCGCTCACCTCTTTCCTGCTGACGGTCGCATCGTCATGGCGAGCGCGGCGCGGCATGGAGGCGAAAAGCACGCGCAGCGGCATCGACTTGCGCTACGCAGCCGCGCTTGCCGCGACAGCCGCAGCCATCGTCGTCGCCTGCCATCTCCTGTTCGACATTCATCCATTGATGGGGTTGATCGCGGTGGCGCTGAGCTTCGTGCTCGCCATCGTTGCCTGCCGCGTTACCGGCGAAACCGGCATCACGCCCATCGGCGCGCTCGGCAAGGTGACCCAGCTCACGTTCGGTTTCCTCGCGCCCGGCCACATGGCGGCGAACCTGATGACCGCCAACGTCACTGGCGGCGCGGCCGGCCAGAGCGCCGACCTCATGACCGATCTGCGCACCGGCCTCGCGGTCGGCGCAACGCCGCGGCTGCAACTGATCGCGCAAAGCCTCGGCATTCTCATCGGCAGCGTCGCCGGGACACTGGTATACCTTTTCCTCATTCCCGACCCGGCGAGCATGCTGATCACCCCGGAATGGCCGGCGCCGGCGGTCGCCACCTGGAAGGCTGTCGCCGAAGGCCTGGCCGGCGGCCTCTCCTCGTTGCCGGCAAGCGCGGTCGGGGCAATCGCGATCGCCACGGTGCTCGGCTTTGCGCTTGCGCTCGCCGAGCGCATGCTGCCGCCGCATCTCGCGCGCTTCGTGCCGACCGCGCCGGCGCTCGGGCTCGCCTTCGTGATACCGGCCTGGAATTCGATCTCGCTGTTTCTCGGCGCCGTCGCCGCCGCCTTGTTCCAGCGCGCGTTCCCAACGCTCGCAGCCCGCTACACCCTGCCGGTGGCCGCAGGGCTGGTCGCGGGGGAAAGTTTGATGGGAATTATCACGGTCGCCATCCAGGTCCTGGGCTGACGGCAAGCGCTTCCGCCGCATCGGTGTTTCCGCCACTATCACTCTCGACTTTGCACCGGGGACGACAACCATGGCGGCGGTACCATCTGGGAACTACCCCATCGAAAGCCGCGAAGGCGAAATCGAACGGCTGCATGTCCAGAGCGCCGCGATGGAGCCCGACACGGTGCGCATGCTGGAACTGCTCGGCGTCACGCCCGGCTGGCACTGCCTCGACATCGGCTGCGGCCCAGGCGGACTCACGCAGCCAATGCACGACAAGGCCGGCCCGATCGGCCGTGTCGTCGGCCTCGATGCCAATGCAGGATTCCTCGAGCACGCGCGCTCGCGCGCCGCCAAAGGCATCGAATTCGTCCACGGCGATGCCTACCACGCGGCCCTGCCCGCCGGCAGTTTCGATCTCGTGCACATGCGCTTCGTCG
>Ga0299913_10004438_pt1 | contig 11781 bp, 10 predicted proteins | sample RVTome_9_FD_201360 | JGI IMG/M metagenome (GOLD analysis project Ga0299913, IMG submission 201360) | Soil microbial communities from uranium-contaminated site in the Upper Colorado River Basin, Wyoming, United States - RVT155D38 (version 2) ... | reverse complement strand
GTCGGAGGTGCCGCTGCGGTCGCCCCTGAGCCATCTCTTCGCGTGGATCGAGAAGGCGCTGGGCGCGACGTGGCCCCGCTTGATCTCCTACCGACCGTGGGTGTGGCCGTGGCCGGTCAGCGCCGACCTCCTGCCGCCGGGCTCGCCGAAGGTGTACCTGCCCCACACCCACCACATCCAGGGCGAGACCCGCGCCATGTTCGCGGCGGCCGGGCTGGAGACCTTTCGGTGGTCGACCTTCGAGTTCCCGCCGCCCCAGAGCGCCACCGCCCGGTGGCTCGACGGCAAGGGCGACGCCGGCCGACGGGTGGTCGACGTGATCGAGACCGCCGCCCGCAGGACCCCGGTGGTCCGTCGCCTCGGGTGCCACCTGTACATGCACGCCCGCAAGACCGGCCCTTCGGTCGCCCCCGAGCCGCCCCCCGGCACCTGGCCCGGCCCCTTCTCCGACTAGGACTCTCGCTAGAGGAGAACGGTGCGGTGGCGGATGGTGCCGCCGATCATGACGGCCGTCTCGGCCAGGTCGACCGCCGCCAGCTGCAGTCCCACCACCGGGCCGTCGCGCCGCACCCGGCGAGCCAGATGGGGGACGACGAGCGCGAGGGCACGACGGTCGACGACGGCGCCCGCCAGGCCCACCAGGGCCAGCAGCGCGGCCGGATGGGTGCGCTTCCAGAAGAACCGGCGGTAGGTCAGGCGCCGCACGTCGGGATGCTTGCGCAGCACGAGGTGGAGGTCGCCCCAGCGGGGCAGCGACCGCAGGTGGTCGACGAAGCCGAACGGGTGGACGGCGTGGTGCACCAGCGCGTCGGGCGCGAACACCGCCTGGCCGCCTCCCTCGAGCACGGTCCACGCCAGGTCGGTGTCCTCGCCGGCCGCGTTGGGGAAGCGCTCGTCGAACCCGCCCGCCCGCTCGAGCGCGCTCCGGCGGTAGAAGGCGTTGGCGGTCGGGAAGGTCTCGTCGAGCTTGCTCACCTGCAACGTGCGGGCGAACGTGCCCTGGTTGCCGGCGTCGTCCGGGTGCGGCGCGATCCGGCCCTGCACCAAGTCGACGCCGTCGGCGAAGGCGGCCGCGCCGGCCGCCAGCCACCCCGGCGCCGGCGCGCAGTCGTCGTCGGTGAACGCGATGACGTCGCCGGCCGCCGCTCGCCACCCCGCATTGCGCTTGGCCGCGGCCGCCCGGGCCTCGACGCGCACCGCCCGCAGCGGAAGGTCGCCGCGGGCCGCCCGCCGGTCGAGCAGCTCGACGATGGCGGGCTCGCCGTCGTGCACCACGATCACCTCGTGGCCGACGCCATCCTGCGCGGCGAGGCCGTCGAGGCAGCGGTCGAGCAGGGACACCCGGTCGACGGTGGGCACCACGACTGACACCTTGGTCATACCGTCTCGCCGTCCGTTCCACCGGCCCGCCCACCATCCCGCTCACTGGCCCGCCCACCATCCCGCCACGGCAGCGGCAGCGCCTTCACCACCCGGGCCGGCACGCCGGAGGCGAGATGCCCGTCGGGGATGTCGCCAATGACGACCGAGTTGGAGGCGACGATGCAGTGCGACCCGATGGTCACGTCGGGGGTCACGGTGACCTTGGGGCACAGCCAGGTGTTGGCGCCCACCACGATCGGCGCGGTTCGGGTGTTGTGGTAGAAGAACGCGTCCGGCTCGGTGAAGAAGTGGGTGGAGTCGGCGATTGTCACCGCTTCGGCCGCCGACGCCATCGGCTCGAGCCGGACCGACTCGGCGCAATGCAGCACCGTTCCCCACGACATGACATTGCTGCGGACCAGCTGCAGGTGGCCCGACACGTTGAGGACGACGTCGCGGCGCAGCCACGTCTCCGCCCCGAGCTCGATGCGGCCGCCCTTCAGCAGCACCAGCACGCGGTCGTCGAGCCGCGATCGCGGGCCAACGCGCAGCAATGTGTGGGTGCGGGGGTCGACCACGAACCTGACGCCGCGGCCAAGGCGGAGGTCGGGTGACACGTCGAGCTCGACCGACGCCCGGTTCCAAGCCGCGCTCAACCGCAGCCGGGACAGCGCGACCAGCAAGCGGAGGCGCGCCACGACCACGAGCGCGCTGTCGGCCTCCCGACGCAGTCGCCGGAGCAACTGCTTCACGGCCCGACGTCAGAGGACAACGGTCCGCTCCCGGATCGTGCCGACGACGAGGGCGCCGGAGACGGTGGCATCGAAGGCGACCGTCGCCGCCGCCTGGGCCACCGCCCGCCGCCGCAGGTGCCGGGGCCGGCGCCACCACAGGTAGGGGACGGCGAACAGCGCGGCGCGGGGCTTCCACGGGCTGAGCACGAGCGACACCCCGGTGGCGAACACCAGGGCGGTGCGGGGGCGGAGGAACACGCCGAGCCACAGAATGCTGCGCATCTCGGGGAAGCGGCGCACCAGCCGGGCCCACTTCCAGTACAGGGTGGCGCGCCGGAGGTGCCAGCCGATGCCGGGATAGGAGACGGCGTGGGCGACGATCGCCGACGGCTCGAACACAGGCCGGTACCCGAGGCGGAGCACTGCCCATCCGGCCATGGCGTCCTCGCCGAAGAACCCGATCGTCTCGTCGAAGCCGCCCGCCCGCCGCAGCACGTCGGCTCGGTAGAAGATGTTGCACGCCTCGTAGAGCCCGCTGAGCGACGGGATGTCCTGGGTGGCCGGCCACGGCGCTCTCGGCGCGTCGGGGTCGGGGACGGTGCGGCCCTGGACCACCGCCACCCGGTCGTCGGCCAGCAGCGCCTTCAGCCCTTGCGCCAGCCACTCCGGAGCGGGCACGCAGTCGGAGTCGACGTAGGAGATCACGTCGCCGGTCGCCTCGGCCAGCGCCACGTTGCGCACGTGACCGACCGATCCCGGCTCCCGCAGCACCCGCAGCGGGACCGGCGCGGCCGCAGCCCGCTCCTGCAGCAGCTCCCACGTCCCGTCGGTGCTCTCGTTGTCGACGACCACGATCTCGTCGGGAAGGCGCTCCTGCGCGAACAGACCCTCGAGGCAGCGGGCCATGAGGTCGCGCCGGTCCTTGACGACGACGGCCGCCGTCACCGTCGTCATCGGGGCGTCGTCACCGCGACGACCGTTCGGGTCAACCCCCGCAGCGGCCGGCGCTGGACCGCCCTGGTCGCCCATCTGGCCCGCCGCCCGCCCGACCACCCGACGGTCGCGAACCTCCGCACCTGCAGCGAACCGGCCACCACCCGCGACAGCTCGGATGGCGTGTACTCCCGCAGGTGACTCTCGGCCGCGTAGTAGTGCGACGGAGGAAGGTGTCGACCCCGCACCCGGTCGCCGGCCTTCCGCCACAGGACCTCGAGGCTGCGGCGGTTCGGGGTCGCCACCACCACGGTGCCAGCCGGGCGCGTCACCCGGGCCAGCTCGGCCGCGCCCTGACGATCGTCGGGGAGGTGCTCGATGGTGTCGTCGCACACGACGGCGTCGAAGCTGCCGTCGCGGAAGGGCAGGCGCTCGACGTCGCCGACGATGCCGAGGAGCGACACCCCGGCCCTGGCGGCCACCGATCGAGCCAGGCGCACGGTGCCGGCCCCGATGTCGAGCGCCACCACGGTGCGTCCCGCCGCCCCGAGGCAGATGCCGAGCGCGGGATGGGGACCGCAGCCCGCGTCGAGCACCAACCGCGCGTCGCCCGGAACCTGGGCGGCCACCACCGGCGTCGTCTCGGGAAACGAGAGGACGGGGACCCGCTCGAGGTCGTCGCCGGCCGCGTCCTCCAGGTATGCGCCCAGCGATCGGTAGGCCTGCTTGATGGCGGCCGGATCGCCCGAGCGCATGGCGGCGTCGACGTCAGCGTGGTGACGGCTGAAAGGGTCGGCCATGGCGGCGCCATGGTAGGACGCGTCAGCCGTAGAGGGCCTCGAGCCGCGGGACGACGCCGGTGCGCCAGTCGTAGCGCTCGGCCTCGGCCCGGCAGGCGGCGGCCGTGTCGGAGACGGCGGCCAGATCGAGCGCCTCCTCGCACGACGCGGCCAGCGACTCAGCGGTCGCCTCCGCGATGGCGCCCACGCCGGGGCGGACGATCTCCCCCGGCCCGCCCTGGTCGAGGGCGACAACCGGCGTCCCGCAGGCCAGCGATTCGACCAGCACCAGCCCGAAGGCCTCGTGCACCGACGGCAGCACCGTCGCCCACGCCCGCCCGTACCAGCCCACCAGGTCCTCGGGCACGCCCACCCCGAGAACGTCGGTCGCCTCCCGCGCCGCGGCGGGGGCGGCCGCCAGTGTGGCGGTCGGGTCGCCGGGGCCCGACAGCCACAGCCTGACGTCGGGACGGCGGGTGCGCAGCAGGGCGACGGCCTCCAGGAGCAAGGGCAGGTTCTTGCGGGGCTCGGTGAGGCTGCTGGTGAAGATCAGCGTCGGCGTCGGCTCCCGGGCCGCCGCCGGCTCGAAGCGGGCCAGGTCGACCCCGCCGCCGACCACCTCCGGCTCCCGCCCGTAGTCGGACCGCAGGTACGACCCGGCCGTCTCCGACAGGCACAGGTACCGGTCGACCCGGTCGACCACCAGCTGGTGGATGCGGCGATCGGGACGGCGGCTGCGCGACTGCCGAGCCGGGATCCCGAGGTCGGTGTACACGGACCGCACTCGCCGCACCGACCCGAGCACCGACGCGGCGGCCGCGTCGGAGATCCCGAACGCGTGCCAGACGTCGAGGCCGCGGGGCGCGAGGTGGGCCAGCGCCTGCCCGGCGAACGCGACCTCGTCGCTCTGGTCGCGGTAGCGCGACGGGCGCAGCCGGCGGCGGCGGAAGCGGCGGACGGGCACGCCGAGGATCTCATCCCGCGACGGCGCCGGCCCGGTGCTCAGGACCGACACGCGGTGGCCGGCGGCCTGCAGGGCGGCCGACAGCTCGTGCAGATAGCGCTCGCCGCCCCGGCGCACCTCGGGCCAGCAGTAGACGTGGGTCAGCGCGATGCGGAGGCTCACCGGATCGGCCGTTTATCCTCTCGGCGCACGATGAAGCGTCCCACCGTCCTCCACTGCGTGCGCGAGTGGGGCGTCCCGTCCCAGCGCTTCGTCGTCGACCTCGTCACCACCACCACGGCCACCCGGGCGATGGTGGCATGCGGCGAGGACGGCGGCGGTCATCGGGCGCCCGTTCGGGTTCCGGTCCACCTGGTTCCGCCCCGCCTCGGCCGCCGGGGCGAGATCGCGGCCATCGCTGCGCTGGCGGCGACACGCCGGGCCGACCTCCTCCACTGCCACCTCGGGTACTGGGCCGGCGCGGTGGGCCGGGCGGCGGCTGCGGTCCGGCGGCCGTGGGTGGTCTCGCTCCACGGTCACGACTTCCTCGTGCGGGTGAAGGAGCACGGGCCGCGGGCGCTCGAGCCGCTCCGCCGGGCGGATCTCGTGATCGTCCCGTCGTCGTTCCTCGCGGCCGAGGTCGAGCGCCAAGGGATCGACCCCGACCGCATCCGGGTCATCCCGTCGGGCGTCGACCTGGCCCGCTTCGCGTTCCGGGAGCGGGCTCCCGGCCCCGACGGCCGGGTGGTGGTCACCTTCGTGGGGCGATTCGCGGAGAAGAAGGGCGCGCTCGACGCGACCACCGCCGTTTCCGAGGTCGCCCGCCGCCACCCAAAGGTGGTGGCCCGCTTCGTCGGCTACGGCCCCCAGGAGGCGGAGCTGCGGGCCGCGTTGACCGGTGCCCCGTTCGCGGCCGAGATCGTCGACGGTCGGACACCCGGCGCGGTGGAGCAGGCGTTGGCCGAGACCCATCTGGTCGTGACCCCCAGCCGCACCGGATCCGACGGCGACGCCGAGACGCTCTCGGTCGTCAACCTGGAGGCGCAGGCATCGGGCGTGCCGATCGTGACCTCCCGCCACGGCGGCATCCCCGAGGGCGTGGCCGACGACAGCGCGGTCCTGACTGCCGAGGGAGATCTCGCCGCGCTGACCGCCGCGCTCGACGACCTCGTCGCCCATCCCGAGCGGTGGCCGGCCATGGGCCGGGCGGGGCGCCGCCACGTGGCGCTCAACTTCGAGCTCGGAGCCCGGACGGCGGAGGTGGAGGCGGCCTACGGCGCGCTCCTCGACCGCAGGCCGTTCGCCGAGGCGCGGGCACGACGCTCCGAGTGGCCGATCGTGTCGGTCGTCGTGCCCACCTACAACCGGCGCGACCTCGTGAGCCGCACCATGGACGCGCTGGAGCAGCAGACGTACCCAGCCGACCGTGTCGAGGTGGTCGTCGCCGACGACGCGTCGACCGACGGCACCATCGACGCCCTCGAGCAGCGGTCGACGCGGTGGCCGCTGCGGGTCGTCACCCACGAGGTGAACCGGTCGGCGGCCGAAGCCCGCAACAGCGGGCTGGCCGTCGCCACCGGCGAGATCATCGCCTTCACCGACTCCGACTGCCGCCCGGTGCCGACGTGGCTGGAGGCGCTGGTGGCGGGCATGGACGACGGGGTTGACGTCGTCCAGGGCAGGACGGGGCCCGACCCCGACCAGCCCCTCGAGCCCCTCTCGCGCACGCAGTGGGTGCCGGCCGAGTACGGGCTCTACGAGACGTGCAACCTCGCCTACCGGCGGTCCGCCCTCGACGCGGTGGGCGCCCGCCCCTTCCACAGCGACCTCGCCCGCGACGTCCTCGCCGTGCTCGGCGACCGGCTCGGCCGGCTCGGCTTCGGCGAGGACACCGAGCTGGCGTGGCGGGTGAAGCGAGCGGGCGCGGTCAGCCGCTTCGCGCCCCTTGCCGTGGTGCACCACGAGGTGTTCGAGCCCGACCCCGGCTACCTCGTGCGTCGCGCCGCCCTGTCGGCCTGCTTCCCGCTGCTCGCCCGTCGCGTGCCCGAGCTCCGGAACGCCTTCCTGTGGCACGGACTGTTCGTCGGGCCCCACCGCCTGCGGGTGCTGCTGGCGCTGGGGGGCGCGGCAGCCGCGCCGAAGCGACCGGCCGCTGTGCTGCTCACCATGCCGTACCTGATGGCGACAATCCGCCCCGGTCGCAAGGCGTGGAAGCGGCGTCTCAAGGCGATGCCCGTCCTGGCGTCGCGCGACGCGGTGGAGACCGCGGCCCTCCTCTACGGATCGGTCAAGGCACGGACCGTCGTCTTGTAGCGGCTGTCATGTGCCACCGCTCGAACTCGTCGGCCAGCGTGTCGGTGGTGCGGGCCACCGCCGTCGCCCGGCCGCCGCTCACCAGCGCGGCCCGCAGGCTCTCGTCGGCCGCGAGTCGCTGGATTGCTGCCGCCAGCGCCCCGGCATCGCCGGCCGGATAGAGCAGGCAGTTCTCCCCGTCGGCCAGGAACTCGGCCGACCCGCCCACGCCGGTGGCGACCACAGGCGTCGCGCAGGCCATCGCCTCCAGCGGCACCAGCCCGAACGGCTCGCCCCACTCGCTCGGGAAGACGAAGACGTCGGCGTCGCGGTAGCGGCCGGCCAGCTCGTTCCGCTGGGCGGCGTCGATCGTCATGCGGTCGGCGACACCGGCGTCGTGGGCGAGGCGCCGCAGGTGCTCGACGTAGGCCGCGTCGCCCCGGCCGACGAGCGACAGCGTCGTCTCCGGCGGGAGGGTGGCGACGGCTCGGATCAGGGTCTCGATCCCCTTGCGGTCGTCGAGACGGCCGACGTAGAGGACCCGCCACCGCCATGGCCTCGGGGCGGATTCGGGTGGTTCGAGCGGGAAGTCGGCGGTGTCGATGCCGCTGCCGACCACCACCGCACCGGGAAGGTGCCACCGCGAGCCCTTCCTCGCCCGGTCGAGGGTGAACCGGCTGACGACGCAGGCCACGACGTCGCCGCGGTCGAGATCCGGCAGCGTGGCCGGCACCCCGGCGAAGGCTGACGCGACCCGGCCGAGCCGGGGCCGGTCGGCGAACGGTCGCATCCACGCGTCGAGGCGAGGTCCGTACACGAGCCAGTCGTCGCACACGGCCAGCAGCCTCGGGATGCCTCGCCGCTGCACGGCGGTCAGCAGCCCGAGCGACATCGCCCCCATGTTCCACACCGACACCACGTCCGGGCGGGTCTCCTCGATCACCCGCCGGAGGGCGGCGTGGTTGGCCCGCTCGATCGTCACCCGCTGCCGCAGCGGTGGGGTCACCAGGCGGTGGTCGTCCCAGTAGAAGTCCAGCTCCCGACGGACGCCACGCTCCTGCTCGTCCGGGTGGTCGGTCACGTCCGCCACCCGCATCGTGGTCGTGAGCACGGTGACCTCGTGTCCCCGCCGCCGCAGCCGGTCGAGGACATCGCGGCAGGAGAGCTCGTAGCCGCCGAGGTGGTGGGGCGGGTACATGTTCGACAAGGCGAGGATCCTCGTCATGGCCGGCCGGATGGTACCGGGGACCCCGGTACGCTCCCGGCGCATGCGACTCCGACGCCGCCTCGCCCGCGCCGCCCGGCGCCGCAGCGTCACGACCCGGCGCGGCGCGCTCAGCGCCGTCCGGGCGGCCGCGTACCGGCGTCCCGATGCCGGGTGGCTGTCGGCCGTCCCCTCGGCCCTGCGGCGGCGGTTCCGCCTCGACCCACCCCCGCCCGGCCGGCGCCGCGTCGAGATCGGGGCCGGCTTCAGCCCCCGCCCCGGCTACGTGCACGTCGACGTGGTGCCGTTCACCGACGACATCGACCTGGTGGCCAGCGGCGACCGCCTCCCCCTGCCGCTGGGATGGGCCGACGAGCTGCTCAGCGTGCACATGATCGAGCACGTGCCGCCACCGCGGCTGGTGGCCACCCTGCGGCACTGGCACGAGGTGCTGGTGCCGGGCGGGTCGTTGACGATCCACACACCCAACGGTGCGGCCCTGGGCGCCGCGCTGGTCGAGGCCGGGCGGGGCGCGGCGCCGTCGTACTGGCCGGCCATGAGCGCGGTGTTCGGCTACGGGCAGCACCCGGCCGACACCAGCGGGCCCGACGGGCTCCGGGGCGCGCCCGACCACAAGCTGGTGCTCACCCTGCCGTGGCTGCAGGCGCTGCTGGAGGAGGCCGGGTTCGTCGACGTGCGCGACGTGTCGGGCACCGACGAGCACTGTCATCACACCCGCGACTGGAAGCCCTACGTGGAGGGCCTCTGCCTCGAGGTCACCGCCCGCCGGCCCTGACCTCAGGCCGTCAGACTCGGACCCAGCCGTTGCCGTCGTGGCGGCGGACCACGCGGGCGGGGTTGCCGATCGCCACCGCTCGGTCGGGGACGTCCTCGGTGACCACCGCGTTGGCGCCCACCACCGCGTTCTCACCGATGCGCACGTTGCCGACGATCGCTGCGCCAACGCCGATCCACGCGCCGTCGCCGATCTCGACCCGACGACCCAGCCGCAGCCCCTGTCCCTTGATGGGCGTCGTGACGTCCTCGTAGTTGTGGCCGGTGTCGGAGATGTAGACGCGGTCGGAGATAAGCACCTCGCGCCCGATCGTCACCCCGCCCACTGCCGTGAGCCGGAGGAAGTGGCCGATGTAGGTCCCGTCGCCGATCCGCACGACGACGTCGCCCGGCGCCGACAGCGCCTCGATGAAGGCATGGGAGCGGATGTCGACCCGTGCGCCGATGGCGATCCCCGCCGGGTTGACGATGGCGACGGTGGGCCGGTGGAGCCGGCTTCCCGACCCGAGCGCCGCGAACCGGGGACGGCGCCCGAGCAAGCGCCTCACCGTCCCACCGCGGCCGGGCCGTCCCCTTCGCCGGCGGGCAGGACGTGCACCGGCAGCTCCCGCCTGACCCGGGCGGCCAGCGGGCGCTGGCCCCTGGCGCGCGCAACCGCGTAGCGGCGGGCGGTGCCGGCCAGGTTCAGGGCGCGGTACAGGGCGGTGGCCGGTCCGGCGTGGGCGGCCCGGTAGAAGCGATAGGTGTTCCGCATGTAGGCACGTGTGCGCCGGTCGCCGTAGTTCTGCTGGCCGCTGGCATTGCCGACGTGCACGACCCGGGCGGCGGGGTCGAACCAGATCGTCCACCCCCGCTCGCGCGCCCGCCAGCACCACTCGAGGTCCTCGGCGTACATGAAGAACCGCTCGTCGAACGGCCCGACGTCGTCCAACGCGGCCCGCCGGATCAGGAGCGCGGCACCGACGGCCCAGTCGACGGCGCGGCTCCGGTCGTGGTGCCAGTACCCCTCCAGCAGGAGACGGTCGCCCCAGCGCCGCCCGACCTGGTGGTAGGCGAAGGCGGTGGCCGCCGCGACGCGGGCGGAGGGGAACGGGTGGGTGGAGTGCTCGAGCGTGCCGTCGGGCCGCTCGATGCGAGGCGCCAACGCCGCCGCCCCCGGCTGCGCCTCCAGCCCCTCGACCATGCGTCCGATGGCGCCCTCGTCGGGCCACGCATCGGAGTTGAGCAGCAGGACCCACGGCGCGGTGCTGCGGGTCAGCAGCCGGTTCACGCCGGCCGCGAAGCCGACGTTCTCCTCGCCCGCCTCGAGCTCGGCTTCGGGGACCTTCGCCGCGATCGCGGCCGCGGTGCCGTCGCTCGAGGCGTTGTCGCGCACGAGCAGGCGGAGGCGGGCGCGCTGGTCGCTGTCGAGCAGCCGGCGAAGGGCTTCGACGGTCAAGTCCCGGGTGTTGAACGTGAGGACGACGACGTCGACCTCGGGGGCGAGCGGCACGCGGCGAGCAGGATAGTGAGCAGCGGGCGTAGAACCAGCGTGTGATGCGGGCGGGCAGCTACCTCATCGGCGCCGCGCTCGTGGCCGTCACCGCCGGCTCGCTCGCGGTCGCCGCCGCCGGCTTGCGGTCGCTGCTCCTGCCGTCGTGGACCGGCGCGCCGGCCCGACTGGCCGAAGCGGTCCTCGCCGTCGGCGTGCTGGTGGTCTCGGCCCAGGTGCTGGCGGTGGCCGACCTGCTCGACCGGGTCCCGATCGTGGTGGTCTCGGTGGGCACCGCGGGCGGTGTCCAGTGGGCGCGCCGGCGATGGACCCGGGGCGCCGAGGGGGCGGACGAGCTTGCGGAAGCGAACCCTCCGCCTCGCTGGACGGTGGTCCTCGCCTTGGCCTCGGTGGCGTTGCTGGCCGCCCAGTGGGGCGCCCGGGTGGCCGAGGCCTACGGCCGGGGCATCGCCGACGCCGACTCGCTCGGCTACCACCTCTCGTTCGCGGCCGAGTTCGCCCGCGGCGGCTCACCGCTGTCGCTCCACTTCGTCGCCCCCGACCTCGGCCAGGTGTTCCATCCGGCCAACAGCGAGCTCGTCCACGCCGTCGGCATGGCCCTCACCGGCGGGGACCTGGTCTCGCCGCTGCTCAACCTCGGGTGGGTGGGGCTCGCCCTCCTGGCCGGCTGGTGCCTGGGGCGCCGGTGGGGAGCTGCGCCCGTCGGTCTGCTGGGTGTGGCGGCAGCCCTCGGCACCCCGATCATGGCGATCTCGCACGCAGGGACCGCAGTGAACGACACCGCCGCCACCGCCCTCCTGCTGGCGGCCGCCGCCCTCCTCGCCCACGCCCGGATCGAGCCGTCACCGTCGATCGCGGTCGCCGGGCTGGCGGCCGGCCTCGCCCTCGGGACCAAGCTCACCGTCGTCGCCGCCGTCGCCCTGCTCGCGGTGGCAATACCCGTGCTGGCACCGGCCGGCCGCCGCCTCCGGACGGCCCTCGCCTGGGCGGGTCCGGTGGTCGTCGGCGGCGGGATCTGGTACGTCCGCAACCTGGTCAGGACCGGCAACCCCGTCCCTGCGCTCGACCTCGGAGTGTTCCCGTCGCCACCGCTGCGACTGATCGACGACTTCGGGTACGCCGTCTCGGACTACCTCTTCGAGCCGCGGGTCTGGCGCCGCATCTTCGTCCCCGGCCTCGAGGAGTCGTTCGGCCCGCTATGGGCGGTGCTGGTCGCCGCCGCCGTCGTCCTCGTCGTTGCCGTCGTC
>Ga0299913_10004437_pt1 | contig 11782 bp, 10 predicted proteins | sample RVTome_9_FD_201360 | JGI IMG/M metagenome (GOLD analysis project Ga0299913, IMG submission 201360) | Soil microbial communities from uranium-contaminated site in the Upper Colorado River Basin, Wyoming, United States - RVT155D38 (version 2) ... | reverse complement strand
GCTGGAAGGGGCCGGTCCCGATGGTCTCGGGCGGCAGGTTCTCGAAGTCCTTCATGTCCTGGTAGTCGCCCAACGGCTCCCAGATGTGCTTCGGGAGGATGTAGACCCAGGGCGGGATGATCGGCGCGATCGTCGGCTGCGTGGCGGTCCACACGATCGTGTTCTCGTCGGTCGCTTCGATCGACTCGACGTTCGGGAAGTAGTCGATGAACGAGCCGGTCTCATTCTCGAGGATCGTGTTGTACGTGAACTCGACGTCTTCGGCGGTGAACGGCTCGCCGTCGTGCCACGTCACGCCCTCGCGCGTCGTGATCGTCCACGTCATGCCGTCCTCGCTGGATTCCCACTCGGTCGCGAGGCCGGGAGCGGCGCCGAGGTCCTCCCTGGCGAAGTTGATCAGGAGGTCGTACTGGAGGCTCAAGACGTAGTACGTCTCGGCGGTGAGGCCCTTGAACGGGTTCACCGTCGCGAGGTTCGTGGTGGTTCCCATCACGAACGAGATCTTCTCGTCCGAGTCCTGCGCGACGGCCGTTCCGGCTGCGGTGAACGAGCCGACGACGCCGAGGACGAGGATCGCCGCGGTGACCGAGCGGATCCGCCTCATGTTGCGCCTCCCTTTCCTGTGACTTGCCTCGGGGCGTTCCCCGGGGTGTTCGCCCGGGCCCGGGCGGGCCGCGGTCGATGCTCCCTGCCTAGCCTTACGCACCCACATGGACCCCCGGTTCGTCGATCGTCAGGGTTCCCGCGTCCGCGTCGAGGGTCGCCATGACCCCCAGCGGAACCGTCGCGAGGTGCTTCCCGTGCCCGAGAGGGAGCCTGTATAGCACGGGGACCCCGAGCGGCTCTAGGTACCGCTCGAGGACGTCTTCCAGCGACGGAAGGCGGGCCGCCTCGGGCCGGTCCTTCCGCCAGTCGCAGTCATGGAGCTCGCCGACGACGATGCCGGCGATGTGATCGAGCAGGCCGGCCTGCTGCAGATGCACGAGGTGAGCCTCGATGTAGGTGGAGGGCGTGTCCACGTCCTCCCAGAAGAAGATGCAGCCGTCGAGGTTCGGTGCCCATGGGGTTCCGATGGCGTGCTGGAGCAGCCACAGGCAGCCGCCGACCAGCGGCGCGGTCGCCTTGCCGCCGTGGATCGACCGGACGTACGGGTCGTCGGGGTTCGGCGGCACGGGGCCGGCGCCGCCGTCCTTCAGCACCTGCAGGAGGCGCTCCTTCGACCATTCGCCGCGCTCGGGGTCGCCGAGTCCGGCGGCGCCGGGGCCGTAGAACGTCGCCAGGCCGGCGCACTCGAGGAGCGCCGTATGGAGCGCGGTGATGTCGGAGAAGCCGACGAGCGGCTTGGGGTTCTCGGCGATCAGGCCCAAGTCGAGGTGCGGAAGCATCTGGGCGGCCGTGTAGCCGCCCTGGAACGCGTGGACGAGATCGACCTCCGGGTCCGCGTACATCGCGTTCATGTCCGCGGCGCGGTCCTTCGGATCGCCCGCTCGGAAGTCGTCGCGATCCCAGATGTGGTCGCCGAGCTTGACGCGGTACCCGCGGCCTTCCCAGGCGGCGATCGCCCGCAGCAGCTCGGAGCGGTTGTACCAGGTGGTCGACGTGGGGACGATGCCCACGCAGCCGCCGTCCGGCAGGGGCCGGCCGAACCTGGTCGCGTGGCTCATCGTTGGTGGACGCCCGCCGACGGAACGCCGCTCACGGAAACGCCGATCGCCGTACGGATGCCCCCTCCTCCCGTTCTCCGACCCTGGAACGTTCGGTCCTTGACCCCGGAACCCGGCGATTATCCGGGTGCTGACCCGAACCGTCTAGTCCCCTGCGGCGACCTGCCGGTCGATCGGTGCGCCATCCTCGCGCGCTTCCAGTCCGCGGATGAAGGTCGTCTTGCGGTCGGCGTACGTGTGCATGTCGCGGCGGTGTGTGGCCGCGAGCTCCCGCTTGAGCCTGGCGTAGGCCTCGCGGTCCGACTCGGAGGAGCGGAGACGATCGCGGAACCACAGGTGCCGCGCCTCCCACCGGCTCCCCGACGGGCAGAGGTGCACGTTCACGAGACGGGCGCCGTCGTGCGCGTCGCGGTGGACGAACTCGTGCTCGATCGTGGACGGGTCGAGTCGGTAGCGGTAGCCGGCCGCGACGAGGGGCGCTCGCCACGCGTCCCGCGGCGCGAGCGACGTGAGCGACACCTGGATGTCGATCACCGGCTTGGCAGGCATGCCCGGAACCGACGTGGAGCCGATGTGCTCGATGCGGGAGACGAGGTCGCCGAGGGCGGCGCGGATCTTCGCGGCTTCGTCCTCGAACCGAGCCGGCCACCTGGCGTCGGGTTCGGCGAGCTCCACGACCCGGCTCGAACCGGGCCGTCCGTCGCGCGCCCGGGTCGACCGAACCCTCGCCATCGTCGTGAAGCCCTGAAACAGTGCCTGCTGCGCGGGGTCCTCACCCGCGGTGTCCTCGGGATGCCACTGCACGCCGACGACCCATCGTGTCCAGTCGTCGTCGGTCTCGGGAACGAGCTCGATCGCCTCGACGAGGCCGTCGCGGCTCCGCCCGCTGACGCGCAGCTCCTCACCGACGCGATCGACGCCCTGGTGATGGTGGGACGAGCACCGGAGGGTGCGTTCGCGGGTCGTGGCCATCAACAGGCTCTCGGGATCGACGTCGACCTCATGCAGGGACTCGGTGTCCTGCACGGGAACGCCGTGCTCGAGGAGGCCGGGCAGCGACGGAAGGTGTTGGTGCAGGGTGCCGCCGTACGCGACGTTCAGGACCTGCATGCCACGGCAGATGCACAGCGCCGGCATGCGGAGCCGGTCGGCCGTCCGCAACAGATCGATCTCGAGGGTGTCGCGTTCCGCGGAGACGTCGTAGGTGTTGGGTTCGGAGGGGTCGCCGCCGTAGGTCGAGGGGTCGAGATCACCGCCACCGACGAGCACGAGTCCGTCGAACGGCTCGAGCAGCTCCTCGGGCTCACCGGTCTCGCCGGGCGCGAGGATCGCGGTACGCGCCCCCGCCTCGCGCAGGCGCTCGATGTAGGGGAGGGGGACACCGTAGCCCCCGCGGGTCCATCGCGAGACACGGTCGTCGGCGAGCCGGTACGCGACGACCGCGACGAGCGGCCGCGGCTCGGCGTGGTTCGAGGCCGGAGTGCGGTCGCCGCCGATATCGGTCATCGCGCGGTGCGAGCGGTCTCCGCCACGTCGCGCGCGACCGACGCGAACCGTCGGAAGACCTCCGCTCCCTTCCGCTGGTGCTCGGCGAGGTACCGGTCGGCTTCGGACAGCACCTGCTCGGCGGACTTGCCCCAGTCGCGCTCGAGGTCGCCTTCCTTCGCGAACTCCTCGAGCCACAGGTGGATCTCGGTGTCGTCGATCTCGAAGTGGAACTGGACACCCCACGCCGACGGTCCGACGCGGAACGCCTGGTTGGCGACCTGCTCGCCGCTCGCGAGGAGCTCGGCGCCGTCGGGGAGGTCGTACGTGTCCATGTGCCACTGGAACACGCGGTCGCCGGGCTCGTAGTGGTCGATCAGAGGGTCGGTCCCGCCGGCGTCGGTGAGCGCGATCGGCTCGAAGCCGACTTCGCGCGCCGGCGCCTTACGGATCGGCGCCCCGAGTCCCCATGCCAAGAGTTGGGCACCGAAACAGACGCCGAGGAGCGGCACGCCGCGCTCGACGGCTCCGCGCGACAGCGCAGCGGCGCGCTCGATGAACGGCTGCTCGTCGGCGTGCTCCACGTTGTAGCTGCTGCCGAAGACGATCACGCCCGAGACGTCGTCGAGCGGCGGCGCGAGCTCACCGTCGACCGCCTCCCAGATCCGGGTGGGCGCCCCGGCCTGGGCCAGGGCCGCGGGCGCGACGCCGAACGTCTCGAAGGCGTCGTTGCGGACGAGGAGGATCGGTCGCACGGCGGCCAGTGTAGGAGTCTGCGGGCGCACCGTGCTCTCGGCTTGACGCACGTTTGTCAGACAAACTACGCTCCCACCATCGGGGCGAGGGGACGTTCGGGGGAGCGCGTGAAGAAGCGGCTGTCGTTCCGGATCCGCGACGAGCTCGCGGCCCGGATCTCTTCTGGCAGGATCGCGCCCGGCGGCCGTCTGCCTCCGGAACCGGAGCTCGCCGAACAGCTCGGCGTGTCGCGCGCGACGCTCCGCGAAGCGCTGCGCTCCCTCGAGGAGGACGGTTTCGTCACCCGGACGCGCGGCGCCGGCACCTATGCCACCAACCGCCCTCGCCTGCGGAACAACCTCGACGTGAACTTCGGCGTCACCGACGCGATCCGCGCGGCCGGCCGGGAGCCCGGCACCGCCGAGATGTCGGTGACGACCGAGCCCGTGTCGGAGGACGAAGCCGCGAGCCTCGACCTGACGCCGGGTGATCCCGTCGTGGTGATCGAGCGAGTCCGGACCGCCGACGGTGAGCGCGTCGTGGTGTCGCGCGACGTCGTGTCTGCCGCCCGGCTCCCGTCCAAGCCGGTGGTTGCTCTCGGCGAGGGGTCGCTGTACGACCTCCTGCAGCGGGAGGCCGGCGTGACCTTGCACCATGGCGTCGTCACGCTCGAGCCGGCGACGGCCGACAAACGCTTCGCGAAGCGCCTCGGGGTGAAGCCCGGCACCCTCCTGCTGTACCTGCGACAGATCGACTTCGACCGCGACGGCGAGCCGGTGATCCTCTCGCACGAGCATCACCTCGCCGACGGGTTCGAGTTCACGGTGGTCCGGCGTGGACCAGGCCGGAGCGAGGGAGGGAGCGACACGTGATCGCAGACGTCGGCAAGCAGATGCGCATGAAACGGGTGATCGACGCCGACGGGGTCTCGGTGATCTGCGCCCTGGACCACGGCATGACTTCGCCGTCGTTCCTCGAGCCGCTCGCCGACATCACGCGTCGCGCGCGCGAGACCGTCGCGGGCGGCGCGAACGTCATCATGATGAGCAAAGGCATGATCCGCGTCGCCGCCGAGGCGTTCGCACCGACCACGTCGTTGGCGCTGCTGCTGTCGGCGAGCGCGTCCCCCGACGGTGACCGGCCAGAGATCGTGCAGATCGCCGACGTCGAAGAGGCCCTGCGGGTCGGCGCCGACGCGGTCGTGCTGTTCACCGCGCTGGGCGGTGACACCGAGGCGGGCATGATCGAGATCCTCGCTTCCGTCGGCCGCGAGTGCGCGCTGCTCGGGATGCCGTTCATCGCCGAGGCTGAGTTCCCCACCACGTACGCGACGGTCGAGGAGCTGAAGCAGCAGTACGGCTTCGAGTACCTCCGTCGGAACGTCCGGCTGTGCGCCGAGCTCGGCGCCGACATCGTGAAGACGAACTGGCCGGGCGACGTGGAGTCGTTCGCGCGGTGCGTCGAGGCGGCGAACGGCGTTCCGGTGGTGCTCGCGGGCGGTTCGCGTCTGGACGACGCCGAGCTCCTGACGCGGATGGAACAAGCCGTGCAGGCGGGCGCGATCGGCTGCTCCGTCGGTCGGAACATCTTCATGCATCGGAACCCCGAGGCGATCACGCGCGCGCTGTCCCGCGTGATCCGGGAGAAGTGGCCCGCCGACAAGGCGCTGGCGTCGTTGCAGGAGGAGACCGGCTGATGCGCGCGGCGTTCATGACCGCGGTGAACGAGGTCGAGGTCCGCCACGACACGCCCGAGCCCTCGCTGGATCCGGCGGGCGCGATGCTGACGGTCGAGGCGTGCGGGATCTGCGGCACCGATGCGCGCACGTTCTTCAACGGCGATCCGAAGGCGACGCCGCCGTGGCAGCTCGGGCACGAACCCGTCGGCGTGCTCGAGGAGGTCGGGCCCGACGCAGAGCTTCCGCCGGGGGTCTCGCCGGGCGACCGCGTCTTCCTCGGATCGATCCTCACGTGCGGCGAGTGCCGGTGGTGCCTCGAAGGGTTCCAGAACCTCTGCGAGCATCACCTGCTGTACGGCTACGAGCCGTTCCCGGGGGCGTACGCCGAGCGCGCGGCCGTGCCGCCGATCGCGACGAAGAACCTGATCCCGTTGCCGCAGGACCTTCCCTCGGATCTCGCGACGGTCGCCGATCCGTTCGCATGCGCGCTGAACGGCGTCGAGCAGCTCGACGTGCGCCTCGGCGACACGGTCGTGATCCTCGGCACCGGGCCGATCGGCTGTTGGCAGGCCGTGATGGTTCGCGATCGGGGCGCGTCCAGGGTGTACCTGACCGACGTGTCCGGCGAGCGGCTGAAGATCGCGCTCGACGCGATCGGGCACGTCGTCGACGACGCCTGGGTGTCGGCCGACGACAACGGCGTCGAGGAGGTCCTGTCACGCACGGGCGGACACGGCGCCGAACGGGTGAGCGTCGCGGCACCCGCGAAGCCGGCGCAACAGGCCGCGCTCGAGATGGCCGCGAAACGCGCGAAGGTCGTCTACTTCGCCGGACTCCCGAAGCACGACCCCGTGAGCCCGCTCGACATGAACCAGCTCCACTACAAGGAGCTCGCGATCCTCGGCGCGTACGGCGCGACGCATCGCCAGTACCGGATCACGATGGACTACCTGGACCGCAAGCAGGACGTGCTCGCCGCGGTCGTCACGCACCGCTGGCCGCTCGAGCAGATCGCGGAGGCGTTCGAGACGATCCGCGCCGGCACCGGGCTGAAGATGGTGATCGTGCCGTGAGCGGGCCGTACGTGATCGGCTGCGACGTCGGTTCACAAGGGACGAACGCCGCGCTCTACGACGCCGACGGGACCCTCGTCGCGAGCGCCTACGAAACGTACGACCTGTCGTACCCGTCGCCGGGCTGGGCCGAGCAGGATCCGGACGACTGGAACGCTGCCGTCGAGCGGGCGTGCAGGCGCCTCGTCGCTGAGTGCCCCGGCGGCGCGGACGCGATCCGGGGCCTCTCGTTCGGGTCGCAGCTCGACGGGATGGTCGTGGTCGATCCCGCAGGCACACCGCTATACCCCGCGATGATCTGGATGGACCGGCGCGCCGAAGCGCAGGCGGCCGCGCTCGCCGAGAAGATCTCGCCCGCGGAGTTCTACGCGGCCGTCGGCGCGAACCTCGACTCGTCGCACGCGGTGTTCAAGGCGCTCTGGGTCCGCGACGAGCGACCCGACGCGTGGGCGCAGGCCGCCCACATCATGCCGCCGGGTAGCTACGTGCTGCGGCACGCGACGGGAACGCTCGCGGTCGACTACTCGAACGCCTCGTCGCTCGCGCTGCTCGACCCCCGCACCCGGAAGTGGTCCGACGCGGCACTCGCGGCGACCGGGATCGGCGTCGAGATGCTGCCCGAGCTCGGCGCCGGTACACAGGCCATCGGGACCGTGACCGCATACTTCGCCGAGGCGAGCGGGATGTCGCCCGAGACGGTCGTCGCGATCGGCTGCGGCGACGAGATGGCCGCGACGCTCGGCGCCGGCGTGTTCGCGCCGGGTGACGTCTGCGACGTCGTCGGGACGGCCGAGCCCGTGTGCGCGGCGAGCGCGGAACCGCGCGAGGACCCGACGATGCTCGTCGAGTGCCATCCGCACGCCGACCCCGATGCGTGGCTCCTCGAGAACCCCGGCTTCGTCTCGGGCGGCAACCTGCGCTGGTGGCGTGACCAGTTCGCGCAGGTCGAGCGCGACGCCGAGGCAGTCGGTCTCGGCGACGCCTACGACTTCCTCTCGACCGAGGCCGGCCACGTGCCGCCCGGCGCCGAAGGTCTGGTCTTCCTGCCGTGCATGCAGGGCGCGATGGCGCCGGAATGGAACGGCGCAGCCCGCGGCGTGTTCTACGGCCTGACGCTGGCGCACACGCGTGACCACATGACGCGCGCGATCCTGGAAGGGAGCGCGTTCGGCCTCCGCGACATCCTCGAGGCGATGCGGAACGCCGGCCTCGACGTGCGGCGGCTCGTGATCGTCGGCGGCGGCGCGAAGGGCCCTCTCTGGCGTCAGATCAAGGCCGACGTGACGGGGCTTCCGGTCCGCGTGCCGGTGAGCGTCGAGACGACGGCGACCGGCGCGGCGATCCTGGCCGCGGTCGGCTCCGGGATCCACACGAGCGTCGCCGAGGCCGTCGAGGCGTTCGTCGCGTTCCGACCTGAGGAGCACGAGCCCGACCCGGACGCGAAGGCGGCGTACGACGACGCCTACGCTCGCTACCGCGAGGTCTACTTCGCGCTGAAGCCCGTGTTCGAGCGCAGCTGACGCTGTTCAGCCGCGTTCGAAGTACCTCGAGAGCTCCCAGTCGGTGACGCAGAGGTTGTCGAAGATCGTCTGCTCCTGGACGGCCGTGTTCAGCAGGTGCTCGAAGACGAAGTCGCCGAACGCTTCGCGCGCGACCTTGCTGTCCTGGAAGACGTCGATCGCCTCGTGGAGCGACGACGGCACACGCGGAACGTCCTTCGCCTCGTACGCGTTGCCCACGAACATCTCCGGCGGCTCGATCTTCTCCTGGATCCCGTAGAGGCCTCCGGCGATCGTCGCGGCGTAGCCCAGGTACGGGTTGACGTCGGCGCCGGGGATCCGGTCCTCCACGCGGAACCCCTTGTGCTCGCCGACCGTGCGGAACCCGCACGTGCGATTGTCGCGGCTCCACACGATCGCGGTCGGCGCCCACGAACCGAGCTGGTAGCGCTTGTAGGAGTTGACGAAGGGGGCGTACATGAAGGACATCTCGCGCGCGGTCGACATCAGTCCACCGAGGTAGTACCGGAACGTTTCGGAGAGGTGGTGGTCGCCGCCGTCGTCCCACGTCAGCGATTCGGAGCCGTCCTCGCTCCAGATGCTCGAGTGCATGTGGCACGACGAACCGGCCTCGTCCATCGTCCACTTCGCCATGAACGTGGCCGCGACCTCGTTCATCGCGCAGATCTCCTTGACGCCGTGCTTGTACATCGCGTGGTAGTCGGCGGTGGTCAGCGCGTCGGTGTAGGTGATGTTGACCTCGTGCTGCCCCTTGCCGAACTCACCTTTGGAGAACTCCACGGGGATGCCGGCGCCCAGCATGCCGTTGCGGATCTGCCGCAGGATCCACTCGTCCTTCGTGGTCTGCAGCATGTGGTAGTCCATGATGTAGGTCGAGCTCGGGCGCATGTTCCGATAGCCGGCATCGGCCATCGCGTCGTACGCGTCCTTGAAGAGGTAGAACTCGAGCTCCGATCCGGTCTTGATCGTGTAGCCGGCCTGCTTCGCCCGTTCGATCTGACGCTTCAGGATCTGGCGCGGCGCGACCTCGACGGGTTCCTTCGTCTCCTCGTCGTGGACGTCGCAGATCACCATGACGGTCTTGTCGATCCACGGGCACCAGCGGAGCGTCGACAGGTCGGGCACCATCATGAAGTCGCCGTACCCCGTGTCCCACGAGGCGTAGCGGTAGCCGGGGAGCGGCTCCATCTCCATGTCGATCGCCAGCAGGTAGAGGCAGGCGTGCAGCCCCTCGTCACCGAGGATCTCCTCGAGGAAGAAATGCGGGACGACGCGCTTGCCCATGAACCGACCCTGGAGGTCCGTGAACATGCACAGGACGGTGTCGACCTCGCCCGACCCGGCCAGCTCTTCCAGCTGCTTCACGTCCAGCGTTCCCTGGTGCATCGGGCCTCCTCGCGGTCTCTCGAGTCTGGATGATGCGCTCAGCGGCGCAGGAACGCGAACGCGGCGGCCGGAGCGGCCGCCGCGTTCGTCGTCACCATCGGAGCTCAGGCCGGCGGCGGTGGCGGAGCCGACCCTCCTCCGTCGCCACGCAGGATCTCCTCCTGCTCCTGCGAGCTCGAGACGTACGCTTCCTGGCCGGGAACCCCGCGCTCACCCTGCGTGAGTGCGAACTCCTCCTCGGGCGAGAGGACGAGCCGGTTCCGTCCCGCGACGGCGAAGTAGATCACGCCGAGCGCGAAGTACGCCGCGACGCCGTAGACGCCGGGCCGGTAGTCCTCGTTCAGGAAGATCGACACCAGCGCGACCGCCGCGATGATGCCCGCGAGGTACGCGCCCGTGATCCCCCACCGGCTGCGGTAGGGCCGCTCGATATGCGGCATCTTCTGCCGCAGCAGGACGAACGAGATGGCCTGGAGCATGTACGAGAGGACCGCGGCGAACACGGCCATGTTCAGCACGGCCGCGACGACCTGCGCACCGAGGTCGCCTTCCTGCCGGCCGAGGTACCAGATCACCCAGAGCACCGCGTACCCGACGATCGCGCCGGCGATCAGCGCGACGTGAGGCGTCCTGCGGGTCGGGTGGGTCACCGACAGGAACTGGGGGAAGTAGCCGGCACGCGACAGCGAATACGTGTTCCGCCCGTACGCGTACATGATCGTGAAGAAGCTCGCGATCAGCCCGATCAACCCCATCGCTCCGAGCAGGACGACCCCGGTGCCTTCGCCGAAGATCGCCCGGAAGCCATCGAACAGCGGGGTCCCCGACTCGCCGAGCGACAGGGAACCGTTGACGCCGGTGTTGAGCAGCAGCACGCCGATGCTGAGCAGCAACAGGGTGTGCATGCCCCATACCGTGCCCTTCGGCACGTCCCGGCGAGGATCCATCGACTCCTCGGCCGCGAGCGGCACCTCCTCGATCGCGAGGTAGAACCAGATCGCGAACGGCAACGCCTTGAAGATGCCGCTGATCCCGAACGGCAGGAACGGGCCGTTCCCTGCGGCTTCGCCGCCCCCGTCGGCGATGTTGAACCAGTTGCTCGTGCTGAAGTCGCCGCTGAACAGGGCCGACACGAAGAACACGACGAGGATCGCGATCGCGACCACCGTGATGCCGACCGTGAATCGGAACGTCGCCTCGACGCCGCTGATGTTGATCGCCAGGAACACGATGTAGAACACCGCCCACCAGAACGGCTCGCTGTTCCACCACACCTCGCTCGTGAGGTTGAACAGCTCGTTGACGACCTCGATCGTGAGCAGCGCGATCGCGCCGTTCACCACTGCGGTGGTGATGACGTACTCCGCGTTCTCCGCGAGGCCCGTCAGGAATCCGCCCCACGGACCCATCGCCGATCTCGCGAAGGAGTACGCGCCGCCCGTGTGCGGCAGCGCCGGCGACATCTCGGCGATGCTGTAGCACAGGCCGTAATACATGACGGCGATCACGGCCGTCGCGATCAGCAGGCCGCCGAAGCCTCCCGTGCTGAGGCCGAAGTTCCAGCCGTAGAAGTCACCGGAGATGACGGCGCCCACGCCGAGCGCCCAGAGTGACCACACGCCCGCGTGGCGCCGGAGCCCTCGCTTCTCGAAGTACTCCTGGCCGACCTCGCGGTACGTGACGGAGCCGACCTTCCGCTCCTCCTGGCCCACGTTGACCCCCCCTTCGGTCCACGCGAAACACCTTCGGACGTGCGGGCGGGGGTATCAGGCCACACCGCCGCTTGTCTGTCAAACGTTGGGACGAGGGTGGCCGGGGCCACCGGAGCGGCGGGCCGCGGGCACGGCGATCGCGGCGACGAGGAGAGCCAAGCCGACGGCGACAGGCATCCCGACCCGGTCGGCGAAGGCACGGAACAGCGGCGCGACCAGCACCGCGCCGAGCGCCACGTACCAACGGATCCTGACGGCGAAGATGACCTTGAGGACGAGCAGGGCGCCCGATGCGATCAGCAGCGGAACGACGTCCCATCCGCCGTCGGTGTTGATCCGCCACGACGGCTCACCCACGGCGAGCCACTCCATGGGTCCCATGCTATGTCGACCTCTGGTTCCTGGCCCGCCTACGATGCGGCCGAGGACACGGTGAATGAGGTCGAGCGCTTCCTCGCGTCGCATCCGCCGTTCGGGGGCCTCGATCCGCCGACCCTTGAGCGGGCGGCGGCGTCGGTCCGCGTCGCGT
>Ga0299913_10004436_pt1 | contig 11784 bp, 16 predicted proteins | sample RVTome_9_FD_201360 | JGI IMG/M metagenome (GOLD analysis project Ga0299913, IMG submission 201360) | Soil microbial communities from uranium-contaminated site in the Upper Colorado River Basin, Wyoming, United States - RVT155D38 (version 2) ... | reverse complement strand
CCAGCGACCCGGAATCCGTCGCACGGCGCCGTCACCCGCGCTCGATGACCGAAATGAATGGAAGGCGGAGACTCTGAGCTTCTCTCGTCCCCCGCTCCCGGAAGGCGAAGCAGGAGAAAGGCAGGACCAGCGGCAATAGTTTCCAGCTTGACTTAATTAACCCGTTGCTTAAATTGTAGGGGATGGACCGCTTCGCCGCCCTCGCCGAGCCCAACCGCCGCCGGATGGTCGAGCTGCTCGGCCGCGGGCCGCGCCGCGCCGGCGCGATCGCGGCCGAGTTCGCGCTCAGCGCGCCGGCGGTGTCGCAGCATCTCAAGGCGCTGCGCGAGGCCGGGCTGGTGCGGGTGGCGGTCGACGGCCAGCGCCGCATCTACAGCCTCGATCCCGACGGCCTCGCCGCGCTCGACGCCTGGATCGCCCGCGTCCGCGGCGAATGGAAGCCGCGCCTCGACGCGCTCGCGGCGGCGCTGGCGCACGAGCAGGGAGAAGGATGATGAGCGACCATGGCGAAGTCACCGAGGCCGGCGCGGTCCGGTTCGAGCGGCTGCTGCCGGCGCCGCCCGAGCGGGTCTGGGACTATCTCACCGACGCCCGGCTGCGCGGCAAATGGTTCGCGGCCGGCCCGATGGAGCTTCGCCCGGGCGGCGCGCTCAGCCTCGTCTTCCGCAATTCCGAGCTGTCGCCGGCCGACGAGGAGGTGCCGGAGGAGTTCCGCAAATATGAGGGCTTCGAATCGCACGGCGAGATCGTCGCCGCCGAGCCGCCGCGCCGGCTCGTCTTCCTGTGGCACGAGGAGCGGGGCGAGCCGACCGAGGTCGCCTTCGAGCTCGAGCCGCGCGGCGAGCAGACGCTGCTGACGCTCACCCACCGCCGCCTCGCCAGCCGGGCCGCGATGGTCGACGTGTCGGGCGGCTGGCACCTCCACCTCGACGTGCTCGAGGACGTGCTCGCCGGCCGCACGCCGCGCCCCTTCTGGAGCCGGCAGGCGAAGCTGGCGGCGGAATATCAGGCGCGGATTGCGCCAGACTGAGGCGCTCGCGGCGCGCGGCTAGCCGAAGAAGGTGCGCCAGGCCGCGCGGTCCTGCTCGAACCGGGCGACCGCCTCGTCGGCCAGCCGGGCGAGCAGCGCCATCCGCGCCTCCGACGCATCGTCGAGCTCGATCGGGCGCTCCGGCAGCCGGTCGAGCCGGTAGAAGCGATTGCCGAGAAAGCTCCTGGCCTGGGCCCGCGACAGATCGGCCTGGGCATCGAGCGTCAATCCGATCAGGTCGTGCCGGCGCAGCCAGGCGATGCCGCCGGAGCGGGCCAGCCGTTGGTCGCGGCGCTTCTCGTAGGAAGCCGTGCCGACGCTCAGCAGGCGGATCTTGCGCTCCGGCACCCCCTGCCGAAAGCGCGCGCGCTGGAGGGCGACGATGTCGGGAGAGTTGGCGATCAGGCCGCCGTCGACATAATGCCGGCCGCCGACCGAATGCGGCGGGAAGTAGGTTGGCGCCGCCGACGTCGCCAGCGCGACGTCGACCAGCCTGAGCTTGAGGTCGTCGCCGGGCTGGGCGACCGGCTTCGAAGCGAAGATCCGCGCCATGCCCTGGTTGAGCTCGACCGCCGTCACCAGCAGCGGCACGGTCACCTCGCCGAGCGTGCGGTCGGCGGCCGCGCCGAGAATCGCGCGGATCGCCGCCTCCAGCGGCTCCGGCCGATAGCCGGCGGCGAACAGCCGCTTCGGGTTGGCAATCCGGTCCGGAAGGCGGCGGCGAAAGATGGTCGGCCCATGATCCCGGATCGCCTTCTCCATCACCGCCGCCTTGACGCCGACGGCGAGGCCGATGGCGAGGATGCCGCCGATCGACGTGCCGGCGATGAGCGTGAAGCGGGCGGCCAGATCGCTCACTTTCTCTTCGAGCCGGGCGAGCGCGGCGGCCGTGAAGAGCCCGCGCATGCCGCCGCCGCTGAGCGCGAGAACGACCGCGTCCTCCTTGAGCGGAGGCGGGTTGGGAACGTCGATCGCCACCTTCAGACCGGCCTGACGGCGAGACCGTAATCGGCCGCCGGCTGGTAGATTTGCGGCCAGCGCGTGACCAGCGTCAGGCTCTTGGCGAGAGCGGTGGCGGCGACCATCCGTTCGTCATCCCCCATCACCGCGCCGTCGGCATCGAACAGCTCGACCGCCCTCAGCTGGACCCAGGCTTCGACGGCGTCGCGATCGAGCTCGTAAATCTGCCCGCCCAGCTCCAGCGTGTGGACCGCCATGTTGAGACGGCGCTCGAGATTGTGCCGCTGCGGCCCCGGCTTGAGCTGTTCGACCGCCCAGCGGATCATGCCGATCGAAACCACCGAGACGCTGACGCGGCGGCGCGCCTCCTCGGCCTCCGCCACGAACCGCATCGCGGCGCTGGATTCGGCGTCGGCGGGATTGCCTTCGAGAAAGTCGAGGAACGCTTGGGTGTCCAGCAGGTACACCGCCCGCGGCCCGCTATCCCGCCAGCGTCCGCTTGCCGGTCAGGAACCGCGGCTCGGACGTGAAGCTGCCGCCCCTGACCCGCATCGGTGCCGCCGGCGGCAGGTCGTCGCTCGGCGCCAGCGCGGCGGCGAGCGACCTTGCCGGCTCCTGCGCATCGCGCTCGGCCTCGCGGATCATGTCGGAAAGCTGGTCGAGCGTGATCATGACCACCGGGACGTTGGCATTCTCGCCCTTGGCGGCCAGGAACAGCTGGGCGCCCGCGACCGCCTCGCGGGCGCTGAAGCGGCTGCGCGCTTCGCGCATCGGCAGGCACATGACGCGGGTGCCGTCCGGCGACACGGCGCCGGGAGCGAAATGCTTGGACAGGAGGTTGGCGGTGCTGGCGTCGGCGAGCTCGTCGAGCGCGACGTAGCAGCCCTTGGAACCGGCGTCCCTTTCCTCATCCATCGATACGGTGCGCGGCATGGCCGGTCTCCTTCATGACCACAGATAGCCGTTTCGTGCACACAGTCAAGCTTCGGTGTACGCAACGCGCCGGACAGGGGGCGGCCGGATGGCCCCGCTTCGCCGCTCACGCCGCCGCCGGGGCCGAGACCGGGACCGCGGCGTGCCGCAGCGGCGGGCGCTTGAGATAGGTGAGGTAGCGCCACAGCCATTCGACCGGACCGAAGCGATAGTGCTTCAGCCACAGCGGGCTGACGACGAGCTGGACCGCCCAGATCGCGAACACGACGTAATAGAGCTGATGGCGCTCGAGCTGGTTGTACCAGCCGAGGCCGATGAACAGGACGCCGCACGCCACCGAGTGGGCGAGATAGTTGGTCACCGCCATCCGCCCGACCGCCGCCGCCGCCCGCCTGAGCCAGGGCAGCAGGCCCGAGCGGACGAACAGCAGCAGCGCGCCGAGATGGCCGACCGTCATCGCCAGCCGGCCGAGGTCGTAGCTGACGTTGGCCTGCGCGAACGCGGCCGCGCTGAACTGGTGGTCGAGGATCCAGCGCGTCTCGATCGCGTTGACGGCGAGGCCGATCGCATAGCCGACGCCCATCATCGCCACATAGGCCCGGGTCGGCCGCTCCAGCGTCAGCACGCCGAGCCGGAAGAGCGCCATGCCGATCAGCATCATTCCGAAAATGTCGAAGAAATAGCGGTACATGAACCAGGTCTGGAAATAAGCGTTGAGGCGCGCGGTCTCGGCGAAGGCGGTCCAGTAGCCGCTGGTCCGCGCCGCCACCGCCGCCTCGATCCGCTCCGGCGACGACTTGAACTCGGCGCTCGCGTCCGCCCAGGCGGCGAGCGCGCCCTGCTGCGCCGCGCTGAGCTCGGCGCCGGCGTCGCGGGCGGCGGCGGCCTCGGCATAGGCGTCGTGCCGGGCCAGCAGCTGCGACGTGTCCCATGCGTTCCACAGCGCGCCGAGCAGCAGCGCGCCGACGCCGATCGCCAGCAGCCGCTTCGGCGCCATGTTGCGAAAGGCGAACACGAACAGGGCGGTGACGCCGTAGGCGTAGAGGATGTCGCCGTACCACAGGAAGACGAAGGCGTTGACGAAGCCGAAGCCGATCAGCCACAGGTTGCGGCGAAAGTAGATGTCGGCCGCGTCCGCCCGCCCCGCCGCCTCGAGCCGCGAGGTGAGCAGGATCACGCTGGCGCCGAACAGCATCGAGAAGAGGCCGCGCTGCGTCCCCTCGAAGCCGACCTGGGTGACGATCCACGCCCACAGGTTCGCGCCCTCGGCGCCGCCGGCGTTGGTCGGGTTCACATAGGCGTCGGGCAGTCCGAAGCCGGTGATGTTCATCAGCAGGATGCCGAACAGGGCGACCCCGCGCACGAAGTCGAGCGCCTCGATCCGCTGCGCGGCCGGCATCGCCGGCGGCGGCGCGACCTGCGTTGCGATGACCGGATCGTCCCCTGCCGCCAGCGTCGCCATGGCGCGTCCCCCGCTCGTCCGGCCCCGCTCCCGCACGCCGCGCCCGGACCGGCGGCCCCGACCGGGCCGCCGCCGCCTTGTCGCGCCAACGCGTCCGCCGCGCAAGCGGGCGATCCCACTCGCCGCTCAGCCGCAGCGGACCTCCTCGATCGTCCCGCTGCGCTCGTCGTAGAAGATGTTCATCCGCTCGGGCCGGTGATCCATCGTGATCGGGCAGCCGGTGCAGGCGATGCGCCAGTCGGCGCCCGCCTGCCGTGGCGGGATGTCGGAGCGCGGCCGGCCCACCAGCCACTGGTGGCGCCCGGCGCCGCACGCGTCGCCCTCCCCGGCGGCGGGAACGGCGGCATCGGCATCCGCTTCGCCGCCGGTGCAGGCGGCGAGCAAGGCGAAGGCGGCGAGCAGGGCGAGCGGTCGCATCGGGACATCCTTCGATCGCGGTCCCCGCCGCGACAATGCCCCGGCGCCTCACCGGATCCGGTAATGGTCGGCGAGCCGGTCGAGCGCCAGCAGCAGGATCAGCCGCCCGGCCCGCGCCGGCCAGCCGAGCGCGGTCTCGGCGTCGCGCATGCCTTCGCCGGCGCAGACGATCCGCCACAGGATGTCGGCCAGCCCCGGCCCCGCCGCCCGCGCCGCCGCCTCGAACCGGCGCCGCGCCGCCAGCTGCGCCGGCGCGAGATCGGGCGCGTCGGGGGCGCCGCGCGCGACGCGGTCGGGCCGCGAGGCGTCCCAGCGCATGGTGACGCCCGGCGGCAGCTGGGCGCGCTCCCAATCCTCGCGCAATTTCTCGCCCGCCTCGAACTGACGCGCGCTGACCAGGCCGCGCGCCTTGAGCCAGCCGAGCGGCGATTCGGCGAGGTTGACGGTGACGCTGCGCGGCGGGCGGCGCCGGCGCCGCTTGCGCGCGCGCGCCGTCTCCCGCTCGCCGCCGTCCTGCGGCGGCGGCACTTCCCTGAGCAGCCTCTTGGTCATTTCACGCTCCCGAATCGATGCAGGAAAGACTTGCCATCGCGGCTAGGCTGTAGGAAAGCGAAATAACCGCGATGGTTCTCCTGCTCTGGGGAATCGCGCGCTTGCCGGCCCGATTCCGGCCCAAAAAAGGGGGAGTTGAACATGATCACCCGCATCCGCGACGTGCGCCGCGCCCGCAAGATGACGCTGCAGGAGGTCGCCGACCGCTGCGAGCCGCCGACCACGCCGCAGACCATCGGCCGGCTCGAGACCGGCACCCGCACCGTCTCGGTCGGCTGGCTGAACCGGATCGCCCGCGCCCTCGACGTCGAGCCGTCGGAGCTGGTGACGCTGCCCGAGCGGGAGGACGTGCCGGTCGCCGCCACGCTCGACGCCGACAACGCCCACGCGCCGCGCCGCGCCGACGTCGTCATCCCGCCGCGGCCGTCGCCCGGCCTAGTCGCGATCAACGTCACCGGCGGCGTCGGCGACTATCGCGCCGGCGACGAGATCTGGCTCAACCGCATCGGCCCCGACGATTTCGCGACCGCGCTCAACCGCGACGTGCTGGTGCCCCGCCCGGCCGGCCGCTTCATCTTCGGCCGCCTGATCGGTCGCGAGGGCAACCTGCTCCACATCCTTCCGCTCGGAGCCGGCCAGCGCCAGACGGTCGTCACCGACCCGCCCTGGGCGGCGGTCGCCGTCAAGCTGATCCGCAACCTTTAGGCCGAAACTTTACCGACCGGGAAATTTCCGCGGCGCAAGCGCGCGGCGCCGCCCGATCCGACCCGAGCGGGAAGATGGTGGGCGGTGACGGGCTCGAACCGCCGACCCTCTCGGTGTAAACGAGATGCTCTACCAGCTGAGCTAACCGCCCGTTTCCGATCCCTGCCATTGCGCGCCGGCGCGGGCAAGCACGCTCAGACCGCGGTCGGCGCGATCCGCTGGACGGCGCGCAGATAGGCGCCGAGCGCGCGCGCGGTCTCGTCCGAAAGCTCGATATAGACGCGCCGGCCGTCGCTCGGGTCGGCGCGGCGGACGAAGATGCCGCGGTCGGTCAGCGCCTTGATCCAGCGCAGCGCGGTCGTCGGCGGCACCGCGGCGGCGATGCACAGGCTGGAGACGGCGACCCGGTTCTGCTCGAGCCGGGCCGCCATCAGGTCGAGCATCATGTCCCAGGCCGGGTCCGCGAACAGCTCGCCGCGCAGATACTGGTCGCGCAGCCGCCGCGCCCGGATCAGGGTGCGGATGAAGGCGGGGTCGACCGGCGCCTCCTCGGCGTCGCGGCCGCGGCGCGGCGCCGCCGGCGCCGTCGCGGCGGCGTCGTCGGCGGTGAGCGAGGCGAGAACGTTGGCGATCCGCCCCATCTCGTCGGCCAGCTGCAGCAGCAGCGCGTCCTTCTCGCGGCCGATGTCGTGCAGCCGCGCCGGCCGCGGCCGCGCCGCGGCGGCGATCGCGGCGATCCGCTCGGACTCGGTCGGATCGCACAGATGGCCGATCAGCTGATGGCCGGCGCGGGCGGCGACGAGATCGATCAAGGCCGGCGGCGCGACGACGACGCTCGGCCGCCCCTGCGACTCCGCTTCATCCCGCAGCCGTTCGAGCAGCGGCACCAGCGCCTCGCCCGCGGCCTCGGCGCCGAGCTCCACCAATGCCGGATAGGTCGCCGCCTGGCGATCGAGCCTGGTCAGCGCCGCCGCGACCGGGTCGGCCGCGGCGATCCGGCAGCCGGCGAGCCGCGCGCCGCGGCAGGCGCGCTCCAGCCCGGCGCGGTCGCCGAACACCAGGATCGGCGGTTCGTCGCCATATTCGATTGCCGCCAGCTCCTGCGTCACTCCCGGTCCCCCCGTCCCGGATCCGTCCAGAATGGACCATTGCGCCTCACAGAGCGAAAGGAAAAGCCTTTCGCCTCCGTTACGGAGCGGATTGGCCGGTATAAGCGGCTCCATTGCAAGCGATTTTGTCGCCAATTCGGGCGGCCGGGTCAATCCCCGCTTTTCCTCCGGATCGGACCTGTCGGAAGCAGCTTGCCCCTAAAGATGATATAGTCGCGAAGATCGATGAGGACTGTCGCTCAACTGCATCCGTTTCGGATGCAGTTTCGGACCTTTCGGCGTCCGGTTCGCCCGATCGACGAATCCGGCGCCGGCCGGCTAATCGATCGCCTTGACGATTTCCTCGGCCATCTTCTTGCCGTCGCCGAGCAGCATCATCGTGTTGTCGCGATAGAAGAGGTCGTTGTCGATGCCGGCATAGCCGACCCCGCCCATCGAGCGCTTCACGAACAGCACCGTCTTCGCCTTCTCGACGTCGAGCACCGGCATGCCGTAGATCGGCGACGACTTGTCGGTCTTGGCGGCCGGGTTGGTGACGTCGTTGGCGCCGATCACGAAGGCGACGTCGGCGCGGGCGAACTCGGAGTTGATGTCCTCGAGCTCGAACACCTCGTCATACGGCACGTTGGCCTCGGCCAGCAGCACGTTCATATGGCCCGGCATCCGCCCCGCCACCGGATGGATCGCATATTTGACGGCGACGCCGTCGGCCTTGAGCAGGTCGGCGAGCTCGCGCACCGCATGCTGCGCCTGGGCGACGGCGAGGCCGTAGCCGGGGACGATGATGACGAGCTCGGCCTGGCGCATCAGGAAGGCGGCGTCCTCGGCGCTGCCGCGCTTCCACGGCCGGTCGGTCGCCGCCTCGCCGCCCTCCGGCGCCGCGCCGCCGCCGAAGCCGCCGGCGATCACGGCGATGAAGTTGCGGTTCATCGCCCGGCACATGATGTAGGAGAGGATCGCGCCCGAGCTGCCGACGAGGGCGCCGGTGATGATCATCGCCGTGTTCTGGAGCGTGAAGCCCATCGCCGCGGCGGCCCAGCCCGAATAGGAGTTGAGCATCGAGATCACGACCGGCATGTCGGCGCCGCCGATCGGGATGATCAGCAGGAAGCCGATCGCGAAGGCGAGCCCGGTCAGCGTCCAGAACACCCACGGGCCCTGATCCTGGGTGAACCAGGCGATCAGGCCGAGGATGGCCGCAAGCGTGCCGAGGTTGATGACGTGCCGCAGCGGCAGCAGGATCGGCTTGCCCGACATGTTGCCGTTGAGCTTCAGGAACGCGATCACCGAGCCCGAGAAGGTGATCGCGCCGATCGCCGACCCGAGCCCCATCTCGACCCGGCTGACCTGGAAGATCTGCCCGGCCGCGTCGGCGATGCCGAAGGCGCCGGGATTGAGATAGGCGGCGGCCGCGACCAGCACCGCGGCCATGCCGACCAGGCTGTGGAACGCAGCGACCAGCTGCGGCATCGCCGTCATCGCGATCCGCCGGGCGATGACGAAGCCGATCGCGCCGCCGATCAGGATCGCGGCCAGAATCTCCCCCAGGCCGGCGATCTCGTGGCCGACGAGCGTGGTGCCGACCGCGATCGCCATGCCGAGCATGCCGACGCGGTTGCCGGTGCGCGACGTTTCCGGACTCGACAGGCCCCTGAGCGCGAGGATGAAGCAGATGCCCGCGACCAGGTAGGCGAGCATCACCCAGGCCGGCGCGGCGGCGGTCTCATGCATGGCTGATCCTCCCCGGAACGGGGAGGGGGACCGCGCGAAGCGCGGTGGAGGGGGCCCGGCCCCGCCACGCTCGCTGCGCTCGCACCCCTCCACCAGCCTTCGGCTGGTCCCCCTCCCCGTTCCGGGGAGGAAAAATACCCCTCACCCCTTGCGCTCCTTCTTCTTGTACATGGCGAGCATGCGCTCGGTGACGGCGAAGCCGCCGAAGATGTTGACGCTGGCCAGCACCACGCCGGCGAGGCCGAACCACTTCGCCCCCGGCACGCCCGCCGCCAGCGCCGCGATCAGGGCGCCGACCACGATCACCGAGGAAATGGCGTTGGTGACGCTCATCAGCGGCGTGTGCAGCGCCGGCGTCACCGACCAGACGACGTAATAGCCGACGAAGCAGGACAGCACGAAGATCGACAATATGGCGATGAGGTCCATGATCTAATCCTCCCCGGGACGGGGAGGGGGACCATGCGCAGCATGGTGGAGGGGGCCCCCAGCCCGCTCAAGAATCCACAAGATCGCCGGAGCGGGGTCGCGGAGGGCTTCCGCCGCGGGCAGGTGAACCACTGGGAGTCCACGGCTAAACAGGAAATTCTCACGACACGTATCGCGCTCCGCTGCCTCGGCGGAATCATGCGCAAATCCGTCGACTTCGACGATCAGGCCGGCTTCGCGGCAGTCAAAGTCGACGACATCGGGTTCAATCGCGTGCCGGCGGCGGAACATCAACCCATTCGGCCGCTTTCTCAGCTCCTGCCAAGGCAGCACTTCGGGGAGACTCATCTGCTGCCTGAGGCGCCTTGCGGTGTAGACGGTCGGACGCTGGAGAGGCGGCCTGCCCCCTCCACCGCGCTTCGCGCGGTCCCCCTCCCCGTCCCGGGGAGGATTTGGTGCGACTGCCCTCATGCCAGCCCCAGCCGCGTCTCGAGCAGGCGGAGCAGGCGAGCGTAGTGGCGGCGCCAGCGGCCGTCGGGCGTCGCGGCGCAGGGCACGCGGCGGGTCGCGGCGGCGGCGGCCCCGGCCTCGGCCAGCGCGATTTCGCCATGCCTTCGCGCCAGCGCGGCGGCGACGATCGCCTCGCGGGCGGCGAAGTCGCGCCGCCAGCGCGCCTCGACCCCGGCCGGGGCGAAGCCCTGGCACAGGATCGCCTGCTCGCGGGCCACGCCGCCGTACAAACTCATCGCCGACCAGACCGACAGGTCGGGCGCGCGGCTCCAGCCGGTGCCCGGCGCCACCCAGGCGTCGGCGGCGCAGCCGGCGAGCGCCAGCGCCGCCGCCGGGGCGAGCGCCGCCTTCATGGCCGATATTCCGCGATGCGGGCGGCGAGCGCGTCGAGCGTGCCGCTATAGGCGGCGACCGCCTCGAGATAGGCGGCCTCGCCGGGCTCGCACCGCTCGCGGTCGCCGTAGCGGGAGACGCCGGCCCAATCGTTTTCGCCGAGCCAGATCGCCCGGCCCGCGCCCTTTTCGCCGCCGAGCCGCTTGAGCTCGGCCAGGCGCTGCGCCTGATAGTCGGTCTCGCGCCGGCCGGCGCCGGCCGGGCAGGTCAGCAGGAAGTCGCGCGCCGCCAGGCTGCGAAACGCCGCCCGCCGCACCGGCTCTTCGCGCTCGCCGCGCGCCGGAGCCTCGCCGCCGCAGCCGGAAGAGAGCAGCGCCGCCGCCGACAGCATCCCCGCCGTGGCGGCCGCCGGCCTCACCCCGTCAGCCTCTCGCTGACCACCTGCCCGCCGCGGGTGAGGCGGACGCCCTGGACGATCTCGTCGTCGTCGGGCAGCGCCAGCGTCCCGGCGTCGGCGTCCCAGAAGGCGCTGAGAAAGTTGTAGAGGTTGCGGGCATAGAGCGCCGAGGCGTCGGCGGCGAGCCGGCTCGGCACGTTGCGGTGGCCCACGATCCGCACGCCGTGCCGCTCCACCACCGCCCCCGCTTCGGCGCCCTCGACATTGCCGCCCTGCTCGACGGCGAGATCGACGAGCACGCTGCCCGGCCGCATCGTCGCGATCTGCGCGTCGGAAACGAGCCGCGGCGCCGGACGGCCGGGGATCAGCGCGGTGGTGATGACGATGTCCTGCTTGGCGATGTGGCTGGAGACGAGCTCGGCCTGCGCCGCCTTATACTCGTCCGACATCTCGGTCGCGTAGCCGCCCGCCCCCTCGCCCTCGATGCCGGCCACCTTCTCGACGAAGATCGGCTTGGCGCCGAGGCTGGCGATCTGCTCGCGGGTGGCGGCGCGCACGTCGGTCGCGGAGACGATGGCGCCGAGCCGCCGCGCGGTGGCGATCGCCTGCAGCCCGGCGACGCCGACCCCCATCACGAACACCCGCGCGGCGGGAATCGTGCCGGCCGCGGTCATCATCATCGGAAAGGCGCGGCCATATTCGGCGGCAGCGTCGAGCACCGCCTTGTAGCCGGCGAGGTTGGCCTGGCTGGAGAGGATGTCCATCGACTGGGCGCGGGTGATGCGCGGCAGGAACTCCATCGCCAGCGCCTCGATGCCGGCGGCGGCATAGGCATCGACGCGGTCGCGGCGACCGAAGGGGTTGAGCGCGCCGATCAGCCGCACGCCCGGCCTGACGCCGTTCAGCGACGCCGGATCCGGCCCCAGCACGCCGAGCAGGACGTCGGCATCCTTGAGCACGTCGGCGCGGCTGCCGAGCCGCGCGCCGGCGGTCTCGTAGTCGGCGTCGGCGATGCTGGCGGCCGTCCCCGCGCCGGCCTCGACGGCGACCGCGACGCCGAGCGCGGCGAGCTTCCTGACCGTTTCCGGGGTGGCGGCGACGCGGCGTTCGCCCTCTTCCTGCTCCCTGAGGACCGCGATCTTCATCCCCGCCCCTCCCCGCCTCAGTTGCGGATGATGAGGATGACGATCAGCGCCGTGACCAGGCTGACGATCGC
>Ga0299913_10004435_pt1 | contig 11786 bp, 10 predicted proteins | sample RVTome_9_FD_201360 | JGI IMG/M metagenome (GOLD analysis project Ga0299913, IMG submission 201360) | Soil microbial communities from uranium-contaminated site in the Upper Colorado River Basin, Wyoming, United States - RVT155D38 (version 2) ... | reverse complement strand
GGCCTCGAGCACCGACGCGGGAATCGCCGCCCCGGACAGCACGCCCAACACGTCGATGAGGCCGTCGACCCCGCGCCGGTTGGAACCGACCCCGTGCCACGCGGGGAGGAACCGGGCGAGCGCCCGGCCTTCGACCGGCTCGACCTCGCGCCGCAGCACGGCCAGCGACCGGCGGCGCAGCTGACGGAGCACGTCGTCGTCGCACCACTCGCGCTCGACGCCGTCGGGTCGGAACTCGCCTCGCACGATTCGGCCGTCGGCCTCGAGCTTCTCGAGCACTGGTTGCACGCGTTCCGCGCCGACCCCGAGATGGCCCGCGACCTGCGCGGCGACGAACGGCCCGTGGGTCCGGGCGAATCGCGCGACGAGATCGAGCATCGGCTCGTCGACCGGTTCCGTGAACACGGCCGGCAGGCCGATCGGTAGTGCGACGCCCAGCGCATCCCGCAGGCGCGCCGCGTCCTCCGCCGCCGCGAACCGCGTGTCCCCCGCGATCGCCACCTCGATCGCTCGGCGCTCGCGGAGCAACTCGTCGAGCCAGGGCGAGGGGTCGTCGGTGGAACGAGCGTCGAGATCGACCGCCGTCATCGGGCCGAGCAGGCGCAGGAGATCGTGAAGCTCGTCCGCATCCCGGGCGCGACGGCCGTCGACCAGGTGCTGCAGTTCGAGCTCGAGGTCGGCCAGCGCGCCCGGATCGAGCAGGTCGCGCAGCTCCTCCGCGCCCAGCAGATCGCGTAACAGATCGCGATCCAGCGAGAGGGCGGCGGCGCGGCGTTCGGCGAGGGGCGAGTCGTACTCGTACATGTAGGCGGCGATCCACGAGAACACCAGCGACTGCGCGAACGGCGAGGCCCGGGGGGTGTCGACGGGAACGACGCGAACGACGCGAGAGCGAAGATCGCTCAGCACCGAGCGCAGCGCGGGCACGTCGAACACGTCGTTGAGGCACTCACGAGTCGTCTCGAGGAGGATCGGAAACGTCGGGTGATGCCCGGCGACGGACAGCAGATCGGCCGCCTTCTGGCGCTGCTGCCACAACGGCGTGCGCTGGTCGGGCCGCCTTCGCGGCAGGAGCAACGCGCGCCCGGCGCACTCGCGGAAGCGCGACGCGAAAAGCGCGGTGTTCGGCAGCTGCGCGATCACGAGATCGTCGATCTCGTCGGGATCGATGAGCAGGTCGGCGATCGGCAGCTCCTCGATCGCTTCGGGCAGGCGCATGACAATGCCGTCGTCACTCCACAAGAGCTCGACGTCGAGACCCCATCGGTCGGACAGCCGCGCCTGCAGCGCCATCGCCCAGGGTGCGTGCACCTGCGCGCCGAACGGAGACAGGACGCACACCCGCCAGTCGCCGATCTCGTCGCGGAAGCGCTCGACGACGATCGTGCGGTCGTCGGGCACCGCGCCCGTGGCCTCCGCCTGCTCGTCGAGGTACTGCACGAGGTTGTTCGCCGCCTGCAGGTCGAGCCCGAAGTCCTCGTGCAGGCGCGGTGCCGCCGACCCGCCCCAGCCGCGCACGTTGCGCACGAATTCGCCGACCGCTCGACCGAGCTCGAGCGGGCGGCCCGGGCCGTCGCCGTGCCAGAACGGCATCTTTCCCGGCACGCCGGGCGCAGGCGTGACGATGACGCGCTCGTAGGTGATGTCCTCGATGCGCCACGTCGATGCGCCCAAGAGAAACGTCTCGCCCGGCCGCGACTCGTACACCATCTCCTCGTCCAGCTCGCCGACACGGCTGCCGTCGGGCAGGAACACGCCGAACAAGCCGCGGTCGGGAATCGTGCCGCCGCTCGTGACCGCCAGCCGTTGCGCGCCGGCCCGGCCGCGGACGATGCCGTTGACGCGGTCCCACACGATGCGGGGCCGCAGCTCCGCGAACTCGTCGCTCGGGTAACGGCCCGACAGCAGGTCGAGCACGGCGGCGAGCACGTCGTCGGACAGCTCGGCGAAGTTGGCCGACCGTCGCACCAGGGCCGCCAGCTCGTCGAGCTTCCACTCGTCGAGAGCGCACATTGCGACGATCTGCTGCGCGAGCACGTCGAGTGGGTTGCGCGGGTAGCGGGTGTGCTCGATGAGGCCGTCGCGCATGCGCTGCACGACGACGGCAGCTTCGACGAGATCGGCGCGGTGCTTGGGGAACAACTTGCCCCTGCTGGGCTCGCCGACCTGATGGCCGGCGCGGCCGATGCGCTGGAGGCCGCTTGCGACCGACCGGGGCGACTCGACCTGCACCACGAGGTCGACCGCGCCCATGTCGATGCCGAGCTCGAGGCTGGAGGTGCACACCAGCCCGCGTAGGCGGCCCGACTTGAGCGCGTCTTCGATCTGCAGCCGCCGTTCGCGCGACAGCGAGCCGTGATGCGCCATGACGAGGTCTTCCGCGGGCGCGTCGCTCGGGGGCTTGCCGCTCGCCTCGGCCGCGGCGTTCTCGCCTTCGAACTTCAGCTCGTTGAGCCTCGTGGCCAACCGCTCGGCCAGCCGGCGAGAGTTCACGAAGATCAGCGTCGACCGGTGCGACTCGACCAGCTCGAGCAGCCGCGGATGCATCGCCGGCCAGATCGACCTCCTGATGGGGCCGGCCGCGGCCGGACCGCTGATCGGTTCCTCGATCACCTCACCGAGCGCGCCCATGTCGTCGACCGGGACGATGACTTCGACGTCGAGCGGCTTGCGGACACCCGCGTCGACGATCGTGACCGGCCGCGGCCGGCCGTCGTCCCCCCTTCCGCCGAGGAACCGGGCGATCTCGTCGAGCGGGCGCTGTGTGGCCGACAACCCGATGCGCTGCGGCGACTGATCGCAGATGGCTTCGAGCCGCTCGAGCGTGAGCGACAGGTGCGCGCCCCGCTTGGTGGCGGCGAGCGCGTGGATCTCGTCGATGATCACCGCGTCGATGTTGCGGAGGGTCTCGCGGGCCTGCGAGGTGAGCATGAGGTAGAGCGACTCGGGGGTGGTGATGAGCAGATCAGGTGGGTCGCGCACCAGGCGGCGGCGCTCGTCGGACGCGGTGTCGCCGGTGCGCATGCCGACCGACGGCTCATGCGCCGTGAGCCCGAGGCGCTCGGCGGCCAACCGGCTGCCGGCAAGCGGAGCCCGCAGGTTCTTCTCGACGTCGACCGCGAGGGCCCGCAGCGGCGACACATAGAGAAGGCGCGTGCGCCGCTCGCGCTCAGGCGGGGGCTCGGTCATCAGCCGGTCGATCCCCCAGAGGAACGCGGCAAGCGTCTTGCCCGAACCGGTCGGGGCGAGGATCAGGGTGTGGTCGCCAGCGGCGATCGCGGGCCAGCCCTGCGCCTGGGCCTCCGTGGGCGCGCTGAAGCTCGACTCGAACCAGGCCCGAACGGGCGCCGAGAAACGGTCGAGAGCGATGGGAACGACTTTACGACTGGGGTGAGACAGTGAGTCTTGGGCTTACACTCTTCGCGTGGCCGAGTACGTCTCACCCGAATGGCATCCCGCCTTCGAGGAGTACTGCGAGACCATCTTCGAACTGCGAGAGGACGACGTCGAGGTCATCCAGGCCCGAGTCGCCGAGCGCCTCGAGATCTCCCGTCCGGCCGTGTCCGAGATGATCAAACGAATGGAAGGCGAGGGGCTCGTCAAGCTCAGCGAGGGGAGCATCGCGCTCACCGACAGCGGGTTGCGCCTCGCAGAACGCGTCGTACGCCGGCACCGGCTGGCCGAACGGTTCCTCACCGACATCCTCGGGCTGTCCTGGGCCGAGGCCCACAGGGAAGCCGGGAAGTGGGAGCACGTGATCTCGGAGAACGTCGAGAAGGCGATCATGCGCGTGCTCGACAACCCGACGACGTGCCCGCATGGCAATCCCATCCCCGGCAGCGACTACGCGGCACCGGCGGCGGTGCCGCTCGTCGACCTCGACGTCGGGAGCGGCTTCACCGTGTCGCGGATCCCCGAAGAGCTCGAATTCTCTCCGGGCCTGCTCGAGTTCTTGGAGGAGGCCGACGTGCTTCCCGGCCGCCACGGCACGATCACCGCCACCTCGCCCGACGGCACCACGACCGTCGAGATCGAAGGACGCCACGTCGGCATCGGGTCGTTCGCGTCGAAGCGCATCCTCGTCACGTCCGGCTGACGGACGGTCAACCGCTCGGCGGCGGTGGCGGTGGCGGGGGTGGCGGGGGCGGCGGGGGCGGCGGAGGTGCCGGCGGCGCCATCGGGACCCAGCGCTGACCGTCCCACCACTGGAACCCTCCACCGACGGGATACCAGCCCGGAGCCGGGGGCGGCGCGACGCCCTGTGCCGCGAGCACCCTCTTGCGGGGACCGAAGTGCCAGATCAGCGCGCCGATGAACGACGTGAGCACCACGACGAGGATCCAGGTCGTCTTGTCCGTGCCCGCGGCTCGGTACTGGTACTCGGGGATGCGCACCACCTGCACGAGCTTCACGATCCAGAGCGCGATCCCACCGAGCCACAGCACCAGGGCGAGGATCGCGACGACGACGATGAGGACAACCGCGGTGCCGGAGAGCGAGTCGCACGAGCCGCCGGCACGCGATCGGAACTCGTCGAGCGTCACGAACCTGTCGTCGGACAGCACTGGGCCCGACCGCAGGTCCGCGGGGCGAAACACCTCGCGACGCGTCGCATCACCACGAACGACCACCTGGTAGCTCGTGTCCGAGCGCACGATCTCGGTGAGCGGCACCCGCTCGACGAAGCCGCGAGGGGTTTCGCCCACGACCACGAAGTCGAGCGGCGACCCGTTCGACTCGATGCGCCAGATCACGGGGTCGTTCGCCGACGGGCCATCGTGCAGCTCGACCGATGTGATGCCTTCGCCGGAGCATCGGGCGATCTCGACCACGGGCTGGCGACTCTCGTCGAGCCGGACGCCGACGCGTTGCGACACCGAGCACCCGCTCTCGACCAGTAGGGCAGCCACGACCAGCCCGAACCAGAGGCGTGCCTTCGAGATCCGCACGCCTCCAGCATGCACCTGGTCGGGGTTTGCGGTGATGAGTCTCGCGAGGAACGGCTCGACCCCTGACGAACATCGATCGCCGATGGCAGCGGTTATGCAGAGAACCATTCGACGAGCAGGCGGCGTTGCACCTGTCCCGTCGACGAGGTGCGCGGGATCTCGTCGACGACCTCCAGTCGCCTTGGGTGTTTGAACGAAGCGAGCTCGCCCTCACAGTGGGCGCGCACGTCCTGCAAGGTCACGCGGCCGACGACGACCGCGCACACGACCTCGCCCCAGGTCGCGTCGGGCACACCGATGACGGCAACGTCGGCAACACCGGCGCAACGCGCCAGGACGGCCTCGACCTCGGCCGGGGCGACCGTCTCGCCGCCGGTGCGGATCACGTCGCGCGAACGGCCGACGATCGAGAGATAGCCCTCATCGTCGACGTCGACGAGGTCGCCCGTGGCGTACCAGCCGTCGACGAACGGATCGGGCTCGCCGAGGTAGCCGTCGAACAGGAGCGGACCGCGCACGTGCAGCTCCCCATCAGAAGCCACTCGCACCCACGTCAGCGGCGAGGGCACACCCACGCTGCCGGGCTTGCGCGAGATGTCGGCGTGATCCAGCGATGCCACGTTGCCGGCCTCGGTCGATCCGTAGAACACGCGCACCTCCGCGTCGGGACAGCGAGCGGCAATGGCCGCGAGCAGTTCGGGTGGCGTCGCAGACGTACCGGTATCGGCGAACCGCAGCGACGAGAGGTCGACGGCAGGCGGCTCCAGAAGGCGACGCCACACCGCCGGGATGCAGTTCAGGCGGGCGGCGCGATGCTCCAGCACTGCAGCACCGATCGTGGCAGCGTCAGCCGATTGCAGGAACACGACCCGGTCTCGCGCCTGCCACTGCTGCAGAGCGATCGTCCACGCCGCCATGTGGAACAGCGGATACGGGCACACCATCGCGCCGCGCGGCTCGAGCTGCGCGCCCGGATGCGACCGCAGGAAGTTCGTGCGGTGCGACAGCACGACGCCCTTCGGACGGGCGGTGCTGCCGCTCGTGAAGAAGACGACGTGCGGATCGCGCTCCGCCACTGACGAACCGACATCGCTCTCGTCGCCAGCAACATCCTCGACCGCTTCCCCGTCGCGGATCAGCACCGCCGGTTGCGCGACGTCGAGGATCGGCCGGAGCTCGGCCTCAGCGAGCAGTGGGCTCACGGGAACGAAGACGGCACCGAGCTTGGCCAGCGCCGCGAACAGCGGCGCGACCGAGAGGTCGGCGTCGCGTTGCACAACGACTCGATCTCCGACGTTCAACGAGAGCGAACGCGCGATGCGGTTGGCCGCTCGATCGAGCTCGCCGAACGTCAACGTCGCCGAACCCACCGCGACCGCGACTCGATCAGGAACGGCGCGCGCGGCGTTGCGGAAGATGTCGCCGATCAACAGGTCTTGCGGCACCAGAACGCTGATCTTAGAGTCACAGAACAGTGGTTCCTCTCACCGACACGCTGGCACGACGGGCGATAGAACGCTCCGTTGGCGACCGCCACGCCGAGTACGTAGAAGAGATGCAACGCATCATCGACGCGACGTACGGCCTCATCGAGCGCACGGGCGGCTTGGACCCGTCGCTGAGGGACATCCTCCGCGAGACCAAGTTGTCGACCCAGGCGTTCTACAAGTACTTCCAATCGAAGGACGAGCTGTTCCTCGTCCTGCTCGATGACGGCCGGCGGCAACTGCTCGACTACCTCGCGCATCGCATGGCGCGGGCGAACACCATCGATGGCAAGGTCCGAGCCTGGATCGAAGGGGTGCTCGCGCAAGCGAAACGAACCGACGTTGCCGCGCGTACGCGTCCCTTCTTCGCCAACGAGGACCGGCTGGCCGATGCCTTCCCCGACGAGCATCGAGCCACGATCGACCTGTTGATCGACCAACTCGCCGAGGTGGTCGACCGCCGCGATGCCGAGGCCGTCTACTACCTCGCGTTCGGCGCGCTGCACGCCCACCTGACTCGCCGCACCACTCCGACCAAGACGGAGACCCAGCGAATCGTTCGCTTCGCACTCCACGGTCTCGGCGATGCCTGACCACGTCCTCGGGCCGATCGGCACGAAGGTCGTGTACGAGGACGACCGCGTGCGGGTGTGGGTGTTGAAGCTCGCGCCGGGAGAGGACAGCCCGATCCACCGGCACGAGCTCGACCATCTCCTCATCCAAATCGACGGCGATCGCATCGCCGCGGTTCCGGAGCCGGACACCGAGAGCCCCTACAAGGAGTACATCGAGGCCGAGGTGGTTCGCGGCATGGTGACGTACGTGCCGCGGGGTGGCATCGAGACGGCTCGCAACGTCGGCGAGCAGCCGTACCGCGAGATCATCGTGGAGCTGAAGGACGGAGCCTGACCGACTCGACGCTGAGAAGGGTCGAGTTTCTTCGAGCGCCGAGCCGGGTACGGCGCCCGTACGGCTGATCCCTCCGCCTTCGTGTTTGCACCGTCGCCGTTGCTCACGGTCACCGTCGAGCACGGTCACGGTGGCGACGAGATTCACCTCCATCCGGGAGGCCAGGGTGTGTGGCTGGCGCGCATGCTGGTCGTCCTCGGCGTTCGCACCTCGCTGTGCGGAACCTTCGGCGGTGAGGCCGGTCAGGTGATCGGTGCGCTGATCGCGGACGAGGGGATCAAAGCGAGCATGGTCGCCACGCCCGGGGCGAACGGCGTCTACATCCACGACCGCCGCGACGGTGAGCGGGTTCCGATCGCCCAGATGGATGCAGAGGTGTTGCATCGCCACGAGCTCGACGAGCTCTACGGCCGAGCGTTCGTCGAAGCCATCCAAGCCGACGTATGCCTCCTCGGCGGACCGTCCAAGTCAGGCATCCTCCCGCCGCACATCTACGAGCGCCTGGCGGGCGATCTCCGGGCGAACGACAGGGTCGTCGTCGCCGACCTCTCCGGCGAAGAGCTCAAGGCGGCGGTGGCGGGCGGCGTGACGGTGTTGAAGGTCAGCGAGGAAGAGCTCCTTGCCGACGGATGGATCGCCGAGACGAGCCTGCCGGCAGTGGCCGAGGCGATGCGGTCGCTCGCCGCGGCAGGAGCAGCCAACGTCGTGGTCTCGCGGGCCGAGCGTCACGCAGTCGCTCTGTTGCAGGAAGGGAGGTTCGTCGAGGCGGCCGGACCGACGTTGCAGCCCGTTGACTGCCGTGGCGCGGGCGACTCCATGACTGCGGGGATCGCGGCCGCGTTGGCGCGCGACTGCACCGTCGAGGACGGGCTGCGCCTGGGGGTCGCCGCAGGGAGCCTGAACGTCACCCGCCGCGGGTTGGCGACGGGGAATCGCACCGACATCGACCGACTCGCAGGTCATGTCACCATCACGGAGGTTGACATCACGTGACACGCGCGCTCATCACGAACGATGACGGCATCGACAGTCCGGGTCTCCGCTGCCTCGCGATCGCGGCGTTGGAGTGTGGGCTCGATGTCGTCGTCGCCGCTCCGAGCTGGGACGCCAGCGGTAGTAGCGCATCGCTCACGGCCGTGCAGCGCGACGGGCGCTTCCTGATCGAGAACCGGACGATCGACGGGCTGCCGGCGGTGCGCGCGTACGCGGCGCAAGCCGCACCGGGCTTCATCGTCACTGCGGCGGTGCACGGCGCGTTCGGCGAGCCACCGAGCATCGTCCTGTCCGGGATCAACTGCGGTGCCAACACCGGCCACGCCATCCTGCACTCGGGAACCGTCGGAGCGGCGCTGACGGCGTCGACGTACGCGTGCCGAGCGTTGGCGGTCTCGATGAACGCGCCGCACCCCGCGCATTGGGAGACCGGCATCTCGGTCGCGACGGCGGTCATCCCCTGGCTGCTCGAGCAGCAGCCCTCGGTCGTGGTGAACGCGAACGTGCCAGACGTCCCAGCAAGCGAGCTCAGTGGCATCGCGAGGGCGAAGCTTGCCCCGTTCGGCGCGGTGCAGATCAACATCACCGACGTCGGCGAGGGCTACATCAAAATGCAGCACTCCGAGCAAGAAGCCGTCCCTGACGAGGACACCGACGTCGCGCTGCTCCGCAGGAACTTCGCAACGGTCACTCCGCTCCTCCCGGTGTGCGAGGCCGAGGCCGTTGACATCTCCACGATCGCCCGGCGCTTGGAAATAGCGCTTGTCTAGGAAGTAATTCTTTCCTAAGATCGAGGGGTGGTTGCAGGGCGGATTCATGTCGTCGAGGACGCGGGCGAGCTGTCCGCGCTGGCCCATCCCCTGCGACTCCGCATCCTCGAAGCGCTGCGAACACCCGCGGCGGCTGCCACGGTGGCACGCACGGTCGGTCAGTCCCGGCAGAACGTCAACTACCACCTGAAGGAACTCGAGAGCGCGGGGCTCGTCCGCCGAGCCGGTGAGCGCCGCAAGGGCAACTTCATCGAGACACTGTTCGAGGCGGTCGCTCCGACGATCGTGATCTCTCCACGTGCGGTGTGGGGTGACGACGAGCAGCGAGGCGACGCAATGAAGGCGCAAGTCTCGCTCGAGAACCTGGTGCTCGTCGGCGAGCGCGTCGGACGCGATGCCGCCGCGCTGCTCGACCGGGCGGCCTTCGACGGCGAAAAGATCCCCAGTGCCGCCGTCGAGGCCGAAGCGCATTTCGCATCAGAAGAGGCGAGGGCGGAATTCCTGCGCGAGTACGTCGCCGCCGTCGGCCCGTTGTTGCGCAAGTACAGCCGCCGGCGAGGCACGACGTATCGGGTGGCACTGGCGGTCTACCCGGATCCAGAAGGAGAGCAGACGTGACGGGTATCGAGAAGACGTTCACTGTCGCCGTGCCGGTGGCGCGGGCCTGGACTGCCTTCGCCGACGGGAACGAGCGGGCGAAGTGGGAAGCGGAGACGTATGAGATCGAGCCCATCGCGGGTGGTCTCGTGCACTGGACGCTCGCGGGCCACGAGGCGACCGGTCGTGTCGAGGAAGCAGTTCCCGAGAAGCTCCTGCGTCACGTCGAGGGCGACGGCCCGCACATGAACTGCGAGATCACCGTCACGTTCGAGGCGGTGGACGAGGGCACGCGCATCACGATCACGCACGCCGGCTTCGGCGACGCCGAGAACTGGGACGAATGGATCGAAGCCACGAGCCTCGGCTGGAGCCAGGCCATCGCCGACCTCGTCCTCTATCTCGACACGGGAGTCCCGGCGCGCCGATTCACGCGCCGAATGGAACCACCAGGCATGCGTGCGACCGACACGCCCGCGGGAATCGTCGTGCAGACGGTGCTACCCGGAGGTCTCGCCGACCAGGCCGGACTCCAACCGGACGACATCCTGCTGACGGTCGGTGGCGCGCCCGTGTTCACGCTCCCGGAGCTCTGGGTGCTGCTGCGTGAGCACACCGTGGGCGACCATCTCGAGTTCGAGTACGTGCGCGACGGCGAACGCCGCACGGGCAAGGGGGCGATGCTCGCCGGCGCCATCTGGGGTTGATTGTCACGAATTTGCGGGTGGGGCTAGAGACGCAGAGGTTTGATCGGGGCGAACACGGCCATGGGGTCGTCGCGCCAGGTTTCGGGCTGCACGTCGATGTAGAGCTCGATCTCGTTGCCGTCCGGGTCGGTGATGTAGAGGCTGTGGGTCACGCCGTGATCGGACGTGCCGACGATCGGAACACCGGCAGCTTCCAGCTCACGAACCGCGGCGCGGAGCTCGTCGTCGGTCTCCCCTACCTTCAAGCCGAAGTGGTACAGGCCGACGTGCCGGCCCTCCGGGAGCGGCGCGGCACCGGGACCGACCTCGATGAGCAGCAGCTCGTGATGCGTGCGCCCGGAGGAGAACGCCGTCGCCGGCATGCGCAGCGGGGTGTCACCAGCGATCTCGCGCCAGCCGAGGACGTCCCGGTAGAAGCGGCGAGAGCGCTCCAAGTCGCTCACGTACAGCACCAGATGGCCGAGCTCTTTGACGTGCATCGAGTCTCCTGAACAGTTCGAAATGGGCAGCGATTCCCGCCGCCTCGCTACCGTCTTGGCCATGCCCACAGATCGGTACACGATCATCTCCGCTGACACGCACGCCGGAGGCAGTCACGCCGCCTACCGCGAGTACCTCGACCCGAAGTACCTCGACGACTTCGACGCCTGGCGAGGCAAGTACAAGAACCCGTACAAGGATCTGAAGGACACCGATCTGCGCGTCCGCAACTGGGACAGCGAGCGCCGGTTCAAGGAGCAGGAGTCCGACGGCATCGTCGCCGAGGTGATCTTCCCCAACACGGTGCCGCCGTTCTTCCCGAGCTTCGTGCTGTTCGCCCGCCCGCCCAAGCCCGACCAATACGAACACCGGCTGGCCGGTATCCGCGCCCACAACCGCTGGCTCGCGGACTGGTGCGCCGAACACCCGCACCGGCGCGCGGGCATCGGACAGATCTTCCTCAACGACGTCGACGATGCCATCGAAGACGTGAAGTGGATCAAGGAGCACGGACTGCGCGGCGGCATCCTGCTGCCGACCATCGCTCCGGACGTGTCGTGGGTGAAGCCGTTGTACCACCCCGACTACGAACGGCTGTGGTCCGTGTGCGAAGACCTTGGCGTCGTCGTGAACAGCCACGGGGGCACGGGCTCACCCGACTACGGGCCGTTTCCCGTGTCCGCGCTGCTGATGATCATGGAGGTGCAGTTCTACGGCCAGCGACCGTTCGTGCACTTGTTGCTGTCGGGCGTGTTCGAGCGTCACCCACGGCTCAAGTTCGCGATGACCGAGATGGGCTGCGCCTGGGTGCCGCCGATGCTGGCCCACCTCGACGGGATGCTGGCCAACATCCGCGACCGAGGGGCCATCGGCGAGCTGCGGTTCGCGGAGGAG
>Ga0299913_10004434_pt1 | contig 11787 bp, 8 predicted proteins | sample RVTome_9_FD_201360 | JGI IMG/M metagenome (GOLD analysis project Ga0299913, IMG submission 201360) | Soil microbial communities from uranium-contaminated site in the Upper Colorado River Basin, Wyoming, United States - RVT155D38 (version 2) ... | reverse complement strand
CAGTCAGCAATCTCCACACACTCTGCGGCCGCCAGGTTGGACGCCGTCGGGGCAGCGAATCGGTCCTGCGCATTGGAGCTGACCTCGGATTAGGATCTCGTCGGGTCAGGGAGAAGACAGATGACGCTCGCCTTCATGTGTGGCTCCGGGCACCGACTGGCGGGATCGGCCGAGCTGCCTCCCCGGTGCGACGGACGCGGACCGTTCGCCGGGTTCGGCAGCCTGCTCGTCTGCGGCGTCGTGCTGCACGGCGCGCAGCTCTTCGCGCAGGCGCCCGCCCGCGCGCCGAGCATCGCCGAGCGCCTGGGCAGTGCGGCCGCCGCCGTGACGATCCTCACCAGCGAATACATCCGCCGCTCGGGCGCGACGACCATCCCCGACGCGCTCCGGCTCGTGCCAGGCATCCACGTGGCCCGCCAGACGTCCAGCACCTGGGCGGTCAGCGCCCGCGGCTTCAGCAGCGTGAACTCCGAAAAGCTCCTGGTGCTGAGCGACACGCGCAGCGTCTACACGCCGTTGTTCTCCGGGGTGCTCTGTGACGTCCACGATTACCTGCTGTTCGACATCGATCGTATCGAGGTGATTCGCGGGCCTGGGGCGAGCCTCTGGGGCTCGAATGCCGTGAACGGCGTGATCAGCATCACGACGAAGAGCGCCCGGGACACGCAGGGCGGCTACGTCGAGACGGCGGCGGGCACTGAGGAGCGTGTGGCGGCTGCCGCGCGCTACGGCGGACGGCTCGGGGACCGTGCCTACTACCGCGTGTTCGGCAAGTATGTCGATCGCGGTGCGACAAACCACGCGAGTCTCCAGAGCTCCGACGAATGGCGTACCGGGCACGGGGGCTTCCGAGCGGACTGGGAAGCCACGACGCGCGATACCGTCACGGTCCAGGGGGATGCGTACGGCGGCCGTGTGGGGGAACTGGCGCCCGCGATCGTGGTCATTGGACGCCCGGGACCCGAAGGTCGGCTACGCGTGGGGGTGAGCGGCGGCAACCTGCTCGCGCGCTGGCGCCACACCAGGTCGCAGGGCTCCGACGTGCAGGTGCGGGTCTACTACGACCGGACGCACCGGGACGATCCCAGCTTCGTCGACGACCTCCACACCCTGGATCTGGATCTGCAGCACCGCGTCGGCGGGGCCGCACGGCACGAGCTGACGTGGGGCGCCAGCTACCGGCACACTGCCAACCGGAACGTCGGCAAGATCATCTTCAACCTCGAGCCGGCATCGTCGCGCGACAATGTGATCAGCGGGTTCATCCAGGACCAGGTCGAGCTCCTGCCGTCGGTGCGGTTGACGGTCGGCACGAAAGTCGAGCACAACGATTTCAGCGGCGCGGAGCTGCAGCCGGGGGTGCGCGCGGCGTGGGACCTCGCGCCGGGCCAGACGCTCTGGGGAGCCGTCTCGCGCGCTGTGCGCGTGCCGACCCGGCTCGAGCGCGACATCGCCATCGACGTGCTGGATCCGCTGGAGAATCCAGGCATTCGTCTGCTGGGCAACCCGTCGTTCGGGTCCGAGCGGCTGCTGGCCTACGAGAGCGGCTATCGATGGCAGCCCGTACCGACGCTCTCGTTCGACACCGCCGTCTTCCACAACCGGTATACGGGCCTCGCCTCGCTCGAGTTGGGCGACGTGTTCCAGGATCCCCGCGACGGCCGCACGATCATTCCGCTGCAGAACGAGAACCTCACGAAGGGCCGCGCACGCGGGATCGAGGCGCTCGTCGCCTTCGCGCCGGGCGCTGCCGCGCAGCTGACCGGCAGCTACTCCTTCCTGGACCTCGCGCTCACCCCAGGCGGCGAGGATCACAACCGGGGGCGGTTCCTCGCGGGCTCGACGCCGCGCCATCAGCTCGGGCTGCGGGGCTGGATCGACCTCCCCGCACGCATCCGGCTGGACGCGCAGTTCCGCCGCCTCTCGGCGATTCGACAGCTTCCGACGATCATCACGGGCGAGGGCCTCCCCGGCTATCACGAGCTCGACGTGCGCGTCGCGTGGATCGGCCCGGGCGGGGTCGAGTACTCGATCGTCGGGCAGAACCTGCTGCACCGGCACCATGTGGAGTTCGGGGCGCCTGAGGCACGCGGCGCCATCGAGCGCGGCGTCTACGGAAAAGTCGCCTGGACGTTCTGATGGCGAGGCGGATCGGCAGCATCGTGGTGTTCCTGCTGTGCGCGGGAACGGCGGCGGTACATCCGCAGGAGGTGCCCTTCGAGTACCAGGTAAAAGCGGCCTACCTGTTCAACTTCGTGAAGTTCGTCGAATGGCCCGCTGACGCCAGTACGGGACCGCTGACCATCTGCGTGGCGGGCAAGAATCCGTTCGGCGATCTGCTGACCGCGGCGGTCGACGGCGAGGCCGTGCACGATCGGCCGCTCGTCGCGAAGGTGATCTCGCAGCCGGACCCGGCGTGCCACGTCGTATTCATGCCGCAGGGAGCGGCGGCGGCGCACTACCTGAAAGCGCTGCGCGACTCCCCCACGCTGACCGTGGGAGAGACACCCGGCTTCCTCGCCGACGGCGGCATGATCAATTTCATCATCGAAGAGGGGAAGGTCCGCTTCCAGATCGATGCGGACGCGGCCAGCCGCGCCGACCTGCGCATCAGCTCACACCTGCTCCGCCTGGCGCGGGCGCCGGGACGACGAGGGTAGCGCGTGACCCGTTTCCGCGATCTGTCGATCCGCCACAAGCTGCCGCTGATGACGCTGGTGTCGACCGGCGCGGCGCTCATCCTCGCGAGCGGAGGATTTCTGGCGTGGGATCTGGTCCAGTTCCGCTCGGGCGTTCGGCAGGACATGCGCGCGCAGGCGGCAATCATCGCCGAGAACAGCGGGGCGCCGCTCACCTTCCGCGACGAGCGCGTTGGCGCCGACATCCTCGCGGGGCTTCGCGAGCGGCCCCACATGGAGGTCGCGTGCCTCTACACGAGCGACGGAGCGGTCTTCGCGAGCTATCGCCGGCCCGAGCGCCGCGCGGAGTGCCCGGACGCGCCGGCGGGGACCCGCTATGGGTGGGACGCCTTCGAAGTCAGCGTCCCCGTGACCGTGAATGCGGAGCCGGTCGGCACCTTCTATATCCGCCGGAGCCTTCGCGACATGTACGCACGGCTGCGTGTCGGCGCCGCGACGGTGCTGGGGCTGCTGCTGCTTGCCATCGGCGCCGCGTTCCTGACCGGCGCGCGCATGCAGAAATCGATCGTGACGCCGCTGCTGCAGCTGGCGTCGACGGCCCGAGCCATCTCGGAGACCCGCGACTACTCCCTGCGCGCGGTCCCCGGGCCGAACGACGAGGTCGGTATCGTCGTTCGCGCGTGCAACGAGATGCTGGACCGCATCGCCGAGGCGCTGGAGCGCGAGCGCGCCGCCAACCGACTGAAAGACGAATTCCTGGCGACGCTCTCGCACGAGCTCCGCACACCGCTCAATTCGATTCTCGGCTGGTCGCGGATGTTGCGCTCCTCGCGTCTCGATCCCGCGTGGCACGAGAAGGCCCTCGAGACGATCGAGCGCAACGCGCGCGCGCAGGCGCTCCTCATCGAGGACCTGCTCGACATGTCCCGCATCGCATCCGGAAAGCCCCGCTTGCAGGTCAGGGAGGCCGACCTCGCCGCCATCCTCGACGCGGCGATCGCCGTCGTCCAGCCGGGTGCGGCCGCGAAGCGCCTGCGCATCCACGTGGAGATTGGCGTGCGGCCGGCGCTCACGCGGGGCGACCCGGGCCGCCTCCAGCAGGTGGTCTGGAACCTGCTGTCCAACGCGGTGAAGTTCACGCCCGCGGAGGGGCAGATCTGGGTCCGGCTCGAGCGGGAGCAGGGATACCGCCTGTCGGTGCGCGATTCAGGGGTAGGCATGGACCCGGCCTTCCTCACGTTCGTGTTCCAGCCGTTCCGCCAGGCGGACGGTACCACCACGCGCGAGCACGGCGGCCTCGGTCTCGGTCTGGCCATCGCAAAGCAGCTGGTGGAGCTCCACGGGGGCACCATCCAGGCGCAGAGCGACGGGCTGGGCAAGGGGGCCACGTTCGAGGTGTACCTGCCGTCGGTCGTCGAAAGCCCGGCAGAATCGCCCGGTCCCCCGAATCCCCCCGAGGTGCTGCCGCCGATGCGCGTCGATCCCAGTCTGCTGCGAGGCCTGCACGTGCTCGTCGTGGACGACGAAGAGGATGCGCGCGTGCTCCTCGAGACGACGCTGACGCAGCATGGCGCAACTGTCGTCGCCGTCGCGAGCGTCGCGGACGCGCTCGCCGCCGTCGACGAACGGCTGCCGGACGTTCTCCTCAGCGACGTCGGGATGCCAACCGAAGACGGCATGGATCTGATCCGCCGCCTGCGGGCGCGTCCGCGGTCGCGCGGGGGCGGAGTCCCCGCAGTGGCGATTACCGCGTACGCGTCCGTGGCCGACGGACTCGCGGCCGAAGCGGCGGGCTATCAGTCGCACTTGGCGAAGCCGTTCGACCCCGCGGAGGTCGCGAGCCTCGTGGCATTCCTGGCGCATTCGACCGGGAGCCCGCCGCAGGCGATCGTCCCGTGAACGTCCGTCCGCTGCCGCGGCTCCCCAATCCGCCCTGGGCCACGGCCAGAGCGTGCACTCCTCGACGGGCACGACTTGGATATGCTGGCACCCTGTTCGCGTGGAGCGCCTGATGACGTCCCTGCCCGACCGCATCGACAGCGAGGCCGAGCTCGAACACACCCTGGCTGAGCCGACTCCGGCCGACGTCGAGTGCGCGGCGCGCCTGAGCGGCGATATTCTGATCCTGGGCGCCGGTGGGAAGATGGGTCCCTCGCTCGCGCGCCGCGTGCACAGGGCGCTCGCCGGCGCGAGGAGCGGTCATCAGGTCTGGGCCGCCTCGCGGTTCTCGTCCGGCACGCTGCGCGACGAGCTGGAGAACGACGGGATCCGCACGCGCGCCTGCGATCTCCTCGACCCGGACCTGATCGCGGCCCTGCCGCCGTGCGCCCACGTGCTGTTTCTCGCGGGGCGCAAGTTCGGCACGACCGATCGCACCGACCTGACGTGGGTGACCAACACCCTCGTTCCGGCTCACGTGGCGGAGCGGTTCCGCGACGCGCGCATGGTGGTGTTCTCCACCGGAAACGTGTACCCGCTCGTGGATGCCGCCGGGACAGGGTCGAGCGAGCGCGACGTCCCGGCGCCCGTAGGCGAGTATGCGCAGTCGTGTCTCGGCCGGGAGCGGGTCGTGGAATTCGTCTCGCGGGAGCGCGGCATGCGCGCGCTGATCTTCCGGCTGAACTACGCGGTGGATCTGCGCTACGGCACGCTCGTCGATATCGCGCGCCGCGTGTTCGACGGCGCGCCGATCGACCTGACGGTCGGCTGGTTCAACGCGATATGGCAGGGCGATGCGAACAGCTATGCGTTTCGCAGCCTCGAGCTCTGCGCGTCCCCGCCCGAGATCCTCAACGTGACGGGGCCCGAGAAGATTCGCGTCCGCGACGCGGCGGCCTGGTTCGGTGCCGCGTTCGGCCGGGAGCCGCGCTTCGTGAACAGCGAAGGACCCGTGGCGCTGCTGAGCGACTCGAGCCGCTGCCGTGCGCGTCTCGGAGAGCCGGGCGTGCCGCTCTCCCGGCTCCGCCAGTGGGTGGCGCACTGGGTCGCGGCAGGAGGATCCTCCCTGAACAAGCCGACGCACTTCGAGGTGACCGATGGCCGCTTCTGAGCGCCGGCCGGTGCTGGACGTTCGCCAGGCACTGCTTCGCGGGCTCGTCATCCCGGCGCATCCGCTGGCGCTCACGTCCACTCGCCGCCTGGACGAGCGCCGGCAGGTGGCGCTGACGAGGTATTACTGCGACGCGGGGGCCGGCGGCATCGCGGTTGGCGTCCACACCACACAGTTCGCCATTCGCGACGCGTCCGTCGATCTTCTGCGGCCGGTTCTCGATCTCGCCATGCGCTCCGTGAACGACTGGCGCGGCACGGAACCGGGCCGGCCAGTCGCGATCGCGGGGGTCTGCGGAGCCACGCGACAGGCAATGGCGGAGGCGGAGCTTGCGGCCGCTGTTGGATACGACGCGGCGCTCCTGAGCCTGGCCGCGCTCCGCGACACGGACAACGCGGCCGTGCTGGAGCACTGCCGCCGGGTGGCGGAGGTCCTCCCGCTCGTCGGGTTCTACCTCCAGCCCGCCGTCGGCGGCCGCGTGCTCGATCGCGAGTTCTGGCGCGCCTTCTTCGACATCGAGCCGGTCGTCGCCGTCAAGGTCGCGCCGTTCGATCGCTACCGCACCATGGACGTCGTGGCGGCGCTGGTGGCGAGCGGCCGTCGCGACGTCGCCCTCTACACGGGCAACGACGACGCCATCGTCGCGGACCTGCTGACGCCGTTTCCGGACAGCGGCGGAGGATCGCACGTCCACTTCGCCGGCGGCCTGCTCGGGCAGTGGGCCGTCTGGACGCGGGAGGCTGTCCGGCTGCTGGAGCAATGTCGGGCGGCCGTCGCCGCGAGAGGAGGGGGTGAGGACGCGCTGCGGCTGCTCGCCACGGGCGCGGAGTTGACCGACGTGAACGCCGCGCTCTTCGACCCCGCCCACCAGTTTGCCGGCTGCATCCCTGGCATCCATGAAGTGCTCCGGCGCCAGGGTCTGCTCGCCGGGCGATGGTGTCTGGACCCGCACGAAGACCTGAGTCCCGGCCAGATGGAGGAGATCGACCGCGTGCTCACCCGCTATCCGCACCTCGGCGACGATGCGTTCGTGGCGGAGCATCTGGAGCGCTGGCTGCGCTGAGGCCGCACATCAGGAGGGCTGCGGGGGGACGGCGGGACTCGGGTGCTGCAGCGGCGGTACGTTGACGACCGGCCTGTCACGGCGCGTCGGCGCTGGTGGGGCGATCGAACCTCCAGACGGCGGCGTGCTCCGGGGAGAGCGGCTGCCTCAGGAGACGTGCGCGCACGAGTTCGACGGGCATGTTGCCGCCGGCGAGCACGGCATCGTGGAAGTCGCGGTCGCTCATGGTGCCCGACCCCACGAGCTCGGCGTGCAGCGCGCGGAACTGCAGGCCGCCCACCATGTAGGCGAGCTGGTAGAGAGGCGGGTAGACGCCGTTGAAGGATCGCCGCACCTCCGCCTCGGCGTTGGCGCGCTCGTGGCCGATGCGGTCCACGAGGAAGTCGATGCACTGCTGGGGCGTCCACTCGCCCAGGTGGAAGCGCAGCGAGAAGATGATCCGCGCGGCGCGGAACATCCGCCAGAAGAGCATGCCCACGCGATCCTCGGGCGAGCGCGCGAAGCCGCGGTCCCACAGCAGCATCTCCCAGTAGAGCGCCCATCCTTCGGTCCAGAACGGCGTCTGGAATGCGCTGCGGTGGCTGTTGTACCGGGTCGCCATGAACGACTGCAAATGGTGGCCGGGGATGAGCTCGTGGAACACCGTCGCGCGCGCGAAATGCACGTTGTTGCCGCGCATGCTCATCAGCTTGTCGTCGTGCGCCATCGTGTCGGTCGGAAACGACACGCTGATGGTCTCGCCGCCCGTGAAGAAGGGGTTCACCTTCTGGCGCTCCGGCGACATCATCTGCAGGCGCCAGACCTCCTTCGCGAGCGGGGGCACCGTCACGAGCGCGTGCGCCTCGACGTACTGCTCGGCCTCACGCGCCAGATCGCGGATGAGTGCGGGCTGCGCGCCCGGCTCGACGTGCAGTCCCTTCACGCGCTCGAGCGCCGCCTTCCAGTCATCGCCGAGCCCCATCGCGCGGGCGGCGGCCGTCATCTCGCTCTCGCACCAGGCGAGCTCGCGCTCGGCGATGGCGAGCAGGTCGGCGGGTGAATACGGGATGAACTCCGACGCGAGATCCGCCTCGAGCGCCTCCCGGCCGATCGCGGTGCCGACGATCGGCTCGGCCTCCTCACCTCGTATGCCGAGGACCTCTCCCCGCAGCGACGTCCGGTATCTCTCGAGCGCGTCGATCGCCGTGCGGAGCGGAGCGGCGGTCCACCAGGTGAACACGGGATCGTAGCCGCTGTAGTACGCGCTCCAGCTCTCGAGCGCCCGCCGCAAGCCGACGAGCTCCTCCTGCGCGCGAAACGCGTCGAGCGCCGCGGGGTTCCTCGCCAGCGCCGCATCCCTGGCCGCGTCCACGTCCACAGCCAGCCTGTGGAGCGCTGCGGCAGCCTCGCGCGGGTCGAGCGCCTCCATGGCCAGCCGCGCGTCTTCAAGGCCGGTGATCACGCCGGCGAACGGCAGGAGAGCGCCCGCGTCCCGCCGCCACTCCGCCAGACGGCCGTGGAGCCGCAGCTGATACGCGAGCTGCGCCCGCAGCAGGATGTGATCGATCCGCCCCTCGAGCGCGAGCTCGTCGAACGCGATGGCGCTCGCACGCCGCTGCCAGTCCTGGTAATACTCCCGCAGGCGATCGTGGCGGCGGGGCGAGGCCTCTACGGGATACCGCCGCAACAGCGCTGCGCGATCGACGGAGTACCGCATGACGACGTCCCTGAGCTCGCTGGTGGACGCAGACCCGACCGACGGGTCACGCTGGACGGTGCCCGCCGTACTGGCGGAGAGCACGGTCGCCGCGAGCCACACCAGCGCGCCCAGCCGGGCATTCAGCAGGATGCGTTCCGACATGCGCCGGATTGTGACGTGCGGCCGTGTCGCGCGGCAATCTCATCAGCGCCAGAAACGGCTGATTTCAGCCCCCGCTGGCGAGCGGGTGGTCGGGCGGCACCCAGCCTCCGTTGACGCAGACCCATCCCGCACCCGGTGGCGCCCCCAGGCACCCTTGCGGAGTGGCGGGTGCGGCCGGCGTCGGCGCCGGCAGCACGCTGCCACCCCCGAGGGCGGACGGATGATCAGCGGGCACCCACCCCCCCTGGACACAGACCCAACCGGGTGCGGGCGTGGAAGTCACGCACGACTGCGGGGCGGGCTGTGACGGCGCAGGCTGCGACGGCGCAGGGGGTGCCGGCGCGGCGGGCGCCGCTTGTGTGGCCAGCGGATGATCGGGCGGCACCCACCCCCCGCCTGCCACGCAGATCCAGCCGGCAACCGGCGGTGGGGTCGAACAGACTGGAGCGGGCGCGGGGCTGCTGGGAAGGGGCGCGGGGCTGCTGGGAAGGGGCGCGGGACTGCTGGGAGCGGGCACGGGTTCGGGCGCGGGCGCCGGCGTCACCGTGCGACCGGTCGAAAAGCTCCAGACCACCTGCCCCCGCTCCTGCATCGCGGCCGTACGCGCCACGATCCTCCAGTAGTAGGTCGTCTCGGCGGCGAGCGGAGGCAGGGGGTACCGGCGTCCGCTGCGGCCGGGCGGTGTCGGACCGAGCTCGACCTGCGCTTCAAACAGCGGTGGATCCGGCGCGGTGCCGAAATAGATGTCGTAGGTGTGGGCGAAGGGGCCGGCATCGAAGACGAGTGCCGTGCTCGTCGCGACCCCCGTCGCGCCGTTGGCCGGTTGCCGGTACACCGGCGTGCCCGGCGGCAGCGGCTCGAAGGGCTGCGTCTCCACGGCCGGCGCCAGGTTGTGCCACTTGCGATCGAACTGCGTCTGGAACCACTGGAGGATCCATCCGGTGGTCGTGAAGTAGTTGTGTTCTTCCTGCGAATCGGACGACGGAGACGTCCAGTTGGAGGATCCGAAGATCGCGAGGTGCTGCCCGCGCAGCACGACCGACTTCTGGTGCATGAGTCCCTGGTGCGCCCGATGCCGGATCTGCACGCCGGCCATATGCATGCGGTCCACATTCCACGAATGCCAGAGCCGCGAGGGATCACGGTACTGCGCCGGCTCGGTGATCAGGCGGACCGGGACACCGCGCCGGACGGCGTCGATCATCGCATCGGCATGCGCCCGGTCCGTAATGCGATACATCGTGACGTCGATGCCTGTCTGCTCCGCCCGGTACGCCGCGACGGCGCGGCTCCGATAGCTGTGCATCGGCGGCAGGTTCAGATCCGGGTGCAGATCGTGCACGGGATACCGGCGTCCGGGTGCGCCGACGATGTTCGCGTGATCGGCGTAGGCGCGTGTGTCGATCCAGAGATCGTCGAACCTCCGCATGAAGCTCCGCACCAGCGCTTCGTCCTGCGTGAAGAAGATCGCCTCGTCCACGTAATTGCTGTACGGCGCGGCGGGTCGGAAGCCGTCCGGGCTGTAGTTGGCGCCGCTGAACTGCACGGTCCGCTGACCGGCAAACAGCATCATCTTCCAGTGGAGGATGCCGCTGGCGGTCCGGTGACGCATCGGAATGCCCGCGGCCGCCAGCTGGTCCACAATCTGCCGGTTGAGCGACCCCGGTGCGCGGCGATCCACCAGCACGCGGATCGGGACGCCCTCCCGCGCCTTGGTAACGAGCTCGTTCGCGTAGCGCGCGTCTTCCATGAACCAGAACGCCACGTCGATAGCCTCCCGCTCGCCACGGATGAGGTCCAGCAGGATCGCGCGGCAGTCCTCCTCCGCCGTATCGCACAAGCGTTCGACGGCGGTGGCGGGCATGACGGAGCCGAGCAGCGCATAGATACCGACGAACAACGAAAGGGCACGCACGACCATAGCTTGTCCTCGAATGGGCCTGAGATCGGCACAGCAGTACACGTCCGGCATGCTCGGCGATGCCTCAGCCATCTGCGTGCCACATCCGTGGCGCGGCGCACGATTAGCTCATCCATCAGGATGGATGATGGATGGAGGTGCAAGGCTGGCCGGCAGGCGTCCGCCACGTAACGGACGGGTCACAGGCCGATCCGCAGCCGACGTTCAGCTCGAACTGCGCGAGGCCATGCTCACCCAGGCGTCGTCGCACTCGGCACACGCACCTGGATCGTGGAGGAACACGGTGTCACACGCCGCCAGGTGGGTGCGCGCGACACGTACGACGTCGCGCGAGGCGGCGAGCCGCGCCGGCGCATGGCCGACGAGGCCGCGGCGCTGCGCGCCCACGGCGTCGAGCCACTCGTCCATCAAAGCGAACTTCTGACAGCAGTGATCGACCTCGTCGTAGTCGACGCGCTCGAGGCGGCCATTCACGATGACTGTCGAGTAGCAGGACCTGCGATACCGGACGCCGGCGAGGTTCTCGGCGAGGTGGATCGTCGTATCGGCATCGTGCCCCACACCGATCAGCAGGATCTGCCCATCGAGATCGTGGACCCGGCCGACGGGACTCTCGAGACCGTGGGGAATGTGGAGCGGGTGCGGCGCGGTGATCTCCGCCGCTCGCGGGCCGCGCGCGGCAAACGCATGCGGACTGTCGCTGCGCAGGACACCGGGCAGGCTCCGGAACCGCTCGGCGACGATCCCCATGGCCGTGCAGGGCGTCTCGGCCGGCGAAAACGGTTCGTCATCGGTGTCGGCCATACTCGGCATGACGAGCGTGCCGGCGGTTCCCACGGCGCGTTGCAGCGCGTCGATCAGTCCCTCCGGCCCTCCGTCGACCGGACGCACGTTCGAGAACGCCGTGTGCACCAGGAGTACTCCGCCGGGCCGCCCGCCGAGCGCGGCGAGTTGGTCGATGATCGCAGCGGACCGCATAGGCGCGGGTGGAGTAGGTCTCAGCTGTCAGCCGCCAGGCTCACCACGCGGCCCGTCCGGACGCTCTCGTCGGCCGCCAGCACAATGCGCAGGCTGTTGACCGCGTCGTCCATGTGCGCGGTGAGATCGAGATCCTCGCGAATGGCTCGCAGCAGGTACTGCTGCTCGCGGTCGCAGAGCGCCTGGTGGTCCGGCTCGTCCTCGGTGCTGATGAACTCGTCGGCCTTGACGAACTCGTTCTTCTCATCGACCTGCGCGTGGTGACGGCGACTGCAATTGGTCCTGGTGTGGCTGTCG
>Ga0299913_10004433_pt1 | contig 11787 bp, 9 predicted proteins | sample RVTome_9_FD_201360 | JGI IMG/M metagenome (GOLD analysis project Ga0299913, IMG submission 201360) | Soil microbial communities from uranium-contaminated site in the Upper Colorado River Basin, Wyoming, United States - RVT155D38 (version 2) ... | reverse complement strand
GAGCCGAAGAACCCGCGGCGGGCACTGAGCGGGCTGGGGTGGGCCGACTCGACGCGCGGCATGCCGCCCAGCAGCGGCTTGAGCGACTGGGCGTCCCGGCCCCAGAGGATCGCAGCCAGCGGTCCGCCCCGGCGTACCAGCGCCTCGATCGCACACTCGGTGACCGGCTCCCAGCCGCGTCCGCGATGCGCCGCCGGTTCGCCCGGACGCACCGTGAGCACCCGGTTGAGCAACATCACCCCACGGTCGGCCCAGGCGGTCAGGTCGCCGTGCTCGACGGGCACGATGCCGAGGTCGGCCTCGAGCTCGGCGTAGATGTTGGCCAGGCTGCGCGGGATGGGCCGGACGTCGCGCGCGACCGAGAAGCACAGGCCGACCGGGTGCCCCGGTGTCGGGTAGGGGTCCTGCCCCACGATCAGCACGCGCACGTCGGCGAGCGGGCGCTGGAAGGCACGCAGCACCTGCTCGCCGGCCGGCAGGTAGCCCCGCCCGGCCGCGATCTCGGCGCGCAGGAAACCGCCCATCGCAGCGATCCGGTCGTCCACGGGGGCCAGGGCCTCGGCCCAGTCGGGCGCGACCAGCCCCTTCTCGACCAGGCCCGCGAGTGCGCTCACGGCCGGTGACCCTACCGCGCCGACGGGAGTCGCCTCGGGAATAAAGTTGAAGATTGTATTATTGTGGGGGCATGGATGCACGCATGCCGGCCCTCTACCTCGGCCACGGCGCTCCCCCGCTGCTCGACGACCCCGTCTGGTCGAGCGAGCTCGCCGCCTGGTCACGTGAGCTGCCCCGGCCACGGGCGATCCTCATCGTCAGCGCCCATTGGGAGTCGGCGCCCGTCTCGCTGACGGCGAGCGGCGCACCGCTGGTCTACGACTTCGGGGGATTCGACCCGAAGTACTACCGCATGACCTACGAGACCCCGGACGCCTCGTGGCTGGCCGCCCGCGTCGCAGCGATGATGCCCGACGGCGAACCGGTCCACCAGCACGCGACCCGGGGGCTCGACCACGGCGCCTGGGTGCCGCTGCGGATCATGTATCCCGACGCGGACATCCCGGTGCTGCAGATGTCATTGCCCACCCACGATCCACACCGGCTGCTCGCCCTGGGCGCCCGCCTGCGCCCGTTGAGGGACGAGGGCGTGCTGATCATCGGGTCCGGGTTCCTCACCCACGGCCTCCGCTTCCTGCGGGAGTTCCGGGTCGACGCCGCCGCCCCGACGTGGTCGTCGGAGTTCGACGCCTGGGCGGCCGAGGCCCTGGCGCGGGGAGACGTGGACGAGCTGGCGGCGTACGCGTCGAAGGCGCCCGGCATGCCCTACGCCCACCCCACGGTGGAGCACTTCACCCCGCTCTTCCTGACCCTGGGCGCCGCCACCCGTGCGGACGAGGCACCCCACCAGCGCCTCGACGGCTTCTGGATGGGACTCGCCAAGCGCTCCCTGCAGGTGGCGTGACCTAACGCGGAAGTCACGAGTTAACACGTGACCTTGTCGCTTCCCACATGAGATCGCGTGTGGGAAGCGCAGAAGTCACGTGTTAACTCGTGACTTTGCTGCACCGCGACGTCAGCGGATCCCGAGCCGGCGCATGATCGCCAGCCCCTTGACCTGCTGCACCACGTTCTGCTCGTAGGGGATGTCGTCGGGGGCCTGCATGACCTGCTTCTTGAGGATCCCGACGTTCTGGCAGTCGGTGTACTTCAGCAGTCCCTGGTCGCCGTGGCGGGCCCCGATGCCGGACTGCTTCACCCCCCCGGACGGCGTTCCCTTCGAGGCGTAGGCGGTCGCGAGGATGTCGTTGATGTTCACGTTGCCAGACTGGATCCGCCGGCCCACCGCGATCGCATGGTCGAGGTCGCCTCCCCACACGCTGGCGTTCAGCCCGTAGTCGGTGTCGTTGGCGAGCGCGATGGCCTCCTCCTCGGTGCCGTACCGGTGCAGCGCCACCACCGGCCCGAAGGTCTCGCAGGAGCCCGCCAGCATCTCCTTGGTGACCCCCTCGAGGATGGTCGGCTCGAAGAACGCCGGCCCCAGGTCGGGCCGCTCCCGCCCTCCGGTCAGCACCGTCGCGCCCTTCGCCACGGCGTCCGCGACGTGCCCGGCCACCCGCTCCTTGTGCTCGACCGAGACGAGTGACCCCACCTCCGGCCCGAAGTCGTACGCCGCCGCGACGCGCAGCGCCTGCGTCGCCGCCACGAACCGGTCACGGAAGTCGTCGTAGATCGACTCGTGGACGTACATCCGCTCGATGTGCATGCAGATCTGGCCGGTGTTGCCGAACGCCCCGAACAGCGCGCCCTTCACCACGTCGTCGAGGTTCGCGTCGGGCAGCACGATCATCGGGTTCTTCCCCCCGAGCTCGAGGCAGCAGCCGATGAGGTTGCGGCCGGCCCGCTCCCCGATCGCCCGGCCGGTCGCGGTGGAGCCGGTGAACATCACGTAGTTCGCGTGGTCGATGAGCGTCGGCCCCACGTCCGGTCCTTCGCCGCACACCACCTGGAACAGCCCCTTCGGCAGGCCGGCCTCCTCGAGCAGCCGGACGCCGTACAGCGGGGAGAGCGCGGTCTTGTTGTCGGGCTTGACCACCACCCCGTTGCCGGCCATGAGCGCCGGGACCGCGTCGGAGATACCGGTCACGAACGGGAAGTTCCACGGCGCGATGATCCCGACCACGCCCTTGGGCTGCCGGATCTCCAACGACGACGAGACCACCGGGACGGGCCCGGCGTGCCGCTTCGGAGCGAGCAGCTTCGGGGCCCGCTTGAGGTAGTGCCCGGTGACCAGCGGCACGTCGAGGCTCTCCTCGAACGCCATCCGGCGCGCCTTGCCGCTCTCCACCTGGATGAGGTCGGCGATCGTCTCGTGGCGCTCGAGCACCAGCCGGTGGAAGCGCCGGAACACGGCGAGCCGCTTCCGGAGGGGCCACTGCGACCACTCCTGCTGCGCGGCCCGGGCAGCGGCGAAGGCGTCGGCGACGTCCTCCGGGGTGGACTGCGGGAGCTCGACGAGCACGTCGCCGGTGTAGACCTCCGTCAGCTTCCACGTGCCCCCACTGGTCGACGGCACCCGCGCGACCAGCTCGGAGACGAAGTCGTCGGTCACGGAGGCGGGGCGGGTCAGTGGCATGTCAGGCTCCTTCGAGGACGATCTCGGCGCACTTCTCGCCGATCATGATCGACGGGGCGTTGGTGTTGCCGCCGATGATCGACGGCATGATCGAGGCATCCGCGACGCGCAGGCCATCGACGCCGCGGACCCGCAGGTCGGGGCCCACCACGGCCCGCTCGTCGACGCCCATCCGGCAGGAGCCGACCCCGTGGTACACGGTGGTGGCGCGGTTCGGCAGCTCGCTGCGCATCGCCGCGGCGTCGTAGCGGGGGCCGGGGTGGATCTCCTCCCGGACCGCGCCGCCGAAGGCCGGGCTGCGCATGATCTCGCGGATCATCTCGACCCCCTCGAGCAGCAGGCGTCGGTCGGCCTCCTCGGCGAGGTAGTTGAAGTCGATCAGCGGGGCCGCCTTCGGGTCGGCGCTGGCCAATCGCACGGTGCCGCGGCTCCGGGGGTAGATCAGCGTCGACATCACGGTGAGCGCCGGCCGCCGGTCCACCTTGTGCCGGACCGGGGCGTCCTGGTTCGGCGAGGGGTAGGCCCACGGCAGCACGTGGATCTGCAGGTCGGGTACGTCGATCGCCTGGGAGGTCCGCACGAACGCCACGGTCTCGAACACGGTGTTGGCCAGGAAGGACCCGCCCCGGGTGAGCTCCCGGGCGAGCCCGCGCGCGAAGTAGGTCGGGATCCCCCGGTGCTTCGCGTTGTCCATGTGCCAGGTGGTCGGGACGAACAGGTGGTCGTGCAGGTTGTCTCCCACGGGGAGGTCCGCGACGACGTCGAGCCCGAGCCGGTGCAGGTGGTCCGCGGGTCCGATGCCGGAGAGCATGAGCAGCTGCGGCGAGCCGAACACGCCGGCGGAGAGCACCACCTCACGTCCGGCCCGCACCACCCGGCGCACGCCTTCGGCGTCCTCCACCTCGACCCCGCTGGCGCGACCGCCCTCGACGAGCACCCGGGTCGCCCGGCCCTCGGTCCACACGTGCAGGCCGGCGGGGTGCAGGTCGGTGAGGTACCCGCGCGAGGAGCTGTACCGCGTGCCCCGGTGCGCGCTCTGCTGGAAGGTGCTGACGCCCTCCTGCTCCTCGGCGTTGTAGTCGGGCAGGATCTTGACGCCGAGCGTGTCGGCGGTGGCCTGCTTGAACTGCTCGGAGGCCTCGACGGGCATGCCGTGCCGGGTCACCTTGATCGGCCCGCCGGCGCCGCGGTAGTCGTTGGCGCCGTCCTCGAAGTCCTCCACCCGGCGGTAGACGTCGTTCACCGAGGCGGCGTCCCAGCCCGCGTTGCCCTCGGCCGCCCAGGCGTCGTAGTTGGCCCGGTTCCCGCGCACCCACAGCATCCCGTTGACCGAGGAGGAGCCACCGAGCACCTTGCCGCGGGTCTGCGGGATGCGGCGGTCCAGGGCGTGCTTCTGCGGCACGGTGCAATAGCCCCAGTCGAGGGTCTTCTTGAGCTGGGGCACCGAGTGCAGGGGCCCGATCATGCCGGGCTTGGTGACCAGCATGCTGGTGTCGCGCTTGCCGGCCTCGAGCAGGATCACCGACGCCCCGGACTGCGCCAGCCTGGAGGCCGTGGCCGCGCCTGCGCTGCCACCACCCACCACGACGTAGTCGGCCTCGGCCGGGTGCTGCTGGCTGCCCATGCACGTTCCTCTCGGTGCCCGCCCCTGTCCGGGGCCCACGCGGCAACTGTAACGCGTTCTAGTTTTCGCCGGAAGGGGGCGCCGGCTGCCACGATGGCTCGATGCAGGTGCTGTCCATCCAGTCCTCGGTGGCCTACGGGCACGTCGGCAACTCCGCCGCGGTGTTCCCGCTGCAGCGGCTCGGACACGAGGTGTGGGCCGTGCACACGGTGCACCTCTCCAACCACACGGGCTACGACACCTGGCGCGGGCCGCAGCACCCGGCCACCGACGTGGCCGCGGTGCTCGCCGGCATCGCCGAGCGCGACGTGTTCAGGGAGATCGACGCCGTGCTGTCGGGCTACCAGGGCGCCGAGGACATGGGGGCGGTCATCCTGGCCGCGGTCGCGGACGTGAAGAGGGCGAACCCGGCCGCGGTCTACTGCTGCGACCCTGCCATGGGGGACCTCGGCCGCGGCATGTTCGTGCGACCAGGCATCCCGGAGTTCCTGCGCGACCAGGTGGTACCGGCCGCGGACATCCTGACCCCGAACCACTTCGAGCTCGACTTCCTCGCGGGTACGACGACCCGCGGGCTCGACGAGGTGCTGCGAGCCGTGGGCGCCCTTCGCGCCAGGGGCCCGCGGCACGTCCTGGTCACCAGCGTCCTGCACGACGGGGCCGAGGAGGACCACATCGATGTCGTCGCGGTCTCCGACGCCGGCGCCTGGGTCGTGACCACCCCCCGGCTGCCGATCACCCCCAACGGCTGCGGTGACCTCACAGCCGCCCTCTACCTGGCACATCTGACGGGCTCCGGCGCGGAGGTCCCGACGGCCCTGGAGCGCACCACGTCCACCGTGTTCGCCGTGCTCGAGGAGACGCTGGCACGAGGGGCGCGCGAGATGCGGCTGGTGGCGAACCAGCACGCGATCGCCGAGCCGCCGCCGAGCTTCCGGGCGCGCCGGCTGCGGTGAGAACGGCCGTGATCTGGTTCACACCAGCACGTCGCGGGAGTACGTTGACGCACGGGAGGGCACGCGAGAGAGGTCGTGACATGCCACAGTGGTACGAGTTCCCGTCCCTGGTCCTCCAGCTGGGCAGCCTGTCCAGGCTGCGCTCGGACCTGAGGGAGAAGAACCTCTTCGAGGCCGAGGGCGTGCGCCCCAAGGTGGAGGCCTCGGAACCTCCGGAGCACGTGCTCAACGCCCGCACCCCCGACGGGTCGTGGAACGACCTGGACGAGCCGATGATGGGCGCCCAGGGCACCGGCTTCGGCCGCAACGTGTCGCTGCACAAGACCAGGCCCGACACCAACCGGCTCCTCGACCCCAACCCGCGCGACATCAGCAATCGGCTGATGGTTCGCGACTCCTTCAAGCCCGCCGGGATCATCAACGCGCTGGCGGCGGCGTGGCTGCAGTTCGAGAACCACAACTGGTTCTTCCACGGCAACGGCATCCCCGAGGACGTCATCGAGGTGCCGCTGCACGAGGGCGACGACTGGCCCGAGAAGACGATGAGCATCCGGAAGACGCAGCCGCTCGCCGGCTGTCCGGTGCACGCCGACCAGGCGCCGGCGTACCCGAACGCCGAGTCGCACTGGTGGGACGGCTCGCAGGTCTACGGGCAGGGCGCCGAGCGGCAGGCCGAGCTGCGCACCTTCGTCGACGGCAAGATCAAGGTCACCGACGAGGGTCGGCTCATGGCCAGCCCGCACCCCGCCGAGGTGGGCCTCGACCTGACCGGCATGCGCGAGAACTACTGGGTCGGCGTGGGCCTGCTGCACACGCTGTTCTCGCGCGAGCACAACGCCATCTGCGACGAGCTGAAGAAGGCCTACCCGAGCTTCGACGACCAGCGGCTGTTCGAGGTGGCGTGGCTGGCGACCTCCGCGCTGATCGCCAAGGTGCACACCGTCGAGTGGACGACGTGCGTGCTGCGGCACCCGGCCCTGCAGATCGCGATGAACGCCAACTGGTACGGCGCGCTCGGCGAGACGTTCAAGGACAAGATCGGTCGCATCGGCGACAGCGAGGTGCTCAGCGGCATCATCGGCTCCGACACCGACCACCACGCGGCGCCGTTCAGCCTGACCGAGGAGTTCGTCGCGGTCTACCGGATGCACCCGCTGATCCCCGACGACTGGTCGTTCTACTCCCTCGAGAGCGGCGAGTTCCGCGGCAAGGCGACGTTCACCGAGATCCAGGGCAAGTACACCCGCGACTTCATGGACTCTTACGAGATGGGCGACCTGTGGTACTCCTTCGGCCTGGCCAGCGCCGGCGCGGTCTGCCTGCACAACTACCCCGACGCGCTGCGCAAGCTGACCCGCATCGACGGCCAGGTCACCGACCTCGCCACGCTCGACATCGTGCGCGACCGCGAGCGCGGGGTGCCGCGCTACAACGACTTCCGCGAGGCGCTGCGGATGCCGCGACGCACGTCGTTCGACGACCTGACCCCGAACAAGCAGTGGGCCAAGGAGATCGCCGAGGTCTACCACGGCGACGTCGACGCAGTGGACCTGCAGGTGGGGATGTACGCCGAGAAGCCACCGAAGGGCTTCGGCTTCTCCGACACCGCGTTCCGGATCTTCATCCTGATGGCGTCCCGGCGACTCAAGTCCGACCGGTTCTTCACCAAGGACTTCAGGCCGGACGTCTACACCCAGGTCGGGTTCGACTGGGTCAACAGGACCTCGATGAAGGACGTGCTGCTGCGCCACTACCCCGAGCTCGAGCCGGTGATCGGTGACGTGGAGCGGGTGTTCGCGCCGTGGCCGAAGCTCGGCGAGGCGGGGCCCGGGGGACGCAACCCGGTCGAGCGGCTGGCCGACTCGGTCAAGGGCTACCTGCCCTTCGGGGGCTGAGATGGCCGACTTCCCCCACGCCTCGACGATCGAGGGGGTGCGGTTCACCGCGCAGATCGGCGTACCCAACGTGATCCAGGGCCTGTTCCGCAAGCGGGCGCTGCCGGCGAGGGTCGGGTCCCTCGTGAAGATCGACGCGCAGGGCTTCATGCTCGTGCGCGGCCTGGTCGCGAAGTACGGCCCCGGGCCCTTCTTCGTCCGGGTCGCCACCGACGAGGCGCTCCTGCTCACCGATCCCGACGACATCGCGTTCGTCCTGAGCGGCTCCCCGGATCCGTTCGCCTCCGACCCCGAGACGAAGCGGAAGGGGATGGCGGCGTTCCAGCCGGACGCCCTCACGCTGTCCCGAGGCGAGGTGTGGCGGGCCCGGCGCACGTTCGCCGAGGAGGTCCTCGACACCGGGCGACCGCTGCACCGCTTCGCCGACCGGTTCCTTCAGGTCGCCTCGGAGGAGGCCGACGCCCTGCCCGGCTCGTTCGGGTACGACGAACTCAACGACGCGTTCCGCCGGATCACGAGGCGCGTCGTCTTCGGTGACGCCGCGGCGGACGACGTCGGGCTGCACGACCAGCTCGAGGCACTCATGGCGGCCGGCAACAGCACGCCGGGCAAGCCGGCCAAGGGGTACGACGAGTTCCTCGACCACGTCATGTCGTTGCTGGACGACACCGGGCCGGACTCGCTCGGTGCCCTGGTCGCCAAGACTCCACTGGCCGAGGGGACGCCGGCCACGCAGGTGGTTCACTGGCTGTTCGCGATGGGCGACACGCTGCCCGCGAACCTGCTGCGGGCGTTCGCCCTCCTCGCCACGCACGACGAGCAACTGCGTGAGGTCCAGGCCGAGCTCGCCGTCGCCGACCCCGGCTCGGCGACGTCGATCGGGTCGCTGTCCTACCTGGCCGGCTGCCTGCAGGAGGCGATGCGGCTCTGGCCGACCACACCGCTCTTCGGCCGGGTCACCACGCGGGACGTCGAGTTCCCGTCCGGCGCCGTGCTGCCCGAGGGCACCCAGGTGCTGGTCTACAACGTGTTCAACCACCGCAACCGGGACCGGGTCCCCTATGCCGACCGGTTCGCGCCGGGCGAGTGGGCAGGCGGCGACGCCGGCTCCTACTGGGGCTTCAACTTCTTCAGCAACGGCCCGCAGGGCTGCCCCGGCGCCGGGCTCTCGGTGTTCCTCGGCCAGGCGGTGGCGGCGCGGCTACTGGCGCGCCACGAGCCGGCGCTGTCCGGCGCCTCCCTGTCGCCCGGCTCGTTGCCCTACACCCTCGACGTCAACGCCGTCACGATCGGCCTCCGGCCCCGCTGAGCGCGGACCTGGGACGTGCCGGGCGATGATCGGGCACCTGTCCGGACATCCGCCACCCGCCCGGAGCGGCAGGGGCCTGAGGCGGGGAGCCGGAGCCGCGTGAGAGATTCGAACTCTCGACATTTCGCTTACAAGGCGAACGCTCTGCCAACTGAGCTAACGCGGCGGCGCCGGTCACACATGGCCGGCGACCGACCATGGTAGACGGCCCGCCGCGCGCTCAGGAGATCGCACGCAGCTCGCTGTCGAGGAAGCCGCCGATCGACGCCCGCAGGCCGGCCGCATCGAGCCCCTGCGCCGCGATGTGCTCGGAGGGCCGGCCGTAGCGCCGTATCTCCTCCTCTCGGCCGACGCCGAGCGCCAGCAGGCGGTGCGGTAGGTCGGAGAGTGCCGCGGCCACCGCGTGGGCGGAGGTGCCCGCCAGCCACGGCTCGACCAGCACCACCTCCGGGGTGTCCAGCACCGCCCGCAGCCCGTCCGCGTCGAAGGGCCGGATCGTGTTCGCGTAGAGCACGGTGGCGCGCCGGTCCTCGGTCGCGGCCAGCACCGCGTCGAGGACCGGGCCCACCGCGAGCACGACCGGGGCGCCCGGGGTGCGGCGTACGACGTGGAACCGGCCGGGCGCGTGCGGGAAGGAGCGGGCGTTGGTCTGGCCCACCACCCGGACGTAGTGCAGGCCGCCGTCGATCGATGCCCGCAGGGCCGCGTCCACCTCGGCATCGGTCGAGGGGGCGTGCAGCGAGATGCCGGGCAGCGTGTCCATGAGCGCCATGTCGCCGGGTGCCTGGTGGGTCCGGCCACCGGACGCGACGTCGAACGACCCGCCCGACCCGACCAGCACCCCGCCGACGCCCTGGTGCCCGAAGCCGAGCTTGATCTGCTCGAACGCCCGCTCGGCCAGGAACGACCCGAACGTGTGGACGATCGGCCGCATGCCGGCCAGTGCCATCCCCGCGCCGACGTTGACGAGCAGCTGCTCGCGGATGCCGACGTTCACCACCCGGTCCGGATGGGCGGCCTCCACCCGGTGCAGGAACTGGCCGGAGATCTCGGCGTACACCAGCGCGACGTCCCGGTGTTCGTGGACCAGGTCGGAGGCGGTCCGGGCGAACTGCTCACGGGGGTTCATGCCGCGGCCTCGATGTCCGCGATCACCACGTTGGGACGTCCGTGCCGGGCCCGCAGTGTCGCCTCCAGGGCGGCGTGGTCCCGACCGTCGACCACGGCGACGTCCCACCCCTCCGCGGCGAACCGGGCGGGCAGCCGGCGCGACTGGTCGTAGCTCGCGGAGTGGTTGTCGACGACGACCACGGTGAGCGCGCTCAGCCCGAGGGCCGCCGCCAACGCGAGCGCCTCGGCGTTGCTGCCCTCGTCGAGCTCGGCGTCACCGACGAGTACGACGACCCGTGAGGGCCGTCCCTGCGCCCGGAGCCCGAGCGCCATGCCGACGGCCAGCGGCAGCCCGTGCCCCAGCGACCCGGAGGAGATCTCCACGCCTGGCACGAGGTTCCGGTCCGGGTGGAAACCGAGCGGGGAGTCGAAGGAGCCCCAGTCGGCCAGCCACTCCTCCGGGACCCGACCCTGGGCCACCAGGGTCGCGTAGTAGGCCATCGGGCCGTGTCCCTTGGAGAGCAGGAACCGGTCCCGGTCGGGATGGTCGGGCCGCAGGTCCAGCACGCGGTCGTGCAGGACCCAGAGCACGTCGAGGGTGGATGTGGCGGCCGCGGAGTGCTTCTCGTCCCCGGTCATCACCGACATCAGTCGCGGTAGGTCGTCGTATGTCATCGTCATGGTGACTATCCTGAAAGTTGAAGCGCACTTGAAGTCAAGACCGAAGGAGGACGTATGACCCAGCTCACGATCGGGCAGCTGGCCGCACGCTCGGGGGTCGCCACGTCCGCGATCCGCTACTACGAGGAGCGCGGGCTGCTGCAGGCGGTCCGCACGGCCGGGAACCAGCGCCGCTACGAGCAGGCCAGCCTGCGGCGTCTCTCGTTCATCCGGGCCGCCCAGCGGGTCGGGCTCACGCTGGACGAGATCGCCGACGCGCTCTCGACGCTGCCCGAGGGTCGCGCGCCGACCAAGCGGGACTGGACTCGGCTGAGCCGTGGTTGGCGGGCCCGGCTCGACGAGCAGATCCGCCGGATCGAGCTGCTCCGTGACCGCCTGGACGGGTGCATCGGGTGCGGCTGCCTGAGCCTCCAGCGCTGCAAGCTCAATAACCCCGGCGACGTGCTCGCCGAACGCGGTCCCGGGCCGGTCAACCTCCAACCCTGACAGGCACCGGCACACTGTTCCCCATGAGCGACCTGCTGGCCGAGCCCCACCACGACGGCTCCCCCCTGTACGTCGACGACGAGGCGCCGCCACTCGGCGGCACGGCGACCGTGCGCTGCCGCACCGGCGCGGACGTCGAGGCCGTCTGGCTGCGCACCACGCGGGACGCCGAGCCGACGTACCATCCCTGCACACGGGTGGACGGCGAGCCGGGCGTGTGGTGGGAAGGCAGCCTGCCGGTGCGCAACCCGGTGCCGCACTACCGGTTCCTGCTGGTCGGCCGGACCCAGCGCTGGCTGACCGGGGCCGGCGTCTTCGACCACGAGGTGCCCGACGCGTTCGACTTCCGGCTGCCCACGCACGCCCCGGCTCCGGACTGGGCCCGCGACGGCGTCGTCTACCAGGTCTTCCCCGACCGGTTCGCCCGCTCGGCCGCCGCGGACACCCGGCCGACGCCCGGCTGGGCGCTGCCGGCCTCGTGGGACGATCCGGTGGTGTTCGAGGGCAACGACCCCCGGACCCCGCTGCAGCTCTACGGAGGCGACCTCGACGGGATCACCGACCACCTCGACCACGTCGCCGCGGTGGGGGCGGAC
>Ga0299913_10004432_pt1 | contig 11788 bp, 8 predicted proteins | sample RVTome_9_FD_201360 | JGI IMG/M metagenome (GOLD analysis project Ga0299913, IMG submission 201360) | Soil microbial communities from uranium-contaminated site in the Upper Colorado River Basin, Wyoming, United States - RVT155D38 (version 2) ... | reverse complement strand
ACCGGCGTGCCAGAGGGCGCCCGGCGCGCGCTCGTCGAGGGCGGCGGTCAGCTCCGGCCCGGTGGCGTCCCCGGCCAGGAAGAGGGTCCGGCGCTCCTCGCCGCGATGGCGCTCGAGGTAGAAGCGGAGCTGCTCGAAGAAGGCCCTCCAGCCCTCCTCCATCTCGTCGTAGATCTCGTCCCACCCGGTGCCCTCCAGCGATCCGGGGCAGACGACGCGGACGACGGTGCGGCCACCGCGGCGCTCGAGCTCGATCGTCTGGTCGCCCTCGAGCGACCGCAGGCATCCGCGCTCCAGAACCTCCGAAGCCTCCTCGAAGATGAAGCGGATCTCCTCGGCGAGGCCGTCGTAGTCCCAGCCGAACCAGCGGCCGATCTCCTCCGGCTCCCTCAGTGCCCGCCAGACGGCGTCGAAGTCGGCGTCGATCTCCACCTCGACGCGGAAGGGCTTCTGCTCGCTCATGTCACGCTCTCCTCGGGTTTGGGTGCAGGATGTCCTCCGACGAGGATCCGGTAGCGGCCCCGTCGCCGGCCGGTGTCGTAGGACGATCCGAGCTCCGCGACGCGCTCCGCCAGCTCGTCCACGAAGCGGCGCAGCTGCGCCGGGCTCTCGAAGGCGATGTCGGCCTCGATGGTGAAGGTGAGGAGGCGCTTGCCGCTCTCGGCGGCCCGCGTTCGCATGCGGGAGACGTCGCGCGCGGTCCGCGCCGCCACGGCCAGGAGCCGGTCGGCCGCGAAGTGATCGCTTCCCTGGGTGCCGAGCTCGCCGATGACCTGCGGCTCGACCACCACGGCGTCTGCGGTCGCGCGCACGATGCGCTCGGTGCAGCCACGACGCCGCCTCTCCTCGACCAGCTCGACCAGCCCGCCCTTCTCCAGCTCGCGCAGGTGGTAGTTGATCCGCTGCCGGCTCTCACCGAGGCGTTCCGCGAGCGCGACCGCCGAGGCAGGGCGCCGCAGCTCGCGCAGCAGCGTCCGCCGCAGCTCGCCGAGGCCCCCGCGCACGACCCCGCTGCCGCTCACCACCTGGATGCTTCCCGGCACGCACGCGATCCTAGAATCGACAAAGCATTTTGTCAAATAGCCGAGCAACTCCCCTCAGGGCGGCCGGGAGCCCTGCGCGGCTCTACTCCTCGCAGGTCCCGAGGTGCTCGACCGTCTCGGCGACGAAGGCCTTCTCCCCGTCCGCGCTCTCCTCCCACCGCCCGGTCAGCCGCACCTCGTGCCCGTTGTGGGCTTCGAGATCCGCCGCTCCTTCGATCACCGCGTGCGCCCCCTCGTCCCCGGTGATCATCCACTGCCCGTCGGTGCCGGCCAGGCAGCCGGCGAGGGTGGTCTCGGCGGACTCCTCCGGCGGCATCTCCTCCTGCGCGACCACTCCCACGGCTCCGGTGCCGACCAGCAGCGTGGCCAGCAGCATCGCCTGCGTGAATCCTTTCATCGTCGGTCCTCCTTTTCGACCCGTAGAAGAGCAACCCTGGTGCCACACACCACGGGCGGTGGCCCCGTGCGCCCGGCCGTCGACGGGCGCGCCCCGGGGAGGATCTGCCCGGGCGTTTCTCCCGCAGTTTGCGCATAGACTGCCCACTCGGCATGGTCTCCATCCCGGGCTGGGAGGTCACGAAGGCGGCGCTCGATCGCCTCGATCCGGTGGCGCTCGCCGCCGAGCTGGTTCGCATTCCGAGCCATCCGGGGCTCCCCCGCCAGGAGGAGGCGGTCGCCTTCGCCCTCGCCGAGTTCCTCCACGAGCACGGTCTCGAGGCGACCCTGGACCGGGCCGCGCCGGGGCGGCCCAACCTCCTGTGCGCGGTCACCGGGCGGAGGCCCGGTCGCAGGTTGCTGCTGTGCGGCCACACCGATACCGTGCCGCTCAACCGCGACGCACCCGGTGTCGGCTTCTCGGGCGCAGTGGTCGACGGGCGCCTCCAGGGTCGGGGCGCCGTCGACATGAAGGGGGCGGTGGCGGCGATGGCGGCGGCGATCGTGGCACTGGCCGAGAGCGGCGTCCTCGAAGGCGGGGAGGCGATGCTCGCCGCGGTCGTCGACGAGGAGATGGAGAGCCTCGGAGCCGAGCGCCTGGTGGCCTCGGGGCTCGCGGCCGACGGAGCGGTGGTGGGCGAGCCGACCGGCAACCGCATCTGCCTCGGGCACAAGGGCCTGGAGTGGCTGGAGATCGAGTTCCGGGGCAAGGCGGCGCACGGCGGCGACCCCGCCGCCGGCGTCAACGCGATCGTCGCCGCCGGTCGCTTCCTCGCGCTGGTGGAGGGGGAGCTCCAGCCGGAGCTGGCGGCGCGCCGTCATCCCCTCCTCGGCCCCCCGACGCTCAACTTCGGGACCGTCCAGGGCGGCGACCAGCCCTCGACCGTCGCGGCGACCTGCCGCCTCACGGCGGACCGGCGCCTGCTCCCGGACGAGAGCTACGCCTCCGTCGTCGAGGAGCTCGAGACCCTGCTCGCGCAGATCAGGGCCCGGATGCCGGGCCTCGCCACGGCGGTCTCCCGGATGCCCGGCGGGATGGCGACTCTCGATCACGTCGCCCTCGTCACGGCGGAGAGCCATCCGCTGGTCGAGGCCTGCGCCGGGGCGTGCCGGACCCTCGGCGCCGGTCCCGACGGCTTCAGCGCCTTCCCGGCCTGGACGGACGGCGCGCTGCTCTCGCGCTTCGCCGCCGTCCCGACGGTCATCCTGGGTCCCGGGGACCTGGCCCTGGCGCACACTCCCGAGGAGTCGGTACCGGTGGCGGAGATCGTCGAGGCGGCCCGGCTCTACGCGGCGATCGCCCTGCTCTTCTGCCGGGAGCCGGCTTGAGGCTTCGCGTTCCGCACACCTGGGCGCTGCTCTTCGCCCTCGTCACCGCCGCGGCCCTGGTGACCCACCTGATCCCGGCCGGCAGCTACGACCGGGTGGAGAGTGACGGTCGTGCCCTCGTCGACCCCGCCTCCTTCCACCCGGTCGAGCCCTCCCCCGCCGGCCTCGGAGACCTCTTCCTGGCCTTCCCGCGCGGCTTGCTGGAGACGGCTCCGATCGTCTTCTTCATCTTCCTCGTCGGCGGCGCCTTCGGGGTGGTTCAAGCGACCGGCGCCATCGAGGTCGCCATCGACGGCGTCCTGCGCGCGACCGGCGGGCGCGGCGAGCTCACCCTCTGCTGTCTGATGCTCCTCTTCGCCGTCGGCGGAGGGACGATCGGAATGGCCGAGGAGACCCTCGCCTTCCTGCCGGCCCTGGTGCTGCTCGCCCGCCGGCTCGGCTACGACGAGGTCACCGGCGGCGCCATCGCCCTGGTCGGAGCCGGCGCCGGATTCGCCGGGGCCTTCCTCAACCCGTTCACCGTCGGCGTCGCGCAGGGGATCGCGGGGCTGCCGCTCTTCTCCGGGATGGGCCTGCGCCTGGTGGTCTGGGCGACGACGACGACCCTCGCCATCGTCTACGTGGTTCGCTACGCCCGCCGCGTCCGGGGCGAGCGCGGCCGCGCGGGAGAGCCCGCCCGGGCGACGCCCGTGCGCCCGCCCGCGACGCCCGCTCGGACCGCGGCCGTCCTCGTCGTCCTCGTCCTCACCCTGGCGGCGGTGGTCGCGGGGACCCTGGTCCGGCACTGGGGCCTCCTCGAGCTGTCGGCGCTCTTCCTCGCCGCCGGCATCGCCTGCGGGATCGCCGGAGGCCTCGGCGCCAGCGGCACGGGCGAGGCCTTCGTCGCCGGCGCGTCGGCGTTGACCGGCGGCGCCCTGGTGGTGGGGCTGGCGCGCGGCGTCCTCGTCGTGCTCGACGGCGCCCGGGTCACCGACACCATCCTGCACGCGGCGGTGAGCCTGCTGGACGGGCTCCCGGTCGGGGTCAGCCTGGTGGGCATGTACGTCGTGCAGGTGCTGCTCAACTTCCTGGTGCCGTCGGGCAGCGGCCAGGCGGCCCTGTCGATCCCGATCCTGGCGCCCCTCGGAGACCTCGTCGGCATCACCCGCCAGACCACGGTGCTCGCCTACCAGCTCGGCGACGGCTTCACCAACATCTTCACCCCCACCTCCGGCTACTTCATGGCCGGCCTGGCCTTGATCGGCGTGCCCTGGACGCGCTGGGCGGCCTTCATCTGGCGCCTGCAGCTCCTCTGGGTCGCGGCCGGGCTCGTCCTGCTCTTCGTCGCCCACGCCATCGGCTGGGGACCGTTCTAGCCCGGGCTCCTCCTCCGGGTCGCGGCGATCCGGTGGCCGGCGAGGCCGACGGCGAGCAGGGCGAGGCCGGCGGCCCACACCGCCGGCTCCACCCAGAAGGCGATGAAGAGGCAGCCGCCGAGGCCGAGCCAGGCGACCCAGGGCGGGTAGCGCCGCGCCGCGGCCGGCAGGCGCAGCGCGGCCAGGTTGGTCACCGCGTAGTAGACGAGGACCGTGAAGGCGCTGAAGGACCAGGTGGTCTCGACGTCACCCAGGGCGGCCAGGACGAGGACCAGGGCGCCGACCGCGAGAACGGCCAGGCGGGGCGTGCCACGCCGCGCGTCGATGCGGGAAAGCGCCGCCGGGGCGTCGCCCCGCCGGCTCATCGCCAGCGCCATCCGGGAGAGGCCCAGGAGCAGGTTGAGGAGCACTCCGAGCAGAGCCGCGAGGGCACCGATGGCGACGACGCGCGCACCCGCCGGGCCGGCGAACTGGTGGGCCACTGCTCCGAGGGGGGCCGCCTCGCCGCTGGCCGAGCGGGAGAGCTCCGCCGACCCGGCCACGGCGGTCCCGATCGCCGCCACGGCCGCGTAGAGAATCACCGTCACCACCAGGGTGACGATGATGGCCCGCGGGATGGTGCGCCGCGGCTCCCGGACCTCCTCGCCGAGGGTGGCGATCCTGCCGTACCCGGTATAGGCGACGAAGACGAGGGCGGTCGCGTAGAAGAGACCCGACGGGGCGCTTCGTCCTTCGCCGGGCGCGAAGAACGGGGTCAGGTTGGTGCTCGCCTCGCGCCACGCGGCGGGAGCGCCGGCGCCGACGAAGAACGCGAGCGAGAGCAGCGCCGCACCGACGATCGCCCAGTTCACCCGGTTGGAGCGACGCAGACCGCTCGAGACCAGGAGTGTGAAGAGGACGACGATCGCCAGCGCCACCGGGATGCGGAGGCCATCCTCCCCGCCCACGGCGTGCAGGAGGTACCCCGCGAAGCCGAGCGCCGCCGTGGCCGCCGAGGCGCTCTTGGCCGCCAGGAACATCCACCCTGCGCTGAACCCGAGCCATGGGGCGAGCAGCCTGTACCCGTACTCGTAGGTGCCCCCGCTCACCGGATGCGCCGCGGCCAGCTGCGCGCTGGAGAGCCCGTTCGCCGCCGCCAGCGCGCCCGCCAGGCCCACGGCCAGCACCACCGCGGGCCCCGCCGCGCCGGCGGCCAGCGCCAGGGTGACGAACACCCCCGTCCCCAGAATCGACCCGAGCCCCAGCGCCACGGCGTCCCAGAGGCCGAGCTCACGGTTGAGGACCTCCCCCTCCATGCGCCCGGCAACCTAGCACGAGGCTGTGGAGAGGTCAGGTGACGGCAGCGCGTCCACTCCTGCGGATCGCACCGGTCCGATCTCGAGGCGACGCCTCCGAGTGTCGTGTCTCCGACATGGCTTTGCCAGATGCGCGAGTCATCGTCGTCGCTGGCCAGGCGCGCGGACGCCGGCATAGCTGGCCTATGTCGAGGAAGTGCAACGCCGCCGGCGGCGACGAGGGCCGCGCAGGTGGTGAAGCCATGTCGGAGACACGACACTAGCGCCTGGATGCCTGGCCGTCACGGAAGCTGCCTCCACTCTGTGTCCCCGTGCGCTGGCGGCGGAACCCGGCATCCGATAGCGTCCGCCGAAGGCAACCGTCGAGGAGGAGTCCCATGTGGAGGAGAGCCGGCCTCGTGCTCGCCCTGGCGAGCGTTCCTTGCCTGCCCCTGACGGCGCAGGAGGACGTTCCGTTCGAGGCGGCCAAGAGCGCGGCGGTGGCCGTCGTCGACGCGCACCGCGACGATCTGGTCGGGCTCGCCGACCGGGTCTGGGAGTACGCGGAGACGGCGCTCGAGGAGACGCGCTCGGCGGCGCTGCTCTCCGACTACCTCGAGGGCCGAGGCTTCGCGGTCGAGCGCGGCCTCGCCGGCATGCCGACAGCCTTCGTCGCCAGCTACGGCGAGGGCCCCCCCGTCATCGGCGTGCTCGGCGAGTACGACGCCCTGCCGGGGATCTCGCAGCGCGCGGTGCCCGAGCGGGCGCCCCTCGCCGAAGGGGCTCCCGGCCACGGCTGCGGGCACAACCTCCTCGGGGTCGGGGCCCTCGGCGCCGCCCTGGCGGCCAAGGAGCTGATCGCACGCGGCGAGCTCACCGGCACCGTGCGCTACTACGGCACGCCGGCCGAGGAGCGCGAAGGGGGCAAGGTCTACATGGCCCGCGACGGCCTCTTCGACGACCTCGCCGCGGCGATCACCTGGCATCCCGACCAGATGGTGGGCGTCAACACCAAGGGCAGCCAGGCGGTGCTCGACCTCGAGGTCCTCTTCACCGGGCGCGCTTCCCACGCGGCCTTCGACCCCTGGAACGGCAGGAGCGCGGTGGACGCCGCCGAGCTCTTCACCCACGGGATCAACCTGATGCGCGAGCACGTCCGCCCGACGGTCCGCATGCATTACGTCGTGACCGACGCCGGAGACGTGCCCAACGTGGTGCCCGAGCACGCCAGGGTCTGGCTGTGGCTGCGCGACTCGAAAATGACCTCGGTCGAGGAGCTCCTGGCGCGCGTGCGCAAGATCGCCGAGGGCGCGGCCCTGGCCACCGAGACCGAGGGCGAGGTCGTCGTCCAGTCGGGCTCCTGGGAGATGCTGGCCAACAAGGCCGGGGCCCGCAGGATGTACGGGAACCTTCAGTGGCTGCCTCGGCTCGAGTTCTCCGCCGAGGACGAGGAGTTCGCCCGCGCCCTCCAGGAAGCGGCGGGCGTCGAGCCGGTCGGCCTGAAGACGGAGCTCGAGCCCTTCGTCGAGAGCCCGGGCCCGCCCGAGGGCGGCTCCACCGACGTCGCCGACGTCTCCTGGCTGGTGCCGACCTTCGAGCTGTGGGTGACCACGGCCCCCGATCTCGTGGCCTGGCACGCCTGGCCGGTCGTGGCCTCGAGCCGCACCCCGATCGGCCACGGGGGGATGCTCTACGCCGCGCGGGCGCTCGCCGCCACGCTGGTCGATCTCTTCAGCGACGAAACGCTGCTCGCGGACATGCGCGCCGAGCTCGAGGAGGCACGCGGCGCGACGCGCTGGAGACCGTGGGTTCCGGAGGGCCCCCCACCGGTGCCCGCGTCCGCCGCGCCGGAGTCGCCATCACGATGAGCGGCGCGGAAAAAGAGGGACAGAAAAAGAGGGACAGGTTCTCTTTTCGCCGGCGAGTGGTTGCGGAGTGTCCTCAGCCGGGAATCCGGAGAAAGGAGAACCTGTCCCTACTTTTTCCCCTCGCGGCCGTCCTGGGGATGGCGTTCGCCGACCGCAGCGAGCCGCCGACGGCGGAGCTGGTCTTCCGGGGCGGGGCTGTCTACACGATGGACGCGGCCCGCAGCTGGGCCGCAGCCGTCGCCGTCCGGCAAGGCCGCATCGTTTACGTCGGCACCGACGCCGGCCTCGAGCCGTGGATCGGCGAGGCGACCGAGGTGGTGGAGCTGGCCGACCGGATGCTCCTCCCCTCCTTCCAGGACGCCCACGTCCATCCCCTGGATGCCGGACTGGAGCTGGGCCAGTGCGACCTCACGGGCTCGGCGGACGCCGCGGAGGTGCTCGAGCGCCTTCGCGCCTGCGCCGCCGACCCCGTGCCCGGCGGCTGGCTCGTCGGCACCGGGTGGGAGCTGCCCTTCTTCCCCGACGCCAACCCCCACCGGCGCCTGCTCGACGCCGTCGTTGGAGAGACGCCGGCGCTCCTCTGGGCGGCCGACGGGCACTCGGCGTGGGCGAGCTCGAAGGCCCTCGAGCTGGCCGGGATCGGCGCCTCGACCCCCGATCCCGAAAGCGGCCGCATCGAGCGGGACGCGGACGGCTCGCCGAGCGGGACCCTCCGCGAGTCGGCGATCGACCTGGTGGCCGACCTGCTCCCCGAGCCGACGGTCGAGGAAGGCGTCGCCGCCCTGCGGCGCGCCGAGGCCGTCCTCCTCCCCTTCGGCATCACCGCGGTCCAGGACGCGCGGGTGGACGGCGCCGGCGATCTCGAGGCCTACCGGGCCGCCCGCCGCTCCGGCGCCTGGCGTCTGCGCACGGTCGCCGCCCTGAGGGCGGACCCGGAACGGGGTGTCGAGCAGGTGCCCGAGCTGGTCGCCCTGCGCGACGCCTTCGACGGCCCGGACCTGCACGTCTCGACCGTCAAGCTCTTCGTCGATGGAGTGATCGAGGCCCGTACCGCCTTCATGCTCGAGCCCTACACCGACCGTCCGGGCGATCGGTCGGCGCCCACCTGGCCCGCCGAGCGGCTCCTGCCGATGGTGGAGGCGCTGGCCGGCGAGGGCTTCTCCCTCCACCTGCACGCCATCGGCGACGGCGCCGTCCGTCTCGCCCTCGACGCTCTGGAGAGAGCCCGCCGGCGCCCGCTCCCGGCCGAGGCCCGGCTCCAGATCGCCCACCTCGAGGTGATCCATCCCGACGACGAGCCGCGCTTCCGGCGCCTCGCTGCGGCCGCCGGCTTCCAGCCGCTGTGGGCGTGGGCCGATTCCTACATCCGCGACCTCACCTGGCCCGGGCTCGGGCCGGAGCGCTCGCAGCGGATCTACCCGATGGGAAGCATCGCCCGCTCCGGCGCGCCTCTCGCCTTCGGCAGCGACTGGTCGGTCTCCTCGCCCAACCCCTTGCTCGGCCTCGAGGTGGCGCTCACCCGTTGCGATCCCGACCTCGGCCCCGGCGATCCTTGCGAGCCGATGCAGCCGCGAGAGCGGCTGGACCTGCCCACCGCCCTGGCCGCCTACACCATCGGCGCGGCGCGAGCCAACGGCCTCGACGCCGAGACCGGCTCGATCGAGGTCGGCAAGGCCGCTGATCTCGTCGTGCTCGACGGCAACCCGTTCGAGATCCCGGCCGCGGCGCTCTCGTCCGTCCGCGTGGACCGGACGGTCCTCGCCGCCGAGACCGTCTACCGGCGCGAGGGCGCCGGCGAGGACCACGCCTCCGAGCACGCCGCGAGGGGCGCAGGCCCGTCTGCCGCCGGGAGGTGAACCACCGACGGGCTCAGGCGACTGCCCCGGTGGACGGCCTCATCGCCGGCTGCGGCCGGGTACGCTAGCGCGCGAGCGCGTCATGGAAGCCACACGCACCGAGTCCGGCCCGGCCATCGGCGGCCCGCGCACCGCCGTCTTCCGGGCAGAGGGTCTGACCAAGGTCTATCCGATGGGCGAGGTCGAGGTGCACGCCCTGCGGGGCGTCGACCTCGAGCTCTACGAGTCCGAGATCGTCGTGCTCCTCGGCCCCTCGGGCAGCGGCAAGTCCACCCTGCTCAACATCCTCGGCGGTCTCGACGTGCCGACCGCGGGACGCGTCCTCTATCGCGACCACGACCTGACCCGGGCCGACGACTCGGAGCTGACCCGCTACCGCCGCGAGCACGTCGGCTTCGTCTTCCAGTTCTACAACCTCATCCCGAGCCTCACCGCGCGCGAGAACGTCGTCCTGGTCACCGACATCGCCGCCGAACCGATGCCGGCCGAGGAGGCGCTGGCCCTGGTCGGGCTCGCCGAGCGCCTCGACCACTTCCCCGCCCAGCTCTCGGGCGGTGAGCAGCAGCGGGTCGCCATCGCCCGCGCCATCGCCAAGCGCCCCGAGGTCCTGCTCTGCGACGAGCCGACCGGGGCCCTCGACATCGCCACCGGCATCGTCGTCCTCGAGGCGATCGACAAGGTCAATCGCGAGCTCGGGACGACCACCGCCCTGATCACCCACAACGCGGCCATCGCGAGGCTGGCGGATCGCGTCATCACCCTCGCCGACGGCCGCATCGGATCGGTGGCCGAGAACCGCGAGAAGCTGCGTCCCGAGGACCTCGAGTGGTGAGAGGCGTCCTCTCGGCGATCGACCGCAAGGCGGTCCGCGACCTCTGGGGCATCCGCGGCCAGGCGCTGGCGATCGCCCTGGTCATCGGCGCCGGCGTGGCCATGTACATCATGTCGATCTCCAACTCCGAGTCGCTGCGCTGGAATCAGGAGGCCTACTACGAGCGCACCCGCTTCGCCGACGTCTTCGCCGGGGCGAAGCGAGTGCCCGACCGGCTCGGGGCCCGCATCGCTGCCATCCCCGGCGTGCGCAGCGTGGACACCCGGGTGGTGGCGGGCGCGACCCTCGACGTGCCCGGCATGCCGGAGCCGGTCACCGGCCGCCTGATCTCGCGGCCCGAGGCCGGGGCCCGGGCGCCGCTCAACGACGTCGCCCTGCTGCGCGGGCGTCTGCCGATCCCTCCTCGGGACGACGAGATCCTCGTCCACGAGAGCTTCGCCCGGGCTCAGGACCTCGACCCCGGAGACACGCTGGCGGCCATCCTCAACGGCCGACGGCGGGAGCTGACCGTGGTGGGCATCGTGCTCTCCCCGGAGTACGTCTACACCGTGCGGCCGGGAGAGTTCCTTCCGGACGACGCACGCTTCGGCATCCTCTGGATGGACCGCAGGGCCCTGGCGACGGCCTTCGAGATGGAGGGCGGCTTCAACGACGTCGCCCTCACTCTCGAGCCCGGCGCCTCCGAGGCCGAGGTCATCGCCCGGCTCGATCGCCTGCTCCGACCCTACGGCGGCCTGGGAGCGGTGCCCAGGTCGCGGCAGATCTCCCACTGGTGGGTCAACGACCAGCTCGAGCAGCTCGAGGGCATGGGCCGCGTCCTCCCCATCCTCTTCCTCGGCGTCGGCGCGCTGCTGCTCACCGTCGTGCTCAACCGCATGGTCTCGGTGCAGCGGGGCCAGATCGCCGCCCTCAAGGCCCTCGGCTACTCCCGCGGCGCCATCGGCCGGCACTACCTGATCTGGGGGCTTGGCATCTCGGCGGCCGGCGACGCGATCGGCCTGGCGGCGGGCATCTGGCTGGGTCGCAACCTCCTCCGGCTCCAGCACGAGTTCTACCGCTTCCCCACCCTCGAGTTCCGGCTCCCGCCCCGGGTCGTGGCCACGGCGCTGGCGATCAGCCTGGTCGCCTCGATCGTCGGCACGCTCGCCGCCGTACGGCGGGCCGCCCGCCTGCCGCCGGCGGAGGCGATGCGACCGGAGCCGCCGGGTCACTACGGCCCGACGGTGCTCGAGCGACTCGGCGTCGGACGGTGGCTCGGGGCCCCGGCGCGGATGATCCTGCGTGGCCTCGAGCGCCGGCCCTGGCGCGCCGTCGCCTCGGTGCTGGGCATCGCGTTGGGCGGCGCCCTGATCGTCGTCGGACTCTTTTCCCTCGACGGGATGGACGTCATGCTCGACGTGCAGTTCAACGTCGCCCAGCGGCAGGACCTCACCGTGACCTTCGTCGAGCCGGTCTCCGAGGGCGCGCGCTGGGAGGTCGAGCGCCTGCCGGGCGTCGTCGATGCCGAGCCGACGCGCAGCGTGCCGGCGCGACTCAGCCACCGGCATCGCTCCCGGCAGGCCGCGATCACCGGCGTGGCGACGGACGCCCGGCTCTTCCGGGTCGTCGACGCTTCGGCGCGGGTGGTGACCCTGCCGGGCGACGGCCTCGTGCTCTCCGACAAGCTCGCCTCGTTGCTCGCCGCCGGGCCCGGCGACCGCGTCACGGTCGAGGTGCTGGAGGGCGCCCGGCCCCTGCGCGAGGTTCCGGTGAGCGCGGTGATCGAGGAGACCATGGGCACCTCCGCCTACATGGAG
>Ga0299913_10004430_pt1 | contig 11789 bp, 7 predicted proteins | sample RVTome_9_FD_201360 | JGI IMG/M metagenome (GOLD analysis project Ga0299913, IMG submission 201360) | Soil microbial communities from uranium-contaminated site in the Upper Colorado River Basin, Wyoming, United States - RVT155D38 (version 2) ... | reverse complement strand
CTTACCTTCTTCGTTGCCTCGACTTCCGGGCTAACAAACTCATGCGCGCCCGCTGTCGGGAGGTTGACCCGCTTCTCTCCGTCGTGAGTAATCGCCTCTACCGGCGTCGGATCCGAGCTCTTCTTTCGTTTTGCCAACGTCCCTCCTAATACTGCTCGGGCAACCCGGTCACTACGCCGTCCTTGCGCAAACTCTCAATTGCACCATCGAGCACTTGCTTCGCCGAAGCCATGTCGTCGATTTCTACGTAGCCCCAGCGGCCCCAGCCGCCATGGTTATTGACCGCTGGACACCACTGATGCCGAGCCGTGTTCGCTTTTGCCTTGACCAGATCGGGATCATCGAGCTTCTTGAGGCCTCCTGACACCTCAATGATCAGCGTTCGGTCTAGCTCATCATCCTCGGCCTTGGCAAGGAGGGCTAGAAAGTCGGGCTCATACTCGTGGGACCGACCTTTGTAGACGTATGGGATCAGAAAGCCGAGGTGGTCGTTCTTGACGTATGCCGCAACTCGATCGTCCTTCTCGAGCAACTCTGCGACCGCCTCCTCCCACGTGTTCCCCATGGGGCCGTCCAGCACAACGTGAGATACGTGTGACTTCTCAGCTCTGACAACTGGTTTCCGGGTCGGAAAGTGGACATCCTCAGTCGAACCATCGGGATCGAACCGGCGGAGAATGGGTTGAATCAATTGAGGACTGGAACCCTCGACCCAGTTCACCCCTCTGGTGACGACTTCGGCCGCCTTGTGCGTACCCTCTGACAGGAGAAGGAGGCCAAGAGCGGCATCGTCCTCGAACGTGAGATAGTCGGAGTCCATCCACTCCTTGGCGATCTGCACCAACTGTGGAAACAGCCATGGCTTCCGATCGTCCGGATGGTCGATCATGTGGTGCTCCAAAATGGTCTTGGCGATCGCGAAGGCCACCTGCTGACCGCGCGCCCCGACCACTGACTCCAGTGTCTGCTCGTCGGTTCCACCGACGATCCCACCCGTCTTGGTCCACGTTGCGATCATGTCTCGAGTCACGTGCAGTTGGGCTGCGTCGTCGGTGAACGCCGCGTATCGGAGGGAGTCTGGAATCTCCAGCCGATATCCGTCCAGCTTCGGGAACGAGATGCGAAGGGAACCGCGCTCGTCGAGAGCCCGGACATACACGGCCGGCGGCTTCGGTTGCGGATTCGTGACAGAACGGTCACTCGGAATGAATGCGAACGGAACTCCGTAGATCTCGGCGTATTCGGGCTCGAGCTTCGACTCCTCGTTGACCGCGTAGCTGCGTCGGCGTAGTCCTCGTCCGACAACCTGTTCACAGAGCAGCTGACTCCCGAATGCACGGATTCCGAGGACATGAGTCACCGTGTTGGCATCCCAACCCTCTGTGAGCATCGAAACAGAGACGACGCAACGAATCCTTCCTCCAAGCCTGCCTGTCTTGCCGACTGTGTTCATGACTTCCCGAAGGAGGTCTTCGTCAGTGAGCTTGTCCACATCGGCACCGGGGTAACGACGTCGATACTCCGCCTTGAACGCCTCGATCTCGCTTTTCGCGGCGTTCTTGAAGTCGTCTTTGAAAGCCTCTCCGGATTCGAGTTGTTTGCTGTCGATGAGGACAGTTCGGGGTCGTTCCAACCATCTGCCGTTCTCGACGTTGCTGAGAAGAGGGAGCGCGCCGGCCCGGGTACGTTCCTCCCCATCCGGGCCTTCGACGTCTGATCCCGAGATCCAGAGATACATGAGCTTCGAAACCACGGTGTTGGGACACACCACGATCATGACGGGCGGCGGTTCTCCCAAATCGGCCAATTCATCCTCGTAGTGCCGAAAGGCACGCTCGTAGCTCCTATAGAGGCTCTCGGCAGCGCCCTGCAGCTCCTGTGGCGGAGGCCATGTGCCATCAACCGGCAGCGTCTTCGAGTTCCGCTTGGGAAGGCGACTACCCACCAGATCCCAGAGACGAAGGTACGAAAGCTGCTCGCCTTTGGCGTCGTCGTCGACGGGGATCCGGGGCACTTTGACGATCCCCGACTCGATCGCGTCCATCAAGGAGAAGTCGCTAACGACCCACGAGAAGATGAACCCCTCGTTGTATCCGGATCCCTTCAAGTAGTACGGCGTTGCGGAGAGGTCATAGATGGTCTTGATTCCCACGTTCTCTCGAACGGCTTGGAGCCCTTTGAACCACACTCGAGCGTCAGCATTACGTTCCTCAGCTTCGCTATCGACTTCGTCGGGATCCTCCAGCACCTTGTCCTGGTAGCAGTGATGAGCCTCGTCGCTCAGGACGACGATTTCGCCTTTCCCACGCCCACTGAAATCGCGTAGAAGTCGTGCGACCATCTGGTCATCCGTCTCCTGGAAGGGGTCCGGCTGATCGCCGCGCTCGGCAAGAAGGAGCTTGCGTGTGTTGGCTGAGACCCCCTTGATCTCCTTACTGTCTCGATGCAGGAACCCGTGATAGTTGGTGATCACTATCTCGGCTTTCAGTAGCGCCTCCCAGAGATCTGCCGGGACGAGATCGCGCTCTCGGTAGTAGTTGCCACTGAATGAGGGTTGGAGCACCTGGAGGCGGTCGCGGATCGTGATCCCTGGAGTGACGACAAGGAACTGTTTGGCGAACCGATTGTCGCGTGGGCTGTGCACCTTGTTGATGGTCTGCCAGGCGATCAACATCGCCATGACCACCGTCTTGCCGGTCCCCGTAGCCATCTTGAGACCGACGCGCGGCAGGTCGTCGTTGTGGATGCGGTTGGCCTCGTCGAGACGTTCTCGGAAGTCGGTGATGCCTCCTCGCCCAGCGACTTCCGTTAGATAGATAGCCGTCTCAGCTGCTTCACGCTGACAGAAAAAGACCTTGTCGTCGCGCGTCGGCGGGTCAGCTGACCAATACTCGAGCAGCTTCTTCGTGTATGGAGTGACTCGCGGATATCCGTTCAGCCTCCACCGATCGACCTGGAATCGGATCTCGTTGATGAGATCGTTCTCTTCGATACGTTCGCCTGTCGCGTCGAAGTCCAGTTTCTCTTGCTCGCCAGCCGCGGACTTCTTCCGAGAGGTAGGCACCGGAATGAAGGATTCGCTCCTGCGTCTCCCGTCGTGGATGACTCCCGTTGGGCCCTTCGGCCCGAGCTCGAAGTAGCGACTCGGCGGATCGAAGGGCGTGTTGAGAATCGGATTTTGGAGTGTGTCGGTCGCATCGGTTGTCACGGGTCAACCACCGTAGGAGTCGAGGTAGTGGTTCGCAGCGTCATGCCAAGACCTTGTACTCCTCAAGGGCTGCGATCACCTGCTGGTTGGCTTCCCAACCATCCGGGACGGGAATGGGAGCGCCGAGCCAGATTGGGGCTGCCATCGGGTGGGCATCGAGCAGCTCAGGCACTCCGGCCCGGCTGACTACGATGCATGAGTGGCGATGGCGGGATAGCAGCACACACAGCCGTCCAGTTTCGAGATGGAACTCGGATGCAGCAGCCCTCCCCGATAGAGGGTGCAGGGCGACCACCAGGTGAAACTCTCGACCCTGAAGCCGATTAGCTGTATTGACGGTGATCGGTGAGACGTCGATGCCCTTGTCCTTGCCTACTTGGTCGAGGGTTGCCCTGACCACAGCGCGCTGGTCACGATGCACCACCCCAATGGCGATCCTCGATCCATCTACGGCGCCCTCGTCGCGAGGGGTGTCTTTCGCTTCGAGCTCACGCTCCAATGCGCGAACGGCTAGGCCAACGACCGCCCGGACGGCCAGAGTGTCGGTTGTGGGGACGATGGCTTCTGGGAGTTCTAGATAGGCCCAACCGTTGGAGATTGCCTCATCGATTGCATCATCCGTCGAACCGCCGCCGGCGCTAATAGTCGCTGTCAACGCACGCTCAGTCTCGTCGCTTCCAGCCCGAAACGGCATAGTCGGGTAGAACGCTTCGGAAACCAGAGGAGCACATTTGGCGGACAGCCGCCACGAAACCGGCAAACGATGGACCGGTGTCTCAGGAAGGTGGTGTAAGACCGTGGCGACTGCTGGGCTGACCGGCCCGTCTGGATGTCCCTTCCATCGGCTGTCGTCTGCCGGGGTGAAAGGGTCGAGCTGCCCCGGGTCGCCCACAAAGAGGGCTCGATCGAACAAGTCAGCGACAAAATAGAGCTGATCCGAACGCATCTGGTAGGCCTCATCGACGATTCCCACTTCGTAATGGACATCCTCGACGTATCCCCATTTCGCTCCCGTCGCCACCACGATGTCGCAACCCGCCAGGTCAGCGACCTGCTTCGAGATGAGTGTCGACTTGTCGTGCGGCACATCGGGATCGGCGCTTCCGACGAGCCGACCGACAACCAGATCGGAATGACCTGATCGAATCTTGCGCACCAGGTCGTCAGCCTGAGCGTTCGTCTGAGCGACGATCGGAACGGTGCCCAACTCAGTGAGATCAGCGGCCATATCGACGACGAAGGTCGATTTCCCGGCTCCGGGAGGAGAGTCGACGACGACAGCACGGCGCTCCCCTGCTTGAACGTCGGCCGCTACGTCACCGATGACCTGCGCATGCTGCTCACTCGGTGTCATCGGGCCCCTCGCTCTCGATGGACGGAGTTTCGGCACCGACATGAGTCCATGGAGTCGCTTGCGGGGCCTTCGGCCGGGGAATGCTGCTGAACGTCAGGTCGGCAAACGCCGCAATGGTTCCTGGCTCGGGTAGGTCTCCTGTCATACCTGCCACGACTTTTAGACCTACCGAACTTCCGTCGACGCTGATGACTTCGACCTTGGCCTTGCCTGGCCGAACTGTCCAGTAGCTCGTGGATCCGATGGGGAGCGGACACGGTTCTCCGAGTTCGAGGTCTATAAGCGGCCGCGTCACCATGTTCTTCGGACCCTGCTCCTTGTTGTCCCTATCCAGCGCGGTCACTTCACCGATCAACGCCTCACCGCCCGCCACCAAACCGGCGAGAACGAGCGGATCGTCCAGAGCCTCGCCCGCCTCCAACGCAGTCAGGGCGTCCTCTCTGTTCGAGATCATCCAGGCCGCTTGTTTCGCAGTGTCTTTGATGCGGAAGAAGGCCCAGCCATCGCGAACCCGATCAGCGTGATAGGTCCATGCCCTTCTATCCGACTCCCATCGGTCCTCAACTGTGTTGCCTGGCAGCATTTCGAGGAGGATCTCGTGAGCCCGCCAGGTGGCGTCCCACGAGTGGGCTAGTGCGTCTCCTACCGCGGTGATGATGTCTCCACTCAGGCGGTCGACGACTTCCTTGTCGTTGGATCCAGCCCGCTGCTCGTTGAACACCTCAAGGAGTGGATCGAGGACGTCTCGGTCCCAATCGGCATCGGGCGTCGGCCCGGCACCGGGTTTGTCACCGCTATGCCGAGCAAGCTCCATCTCCGCCGCTGCCTCAGCACCGGTCTTTCCCGCCGGTGGGTCGACCCATGAGAGGAGGACATGGAGATCCTCGTCTTCGAGGTCGCTCTGGCCGGTTGCGAAGTGTCGTCTCAAGAGATCAGTTGCGGCCAACAGGACGCAAGAACCCTCCAGGGCGGATTGCTGTTCGAACCATGTGAAATGGTTGCCGGCGAGAACAGTCGTCTCTGGAACGGCTCCGTCTCCCTCGGTTCTGAGATACCGGAGAGAGCGCCCGAGAACCGCTCCGACGAACCCCGCCGTCGCATGGTTTGGTACGAGTATCTGAGGCGCGTTGATGCAATCCTCCACGACGCGGTGTCGCGCCTGTCGCATCTCGCGCTCCTCGACGAATGGGTCCAGCCAGTTGCAGAGGAACTCGCCGAACGGGTTCATCACATCTCGGAAGCGGATGCCGATGCTGCGAGGCTCCGGTGCAACAAGCAGGCTCGGGGCATCACGGGAGGTGCCGTACATGACCCCCAGTGGCGCCCCCGCCTCGCCAGCCATGCGATAGGCCACAATAACTAGCGGCTCCGGTTCGAGGTGTCTGTGCCGAACGGTCGTTCGTCGCTGGACTTGGCCGCTGGTCGCAGCCTCTATGGCGAGCAGAACGTCGACTGCGCTCACGTTGCTCCGGCAAGATTCTTCGTCGCTTCAACAGCTGACTTCGCCCGACGGAGGACGATCCCAACTTCAAGACCGTTCTCAGGTGGGTCAGCGCCATCGGCTATGTCCTTGGCGATCCGGATATCTCCTAACCCCGCGACAAGGTTGTCTACTTCGCTACCGAGTCGGCCCGGGTCTCCCGAGGCTTCGGCCTCAGTCCGACACACACGAGCCATATCGCAGTCCGAGATGCAGCGAGGAACGAAGTTCAAAGGCAACGAGGACACGAGTAGCTGGGCCCGGGTCTCCAGATCTTCTTCAGCCAGCTCGTTCAACTCCTCAAGGAGCTCGTCTGCCTCGAGTTCCTGGAGCAGGTCCTCCACCCGGTCCTTCCGTGACAGCTGACGTCTGAGCCCTCTCAGCTCTCGGGTGACATTCACCTTGTGCGCCGTTGGCTGGATGGTGTAGTTGCGCGTGCAGATGAGCACCACGTCGTGACTGACTAGCGCAGGATCGGCCCCAAGCTCCTCGAGTGTGTCTTGCAGCGATGCGAGGTACACCGCACTTTGTCGGGCTGCGGCACCGACCTTCTCAGGCTCGGCAGACCCGTCGACGATCGGGAAACCCTTTATCTCACAGATCTGGAGCTCGTCCCCAAAATTGAATGCAAGCGCGTCCTGCTCGAGATAGATCTTCGTGTCACCCACATGCAGGATGGTGACTCCGTGATCGATGACATTTGGAGCGTCTTCGTCTCCCCCGGCGATGCGAGCCAAGGCGTCCTTCGTCTGCTGCACACGCGCCTCGAGGGCTGCCTCGCCTGGCGCCACACCTGCGGTAGTTGTGGAGAAGGTCTTCAGTTTGTCTGGCAGCTCGTACCCAACATCCCTCCGAAGAACCTCGACCAGAAGGGCATAGTTGTCTGCCTTGACGCGCCGCTCGAACCGGTTGCCTTGCCCTAGGGCGAACGGGGACTGTCCGAATTTTGGAGGAGCACCCAAGAGCTCAGCAGCCTTGTTCAGATCGACAGCGGCTGCGTCGAGAACAGACCGCCTCGTACAGGACGGATTGTCCAGAAGGGCGGCGGTCGTACGGGCATTGGCCCTTCGCTCGGGGAGGTTGCCGCGCAGCTGCTCAAGGACATTGCTAGTCGAGCCTGCTTCGTTGCGCTGAGTCACCACGGTGGCGTGTCCTCCAGAATCTAATTCCTCCGTGCTTCGGCACCCTACGGCAGGGACCTGACAGATTCCAGGGTCGACCCGTCCTACTTGCGGTCTGGCCACCCCGGCACCAGATTTGTCACGGGCAACTGATATTGAGGAACAAGAAGGCGGCCCCGGCGGTGCACCAACACCCCGGGGCCTGGACGACACCTAACAGGAGGTGACGCCATGGCTCAGCTTATTACTGATCCTGGTTGTGATCGCATGGGGAGTGATCGCATGGGGAGCGATCGCTGATGCAGGGGCACATCCACAAACGCGTGCGCACCTGCAAGAACGGTCGGAAGTCGACGCTCTGGTACGTGGTGGTCGATCTGCCACGTGGCGCCGAGGGCGAACGCCGGCAGAAGTGGCACGGTGGCTTCCAGACGAAGAAGGCGGCAGAGGCGGTGCAGGCCCGTCTCGTCCACGAACTGACTACCGGTTTCTACGTGGAGCCATCACGGATGCTGCTCAGCGAGTGGCTGATCGACCACTGGCTGCCGGTTCACAAGACCCGGGTGAAGAAGACGACCTATCGGGCGTATCGGTCGGCGATCGTCCATCACGTCAACCCGAGACTCGGTGGCGTGGCGATCGGCAAGCTCACGGCACAGATGCTCAACGGGCTGTATCAACAACTGTTGGCCAACGGGCGTTGCGACGGTGAAGGCGGGCTGGCTCCGGCGTCGGTTGCCAACATCCACGTGGTCCTGCGGAAGGCGCTGGCCGACGCCGAGGACGCCGGGCTGATCCCCCGCAACCCGGCGGACAAGGCCAAGCCACCGCGTCCCAAGTCTCAGGGTGGCGAGCTTCGCTACTGGACACCGGGCGAGCTGCGGGAGTTCCTATCACTGATCGAAGGACATCGCCTCGAGGCGGCATTTCATCTGTTGACGATGACCGGAGCCCGTCGTGGTGAGGTCGCCGGGCTGCGATGGGTCGACGTCGATCTCGACGGTGCCCGGATGACAATCCGGCAGGCGTTGTTGAACGGCGACGGCGAGGTGTACGTGTCGAGCCCGAAGAGCTACCGGGGGCGGACCGTCGACTTAGACCAGGCGACGGTGGACAAGCTGCGGGAACATCGAGATCGTCAGCAGGTGGAGAAGATGGCGACTCGTCGTTGGGAGGACAGCGGGTTCGTATTCACCCGTGAGGACGGGTCGGCGTTGAATCCGGCGACGTTGACCCGGGCGTTCCGGTGGATCGTCGACCGTTCCGAGCTGCCCCGGATCCGTCTGCACGATCTGCGGCACACCCATGCCTCGATTGCGGTGAAGGCGGGTGTGCCCATCGGCGTGGTCAGTGAGCGGTTGGGTCATGCCTCACCGGAGTTCACCCTGCATCGGTATTCGCATGTGATGCCGGGGATGCAGCGGGAGGCGGCGGACACGATCGCACGGGCGGTGCGGTTCGACGGGGGTTGAACGGGCTCCAGACCCTAAGTCCGCCAATCTACGTACGGGGCCTGACGCTCAGAGGCCGTGACTGTCGCATCATCGAACCGGTGTGTCGATCCGCTTTGCAGGTAAGTATGGGCGGCATAGAGCGTGGGATAGAAGCTGGCGAATACGAACGCCGCGAATTGCCCCACCCGTAGAGGAGCGAGACATGCGATCCGACAGTCCGAGGAATTGAATGTGAAATGGGCAGCCGGGTGACCAGGACCAGCCTTGTTCCGATTGAAATCAAACCTGATTGGCGTGCGAAGGGCGACGGGTTCCTCCGGAGACTCAGCATAAATGTCGAATACGTCGGCAAATGGCGCCGTGCGGAGCAGGCCAACATCCATGTCGAAAGGACTAGGTATGTGTGCTAGACGATGCCCCGTCAGTAGCCGTCCGTCAAAGTCGTAGCTGAGCTGAAGCAGCGAGCCGTCCGCTAGCACCGCGGAATAGGCGCTGGTCGCCAACCAGTGGCGATAGTTCGACAGCCTCGGTGTCCTAGATACAAGGAAGGGTCCTCCGGATGAAACTGACCAACCGATACGGCCGTTACTCTCAACAACCGGGTTTGTGGCGATTGCGATTTCCGACTCCAAAAGATAGTCGAGGAGGTTGGTGACCTCAGTCCGAGTCGTGCGTGGTGTCATTGCCATTGCTCGCAGCCTGATCGATGAGATCGGCCAGCTTCGTCCGGATCGCTGGTGGGAGTTCATCGAAGTTGAACTCGTCCCTGTCAAAGGCCTCGATAACCTCAGTTAGCGCCTCCGTGGCCCGTTTGAGGGTGGCAACTTCGTCGGCACTTCTCTCCCTGTGAATCCGCCTGATTTGCTCTAGCTCTGGCGCGGTCGGAATGCGGAAATCCAACCTGAATTGCTTCTCGGTAACTCGAGCAAACTCCTCGGCAATCACCCGGCTCTCCTCACCCCATCCGCACACGCGAACCCACGCCCGACTTCGCGTTATGGCCGTAAAAATTGTGTTTCGCCGCGAGACGGCGTTATCCGATCCCGCCGCATATTGTGAGTCGAGCGCATAAACCATCGGCGCCTCGTTGCCTTTTGCTCGGTAGATATTGGCAAGAGCGACTGATCCTTCGATGAAGACCTCATCAGCGCTCGTATCAACCCCGGCAAGATGAGAGTCGATCCCTCGCCTAGCGAGAGCGCTGCGTATCTGTGAGGCCCTTCTCTTTGCGCGAACGGCATCTGGTAGAACGATGAGAATGTCATCATGATCGATTTCATCCTCGTCGAGGTTCTTCTGGATCTCGTCCGCGACCCAGTTGTCCTGCTCAGCCGGTGAACTGAAGGATCTGAACATAACCGCGTCAGAACTATTGAGGAGACGATCGAAGTATTCGGGAGAGCTTGCTCGGGACCGCTCAAGCACTACTTGCTGGCCCCGCTGAAGCTCTCCTCCCGCGACGGCGTAGCCGATTTGGGTCCACAAATCTGTGTCGTCGAAATGCTGAACCAGACCACCATCCCGATAAATCCCGAACCCGAGGGAGTGCGCCGCAGCAAGCGACCAGGGTGTGTTTCGATAGCAGATGGGGAGGATGATGTCGCGTCTGGCATCCCCTTCGACCTGTGGCAGTGTGACGATTGGTTGACCTCGATCGTCCTCACCGAACAGCTCGTCAGTTGAGGGCATCGCGGACTCAGTGAGGTTTTGCAGCTCGTCGAACGCCCAAATGATCCTCTTCGGCTCCCGCGTGAACCGGTGCACAAGCTTGAAGAAGGCTGAAGGTAGGTCCTGCGCTTCATCGACCAGAACTGCGTCGAACAGTGGCTCCGACTTGCCGGCCTCGGTCAGCTGTAATAGCTCTTCACATACACCTCGAAATTCGTTGCCTCTACCAAACGTCGACATAGCAAACGAGTAGTCCCTAAAGGGCGCGTTGACATGCTTGGCGATCTTTTTGTAGACGCCCTCTCTTCCCGATGCTCCCCATGCGTGAAGTATCTGCAGCTTCTCATAGTCTGGAGCGTCATTTGAGTGCTCATACGTGAATTGCGTGACGAGTCTCTCGAACTGTTGATGAAGGGCGCGTGATTGAAACGAAACGACAATCGACCAATTGGGATGCTGGGCATGAAGGTAGGCAGCCTTAAGGGCCAGCACAATCGTCTTTCCCGAACCAGCGAGACCGCGTATTCTCTGGGGGCCTTCCGGAGTCTCGATGGCTGCTTGCTTCTGCCACCGATCAAGGTTCGAAATGCCCTTCTCGATTTTCCGAAGAATCGCCCCGCGGGAGGTAGCTTCAGTTACATCCGCTCGGCGTTTAATCGGCTTAAGGTTTGTGACGCGCTCAAGGGCGGCTTGGAGCGGAATCAGCAAATTGGGCTCCAGTGGAAGTGAACTCTCGATCGTTGCCTCGACGTGAGTTAGATCGGTGTAACGACCGTGCTCGACCCAAGTCGGCGGATCCACTTCCTCCGCGAATATGGTCACAGTCTCGATCGGAACGGCGACGGTCCGTCCTCGTCGGAGACTGTCGTGCCGATTGAGGTGACTTAACAACATCGCATAGAGTCGATCCTGGTTTTCAATGTGCTCGCGCCAATCTCCATCTTGGTGAGGGACGTCGTCGGCGATTTGGAATGCGATCAAACCTCGCTCTCCCGAGACCAGCAGGGCATCGACATAGACTCGTTCGTCAGCAGAAGCCAGGACTGGATACCCGAGGTACACCGTGCCGCTGGAGACCACCGAGTCGAGAATGCCAGCCAGCTGGATGGCCGTGGCTCGGTGGCGGGGTTCCCCATAGATGACCTCAAGACTCATCTGAATTGGCCCCAATAGAAGATTCGAAGCTGATGATTCGACACTATCCGCCGGGCCAATCGATGGCAACGGAAGCGAAGGCGGCGTTCCGGTTCATCCCGCAGTTTTCGGTGAAGCCTGTTTGACCTGCGCTTGACCCTTGCGCCTGGCACTCCCCAAGAACCCGACCCCCACAGCCCTCTTTCCCATCACCGCACCTAGTTCCCAACGCGCTCAGGCTGGCGCGTGGACGTTCCAACCGTACGAACCCGCTGCTTCGTACATCCGTCCGTCATAGGTGATCAGACCACTCAGAGTGTCCGCAAAGATGGCAGCTGTCGCCAGATGAATCGCATCAAGTGAGCGCAAG
>Ga0299913_10004429_pt1 | contig 11791 bp, 11 predicted proteins | sample RVTome_9_FD_201360 | JGI IMG/M metagenome (GOLD analysis project Ga0299913, IMG submission 201360) | Soil microbial communities from uranium-contaminated site in the Upper Colorado River Basin, Wyoming, United States - RVT155D38 (version 2) ... | reverse complement strand
GGGCCGGTTGAACGGCTTGCCCCCATGCAGGGTGGAGGCCCGGTCGGGATCGCCGATGGTCAGCCGCAGCTTGCCGTCGGGCGAGAACTGCCTGATCGTGTGGTGCAGGTCGTCGGTGAGCCAGATGCTGCCGTCGGGGCCGATATCGATGCCATGGGCCCGTCGGATCAGGCCTTCGCCCCACGAGCGCAGGAACGTGCCGTCGCGGTCGAAGACGATCACCGGGTGCTGGCCCCGGTTGAAGACCCAGACGTTGTCCCGGTCGTCGACGGCCACGCTGGTCGCCTCGACGAACGACCAGCCCTCGGGCAGGCGGCCCCACCCCTCCACCGGACGGTATGGCATCACGGGCTCCTCTCGCCGCGCGGTCGCGGCGCCGCCTATACTGCCACAGCCCGGGCCGCCGCCCGTCCTTCCACCCATCCGGCGGGCCCGCGCGTATACCCGTTCGATCATGGACGAGCGCGCCTTCGCCCGACTGGCCGAGGAATACGCCGGACGCCTGTACGCGGTGGCGTACCGCCTGCTGGGCAACCGCGCCGACGCCGAGGACGCCGTGCAGCGGGCGCTGCTCAAGTGCTTCGCGGCCCGGGCGAGCTACTCCGCGCAGTGGGCGGTGTCCACGTGGCTCTACCGGGCGCTGACCAACGTGTGCATCGACGAGCTGCGCCGGCGGCGCGTGCGCACCGACGGCGTCGAGCCACCGGCGGAGGCGGCGACGCGACCGCCCGCGATCGGCGAGCGCATCGATCTCACGCGGGCCCTGGCCAGCGTCCCCCGCGAGGCCCGCGCGCTGCTGGCGCTGCACTACGTCGATGGTCTCGACTATCGCGAGCTGGCGAGGATCCGCGGGATCTCGGTCAACACGGTCAAGAGCCAGCTCGCCCGGGGCAAGGCGATCTTGAAAAGGGTGCTACAAGCCGGAGGACACGATGGATCGGACTGACGACGTACTGCGTGAGCTGTTCGCCGTACCGGCGCCGCCGACGCTGCCGGGCCGCGTGCGGGCGGCGCTCCGGCGGCCGGCGCCGACACTGGAGACGCTGGCCGACCGGTTCCGTTTCGAGGCGACCGAGCGGGGCGTCTCGCGCCTGGTCTACGGACGCGGGCGTGAGGTGGCCGCCGGCCGGGGCCGCCGCCACGTGGAGCAGGCGCGGGTTGAGCTGGGCGAGTACCTGGCCGGCCGGCGCACGTTCTTCACGGTGCCGGTCGACCTCGGCGGGGTCGCAGCGTTCCAGGATCAGGTGCTGGCCGAGGCGCGGCGCATCCCGTTCGGGGCGGTGTCGTCGTACGCGGCGCTGGCCCGGCGCATCGGGCACCCGCAGGCGGCCCGCGCCGTGGGCAACGCGCTCGGCGCCAACCCGGTCCCGGTGCTGGTCCCCTGCCACCGGGTCATCCGTGGCGACGGCACCTGGGGCCACTACGCGTTCGGCGCCGCACTGAAGACCCGCCTGCTGGCGCTCGAGCGCGCCACGCCGCTGCTGGTGGGCGACACTCGCACCCGCATCGTGTGCCGCCACGGCTGCCGGAACGGGCGGCGCGCGGGCGAGGACCGGCGGGTCGTGTTCGCATCCGTCGCCGACGCCGCCGGCGTGGGCTATCGCGCGTGCCAGGTCTGCCGTCCGGCCGACGATCCCGAGCCGTGGAGCTCGGATCCCACGGGGCGCCCTCGATGACCACGCCGGTTTTGCTCGTTCCGGGCTGGGGCGACTCCGGCCCCGGCCACTGGCAGACGCTCTGGGAGCAGGCGAACCCGGGCTTCCGCCGTGTCGTGCAGCGCGACTGGCACTACCCCGTTCGCGCCGAGTGGGTGGAGACGCTCGAGCAGGCGATCCGCTCGGCCGGCGTCCCGGTGGTGCTGGCCGCGCACAGTCTCGGCTGCATCGCCGTGGCGCACTGCGCCCGCAACGGCGCGCCGCCGATCCGGGGGGCACTGCTCGTGGCGCCGCCGGACGTCGAGCATCCCGACTTTCCTGCGGTCCTCGAGGGCTTCGCGCCGATCCCCCGGGACCGCCTGGCGTTCCCCAGCGTCGTCGTCGCCAGCCGCAACGATCCGTTCGGCGATTTCGAGCGCACCCGGAGCCTCGCCCAGGCCTGGGGAAGCCGGTTCGTCGACGCGGGCGCCTGCGGACACATCAACACGGACGCCGGGTTCGGGGCCTGGCCGCTGGGCGAGGCGCTACTGGCCGAGCTGCAGGGTCAGGGCGCGGCGGCGAGCAGGCGACGGTCGGAGTCGTAGCGAAGCCGGGCCTCGGCCTCGGCTCGATCGGCCCACAGGACCTCGTCGACCTCGTGGTCGTGGTCGCCGACCTTGGCGATCGGGCGCATCAGGTACCAGCGCACGGTCTTGCGGATGCGCCGCCCCCCGCGCTGGAACCAGTACGTCACCGGGGCCAGCTCGCGCACGAGCTCGCACTTGTAGCCGGTCTCCTCCTGCACCTCGCGCAGCGCGGCGTCGATGCTCGTCTCGCCGGGATTGAGGGCGCCCTTGGGCAGCGTCCACACCGGCTGGTTGCGCAGGTCGCGGGCCCGGATGAGCAGGACGCGGCCTCCGTCGTCGAACACCAGGCCGCCGGCGGAGAACTCGAGCCGAGGACTCGCGCGCCGGTCCGCCATGCGCTCCATCATACCCGGCTCTCGCATACCCGGCTCTCGCACGGGCGGAGCGGCACGACGCGCGGCGTTCAGCGGCCGGACAGCACGGAGGCCAGGCGGGTCTCGATGGCCGGCCGCGGCTGCACGCCGACCAGGCGATCCACCACCTGCCCGCGGTCGAAGATCAGCAGCGTGGGGATGCCCCGCACCTCGTACCGCGCCGCCGTCCGGGGGTTGGCATCGACGTCCAGCTTGCCGACCACCACCCGGCCCGCATAGCCCCTGGCCAGCGCGTCGATGGTGGGCGCCAGCGTGTGGCAGGGCCCGCACCACGCCGCCCAGCAGTCGAGCAGGACCGGCGTGGTGGCCTCGAGCACGATCGCCGTGATGTTCGCGTCGGTCACGGTGACGGGTGTCACCGCCGTGGCCAGCGGCGACTTGCACTTGCCGCAGCGAGCCGGGCGCCCGGCCCGCTCGGCCGGAATCCGGTTGACGGCCCCGCAGCTCGGGCAGCGGATCTCCAGCACGGACGCCGTGTCAGGCATGGGCGACACTCCTGAGCGCAGTCTACTCTGCTATCGTGGGCCGATCGAGGGATCGCCAGGCCCGTCATGCACGATCTGCTCGCGCATTTTCCCGGTGCCGCCACGCCGCGTCCGGAGCAGACGCGACTGCTGACCGCGCTCGGCGACGCGCTGGCCGAGACCGAGGACGATGCCGGCGCGCCGCGGGTGCTGGTGGTGGAGGCGCCGCCCGGCGTCGGCAAGAGCCACGTGGCCATGACCCTGGCCCGCTGGAGCGGCGACGCCTACCTGCTGACGTCGCAGAAGCTCCTGCAAGACCAGTACGAGCGCGAGTTCGGCGCCGAGCTGGCGCTGGTGAAGGGCCGCGACAACTATCCGTGCGAGCGCTATCACGGCGCGCCGGTGCCGACCTCGCGCGGAATGTGTCGGCGCGTGCGGGGCCCGGTCTGCGGTTGCCCGTACGTGCGCGCCAAGCAAGCGGCGCTGGCCGCGCCGATCTTCTGCACGAACACCGCGTACTTCGCGACCCTCCGGCACTGGCACGCCGAGCAGCTGCGCCGGCGCCGCCTGCTGATCGTCGACGAGGCCCACAATCTCGAGGGCCAGCTCGTCGGGGTCTTCACCACCCGCTTCTCGTACGACGAGATGCGCGCGTGGTTCGGGGGACCGCTGCCGCGCCTGGCGCTCGCGGACGACTACCGGCCGGTGCTGGCAGGGCACGTCGCTCGCCTGGAGACGGTCCTGGACGAGGTCCGTCGGCAGCTGGAGGCGCACCGTCCAGCTGCGCTGCCGGCCGACCTCGGTCTCGAGATGCCGCCGACCCGCGAGGAGCAGGAGTTGATCGAGCAGCGCGACCTGCTGGAGAGCGCCCTGGCGCGCATCACCTTCTTCCTCGAGGCCGAGGACCGGGAGTGGATCGTGCGCTACCCCGACCACGCCGGCGCCGAGCTGGCGCTGGTCCCGCTGACGGTCGCATCGATGGCGCACGAGCTGTTCACGGAGTGTGCCGACGTCACCGTGCTGTCGTCGGCGTACCTCGGGCACCGGGCGGTGCTGGCGGAGTCGTTCGGGCTCGAGGAGGGCGAGGTGCGCGTGTTCGCGACCGGCTCGCCGTTCCTCCTGGAGCAGCGCCCGATCGTCTACCGGCCGGTCGGCGCGCTGTCCCAGACCACGCGGGCCCGGCTGGAGCCAGCGCTCTTCGCCGAGGTGGCGGCGATTCTCGCGGCGCATCCCCGCGACAAGGGGCTCGTCCACGTCGCCTCGTACGAGGCCGGCCGCCGCCTGGTCAGCGACCTGGGGATGCGGGCGCCGCGCGAGGCGCGCCGCCTGCTCTGGATCGACTCGTCGGCAGGCAAGACGGGGGCGCTCGACCTCCATCGGGCCTCGAGGCTGCCGACCGTCCTGGTGTCGCCGTCGCTGCGGGAGGGCGTGGACCTGCCGGACGACTTCCTGCGGTTCCAGATCCTGACCAAGCTGCCGTTTCCCGATCTGGGGGATCCGTGGACGGCAGCCCGGCGGGCGCGCGACCCGCGCTGGTACGCGGTGGAGACGGCGAAGGCGCTGGTGCAGGCGTACGGGCGCAGCTGCCGCCACCTGGACGACCGGGGCGTCACCTACGTGCTCGACGCGCAGTTCGCACGCTTCGTGCAGCACTATCGTGTGCTCCTGCCCGCCTGGCTGCTGGACGCCGCGGAGCCCGCACTCCGGGCGGCAGGTCGCCGCGACGACTGACGCCGCTCGCCGGCGCCGGACCTACGTCTGCGCCCGGCCCGCCTCGCTGGCCGCCGAGCGGCCCGCGATCCGCCCGAACACCGAGCCGGCCATCAGGCCCGAGCCGCCGGGGTAGTTGTGGTAGAACAGCCCGCCCACCAGCTCGCCCGCCGCGAAGAGGCCCGGAATCGCCCGCTGCTCGCAGTCGATCACCCGTGCCGCGTCGTCGATCTTCAGCCCGCCGAAGGTGAACGTGATCCCCGTCGTCACCGCGTAGCCCACGTACGGCGGCGTGTCGAGCGGCTGCGCCCAGTTCGACTTGGGGACGGCGAGGCCCCGCGTCCCCTTGCCGTCCTTGACGGCCGGATTGAACGGCACGTCCTTCATGACGGCCGCGTTGAAGTCGTTCACCGTCTTGACCAGGCCCGGCTCGTCGATCTCCAGCTTGCGAGCCAGCTCCTCGATGGTGCTGGCCTCGGCCCGCGTCACCTCGCGAATGCGGTACTCCTCGCGCAGGATGTCGACGACCTTCTGATCGAAGATCTGGAACGCCGTGCGGCGTGGCTGGCCAATCACCGCGCGTCCGTACTTCACGTAGGTGTAGTTGCGGAAGTCGGCGCCCTCGTCCACGAAGCGCTCGCCGCGGAGGTTGACGATGATGCCGACCGGGTACGAGTGCTTCTGGAAGTTGTCGCCGACCTTGCGGTCGCCGTGCCAGGGGGCGTTGAGGTCCCACTGCACGGAGTGACAGCCGCTCCAGTGGCCCCAGGGCAACGCGCCCACCTCGATCGCCATGCGGATGCCGTCGCCGGTGTTGTACGGCGTGCCGCGCACGCGGGCCAGCTCCCAATTGGGGCCGAGATAGCGCGTGCGCATCTCGGGATTGGCCTCGAAGCCGCCCGAGGCCAGGACCACCGCGCCGGCGGCGATCGTCTCGGTTCCCTCGGGCGTGCGCACCAGGAGGCCCGTCACCCGCCCCCGGTCGTCGGTGACCAGGCGCGTGGCCTTCGTCTCGAAGCGCACGTCGATCCCCGCCTTGGCCGCCGAGGCGTACTCCATGTCGATCAGCCCGGGCCCGCCGCCGACGGCCTCCAGCACGAGCCCGCCCCAGAAGCGGAACTTGCCGCCGACCTTGTAGGCCTGGCGGCCGAACATCGGGATCCACCGGATGCCGCGGTCCTTCATCCAGCGCACGGTGTTCTGCGACTCGCGCACCAGGAGCAGCGCCATGTCGGGATCGGCGCAATCCTCGGTGACGCGCATGAGGTCGTCGTAGAAATCGTCCTCGGTGTAGGGATCGACCTCCATCTGGGCGGCTTCCTGGTCGGAGAGGTCGCCGATGAGGGTCCGCAGCTCGTCGAAGCTCTTGAACCCGAAGCGGAAGCCGCCGGCGGTGAAGAACCCGTTGCCGCCCCGCCAGGCCTCCGGGGCCTTCTCCAGCACCAGGACCCGGGCCCCGGCCTCGCGGGCCGAGAGCGCCGCGCACATCGCCGCGTTGCCACCGCCCACCACCACCACGTCCCAGGAGGTCGCCATCAACCGACGATCTCGCTGATCTGCATCCGGCCCGGGCACGTCTGGAATCCCGGCTTCATAAGCGTGTCGACATCGCAGTCGGAATGGAACGTCTTGCCGGGCTCGTTGGGACGGAGCCCCGAGATGCGAATCATGACGGCCTCCTGGGGAACGAGTCGTTTGCGTACGGTAGGGCGGCGGCCACGAGGTGTCAAGCGCCCACGCCGCTCAGCCTCCCCGGGCGCGATGCAGCATCTCGATCAGGACCGTCCGACTCTCCTCGGCCGTCGTCACCTCGCGCGGAAACGCGATGCGCACGCTCGACAGCCGCTGGGCCTGGCGCAGGCGCAGGTTGAAGCCGAGCCGATCGACGGTCACCATCGTTGCCTCCTCGGCGGCCTCGCCGGCGTAGTGTCGCGCGTAGGCAATGAGCGCGTCGGCGTGGTCGCGGTTCATGTGCTCGACGATGCCGCCGGCGATGTCGCGCAGCGGATCGGCCTGGGCCGCCGCGTAGTCGGCGGCGGACACCCAGTCCATCGCCGCGAAGCCCCCGACGAAGTAGACGTCGATGACGTCCAGGCGCCAGAACGCGAAGTCGTCGAAGTCGACCCAGTACCCGGCCCGCTCATGGCGGGCGAGATACGTCGAGCGCGCCTCGGCCGTGGCCGACCCATCGAGCCGGCGCGCTTCCCCCATCAGCGTGAGCCGCCCGGCCGCGAGCGGGTCGCCGCTCCAGTCGGGCTGGATGACGAGCAAGCTGGCCCGGGGGTCGGCCTCGAGGTTCTGCGTGTGCATCGCCATCGTGCTGATCAGGAACTGGGGACGGCCGACGCTGTCGATGGCGTACGGCATGACCGAGGCGAACGGATGACCGGCGTGGCGGCGCGAGATCGTGGCCAGCGTGCCGGTGCGACCCAGGCTGGCCAGCGTGCGGGCGCGCTCGGCGAACGTGGGTTCCGGCACAGACGGCACATCGGCGGCGCTCGGCGGACCGGCGTGGCGCATCACGCCATAGGTAGCACCGTCGCCCAGGCGCGGCAAGCCTTCCCGGCTACTCCCGGGTTGCGGTGAACGGGCAGATCTGGCTGTAGGCGCAGTAGCGGCACGCCTGACGCGAGGGGGTGGCGTCGAACCGGCGGGCGCGGATGCCGGCCGCCGCCTCGTGCACCGCGGCACGCGCCTGGGCGAGGTCCGCCTCGGTCGGCGCCCACCGGCCGATCACGTGCGTCTCGATGAACCGCAGCTCCACGCGCTGCGGCAGCCGGCCGGTCATCTCGCGCCAGGCGAGGGCGTACATCTTCAGCTGGAGGTTCTCGGCGACGCGCCGGTCGGCATCCTTCTGCCGTGTGACCTCGCTGGTCTTGTAGTCGATGATCGTCGCGCCCAGGAGATCCTCGTCCACCCGGTCGAACCGACCCCGCACGCGATCGTTGCCAACGCTGAACGCGAAGTCCTTCTCCACCCAGGTGGGCTTGAGGCCGTCGGCCTCCTCCTGGTGCCAGAAACGCGTGAGCGCCGCCCGGCCCGCCGCCTTGCGTGCCTCCTGGTGCTCCCACGTGAGAAACCCCTGGTTCAGCCACTTGCGGTCGTACTCGGCCAGCAGATCGTCGAGCGACGTGTAATTGCCCTCGACGCGCCGCTTCAAGTAGAACTCGACGACCGCGTGAATCGTGCTGCCGTAGACCACCGTGTGGTGGCGGAGGATCGGCACCCGCAGCAGGTGCACGTAGCGATACTTCAACGGGCACGTCTGGTAGTCGTCGACCTGCTTGTGGCTGAGCAGCAGCTCCTCGGAATCGGCGATCGGGGCCAGCGTCCCGGCCTCCGGTGCCGGCGGCGGCGCGAATCGCTCGATCTCCTCCACGGCCCGGCCCTTGAACGGCCGGGCCGCGTCCTTGGGCAGGTCCAGGGCCTCCAGCACGAACTGGCTCACCTTGCGCTCGCGCGTGCCGCCGTAGTCGCGGGCACTCGTGAAGAACAGCTCCCGGCGGGCGCGGGTCATGCCGACGTAGAAGAGGCGCCGCTCTTCCTGCGTGTGGAAGTCGCCGGCCGGCAACAGGTCCCGGATGAGCTCGGCGGGCAGCTCCAGGGCGTCGCGCCGCTTCTGCACGGGAAACTTGCCCTGCACGCAGTTGACCAGGAACACGACCGGGAACTCGAGCCCCTTGGCCTTGTGCACCGTGAGCACGCGGACGGCCGGCGTCTCCACGTCCGCCTCGGCGACGGCCGGGTCCTCGCCCGCCTCGATCAGCGCGTCCAGGTGCTTGACGAACTCCCGCACGTTGTCGTACCGGAGCGCCCTGGAGGCGTCCTGGATGCGCCGGAAGAACCGCGAGATGTTCTGCACCTCCGCCTCGTCGCGGGCGGTGGCCGCCTTCGACATCCGGGCCAGCCAGCCGGAGTCCACCAGGAACTGGTAGAGCAGCTCCCCCGTCGGCATCTCACGGCCCAGCTCCATGTACCGGACGAGGTCGCCGACGAGGTGGCGGATGCCCAGGCGCGCCTCCTCGCTCAGCTCGCCGGCCAGCTCGGCGATCTGCTCCGCCTCGCGCAGGACGTCGAACAGCCAGCGATGCTTGCGGTCGGCGTGCGTCGCGCAGCGGGTGAGGTCGACGATGGGAACCTGGTAGAGATCGGACGAGGCCAGGTAGTGCGTGCTCACCGAGTCGTCCGGGTGGGCCACCGCCCGGAGAAAGGCCAGCAACAGCCGCACCTCCGGCCGGCCATAGAGGCCCGCGTTGCCCGAGAACGTCCAGGGGATCCCGCGCAGGTTGAACGACCGCAGGAACTGATCGGCGTCGCCGTTGGATCGGACCAGCACGGCCACGTCGGTGACCTTCCAGGCCCCGTGCTCGACCCGGTCGCGGATCATCTGGGCGACCGCGTCGGCCTCCTGGGTGGCCGTCTCGTAGTGCAACGGCTGCGGCTCGGGACCCGGCGCCTCGGCCACCGCCACCAGGTGCTTGTCGATGCCGCTGCGCACTTCCAGGCGGTCGGGATTGTTGTTCACGATCAGGCGATAGGCGGAATCGAGCACGGCCTGGTGGGAGCGAAAGTTCTGGGTGAGGACGATCTGCTTGGCCCCTTCGTAGTGGTCGAGGAAGCCCACGACGTTGGAGATGGCCGCACCCCGCCACTTGTAGATGCTCTGGTCGTCGTCGGCGACGACGGCGACGTTGCGATGGCGCGCCGCCAGCAGCTTCACCAGCGCGAACTGAGCGTAGTTCGTGTCCTGGAACTCGTCCACGAGGATGTACTTGAAGCGACGCTGGTAGAAGGCGCGCACGTGCGGACGGTCTCGCAGCAGCCGCAGCGCCAGGACGATCTGGTCGCCAAAGTCGATGTTGCCCGCGCGCGCCATCAGCTCCTGGTACGTCGCGTAGGCCGCCGCCAGTTCCACCTGCGCTTCGGCCCGGTCCCGCTGCTCCACGTCGTCCGGCGTCGCCGCGGCGGCCGCCTGCAGCTGCTCCGCGCAGCGCGTGTAGTCGGCGGGCGAGATGTCCTCGTCCTTGCACCGGCTGACGAGCGTGATGATCGCCTGCAGGTGACGGGTCGGATCGCCGAGCGGCCGGTAGCGCGCCAGCGGCAGCTCGAACAGGTGGTCTCGCAGGAAGATGACCTGCTCGGCCCGGCTCAGCACGCTGAAGTCGTTCTTCAGTCCGATCTCGAGCGAATGCCCGCGCAGCAGGCTGTCGCCGAAGGCGTGAAAGGTGGCGATCTCGACGTCGGCGTACCCGTAGGGCACCAGCTGATCGACACGCTCTTCCATCTCGGCCGCGGCCTTGTCGGTGAACGTGAGCGCGAGAATCTCCTCGGGACGGGCGCGGCGCTGGGCGATCAGCCAGGCGATGCGGCGGGTGATGACCGTGGTCTTGCCGGTGCCCGCGCCGGCAACGATGAGCAGCGGGCCCACATCGTGCGTCACCGCCTCGCGCTGCGCGTCGTTGAGGCCGGCGAGGATGCGCTCAACCGCCATGTGGCTCGACTATACCAGCCCGGCGCGCGGGTGGCTCAACGCCGGATGTCGGTCCCCCCGGCAAGGAGGTCGGCGACGTCGCGGGCGTCGATCAGCGCCACGTCCCCCCAGGTGGAGCACTTCAGCGCGGCGACCGCGGCGCCGGCGTCCACGGCCTCCTGGGGATTGCGACCGGCGAGCACGGCCCACAGGAACCCCGCGACGTAGGCGTCGCCGGCCCCCACGGGATCGATCACCTGCACCGTGTGCGCCCGGCTCGGACGCCACAGCCGGCCCTCGGCCAGCACGGTCGACCCCTCTCGCCCCTGCAGGAGCGCGATTGTCGCCTTGGGGGCCAGCCGGCTCAGCGCCTCCACGATCGCCTCCGGCGGCCCGCTCAGGCCGAACACCGTGCGGGCCTCGGCCTCGCCCATGAACACATGGCGGACGGCTGGCAGCGCCGACTGAACGAAGGTCTGCGCATCCTGCGGAGCCCACAGCGCGTTCCGGTAGTTGAGGTCGAACGACAGCACGGCGGCCTCGCGGAGCGTGCGCTCGACGATGCGGCGCGGCCCCGGGCCCAGCGCCGGCGTGATCCCGGTCAGGTGCACCAGGCGAGCCTTCCGCACGGGCTCCCAGTCGATCGCCTCGGGCGTCAGGTGCGCAAACGCGGAGTCGTGGCGGTCGTACAGCACCCGGATCGGCCGAGGCGCGGCCCCGAATTCGAGGAAGTACAGACCGACCCGGGCGTCGTCCACCATGCGCACGGACGCGCAGTCCACGCCGTGGCCTGTCAACTCGCGCACGATCCGTTCGCCCCACGCATTCGCGGGCAGCGCCGAGATCCAGGCCGTACGCAGGCCGAGCCGCGCGCAGGCCGCCGCCACGTTGGCCTCGGCGCCGCCCATCTGGACGTCGAGCTCCCGGACAGTCTCGATGCGCCCCGGGGAGCGGATCGCCAGGCGCAGCATCACCTCGCCGATGGCGACGAGGTCGTGCATCTAGGCGAGTCGAATGGTGACGGACGTGCCAAGGATCATGGTGCCGGTGATGAGGGCCGGGCGCCGCTCGTCGTCGAAGACGACGCGCGCCGGTCGATCCTCCCGGGCCCACGACGAAAAGCGGCTGAGGTCGATCAGCGCCGATGGCCTGCGCGTTTCCGGCTCAGGCTCGATCCGGAGCTCCAGCGGGACAAGCTCGGCGCGATACGTCCGGGCGACATCCTCGGGTCCTTCGTTCTCGCTCCGCCGGCGGCGCACGACATGGGTGCGCAACCGACCGTCCGCCCAGGGCGTCCAGCGGCCGTCCCTGAAGTTGAGCGACGCGCTCACCGCGTCGTCGACCGGCTGCCCGGCCCGCAGCGGAACGACATCGTCCACGACGCGCAGACGGCGCGTGAGGAAGGTCTCGCCGCGGGCGTGGTACTCGACGCGGCCTCGTCCGTAGTCGTAGCTGATCTGCACGCGCGACTCCCGCCCCTGTACCTGAAACC
>Ga0299913_10004428_pt1 | contig 11792 bp, 9 predicted proteins | sample RVTome_9_FD_201360 | JGI IMG/M metagenome (GOLD analysis project Ga0299913, IMG submission 201360) | Soil microbial communities from uranium-contaminated site in the Upper Colorado River Basin, Wyoming, United States - RVT155D38 (version 2) ... | reverse complement strand
CGAGAAGCCGATGTTCACACCGGACGTCCGGCCGAGCTGCTCCCCGAGCAGATCGAAGAGCCCGAGGGGATCGTTGCGCACCAGATCGGTCAGCTCTGGGGAAGGCAGTGTCAGCAGCTCGCGCCGCTCTGCGATCGCTTCGCGCAAGCCTTCAGGTCGGAAGCGTGAGAGTGCGTGGACGAGCGCCTCGTCGGGAAGCAGCAGCAGCTGTCGATCGCCCAGCCATGTCAGGTCGCGCGAGCGATCGGCGAGCCCGGTATCGACTCGGGAGAGTCCTTCGGTGTCGCGGAGCCTGCCGATCCAGGCCTGGATCGCCGCGTCGTAGTCGCCGATCGCGTACCCCTCCGGCGCTGTGAAGATCACATACAGCTGGTCGACGCCACCGAACCTGTCCACAAAGGTGCGGAAGGCCGGGATGGCGCGCCCGTTCTGTGGCAGGAGGGACAGCACGTCGGTGTCGAACGTGAGCCGCCGCATGCCGAAGAGAGAGGCCGCGGCAAGGCACACCGTCCCGACCGCCACGAGCACGCGGTGACGTCGGGACCACGACACTATGCGAGCAACAGGTGAGGGCACCAAGACGGGACGGCTCTATGTTACCCTCACGGCTGACCCATGCGCGTCCTGTTGTTGAGGCCTGTTCCTGGTAACGAGCGCTTCGGCCTCGGCCCGTTCTTTCGCATCGAGCCGCTCGGCATGGAGTACATCGCTGCCGCCCTCCAGGCGCGCGGCCACGTCGTCTCCCTTGCGGATCTGCGCTTCAGCCCTTCGCTCGACCGGCAGCTGCGTCTCGCGAGGCCGGATCTGGTCGGCATTGCGGCCATGCATGCGCTCGAAACGGACGAGGTCCTGGCGCTCGCGACGCGTCTCCGCGCGCTGGCGCCCGGCGTGCCGATCGTCATCGGCGGGCACACTGCGGCGGCATATCCAGGCCCGGTCCTCTCGGGCGCCGCCGCCGTTGTCGTGGACGACGGTGAGCGCGCGATGCCGCGCATCGCAGAGGCGCTCGAGCGGGGGCAGTCACTGCGCGATGTCCCCGGGCTCGTGGTCGCCGATAGGTCACTCGGGACGGTTGCGACGGAGGGCGATCCCGAGGTGTTCAGCCTGGACGACGTCCCGCTGCCGGATCGGCGTGAAGTGAACAGATGGCGCCATCAGTATGCATGCCTGGCGCATCGACCGGCGTGGCTGATCGAAACCGCGCGCGGATGCCCGTTCCGCTGCTCGTTCTGCTCAATCTGGCAGCTGCACGCGCGGTCCGTCCGGGAGCGGTCGATCGACTCGGTCTGCCGCGATTTCGCCGAGACCGGTGACCACGTCTTCGTCGCCGACGATCTGTTCTGGTATCACCCGGCGCGCAGTCTGGAGCTGGCCAGTGAGCTGCGCAGGCGGGGCATCCGGAAAAACTGGATCCTCGTACAGAGCCGCGTCGATCTCGTCGCGCGTCATTCGGATCTGCTCGAAGCCTGGCGGCCGATCGCGCGCGAGTTCGACATCTTCTTCGGGCTCGAGGCGGCCACGAACGAAGGGCTGCATGGGCTCGTGAAGGATGCAACGGTGGATCAGACCGCGGACGGGATCGCGGTAGCGCGCTCGCTCAGGTACGGCGTCACGGGCAATTTCGTGATCGATCCCGCATGGAGGGAACCCGACTTCGAGCGGCTCTGGAATTTCGTGGAGAAGCACGAGCTCTTTCAGGCGGGCTTCACGATTCTGACGCCGCTTCCGGGAACGGCGTACTTCGAGGAGATGCGGCCTCGAGTGCGGGCCCGGCGATGGGCGCATTTCGACATGCACCATCTGCTGTGGGAACCGGCCCTAGGGCCGGAACGGTTCTTCGAACTGTACTGCGAGACATGGCGCCGGTCGGTCCTCAACCTGCGCGGCCGCAAGAGCCTGTGGCGGTGGATGCGCGAGGCGGATCCGCGGAACATCGTGTTCCTGTTGCGCGCGCTGACGCGATCACAGCGCATGATGGATCCGGCACACTACCTGGCCGAGTACGATCTCGCGAGCGGGTCCGAATCGATCGTGCGGCGCGCGCACGTGCTCGAGCCGGGCTGAGGGCGGCGCGCGTTCGAGACTCTCACAAGAGGGCAGAAACTCAGGAGATCAATTACCGGTCACAGTCTTCTGATCTCCTGTTCGAATTCCGTCATCTCCAATCCCGGAACGCGGCTGAATCGATCGGCGCGTTCGGCCTGACGTCGCTGAACGTCATCAGCTTCTCCTGGCCGTTCGGAAACGTCATCCGCATCGACGACAGCAGCAGGGTCTCCCGATCGACCCGCAAGGCGAGCCGCGCGAGCCCTTCCTTGATCTGCCTGCGCTTCGGCGTCATCGTCACGAGGTAGCCGCCGGCCCCATCGTCAACCTCCTTCGCACTGATGGTGAAGTGGCTCCGAAGGTCGTCTGGCGATCCCTCCACGAAGTACTTCTCGATCCGGCGGCGCGAGGCGCCGATATCCTTCACCTGCCGGATATCGCGCGACGGCCACGTCATGGTCATCGTGTCGTCGTTGATCAACACGAGACGTTCTTCGGGATCTACATAGCGCAGAGCGACGCGGAACGGACGCTCGACCGCAACGGTGCCACTCGCAACGAGCGGCCTGGCCAGCAAGGGCGACGTCGTGGATTCCGTGAAGCGTGCGGTGAACGTGCGCAGCTCGCCATTCAGTTCCTGTCCGCGGCGGTAGAGATCGTCGAAGAGATCCAGGCCGGCTGCGATCGGCCAGGCCCCGCACACGATCATTATCAGACCGGGGATTATCGCGGCCCGCAACCTCGACGTCGGGGCCGTTCGAGAACGGCCCACCACCCTTCGCGAACGGCCCCTCGCGCCCGCTCGCCGTTGAACCCGCATGATCCGCAATGGTAACGTACGGTCCGTGACCGAACGGATCGCGATCACTGGAATCGGAGTCGTTTCGACGTTCGGTGATAGTGCCGAGGCGTTCCGTGATTCCCTGCTCGAAGGGCGATCCGGCATCGCACCCGTCGAGGCTTTTGGGGCGGCGGGCTGCCGTTCCACCCTGGCGGCGCGCGTGAGCGGATTCGATGCGGCCAGGTGGATCTCGCCGATGAAACTGCGACGGATGGACGAGACCGGACCACTCGCGCTGGTTGCTGCGCAGCAGGCGCTCAGCGAGGCCGGGTATGCAGTGACGCCGGAGGGGGACGACCGCGGCGGAGTCGTGCTCGGCACGTACAGCGCAGGTGGCCAGGCCACGAGCGAGTATCTGTCGGCGCTCTTCCGCGGCGGTCCGACTGGCGCCCCGGCGCTGCTCTTCAACAGCACGGTTGGGAACGCGGCCGCCGGGCTGGCAGGCCTCGAATACAGGCTACGCGGTCCCAACCTCACGATCAGCCAGAAGGAAGCCTCCGGGCTGGCGGCCATCGTGACGGCATTCGACCTCATGAACCAGGATCGGGCGGACGGCCTGCTCGCCGGGGGCGTTGATTCCATCTACGATCTCTTCTATCGGACCCACGATCGGTTCGGCGTGATGGCAGAAGGAACGAGTGCCGGCGAAGATGTTGCGCCCTTCAGCCGGACCCGGAGCGGTTTCGTCCTGGGCGAGGGCGCATTCGTGCTCTGGCTCGAGCGCCCGGACCGTGCGCGCGCCCGTGGCGCCAGGATCCGCGCGGAACTGCTCGGAGTCAGCGCGTCGAGCGCCGCTATCCGGCTGAACGCCTGGCCGGATCGAGAGGAGCCGCTGGTGCGCTCGATGTCCATGGCTCTGCGCGAGGCGGGCATCGAAGCAGAGGACGTCGACGTCGTCTACGCCTCCGCCAACGCGAGTCGAACGCTCGATGCGGTGGAGGGCCGCGCCCTGTTGCAGCTGTTCGGGAAAGCGCGCGCGGTGGTGACCTCCATCAAGGGCGCAATCGGCGAGTTCGGCGCCGGAGGGAGCGCCGCCTGCGCCGCGGCGGTGTTGTGCGGCGCCTGCGGCCGCGTCCCGCCCGTGGCCGGGCTGATCACGCCGGAGCCATGGCTCGAGTCGCTCCGGATCGCAACGTCCGCCATGGAGGCACCGGGTCCAATCGCGCTGGTCAACAGCGTCGGGAGCGGCGGCGCCCTCTTCACCGCAGTGCTGCGCGTCAACACCTGAGGCGAACCACGAAGCGCGAACTGCGAACCGCTGATGGCGGAGGGCGAACGGAGGATGTTTGGTATCATCGAGAGCCTCTACCCAGCATCCAGTGCCCTTTGCAGAACAGCAGCTCAACGGCCGCGTCGCGGTGGTCACCGGCGGATCGCGCGGCATTGGCCGGGCCATCGCGGAGCTGCTGGCCGAGCGGGGTGCGGCTGTGGGCGTCGCTTTTCGCGAGCGGGCCGAGCCTGCGGCACAACTCGTCGACGAGCTGACGGGGCGCGGCCGCCGGGCCTGGGCGGCCCGGTGCGACGTGTCCGACGAAGATGCGGTGAATGCGTTCTTCGAGGCGGCGGCGCGCGAGCTGGGGCCGGTCGACATTCTCGTGAACAATGCCGCGCTGACCGCCGACGCGCATATCGCTCTGCTGGACACGAGACGCTGGTCGCGCGTGCTCGACGTGAACCTGCACGGCGCGTACTTCTGCGCACGCGCTGCCATGCGCGGTATGTTGCTGCGGCGCTGGGGACGCATCATCAACGTGAGCTCGCCCAGCGCGCGGCTGCCGCTTCCGGGTCAGTCAGCGTATGCAGCCTCGAAAGCGGGGCTCGAGGGCTTTACACGCGCGCTGTCCCGCGATCTCGCCGGGAACGGCGTCCTCGTCAATGCGGTGGCCCCCGGCCTGATCGAAACCGAGATGCTCGCGACGATGCCGGCTGGAGCCAGAGAGAGATACCTGAAGGCCGTGCCCGTGGGACGCGCCGGTCTGCCACGTGAGGTCGCGTCGCTGGTCGCGTTCCTGGCATCAGACGAGGCCGCTTACATTACCGGACAGGTCATTGCCGTCGACGGCGGCCTCGTCTGATCCGATCGAGCTTCCAAAGAGCTGAGCCCTTATGTCCCTTGGCGCAGGCAATCTGAAACAGGAGATCAAGCGGGCCATCGTCTCGAGCCTCCGCCTCCCCATTTCCCCGGACGAGATCGGCGACAGTACCCCGCTGTTCGGCGAAGGCCTGGGGCTGGACTCCATCGACGTGCTCGAGCTGGTACTGGAGCTGGAGCGCAGCTTCGGGGTCTCAATTACCGACGAAGAGACAGGCGCCAGAGTCCTGCGGTCCGTGGACTCCATAGCTGACTTCATCACCGGCGAGCGCAACAGGAACCTCGCGTGAGGCCCGTTACTGGTACGCGTGCGGGGGTTGGATTTCGACTCTCCATTCCGCCGACGGCCGAACCCGGTCTTCCGGGGTCGGACGTGAATTGTGCCGGAGTTCAAGACCTGACCCCCGCGCGCAACGCGTTCACCGTGGACGTGGAGGAGTGGTTTCACGTCTGTGGCGCTGGCGCGCGCCTTGCGCCCGACCAGTGGGAGGCGTTTCCTTCACGGGTGGTGACGAATACGCGGCTGCTGCTCGACGAGCTCGACCGCGCAGGCGTCAAAGCGACCTTCTTCGTACTCGGCTGGATCGCCGAACGGCATCCCGGACTCGTGGCCGACATCCGTGGTGCGGGCCACGAGATCGGGTCCCACGGTCACCTGCATCGCCGCGTGTTCGAGATGGATGAACTCGCGTTCGCTCACGATCTTGCCGCGAGCGTGACGGCGCTACATCAGGCCGGAGCCGATCGGGTGACGGCGTTCCGCGCGCCCGAGTGGTCCATCAACAACCGATCGCTCTGGGCTCTCGACGTGCTGGCCGCGGCTGGTTTCAGGGTCGATGCGAGCATGGCCCCGGTGCGAATCGTTGGAGACGTGAATTACCCGCGCGCGCCGCACGTGCGACAGACCCGCGCCGGTGCGATTCTCGAGTGTCCACCCCTCGTATCGGATCGCTTCGGGCAGGTGATGCCTCTCGGCTGGGGATGGGGTCTTCGCATGAGCTCCCCGGGGCGGGTGCTTGGCGCGATCGAGTCGGCCAATCGCGCCGGCCGAGCGTCAGTACTGATGGTCCACCCGTGGGAGCTCGATCCGGACCCACCGCGCGTTCCCTTGCCGCCTCGAATCCGTTTCGCGCATTACTTCCGGCTTGACGGGTTTCGCGGCCGTCTCCGGGAGGTTCTCCACGGCGGCGACTTCGGTCCTCTCGCTTCCCTGGTACCGGTCTGGAACTCCTGAATGTTGTTGCACGCGATTCTCGCCGTAGCGCTGCTCCACGCAACTCAGGGCGCGGCGGGGCCGGGTGCGCCCCCACCGCGTCTCGCGATCGAGGATTCGTTGTCGGGCGATCCAGCCGGCGTGCTCGTGGCGGAGAGCCAGTTGCCGGTCTCACTCGCGGCCCGGCTCTCGATCGAGAGCACCACTCCTGACTCACGATTCGACGAGCGCCTCTCGGCCTATCGCGCACGGGGCCGTCCCGTGTGGCTGGCCGTGTCGGCGCCCCTGGCGATTGCTGACGCGGAACCGTGGCGCCTCGGGCTGCGACAGCTGCTCGGCCGCGCCGGCGAGTCCATCATCATCCTCGAGGTACTGCTGGATGGGCAGGATCCGCGGCTGTCCGGATTCCTGGTGCGGCTCGCGGCCACGGAGGTGCATGCGGCACGCGAATCGATCCGCCTGGCAGTCGGTGGCCCGCCCGTTGCAAACCGCGGACCGCGCACAGAGCTCTACACATCGGACCTTGCGCCCTACATCGATCTGCTCTCCGTTCCAGCCGGCAGCAACCTCGTGGACGCCGAGGCGCACGTCGCGAAGATCGATCCGACGGCCGCGGTGATCGTCACCGGGTTCGAGACGGGCGCCGACCGCGACGAGGCAGTGCGGCGGGTGCTCGACAGTCAGCTCGAGTCGCTCGGGACCGGCGTCGTCATGCAGACGTGGAGACCGTCAGCGCAGCTGGAGCCGGCGCTGCGCTCGCTCGCGCCGCTGGCTGCCCTGATGACCGACGACATCAGTCAGCTGGATCCCCGCGCAACCGGGTTGCGCCTGGCCGATGGCGAACGGGACGTCACGGACTCGGTTCGCCACCGCCTGCTCTTCAACGGTGCGACGTTCGCAACGTATCTCGTCTATTGGGCGGAACAGAGCGCCGAGCCCCTGCAGATCGGGGTGACACTCCCCGTCGAAGGGGTGCCGGCAGTCTATCGACTCGCGGACGGCCGGACGCTGGAAGCCAGGAACTATTCGCGAAACCCCGAGACCGGACAGGTTCGTGTCTCGGTGGCGCGTGCCGGCGGGCCGATGCTCGTCGACTTCAACGAGGGAGCGGTCTCGGTATACGTGGAACGCAGCGACGTCTCCGCCGAGCGGCAGCTGTCGGTCGAAGAGATCATCGCCAGGCACCAGCAACAGCAGCGCACTCAGGACGAGCTGGTGCGGAACTACGTGGCCACGGTCCGCATGCAGCAGCACTTCCGTCCCACGATGACCGACCCCGGCTACGACGTCGTCACCGAGAACCGTTACTTCGTGGCCGACGACGGGATCGAGTGGGAGGAGCTGTCGTTCTCCGTCAACGGGTCCAGATGGGGAGCGGACCGTCCGCCTTTCCCGCTGCTGCAGCCGGAGAAAGTCCTCTCGCTGCCGCTGCAGCTTCGGTTCGGCAACGATTACCGCTACCGCCTGGCCGGAATCGAGCGTGTCGGCGAGTTCGATTGCTACGTTCTCCGATTCGAGCCGATCGCGGGCTCTGGGTCGCTCTATCGGGGAAGAGTCTGGATCGAGCGGCGGACTTTCGCGCGGGTCAAGGTGCAGGCGGTGCAGACCGGTTTGACGGCACCGGTCGTCTCGAACGAAGAGATACAGACCTATGCTCCCGTGGTCGTCATCGGGAACCGGCCGGTATTTCTGTTCACCGGTCTGACCGCACGGCAGATTATGATGATTGCCGGGCGCAACCTGCTGGTGGAGAAGAGCGTCGCCTTCGATGATTTTCAGGTGAATGTCCCCGGGTTCGAGCAGTCGCGGCTGGAGGCCCGTCGGAGCGACCGCGTGATGTACCGCGAAACGGATCGCGGTCTGCGCTACTTCATCAGGGAGGGCGAGACCCGGGTGGTCAGCGAACGCGCGACACGCACGGCGCGGGCCATGGCCATGGGGGTCACGCTCGATCCGTCGTACGCGTTCCCGCTTCCAATCCTGGGAATCAACTACCTGAACTTCGAGTTCGGCGGCCCGGACAACCAGCTCGCCGTTCTTTTCGCTGGCGTTCTTGCCGCGGGCAACCTGCAGCGGCCGCGCGTGGGATCGACGCCGTTCGACGCGAGCGTGGACTTTTTCGCCATCGCGGTCCCGTCCACGGATCGCATCTACGACGAGGGCGGCGAGCGTGAAGCGGAGCGGGTTTTGACGTGGCCGTTCACGACCGGCGCCAACGTCGGCTGGCAGTACACCCCGTTTCAGAAGCTGACCGGCCACTACCAGTTCCGATTCGACGGGTACGTACGCGACAGGAGCACGTCCGAAGAGTTCGAGGTGCCGGCCAGTACCGTGACCAACGGATTCGGCGCGTCCTGGGAGTACAGGCGCGGGGGCTACAGTGCGGTGTTCAACGGCACCTGGTTCGCGCGCGCCGGCTGGGGCGACTGGGGACTGCCGCAGGCAGCCGGCACGGATTCCTCCGCCACCACATACCTGAAGTACAGCGCCGGCCTCTCCCGCGATTTCTACTTCAATGTGTTCCACAAGGTGCATCTGAACGGCGCGTGGTTCGGCGGACAGGACCTCGATCGATTCGCAAAGTATCAGTTCGGCATGTTCGACGATACGCGGATCCACGGCGTGCCGTCGTCCGGCGTGCGGTTCGAGCAGCTCGGCGTGGCGCGGGGCTCTTACTCGTTCAACATCTTCGAGCAGTACCGCCTCGATCTTTTCCTCGAGCAGGCATGGGGGCGCGATCGCGCCTTCGACGATCAGTGGCAGCCCATCACCGGGATTGGCGCGGCTGTCAATCTGAAGGCGCCCTGGAATACTATCCTTCGAGCGGACCTTGGGAAGAGCTTCCTGCCCGACCGCTACAGCGGCGTCGGGTCCGCGACGCTGCAGATCATGCTTCTGAAACCCCTGCGGTGACGATGACGATCCTCCGGGCCGACCTGCACGTGCACTCGTGGCATTCACGGCGAAGCGGGAATCTGCAATTCCTGAAGAGCCGTGACTGCTACTCGGACCCGGAGGACGTCTACACGGTCGCGAAGGCGCGCGGGATGGACATCGTCACGATCACGGATCACGACAGCATCGAGGGCGGTCTCGAGTTCCTCGCCAGCCATCCGGACGCTCGTGATTTCATCCTCGGGGAGGAGGTGTCGTGCCGGTTTCCAGACGGAGACATCGAGGTCCATCTAGGCGTCTATGGGATGACCGAGGAGCTTCATCGCGAGATCCAGCCGCTGCGCGGCAACGTGTTCGAAGTCACGGCCCTGTTGCGCGCCACCGGCGTGTACTTCTCGTTGAATCACCTGCTCCACTTCTATCGTCGCCAGGCGCCTTTGTCGTCGTACCTCCGACTGCTGGACGAAGTACCGGCGCTTGAAACCCGGAATGGCACGATGCTGCCGGAGCACAACGAGTTGATTGCGCGAATCGCGGCCCGTTGGGGGCCGGCTGCCGGCATTCGACGACTCGGCAGCGTAGGCGGCAGCGATGCCCATACGCTGCGGCGTATCGGGACAACGTGGACGGAGGCGCCCGGACGGACGCGCGAGGAGTTCCTGGAGAGCCTGCGGCAGGGCCGCGGATCGGCCGGTGGCGTACATGGCGGCACCGCGGCCATCTCCGGCGATGCATACGGGGTGATCCGCGCATACGTCAGGAGCCTGGCCGGCTTCGGCCCCCGCGATCATCGTCGCCTCGAGCGCACCCTGTGCCTGCTGTTTTCCGCAGTGTCGCTGCCGATTCAGTTCCTGCCCGTGGTGATTGCGGGAGCGGGGAAGTGGCGGGAATTCCGGGAAGTGCGCCGTGCGGCCGCCGAACTGTCGGGATGGCTCGACGAGCAGCCTGCGGAGGTCATGACGCAGCAGGTCCAGGCATGACGCGCCGTCGCGTGGTGATAACGGGCATCGGCCTGGTCACCGGGCTGGGCAACACGCGCGAGGAGACGTGGGCTCGCATGCTCGCAGGCGGGTCGGCTCTTCGAACGCTGACGGTGTTCGACACCGAAGGCTACCGCAGCCGCATCGCTGGCGAGGTCTCGATGGAATCGATCGCGGCGCAATTGACGCCGCTCGAACGGAGGCGGCTCTCCCGGGGAGATCAGTTCGGCGTCGTAGCCGCGCACGAGGCTCTCGAGGATTCGGGTCTCCTGGAGCCCGGGCTGGATCGGTCGAGTGTCGGCGTGCTGCTCGGAGCGGGCACGAGCGACCTGCTGCGGAACGAGGAGTATCACCACACGACGTTGACGCGCGGCATTCAGCATGCCCGGCCGTCGCAGGCCTGGAATCACTTCTCGAGCACGCCCCTCGACGTCATCGCCGCGCGGTTCGGCTTCGAGGGGCTGCGGTCATGTATCGTAGCCGCGTGTTCCTCCAGCACCATTGCCATTGGTCAGGCGGCTGACGCAATTCGCAGCGGGCGGATCGACGCCGCCCTCACCGGTGGGACCGACGCGCTGGCGCGCCTCACGTTCAGCGGGTTCAACGCGCTGCGCCTGATGGACCCCGATCCGTGTCGGCCGTTCGACCGCGCACGGGCCGGCATGAACATCGGCGAAGGGGCGGCCATCCTCGTCCTCGAAGACATGGAACGCGCCCGACGCCGTGGTGCGCGCATTCATGGAGAGATCGCCGGGTTCGCGTTCGGGTGCGAGGCGTTCCACCCGACCGCGCCAGAGCCGGACGGCCGCCCGGTCGCGGCCGTCGTCCGCGAGGCGTTGCGCGACGCCCGGATCGAGCCCGACTCCGTGGAACACGTCAACGCGCACGGTACGGCCACCACGCAGAACGACCGGGCCGAAGCCAAAGGGCTCCGTGCAGTCTTCGGCGATCGCATGGCACGCCTGCCCGTAACCTCGATCAAGTCCAGCATCGGGCATTGCCTCGGCGCCGCCGGCGGTATCGAAGCCGCGATTCTCGCGCTCAGCGTATCGCGCTCCACGATTCCGCCGACGATCCACCACACCGAGACGGATCCCGATTGCGAGGTTGACGTCGTCGCCAACGCCGCGCGTGAAGTGCCGATCCGGGTCGGCGTCTCGACCTCGCTGGGGTTCGGGGGGAATGATTCAGCGCTTGTGATCGCCAGGGTGTGAACGCGTGTTCGTGCGCGGCAGCCGCGGGCAGGGCTAAAGCCCTGCGCTACGGACGAACGCACCGCAGCGCAGGCCTTCAGGCCTGCCGCCCGGTGGCATGACGCTCACGAATTCGATGGCTATCGAGAGGTGATACTCAGGGCGTCACCGCGGGTTCGATGGTCTGCGGCTGTAGCACCAGCGGTGAGATGTCCAGCAGGTCGCCGTCTGGCCGGACGAACCGCGCGAGCGAGATGTCGGTTGTTGCGGCCAGCGCCTGCCAGCTTCGCGCGAAGGATTCCAGCAGCGCCAGGTTCCGCGCCAGTACTGTGCGCAGCTCGCCGTCGTGCATCGTCGAAACGCCGAGATCGGTCTGGAGCCGGCTGAGCGCCTCGAGGCTGACCACGTTGGCGGAGCCCTCACCATACGTGCTCGAGTCGGCAAGATCCCACGCGCGAAACAACTGCTGCATGCGTGCATGGAGCACGAAGAAGCGCCGCATGAGGGGTTCGATCGACTCCATGAACTCCGG
>Ga0299913_10004427_pt1 | contig 11792 bp, 9 predicted proteins | sample RVTome_9_FD_201360 | JGI IMG/M metagenome (GOLD analysis project Ga0299913, IMG submission 201360) | Soil microbial communities from uranium-contaminated site in the Upper Colorado River Basin, Wyoming, United States - RVT155D38 (version 2) ... | reverse complement strand
GGTCCCGGAGCCGACGGTCCCACCGGCGGCGAACCGGCTGAGCACCTTCTGATAGGCGGGCCACAGCGGTCGGGGGGCCATGAACGTCTTGTAGTAGAAGCCGGGAGAGAGGAAACGCCCCACCAATCGATTCGACGCCTTGACGTCGAAGTCGAGAGAGGGCCATGCGTTTTGCGGCTCCACCTCCAATCCCTCCTCGATGCGACGGTGGGCGGCGCGCACGTTGGGGTCATCTCCGACCTGGACCATGAGGTTGGGGTCGTGGTAGGTCGCCGTGAGGACTCCGCGGGGACGGTGGTACTTGTAGCTCCTCGAGAAGACCCGCTCACCGTGGGCGGCCAGGGCCGAGACGATGGTGTCACCGGCGAACCCCTCGTAGGTGTAGCCGTTCCATTCGAAGGTGAGGACGCGAGAGCGATCGATGACCTCACCTGGCTGGGGGCCGATGCGGTAGCCGGTCATGCCTGCTCTTCACCCACGAGCTCGACATCTCTGATCTCGTTGCTCACCGTATGCCGCTCCAGCATCAGGAAGCGACGACAGCCAGAGACGTGGAACCAGCGCTCGACGACCCAACCGGCCTCGTTGGATCTGATGTACTGATAGCGACGCCACTCCGCGGGGTCGGTCGTGTCCACGTCCGGGCGCGGCCGGGGCTCACCCTGGAACGTGAACTCGTCGCTGTTGCGCGGGCCACAGTTGGGACAGATGATCAGGAGCATTGCTAATGGCCGACGGCGGCCGCCCCTTTCTCGGCGGTGAGGTTCCCCGACTCGAAGCGATCGAGCCCGAACGGAGCGATCAGCTCTCCGGGCCGACCGTTGGCGATCATGTCGGCGACCGCCTCGCCGGCGACCGGGCCTGCCTTGAACCCATAAGTCCCCCAGCCGACATCGACGAAGAAGCCGTCGACAGGTGTGGGCCCGATGATCGGACCGAAATCGGGCGTCATGTCGCAGAGACCCGCCCACTGGCGGAGGAGACGCATGTTGGCGAGGGCAGGCATCAGCTCCAGGACGTGGGTCGCGAGACCGGTGGTGAACTCCAGCGAGCCGCGGGTCGAGTAGCTGGCGAAGGGGTCGACGCTGGCCCCGAAGACCAACTCGCCTCGTGCGGTCTGGCTCACGTATGTGTGCAGACTCCCCGAGACGATCACGGGATGCAGGAACTGCTTGACGGGCTCGGTGACGGCGGCCTGTAAGGGGCGGGTTGTGATCGGGAGCCGAACCCCGGCCATGGCCGAGACCAGTGACGCCCAGCCGGCGGTGCAGTTGATGACGGTTCGTGTCGCCACCGGGCCGCGGCTGGTCTGCACACCCGTCACCTTCCCGTCGTCGACGTCGATGCCGGTGACCTCGGTCTCCTGGTGGATGTGAGCCCCCATGGCGTTGGCGGCTCGGGCGTATCCCCAGACGACGGCGTCGTGGCGAATGATCCCTCCGGGTGGGTGCCAGAGGGCGCCGAGGATCGGATAGCGGGGATGGTCGGTCACGTCTAGGTACGGAGCCAACTCCTTTATCGCCTGCGGGCTGATCACCGACGAGTCGATGCCCTCGAGCTTGTTCACCTCCGCCCTCCAGCGCATCGTGCGCAGCGAGGCGTCGCTGTGGGCCAGGGTCAGATGCCCGCGTTGTTCGAACATGACGTTGAAATTCAGGTCCTCGGACAGGCCCTCATAGAGCTTGACGGAGCGGTCGTAGAACCGAGACCCCTCCGGGGTCAGGTAGTTGGAGCGGACGATCGCGGTGTTGCGACCGGAGCCGCCGCTCCCGATGTAAGACTTCTCGAGGACGGCCACGTCGATGATCCCGTGATTGCGGGCCAGGTAATAGGCAGTGGCCAACCCGTGGACTCCTCCGCCGACGATGACGACGTCGTAAGAAGGGCGGAGGTCGTGGTGCTCCCAGACACGGGGCCACGGTGTGCGCGACATCCCCTGGCGGAACAGCTTCCAGGCGGAGAAGCGGGGGGTCTTGCTCATGGTGGCGTGACCATAGTGACCCGTCGCATGAGCTCTCGGGGGCGTGTCTTTGGCGCCACCCGTCCGCTACTCAGGCGACAGATCACTAATAAGCTCGACGGCCATGAGCGAGAGACCCAATTACGACGCGATCATCATCGGTGCCGGGATCATCGGCGCAAATCTCGGGTTCGAGATGTCGAAGGCCGGCTACAAGACGCTCAACATCGACAAGCTTCCCGCCGCCGGGTACGGGTCGACCGCCAACTCGTGCGCCATCGTCCGAACCCACTACTCCACATGGTCCGGCGTCGCCATGGCTTTCGAGGGGTTCCACTACTGGAAGGACTGGGCCAACTATCTGGAAGTGGAGGACGAGCGCGGGCTCGCGGGCTTCGTGCAATGCGGTGGCGTCTTCGTCGGCAACGACGACCGATACTCCGAGAAGGTGCTGCCTCTCTTCGACGAGATCGGGATCGAATACGAGGTTTGGGACACCGATGCCCTCAGCAGGGCCATACCTGGCATCGACACCGGCGAGCACGCTCCGCCGAAGCGCCCCGAGGAGGACGCGTTCTGGGAGGACCCGCCAAAGCAGATCACGAGTGCCGTCCATTCGCCCATAGCCGGGTACATCACCGACCCCCAGCTCGCCACCCACAACCTGCAGCGAGCCGCCGAGGCAAAGGGCGGCGAGTTCATGTTCAACACCGAGGTCGTGGACATCAGGGTCGAGGCCGGCAGGGTCGCCGGGGTCGAACTGGCCAATGGCACCCTGATCGACGCCCCCATCGTCGTGAACGTCGCCGGCCCGCACTCGTTCGTCGTCAATGCGATGGCGGGTGTCGCCGACTCGATGAACATCAAGACCAGGGCCCTCCGCCACGAGGTCCATCATGTTCCCTCGCCGGACAACATCGACTTCGAGAAGGACGGGATGCTGGTGGGAGACGATGATCTCGGCACCTACTTCCGTCCTGAAGTCGGCAATCACATCCTCGTCGGCAGCCAGGACCCCGAGTGCGACCCGCAGGTCTGGGTGGAGGATCCCGACGAGTTCGAGCGAGCGATCACCGAAGACCAATGGAAGGCTCAGGTGTTGCGGCTCGCTCGGAGGCTGCCCTCGCTCGGTGTGCCCAACGAGAAGAAGGGTGTCGTCGACCTCTACGACGTCAGTGACGACTGGATCCCCATCTACGACAAGACCGACCTTCCTGGCTTCTACGTGGCCATCGGCACCAGTGGGAACCAGTTCAAGAACTCTCACATCGCCTCCTATTGCCTGACCAAGCTCATCGAGGCTGTCGAAGCGGGCCATGACCACGACGCCGACCCGGTGAAGGTGGAGATGCCCCACACCGGGCTGGTCCTGGACATGGGCGTGTTCAGTCGCAACCGGGAGATCAACGAGGACTCCTCCTTCAGCGTTCTCGGCTGATCGCACTAACTTCACCGGTTCAGCCCGGCAGCCGAGGGAGAAATGTCAACCCAGTGGGTCGCTCACAAGTTCGGCGGCACGAGCCTCGCTGACGCCGACGCCTACCGGGCTGTCACCGCGATCATCCGTGGCTCGGGCCACCCGAGACAGGCCGTGGTCGTGTCCGCTGCCGCCGGGATGACCGACGGGCTCATCGAGCTCGTCTCCAGGGCCGGGCGGCGCGACACGACGTTCGAGGAACTGTCGCAGAGCCTCCGCGAGCGTCAGGTCGCCCTCGTCGAGGAGCTGCTTGCGGGGTCGGGCCCCAACGACCTCATCGCCGGCATCGACAAGGACTTCGCCGACATCGAGGACGTCCTGCGTGCGTCGAGCGTGATGGGTGCTGCCTTGGAGAACGCCATCGGAGCGGTGGCCGGGTTCGGCGAGGTCTGGTCGGCCCGGCTGCTCGCCGCCCACCTGCGGAGCGAAGATGTGCCGGCGGCGATGCTCGACGCCAGGGAGATCCTCGTCGTAACACCTGCCGAGATGGCACCGGTGGTCGACTGGGACACCAGCGCAGCCAACCTCGAGTCCTGGCTCGCCGAGAACACAGAAGACGTGGTAGTGATAACGGGGTTCATCGCATCCGACCCGACCGGTGCGCCGACGACTCTGGGGCGCAACGGCAGCGACTACTCCGCGTCGATCTTCAGCTCGCTCCTCGAAGCCCGCGAGCTGATCATCTGGACCGACGTCGACGGCGTCATGAGCGCCGACCCCCGGCTCGTGCCCCAGGCCGAGGTCCTGGAGGAGCTCTCGTACGACGAAGCCATGGAGCTGGCCTACTTCGGGGCCAAGGTCATCCACCCGGCGACCATGACCCCGGCAATCCGCAGCAACATCCCGGTGACGATCCGCAACACCTTCAACCCGTCGGCTCCGGGAACCCGTCTCACCCCCGAGTCGTCGGTCGACGTGCCTGTGAAGGGTTTCGCCTCGATCGGTGACATGGCTCTCGTGAACCTCGAGGGCACGGCCATGATCGGCGTGCCCGGCATCTCGGAGCGTCTGTTCGGCTCGCTCCGCGAAGCAGGGGTCTCGGTCGTGATGATCTCCCAGGGCAGCTCCGAGCACTCCATCTGCTTCGCCGTGCCGGAGACCCATGCCATGAGAGCCAGAGCCGCAGTCGAGCAGGCTTTTGCCGCCGAACGTCAACGCGGCCTCCTCCAGGACATCGAGGTGACCCCCGGTTGCACGATCCTGGCCGCGGTCGGGGATGGCATGTCGGGCACCCCGGGCATAGCCGCCCGTCTCTTCGGCTCCCTGGTCCGGGCCGGTGTCAACGTCAAGGCCATCGCCCAGGGATCGTCGGAGCGGAACATATCGGTGGTCATCGACGGAGCCGACGCCACCCGGGCCCTCCGGGCGGTGCATTCGGGCTTCTACCTCTCCCGGCAGACCCTCTCGATCGGGCTGATCGGGCCCGGGCATGTCGGAGGCACCCTCCTCGACCAGATGGCGGGGCGTCTCGACTCCCTGATGAGCGAGTTCGGCGTCGACCTCAGGGTGAGGGCCATCGCCACCAGTACCACGATGGTGCTCGACGAGCACCGCATCGACCTGGCCAACTGGAGGGAGCGGCTCCATGGCGGGGATGCCGCCACACTGCCGGTCGATCTCGACATGCTCGCCGATTACGTCCACACCGAGTCGGTGCCGCATGCGGCCATCATCGACTGCAGCGCGAGCGCTGACATCGCCTCACGTTATGACGATTGGCTCTCTCAGGGAATCCATGTCATCACCCCGAACAAGAAGGCAAACAGCGGCGATCTCGATTACTACCGCTCCTTGCAGCAGTCGGCGCGGCGGGCCGACGCCCACTACTTCTATGAAACGACCGTCGGGGCCGCCCTCCCGGTCATCCAGACCCTCCGCGACCTGGTGCAGACAGGAGATCAGGTCCATCGCATCGAAGGGGTCTTCTCGGGGACCCTGTCTTACCTGTTCAACAGCTTCGACGGGTCGACTCCATTTTCGGAGATAGTCAGGGCGGCCCGCGACAAGGGCTACACCGAGCCCGACCCGCGGGAGGACCTCTCCGGAATGGACGTGGCCCGCAAGGTCGTGATCCTCGCTCGCGAGATGGGTGTCGAGGCCAGTCTGGACGACATGGAGATCGAGGGCCTCATCCCCGCCGGGCTCGAGAAGGGGACGGTGGACGAGTTCCTCGACCGTCTCGCCGACCACGATGCCGAGATGCTCGACATCGTAGAGAAGGCCCGGTCGTCGGGGCGTGTGCTGCGCTTCGTCGGCGTGATCGAACCCGAAGACGGCTGTCAGGTGTCGCTGCGGTCCTATGACACCGACCACCCCTTCGCACGTATCAGGCTCACCGACAACATCGTGACCTTCCAGACGGCGCGCTACTCGGAGAACCCGCTCGTCGTGCAGGGCCCTGGGGCCGGTCCGGAGGTGACGGCAGGTGGCGTGTTCGCCGACCTGCTGCGTCTCGCCAACTACCTCGGGGCCACCCTTTGAAAGGGCTGTCCCGCCATTACCATCTCTATTGCATTCGCCGGCAGGTGAACTCATGAAATCCAGCTACCGCGACCTGGTCGCAGCCGCCAAACGCCAGATAAGGGAGATCGACCCCGATGATCTCGAGGCGCGTCTCGGAGAGCTAACCGTGCTCGACATCCGCGAGGCAGACGAGTACGAGCAGGGGTCCATACCCGGCGCCGTCTTCGCCCCGCGCGGACTGCTCGAGTCGACTGTGTCGACTCACCTCCTCGACCCCGATCAGGAGGTGGTCCTCTACTGCTCTGGCGGGTCACGCTCGGCGCTCGCTGCCAAGACACTCCAGGAGATGGGCTACACCAAGGTGTGGTCACTCGAGGGTGGGTTCACGCGCTGGAAGCGGGAGGGTCTGCCATGGAGGACGCCCGAGAGCCTGTCCTCGGATCAACGGAGCCGATACAGCCGGCACATCCTGCTTCCGGAGGTCGGGGAGGAGGGCCAGGTGGCGCTGCTCGAGTCCAAGGTGATGATCTTGGGAGCCGGAGGTCTCGGCTCGCCGGCGGCCATCTACCTGGCCGCGGCCGGGGTCGGGACGATCGGAATCGTCGACTACGACGTCGTCGACGCCAGCAACCTTCAGCGGCAGATACTCCACAACCTCGACCGCCTCGGCCAGTCGAAGGTCGAGTCGGCTCGGGAGACCCTGGCCGCACTCAACCCCGATATCAAGGTCGAACCGCACAACGTCAGGCTCTCGGCGGACAACGTCCTCGACATCCTCGGGGGCTATGACGTGATCGTCGACGGTGGGGACAACTTCCCGACCCGGTATCTGGTCAACGACGCCTCATTGCACCTGAGGACTCCTGTGGTGCACGGTTCCATCTTCCGCTTCGAGGGCCAGGTGAGTGTCTTCGACCCTTACAACGGCCCCTGCTATCGCTGTCAGTACCCCGAGCCTCCGCCCCCCGAGTTGGCGCCATCGTGTGCCGAGGCGGGTGTGCTGGGCGTGCTCCCCGGGATCGTTGGCTCGATCCAGGCTGTCGAGGCGATAAAGCTCATCTTGGGCATCGGGGAGAGCCTGGTGGGCCGTCTCCTCACCTACGACGCACTGACCCAGGAATTCATGGACCTCCGCACTCGACGTGACCCGGCCTGTCCCGCGTGCAGCGACGAGACGATGCCTCCTCGCATCGTTGAGTACGACGACGCCTGCGCATATCCCGGTTCCGTTGCCAGGGGTCCCTGAGACCCCGGTCTTGCCAATGCCACGTGGTGCTTGCTAGCTTCGCGGTCACATGAACCAGACGTTCGCCCATCTGCACCACCATCACCACCCGCACGGGTCGGCTGATCGTGTGTAGCTGAGCGAAGGCACCAACACGCAAACGCCGACCGAGCGGTCGGCGTTTTCTCGTTTCCGGGCAGGCCGACCGCATCAAAGCGCGGGAAAGGCCCCGACATGCCCAATCTCACGACCGATCAGGGATTGATCCATCTCGCCGTCCCCAAGGGGCGAATCGAGGCGGGCGTCTCCTCCCTGCTCTCCGACGCCGGAATCGACTTGCGTGCCGGCCCGCGCGGCTACAGACCGGTCACGTCGGTCGAGGGTTTCGAGGTGAAGCTGCTCAAGCCACAGAACATCGTGGAGATGCTTGCCGCCGGGAGCCGGGACATCGGCTTCGCCGGCGCCGACTGGGTCGTCGAGCAAGGCGCCGAGCTGATCGAGCTTCTCGACACGGGCCTCGACCCGGTTCGGGTGGTGGCTGCGGCGCCAGAGTCGCTCCCGGTCGACGGCGAGTTGCCCCAGCGGCACCTCGTGGTGGCGAGCGAGCTCGAGCGGATCGCCTCCCGCTGGATCCAGGAGCGCCGCCTCGATGCCACCCTCGTGCGCTCCTACGGGGCGACCGAGGTCTTTCCGCCCGAGGACGCCGATGTGATCGTCGATATCTCCGCCACCGGAGAGACCCTCGCTGCAAACGGCCTGGTGGTCGTGGACGAGTTGATGACGTCGTCGACACGTCTCTACGCCAGCAAGAACGCAGTCGACTCGCCTGGCAAGAAGGTGGCCATCGACGGGTTGGTGCTGAGTCTCCGCTCTGTCCTCGAGGCCAGGGGGAGGGCCATGGTCGAGCTCAACGTCTCGCCCGAGGACATGGAGCAGGTGATCGAGGTGCTTCCCAGCATGAGGGAGCCCACGGTCGCCACCCTTTACGGTGCCGAGGGCCTGTCGGTCAAGGCCGCCGTTCCGCGCTCTGAGCTTCCCGGTCTCATACCCCTGCTCAAGACCAGGGGGGCCACCGACATCGTGGTGTCGAGCCTGGAGCAGATCGTGCCATGAGCGACGCCTATCGGCCCCCAGTCTTCGACGCCCCCATCGACCTCGATCTCTCCAAGAACGAGGGGAGACCGCTGATCGCCGACATCGGGCTCGGCCCTGACGAGCTGGCTTCGATCACGTCGCGCTACCCGGACACCTCGGATCTCGCCGAGCGGATCGCCGAGAGGCACGAGGTCTCGGTGAGCCGGGTCCTGGTGACCGCCGGTGGAGACGACGGCCTGTTCCGCTGCTTTCTTGCGACCGCGGGGCGCTCGGTCGTCGCCACGACGCCCAGCTTCGAGATGATTCGTCGCTACGCGGCGCAGCTGCAGACTCCTCTCATCGAAATCCCGTGGTGGGACGGGGACTTCCCGATCGGTGACTTCCTCGAGGAGAGCACCGGAGATCCCGGTCTTGCCGTCGTCGTCTCCCCGAACAACCCAACCGGGAACGTGGTCTCCGCAGCCGATATCCGCAAGCTCGCCGACGTCTTCCCGCTGTTGGTCCTCGATGCTGCGTATGCCGACTTCGCCGATGACGACCCCACACCCGCCGCGATGGATTTGGGCAACGTCGTCGTCATCCGCACCCTCTCCAAGGCATTCGGGCTCGCCGGTCTCCGGGTCGGCTACGCCCTCGGTCCGCCCGAGGTGATCGACGAGCTCAAAACGTTCGGATCGCCCTACGCCATGGCTTCGCTCTCCGCGGTCCTGGCATCCCGGGCGCTCCGGGAAGGGACGGGACAGGCAGAGGAATTCGCCCGGGAGGTGACCGACGAGCGAGGACGGCTCATCGACCTGCTCGCCAGGCTCGACAGCGCTCCACTTCCCTCGCAGGCCAACTTCGTCCTCGCCACCGATGTCGACCCGTGCTGGCTGGTCCCGGCGGCGGCATCACTCGGCGTGGGGCTGCGCAAATTCGGCGATCGGCCCGAGCTGTCCCGATGCGTCCGCATCTCACTCCCGGGAGACGCCGACGGATTTGCCCGGCTCGAGACCGTTCTGCGCACCGTGCTCACCCCGGAAGCCCTCCTCTTCGACATGGACGGCGTCATCGCCGACGTGCGCAATTCGTTTCGCACCGCCATCGTGGCCACCGCAGCCCGATTCGGGGTGAGCGTCGACAGCAGTCAGATCGCCGCTGCAAAAGCCGGTGGCAACGCCTCGGATGACTGGGAGCTGACGCGAGGGCTCTGCCTCGCCGCCGGCGTCGACGTCTCATTCGACACCGTGCGTGAGGAGTTCGAGCGGATCTATCAGGGCGACGAGGGGCAGGAGGGCCTGAAGATGAACGAGGGTCTGCTCGTCGACGAGGCGTACCTCGAGAAGTGGTCGCGCCTCCTGCCGTTGGGCATCGTCACGGCCCGGCCTCGCAAGGACGCCGCAGAGTTCCTCGACCGTTTCGGCATCGGCCGCCACTTCGATGTGGTCGTCACTCGAGACGACGCACCATCCAAGCCAGACCCGGCCCCGGTCCGTCTCGCTCTGGAGCGACTCGGGGTCGACCGGGCCTGGATGGTCGGGGACACCGTGGACGACCTGGTCGCGGCCAGATCCGCCGACGTCGTTCCCATCGGCGTGACCGCGCATGGCGAAGACCCGTCGTCACTCTCTGGCGCCGCCCGGGTCCTCGGGTCGCCGAACGAGCTGGAGGAGGTGCTCCGTGCCACGAAGCTCTGAGCTGATTCGAAAAACCGGGGAGACCGACATCGCGGCGGCGCTGAACCTGGACGGATCGGGTGTCGCCGCGATCGAGACCGGGCTGGGATTCCTCGACCACATGCTGGCGGCCCTCACCAAGCACTCGGGTTTCGACCTGAGTATCCGGGCGGCGGGTGATGTCGACGTCGACGATCACCACACCGTTGAGGACTGTGCGATCGTCCTGGGCCGTGCTCTCGACGAGGCACTCGGCGATCGCGCCGGGATCGCTCGTTTCGGCCATGCCTACGCACCGCTGGACGAGTCACTGTGCCGGGCGGTCGTCGATCTCTCGGGCAGGCCGTGGCCAGAGGTGGCGATACCGTTCAGCCGGCCGATGATCGGCGACATGGCGACCGAGAATATCGTCCACTTCATGCGCAGCCTCGCCGTCGAGGCCAGGATGGCGCTCCACGTCGACCTCATCCGGGGTGACAATGACCACCACAAAGCCGAGTCGGCATTCAAGGCAGTGGCACTAGCCCTCCGGATGGCAGTCGGGCCGAGTGGGCCGGGAGTCCCGAGCACCAAGGGAAGCCTGCGATGACGGCCACCGTGGCCATCGTGCCAACCGGCACCGCCAACATGGCATCGGTCGTGGCCGCCTTCCGACGGCTCGGCAGCCACCTCAGCATCACGGCGCGGCCCGAAGACGTCGAGAGCTGTGACCGCGTGGTCGTTCCCGGGGTCGGATCGTTCGGAGCCGCCGTGGGCGAAATCGAGCGTGCCGGGCTTCGGGGCGTGCTTCGCCAGCGAGTGACGGACGGTCGGCCGACGCTCGCCATCTGTGTGGGGATGCAGTTGCTCGCCAGCGGCAGTGAGGAGAGCCCAGGGTCGGCAGGCCTCGGTCTCTTCGGAGAGACCGTTGGTCGCTTCCCGGACGACGTGCGTGTCCCCCAACTGGGCTGGAACCAGGTCGTGGCCGGGCCGGGGAGCCGGCTCGTGAGCGACGGCTGGGCCTACTTCGCCAACTCATTCCGGGTTGAGGGTGTGCCCCAGGGCTGGACGGGCGCTACTGCAGATCATGGGGGCTCATTCGTCGCCGCGATGGAGCGGGGCGACGTCTTGGCCTGTCAGTTCCACCCGGAGCTCTCCGGGGAGTGGGGGCGCCGCCTCCTCTCCAGGTGGCTCGGCTCGGGTTGGTCCGTCTGATGCTGGCCAACAGGGTCATCCCCTGTCTGGACATCGACGAGGGCCGGATCGTCAAGGGGATTCGGTTCCAGGGGCTGAGGGACGCTGGTGACCCGGTGGAGTGTGCGCGCGCCTACGAGGCCCAGGGCGCCGACGAGATCGTCCTCCTGGACGTCTCGGCCACCCCCCGGGGCCGGGCCAACAACCTGGCTGTCGTCGGCGAGGTGCGCCGGGTTCTGTCGATCCCGCTGACCGTCGGAGGCGGGGTCCGTCGCGCCGCGGATGCCGTTCGGCTGCTCGATGCCGGGGCGGACAAGGTTGGTGTCAACACGGCTGCGGTGGAACGTCCTGAGTTGATCACGGAGATGAGAGAGCGTTTCGGGGCGCAATGCACCGTCGTGGCCGTCGACGCCGCCGCAGCTGCGCGGGGCGGCTGGGAGGTGGTCGTCCGAAGCGGCAAGGTGCGCACCGGTCTCGACGCAGTCGAATGGTGTGCCAAGGCCGTTGCCCATGGGGCTGGTGAAATCCTGTTGACGAGTTGGGACCGGGACGGCACTGGCGACGGTTACGACCTGGACCTGATCCGCGAGGTCACCGACGCCGTCAACGTGCCGGTCGTAGCCTCGGGTGGGGCCAGCGGGCATGACCACATGGCACAAGCCATTTCGGCGGGTGCCTCCGCCGCCCTCGTGGCTTCGATCCTGCACGACGACCTGACCACTGTGAGGCTGTTGAAGCAGGCCC
>Ga0299913_10004426_pt1 | contig 11792 bp, 11 predicted proteins | sample RVTome_9_FD_201360 | JGI IMG/M metagenome (GOLD analysis project Ga0299913, IMG submission 201360) | Soil microbial communities from uranium-contaminated site in the Upper Colorado River Basin, Wyoming, United States - RVT155D38 (version 2) ... | reverse complement strand
ATACCGGGTGGGCCCGGTGCCCACGGACGGCTCCAGCCGGCGGTACGTGTTGCGCGAGATCGTGAGCAAGACGCCCGAAGGGGAGATCGGCGCCGCGGCCGGGCCCGCGCCTCGCGGGCCGACCGGCAGCGCGTCGGTCACGATTGCGGGCCCGGCTCCGGTGCGCGCCTGACGATCCGGGTCTGGTCGTTCCGTGCGGCGATCACGTTCCCCTCCGCGTCGCGCTCGAAGGTCACGACCTCGCCGTCGCTCGGGTCGAACCACTCGTCGATCGAGTTCGCGTAGTACGTGAACCTCCCCTGCCCGGGGACCGCGATCTCGAGCGTGGCGTCATCGCCCGCGCGGATCTCGATGACGAGGTCCTGGCCTTCCAGCACGTATTCGCCCAGAAGCGGCTCGATCTCGGCCGCCTCCGGACGGATGCGCGCGCGCGTCTCGGGGTGATCGACGGGCCAGTCGCCCGCGACGGCGATCGCCCGGGCGATCTCACCTGCCAGGGGGCTTCCGAGGTCCCCGTTCGTCATGATCGCGTAGCCCAGGCCGAGCTCCGGTACGACCTTCCAGGCCGCGCGGAAGCCCTCGTTCGACCCGCCGTGTCCGAACTGAAGCCGCCCGTCCGGGCGCTCGAGCCCGAATCCGAGGCCCCAGTTCCGGAACGCCTCCTCGCCTTCGTGGTTCGGCGTCAGCATCCGCTCGAGCATCGCCCGGGAGATGACACCGTCGTCGGTCTCCCCGGCGCGGATCGCGAGCAGATGGACGGAGAGCCGCGCGAGATCGCCGGGAGTCGTCCACAGCCCGGCGGCCGCCTGTTCGGGGTACGTGTGCCACTCGCCATCCACCTCGGAGCCGTCCGGACGGTGGCCGCGGGCGGCCTCGGCCCAGCGCACCTCCGGAAGCGGCTGCTCGTATGTCGAGCGCGTCATGCCGGCCGGCCCGAGCACCCGCTCCGCGAGGATCTCGTGGAAGGGGAATCCGGTGACGTCCTCCAGCATCTGCTCCATCACGGTGTATCCGCCGCCCGAGTATTGCCACGACGTGCCCGGGACCTTGTAGACGCGGACGGAATCGGTATTGCCCTCGCCCTCGAGCACCTGGACGTTCGTGGCGACGAACTGGCCATCGGCGAAGGGCTCGTCCTTCCGGTAGCCCGGGAATCCCCACACGGTGAGCCCGGCGGTGTGCGTGAGAACTCCCCGAAGCGTCACGGCGGAGTCGGCCGTGAACTCGTTGTCCGGCACCCGCCACGTGGCGAGGTCATCGTTCACGGGCCGCTCGAGCTCGAGCTCGCCGTCCTCCACCAGCGAGAGCGCGGCGAGGGCCGCGACCGGCTTCGAGATCGAGGCCGCCTGGAAGAGCGTCTCGGTCGTCGCCGGAGCGTCGGTCTCCCGGTCGGCCACGCCCCAGGCGCGCGTCCACGCGATCTCGCCATTCTCGATCACCGCGACGCTCACCGCCGGAACGTTGTAGTGCGCCATCCGCCCGGCCAGCGTCCAGCCGGGCATCTCCTCGCCCTCGATCACGATGGCCGGAACGAGCCGCGCCTCGACCGCGGCGATCCAGACGTCCGCATCGGCCGCGCCCGAAGAGCTCGAGTCACCCGGCGCGCAGGCCGTGGCCAGGATCAGGGCGGACCAGACGAGCGGTCTTCGCGGCCCGGCGGGCGCAGGGGGACGTCGCTCGAGGGAAAGGGCGTGCATCGGGGCCTCCTGTTCGCTCACATGAATCGGGTCGGTCAGTATGCGTCGGCGACATGGAGCTACAATGACGTCGCGCCCGTCGCCCGTTGTCGCCTTCGGGCCACTGCGCGCTGACGAACCGGACTTCTCCGGTGGGTCCGTGAGGACCGTTCACCCCGCGAGGGCGCGCTCGAGGTCGGCGATCAGATCCTCGGCGTTCTCGATGCCGACGGAGTAGCGCACCAGCCCCTCGGGGATCCCCGCCGCCCGGCGCTCCTCGAGGGTGAGCTCGACGTGGCTCGTGGTCGAAGGCGGTCCCACGAGCGTGCCGACGGAACCCAGGCTCGCCGCGCGGTGTGCGAGCTCGAGCCGCGGCAGGAACCGCCGCACCGCCTCGAGTCCCCCGGCGAGCGAGAACGACAGCATCCCCCCGAACCCGCGCATCTGCCGGCGGGCGATCTCGTGCCCCGGGTCCGACGGGAGCCCGGGATAGAAGACGCTCTCGACCTCCGGGTGGCCGGCGAGAAACTCCGCGACGGCGAGCGCGTTCGCGTTCTGGCGCTCGACCCTCAGCTCGAGCGTCCGCATTCCGCGCGTGAGGAGGAAGGCGGCGTCGGGGTCGAGCGTCGCGCCCGTGATCTCCCGGAAGTGGAACAGACGGCGGACCAGCGCCGCGGACCCGCACGCGACGCCGCCCAGCGCGTCGGAATGTCCGCCCAGGTACTTCGTGGCGCTGTGGAGGACGAGGTCGGCCCCCAGCTCGAGGGGCCGCTGGTTGACCGGCGTCGCGAACGTGTTGTCGACGACGACGGTGGCTCGCGCGGCCCGGCCGGCCGCCGCCAGCCGCACCAGGTCGAGGACCTTGAGCGTGGGGTTCGTGGGGGATTCGAGGTACAGGAGTTGAGCCCGCTCCGCGAGCGCCGTCTCGATCGCTTCGTGGTCGGTGGTCTCGCACAGCGTGACGTCGATCCCGAACCGCGGCAGGAACTCGTTGAAGATCCGGTTCGTGCCCCCGTACGTGTCCCGGATGCTGACGACGCGATCCCCCGGCGACAGGAGCGCGAACAGGGTGTTGCTGATCGCGGCCATCCCCGTGGCGAAGCTCGTCGCGTCCTCGGCTCCTTCGAGCACCCGGACCTTGTCCTCGAACACCGCCAGCGTGGGATTCGTGTTGCGCGCGTAGATGTGTCCCGGTCGCGCGCCGGTGGCCACGTCCGTCCACGCGTCGAGGTCGTCGTAGGCGTGCGTGACCCCGCGCGCGATGGGGGACACGGTCGCCCGCCCCTCGCCGCTCCCGGCTTCGCCGGCCCACACGGAGGCGGTGCCGAAGCGGACGTCTCGATCCCGGATGTGAGGGCTCATCTCATCTCCTGCCGTGGGTCCCGGACGTCGGGTCGCGGAACACAAGACCACGGCTCCGGGGGGACGGTCAAGTCGCGCGGCCGGAGGGGACGTCGGGACACGGTCGTTCCGGACGCGCGCCGCCACGGAGCGTCCCGCCCCCGGCTGGCGAGGCTGAAGATGGGCTCGCGAGGCCCTATCATGTGTCCGACGCCGCGAGCACCCACGACCGGGGAGGAAGATGCGGCCCGATGACACCTGCGAGCTTCGGCCGATCGGATGCGTCCGTTCGCGCCTCACGGACCGGAAGGACGCCCCGCGACAGGGGTACCGGGGCGCGCCCGCGGCCACGGTGGAGGTCGAGCCGGCGTTCGCCGACGCGGTCGAGGGGATCGAGGCGGGGAGCGACGTCTTCCTGCTCACCTGGCTCCACCTCGCCGATCGCGGCGTGCTCCGGGTCCACCCCGAAACCGACCCGGCCAACCCGATCACGGGGGTGTTCGCCACTCGCTCGCCGGATCGCCCGAACCCGATCGGGCTCCACCGCGTGCGGTTGCTCGAGATGGAGGGTCCCACGCGGTTGCGGGTCGAGCCTCTCGAGGCGGTCGACGGAACACCGGTCGTGGACATCAAGCCGGTACTGTCGACGGATCGACGATCCCTGCCTCCCCGGAGTCACGGTGACGGTTCGGGAATCCCCGGGGGCGGAGAACGGAGACGAGCACCATGAGCATCGCGAGACGGGAGTTCCTGGCGGCGTCGGCGGCGCTGGCGCTGGCCGGCCCGCGCGCGCTCGCGGAACCCCGTGGCACGAACCAGGAAGGGGCGGGAATGTACGGCCTGATCGGAAAGATGACCGCGGTGGCGGGAGAGCGGGACGCGCTGGTAGGGATCCTCCTCGAGGGAACCGGAGACATGCCGGGCTGCCTCAGCTACATCATTGCCACCGACCCGTCGGATGAGGACGCGATCTGGATCACCGAGGTCTGGGACAGCGAGGAGAGCCATCGCGCTTCGCTCTCGCTCCCGACCGTCCAGGACGCGATCGCGCGGGGGCGGCCGCTCATCGCCGCTTTCGACGAGCAGACCGTCACGACGCCGGTGGGCGGGCAGGGGTTGACCGACGCTACGTGATCCGGCCCCGAGAGCCCCGAGCGCGGGCGCCCGACACCCGAGCGCGGTGGCGACCGACCGGGAAGACGGCGGGAGGCAGTACGCCGACCTGTACGTCGCCGCGCCCCGCCCCGCTTCGACGAGCTCATGGACCGCATGCGCCGGACACGCCGGCGCATCGAGGAGCTGTCCGACGCACCCGGCTACATCGTCCGATGAGATCGGCCGGACGGTGCCCGGGTGCGCACGGCCTCCCCCCAAGGTGAGTCGGGAGGGACGGAGCGGACGCTGTACCGCCTCGAAGATGGCGCGCCGCTGAACGAAGGGATCCGCCGGGTGGCCCGCGAGGAGCTCGAAGCGGCCGTATCCGCCCTGTGCGGCCGCGGGGACCTCCACGACGCCCTCCACGATGCGCGCAAGCGACTGAAGAAGGTGCGCGCCGTGCTCCGGCTGGTTCGAGACGACATCGGCGACGGGCGCTACCGGGCCGAGAACGTCTTCTACCGCGATCGAGGGCGCGACCTCGCGGGGGTGAGGGATGCCCGGGTGGCGGTCGAGACCCTCGACGCCCTCCGCTCCCGATACGTGCGCGAGCTCGGCGTCGACCCGTTCGCCGTCCCCGGCCGACGCCTCGCCCGGCGCTTCGAGGACCTGTCGCGCCGGCACCTCGAGCAGGAACGCAGGCACGAGCACGTGGCCGCGGCCCTCGAGTCATCACTCCGGCGCGTCGAGGAGTGGCCGGTGTGCGAGGACCGCTTCGAGACGATCGCGCCCGGGCTCCGACGCGTGTACGCGCGCGGCAGGAGGAGCCGGCGGAACGCCGCGGCGGATCCGACCCTCGAGCGTTGCCACGAATGGCGAAAGCGCGTGAAGTACCTGTGGTATCACGTCCGGCTGCTGGAGGGCGCCTGGCCGGAGGTCCTCGGGGGGCTCGCCGATTCCATCCACGAGTTTCGGACCTGATCGGGGACTCGACCGACCTCTCGGAGCTGGCGATCCTGCTCGAGGAGACCCCGTCGCTCGCCGCGCGCGCTGCGGAGCGCGAAGCGCTCCTGCGCGTGATCGACCGCCGACGCGCCGAGCTCCGCGCGCGGGCGCACCTGCAGGGGCGCCGCATCTGGGCCGAATCGCCGAACGACTTCGTGCGTCGGGTGGGCGCCTATTGGGAGGTGTGGCGCACCGGGTCGACCCGAACCGATGCCGACGGATCGGCCTCCGGAGTCGACCCGGCGCGGCGGCCTCCCGAAGATCAGAAGATCGTGTAGATGAACGGCGCGAGCGCCGAGCCCTGCGCGAACACCAGGAGCGTGCCGACGAGCAGGAGAACGATCAGGACCGGAGCCAGCCACCACTTCTTCCGGACCCGCATGAACGCCCAGAGCTCCTTGACCAGACTCATCCCATCACCTCGCGATTGGTTGCGTTTCGAGTTGGTTGTCGATGTCAGAACTGGCGCTTGAGATCGCTTCGGGCCGCGTCGCGTCGGTCCTTCCAGAACCCGCCGTCCGCCGCCGGGTGCCGAAGCGGGTGCCGACCCACGCTCCGCCGGACCAGCCCCACGGGAGTGAGGACGAGGAAGTAGACGATCCCGAGGAAGATCGGGGTCGTCACCTTCGAGATCGCGTGCGCGAGCGACATCCACGCGCGCTCCACCGGGCCCAGGGCCCCCGGCACCACGATCCCGCCCGCGATCAGCAGCGCCCCGATCGATCCGAGGACCGCCGAAACCGTGCCGTGCCCGCGCCACGCGGTGATGCCAGCGAGCACTGCGAACGCGATTCCGACCGTGAGGCCGAACTTGCGAAGCTCCGCGCGCGACTCGCGGCCGTTCGTCGTCGACTCCATCAGTCCAGTTCGATCTCCTCCCGCCAGTCGGTCTCCTCCACCCACTCGGGTTGCTCGGTCTTGTCCAGGAGGAACGCCCCCAGGACGAGGTGATCCATCTCGGTCCGCATGAAGCACCGGTACGCGTCCTCGGGCGTGCACACGATCGGCTCGCCCCGGACGTTGAACGAGGTGTTGACGATCACCGCGCACCCCGTCCGCTCCTCGAACGCCTTGATGAGGTCGTAGTAGTCGCGGTTGTCCTCGGGGTGCACCGACTGGACGCGGGCGGAGTAGTTGACGTGCGTGACCGCGGGGATGTCCGAGCGCGGCACGTTGAGCTTGTCGATTCCGAACAGCGTCCGCTGCTCGTCCGAGATGGGGATCCGGCGCTCCTCCCGAACCGGCGCCACGATCAGCATGTAGGGAGACTCGCGGTCGATCTCGAAGTAGTCTCCGACCCGATCGTAGGCCACGCTGGGCGCGAACGGACGGAAGCTCTCACGGTACTTGATCTTCAGGTTCATCACTTTCTGCATGCGGGGGCTGCGGGCGTCGCCGAGGATGCTGCGCGCCCCGAGGGCCCGCGGACCGAACTCCATGCGCCCGTTGAACCAGCCCAGCACGTTCTCGGAGGCCAGCAGGTCCGCGGCCTCGGCGATGAGCGCATCACGCTCGAGCTCCCGATACCGGGCGCCGAACTCGTCCAGGGTGGCGCGGATCTCGTCGGAGGTGAACGAGGGGCCGAGGTGCGCGCCCCGCATGCCGTCCCGTCCGTTCGTCGTCCGCGCGCCCCCGAGGTGCCGGTGCCAGATCAGCGAGGCGACGCCAAGCGCACCCCCGGCGTCGCCCGCGGCCGGCTGGATCCAGATGTCGTCGAACGGACCCTCGCGGAGGATCCGACCATTTCCGACGCAGTTGAGCGCGACTCCGCCCGCGAGGCACAGCTTGGGCGACCCCGTCAGCCGGTGGGCGGTGCGCGCCATGCGCAGCATCACCTCCTCGCACACGTCCTGGACCGAGCGCGCGAGGTCCATCTCGCGCTGGGTGACGGGCGACTCGGGACGTCGCGGCGGTCCGTCGAACAGGGCGTCGAATGCCCCGTTCGTCATGGTCAGGCCGGTGAGGTAGTTGAAGTACGACTGATCCAGGGTGAACGAGCCGTCGTCGCGGAGGTCGATGAGATGATCGAGGATGGTCTGCACGTACCGGGGCTCACCGTACGGCGCCAGCCCCATCACCTTGTACTCCCCGGAATTGACCTTGAAGCCGGTGTAGTACGTGAAGGCAGAGTAGAGCAGCCCGAGCGAGTCCGGCCAATGGAGCTCGCGCAGGATCTCGATCTCGTTCTCCCGTCCGTGACCGATCGACGCGGTGGCCCATTCACCGACCCCGTCCATCGTCAGGATCGCGGCCTCGCGGAAGGGGGAGGGGAAGAACGCGCTCGCGGCGTGCGACTCGTGGTGCTCCGCGTACAGGATCTCTCCGGACCGGCCGAGCGCGCGGCGCAGCTGCCGATCCATGTAGAGCTTGTCCTTGATCCACAGCGGTCCGGCCAACAGGAACGACCGGAAGCCGCGCGGCACGACGCCGAAGTACGTCTCCAGGATGCGCTCGAACTTGAGAAGCGGCTTGTCGTAGAACCCGACGTAGTCGAGGTCGGCCGCGTCGATGCCCCCTTCGCGGAGGCAGTACTCCACGGCGCGTGCGGGGAAGTCGGCGTCCCCCTTCCGCCGGGTGAAGCGCTCCTCCTGCGCGGCGGCCACGATCTCGCCATCGCGAAGCAGGCAGGCGGCGCTGTCGTGATAGAAGGCCGAGATCCCGAGGATCCAGGTGGGACTCATCCCGCCTCCCCGATCTCGAGCGCCAGCGAGTCCAGGACCGGGAACAGCTCGGCCGCCACGAGGGCCTGCCCCAGCGCGTCGATCCGATCGATGATCAACTCGTTGACCCTCCATTCGGTCCGCGACGGACCGGCCAGCGGTCGATACGGGCCCCGGAGCGCCCCGCGTACCGGTTCGCACGCATCGGAAATCGTCGTAGGACACCGCGACCCCGACGGCGACCCGGGCGGGTACGCGAACGAGACGGTGTGGGTCGGATGCAACGCGTACCCGTAGGCCGGGTGTGCCGTGTACACGTCGGTCCAGCGACCCTCGGGAGGATATGGGGGAGGGGGTACACGTCGAACACGTGGAGCCCGAGCTCCACGCAGAGCAGACAGATGACGACGCTCCCCCCCCAGCAACGTCAGGTTCAGCACGATGCAGTCACGCTTCCCCTCGGATCCCGGCGCGCGCGCGTCCTGGCCGTCCGGGCGAGTGGCCGCCTGTGGCCGGGGACGCCGATCGGGACGCGAGCCCCACATCCGCGGCCGCGACGGTCCGCCTTCGAGCCGTCACTGGCGGGGCGTAGTTGCAAAGAACGATCCAATTGGGGTCCGAGCGGATATCGCACGGTCCCGCACCGACTTCCGGAACCGTCGAACGCGGACTCGCCGCGGTCCGCGTCGTTGGGATCGTGGGACGCCGTCCGCGTGTCGTTGCCGGCCTCGACACGTCGGTCGTACGTTCGGCGCGGCCCGCAGGCCGCGCGGCCCGCACGCCGCGCGGCCCCGTCCGGAGGAGACACCCCAATGCACCATGACGACGAGCAGGTCGGTCGGGTCCTCAGCCGCCGCGAGGTGCTCGCGCTCCTCGGAGCGGGTGGCGTCTCGATGCTCGGTGGCGGAACGCCGCTGGCCGGGCTGGCGGGCCCGGGTCTCCGGCTTCCCGCCTGCATCGTGCGCCCCCGGCAGACCGAAGGTCCGTATTTCCTCGATGACATGCTCGAACGCGCGGACATCCGTACCGACCCGACCGACGGCTCGGTGTGCGAGGGCATGCCGCTCGACCTCGCCTTCCGGGTCTCGCGTCTCGATGGCGACGGGTGTCGACCGCTCCCCGGCGCCGTGGTGGACATCTGGCAGTGCGATGCGGTCGGCGTCTATTCCGGAGTCGAAGATATCATCGGGGGGCTCTTCGACGCGCGCGGGAAGAGCTTCCTGCGAGGGTATCAGATCACGGACACGGAAGGCGTGGCTCGCTTCAGGACGATCTTCCCCGGCTGGTACCAGGGACGCACGGTCCACATCCACTTCAAGATCCGCACGGCTCCGGACTCGGCGGCAGGCCACGAGTTCACCTCACAGGTCTACTTCGATGACGCCGTCGCCGATCGCGTGCTGGAGCTCGAGCCGTACGCGTCGCACGACGGCGAGGGGCGCATGCGGAACGCGCAGGATCAGATCTATCGGAGCGGCGGGGATCAGCTCCTGCTCGCCGTGGAAGAGACGGGCGACGGGTACGCGGCCGCGCTCGACATCGGGCTTCAGATCGGATAGCGGTTGCCCGCCGTCGCCCCCTCGGTCGCGCCGTCGGCCTCGCCTCGGGGGGCGCCTCGTTGCCGGCCGGTGGCCGGGGCGCCACCGTGACGTGACCTGTCGCCGGTAGCATCGACCGACGTGAGCGGGACGCGCCCGACCGCGGGCTCGATGGAGGATCTGATGACCGCGCCCCACACGCCCGGCCCTCCGCCTCGGCATTGGGTGGATCGCCGTACCTTCCTGAAGACCGGCGCGCTCGCCGCGGCCGCGCTGGCCATGTCCCCCGAGCGCCTCCTGGCCGACCCCTACGCACCCCTTCGGCGATCGGCTCGCGCGTCCCCGATCCGCATCCGCGGGGTCGTGCGCTCCGGGAACCGCGGGCTCGCCGGCGTCCCGGTGTCCGACGGGCTCGCCGTCGTGGACACCGACCCCGAGGGCCGCTTCGACCTCGTGAGCTCGTCCGAGCGCGAGTTCGTATGGGCGAGGCTTCCGGCCGGACACCGCGTGCCGCTCAACCCCGCGGGGACCGCCCGCTTCTACGAGCCCATCGATCCGGGGCGGGAGGAGATGTCGGTCGCCTTCGATCTCGAGCCCCTCGCGGTCTCCGACGAGCGGCACGCGCTTCTTCTCCTCGGCGACATCCAGACACAGGATGCCGACGAGATGGGCTGGTTCCACGAGCGCTCCGTGCCCGATCTCGCGGCCACCGTTCGGGAGCTCGGCGACACGCCGGTCTTCGGGATCTCCGACGGCGACATCATGTACGACCGTCTCGAGCTCTATCCGGAGTACGAGCGGGCCGTATCCCGGCTCGGCGTCCCCTTCTTCCAGGTGATCGGGAACCACGACCTCGACGTCGAGAGCCAGACCGACGAGGCTTCCGTGGCCACGTTCCGTCGCCACTTCGGGCCGCGCCACTACTCGTTCGACCGGGGTCACGCCCACTACGTGATCCTCGACGACGTGTTCTGGTACGGAACCGGGTACATGGGCTATCTGGACGCCGACGCCCTGGCCTGGCTGGAAGCGGACCTTTCCCGCGTCGCGCCCGGCGCTCCGGTGATCGTCGCCACCCACATTCCGGTGCTGGGAGGACTCCACACCCGGCTGGGCCAGCGAAATCCCGAGCCCGCCGTCGCGATCACGAACCGCGAAGCTTTGTACCGGCTGCTGGAGCCCTTCGAGGCGCACCTCCTCACGGGGCACACGCACGAGTCCGAGCACGTCTTCGAGCAGGGCACGCACGAGCACGTGACGGGTGCGATCTGCGGCGCGTGGTGGAGCGGCCCGATCTGCTGGGACGGGACGCCGAACGGCTACTGCGTCTACGAGGTGGAGGGCGAGCGCGTCACGTGGCGGTACAAATCGACCGGCCACCACGCCGACCACCAGATGCGGCTCTACGCTCCGGGTTCGGATCCCGCGGCGCCCGACGAGCTGGTGGCCAACGTGTGGAACTGGGATCCCGAGTGGACCGTGCGCTGGTTCGCCGACGGCGAGCCGCGCGGCATCATGGCCCGACGTCCCGGGCTCGACCCGCTGAGCCTGGAGCTCCACAGCGGCGACGAGCTCCCGCCGCGGCGGACCTGGGTGGACCCGCGCGTCACGAACCACATGTTCTACGCGCCGTTCACCCCGGGGATCGCGGAGGTCCGCGTCGAGGCCACCGACCGGTTCGGCCGCGTGTACACGGAGAAGCTCGCGCTGGTCTGACCGGGGGCGGATCCTCGCTTCGGGCCACCGTCCCCACGCTCTCGTCGTCGGCGTCCGTGCTCCCCGCGCTCGCAGGTGGCCGGTTCCCCCTCTTCCACGACGGCCGCGACCGGAAAGTGATCCGAGGGATATCGTCCATCCTCCGCGGTGCGAACGATCTCCGCCCCCCGGGTGCACCAGCCTTCGGACGCGAGGATCGCGTCGATCTTGTCGCCGCCGCGCAGCCCCTCGAACCCGTTGAACGTGCCCGTGTCGGTCGCGTTCGGGTGGAGGTCACGGTACGTGTCGCGCAGCGCGATCGCATCCGACTCGACGAGCATTCGGAAAGCCGGGTTCGCCTCGCCCGCGTTGAAGTCGCCGGTGACGAGGACCGGCTCCGCGGAGTCCGCCCGCGCCGCGATCCGCTCCAGCAGGAGCGCCGCGCTCCGCTCGCGCGACGGCTGGGATTCGTGGTCCCAGTGGACGTTGTAGACCGAGAAGCGCTGGCCCGTGTCCCGATCGCGGAGCCGCGCCCACGTGCAGATGCGCGGGATCCGGTTCCCCCACGACATCGAGCCGGGTGCTTCGGGCGTGTCCGAGAACCAGAACGTGCCGCTCGCCACGATCTCGAAGCGCGCACGAGCCACGAGGATCGCCGAGAACTCGCCGGCCTGCGCGCCGTCGTCGCGTCCGACGCCGATGACCTCGTGGCCCGGAAGCGCCCCGGCGAGCTGGTCGATCTGGAACGCGAGCGCCTCCTGGATGCCGAGGACGTCGGGGTC
>Ga0299913_10004425_pt1 | contig 11793 bp, 10 predicted proteins | sample RVTome_9_FD_201360 | JGI IMG/M metagenome (GOLD analysis project Ga0299913, IMG submission 201360) | Soil microbial communities from uranium-contaminated site in the Upper Colorado River Basin, Wyoming, United States - RVT155D38 (version 2) ... | reverse complement strand
TGGTAGCGCAGCACCAGCTGCTGGAGGTCCCCGTGGGTGAGGTCCAGATCCTGTTGCGCGCCGCTCGCGGCCTTGGCCTCGTCGAGGATCCCGGCGAAGTCGTCACTCGGGATGCCGAGCACCGTGCTGCCGAACATCTGCAGCAGGCGCCGGTAGGAGTCGTAGGCGAAGCGGGGGCTGTCGCTCTGCCGGGCCAGACCGTGCACCGACGCATCGTTCAGCCCGATGTCGAGGACCGTCTCCATCATGCCGGGCATCGAGAACTTGCCGCCCGAGCGGACCGACACCAGGAGCGGGTCGTCCGGGTCGCCCAGGGTCATGCCCATGCCCCGCTCCAGCTCGGCGAGATGCCGGCCTACCTCGTCGGCCAGGCCGTCCGGCTCGGACCCGTGGTGCAGGAAGTGGCGGCAGGCCTCGGTCGTGATCGTGAAGCCTGGGGGCACCGGCAGGCCGAGGTTGGTCATCTCGGCGAGGTTGGCACCCTTGCCTCCGAGCAGATCCTTCTGCTGCATGCTGCCCTGGGCGAAGTCGCGCACGTAGTTGCTCACCCGCCGATCGTCCACCGTCGACGTCCGCGCGGGAAGGGCCTTGGGTCTCCCGACACGGGACCTCGGACCCTTTGCCGCCGCGGGCGCGGGTGATGGAGTGGCCTCAGGCGGCGAGGAAACCGCTAACAAGGCGAAGGCCGGCAGATCGGGGCGACCCGACTCACGACCACGACTCCCAAACCGTGTCAAACGGCTGCGGTTCCTCGCCGCCTCACTCGTGCGCGGAGTGCGGGAACCCGGCGATGACCGCGGATCCGGTCACCCGGTCGCCGGCCAGGTCGCCGAGTGCTCGATCCACGTCGTCGAAGTCGTACGTCGACGTGTGCACCGCCAGCGGCAGCCGCGTCGCCAGCGCCAGCAGCTCCTCGCCGTCCGCCCTCGTGTTCGCGGTCACCGACCGGACGCCGCGCTCGAGGAACAGCTCGCGGTCGTAGTCGATCGCCGGGATCTCGCTCATGTGGATGCCGGCGAGAGCGAGCGTCCCGCCGCGACCCAGGGCGCGCAGGGCGATCGGCACCAGGTCACCGGCGGGCGCGAACACGATGGCGGAGTCCAGCGCGACCGGTGGAGTGTCCCGTGGGCCGCCCGCCCAGGCAGCGCCGAGGCTCAGGGCGAGGGCCCGGGCTCCCTCGCCGCGGGTCATGACATGGACCTCGGCGCCCTGGGCCAGCGCGATCTGTGCGGTGATGTGCGCACTGGAGCCGAATCCGAGGATGCCGAGCCGACCTCCGGGCGGGAGCTCGGCGCGACGCAGGGCTCGGTAGCCGATGATCCCCGCGCAGAGCAGCGGAGCCACCCGCACGTCGTCGATCGCGTCGGGGAGCCGGTAGGCGTAGGCGGCCGGGACGGCGGCGTACTCGGCGAAGCCTCCGTCGGCATCCCACCCGGTGTACTCGGAGTCGGGGCAGAGGTTCTCCGCGCCGCGGCGGCACCAGCGGCACGCACCGCAGGTCCGCCGCAGCCAGGCGATGCCGACCCGGTCACCTTCCCCGAACCGGGTAGCGCCCGGCCCGCTCCCGACGACCCGGCCGACCACCTGGTGGCCGGGTACGACGCCCGGCGCCTTGGGAGTGAGGTCGCCCTCGGCCAGATGCAGGTCGGTGCGGCAGAGCCCACATGCGTCGACGCGGACCAGGATCTCGTCGTCGGCGGGCACCGGTACTGCCCGGGTGTCGAGGACCAGTGGCCCCTCGGCAACGGGGCCCGGCCGCTCCACGGCCCAGGCGCGCATGATCTCGACCATTCCGCCTTCCTACCGCATCGGGGAACACCGGGTCCGGACGCCGGTCCCGGCTGCTCGGGACGTTGGTCCCTATGCGGGTCCCATCCGCGGGAGTGTGCTGGACCCGAGACCTACTGAGAGGAGAAGGCCATGACTGCCCTGGCCCACCGCGACGGCACCTCGCTCCTCAACGAGCTGATGAACTGGATGGGTGCCGTGACCACGGAGCCCGAGATCAGGATCGAGGAGTACGTCGAGGGTGATCGCCACATCATCCGGGCGGACATGCCGGGTGTCGACCCCAACAAGGACATCCAGCTGACCGTCGACGGCTCGGTGCTCCGTCTGCGCGGCGAGCGCCGTGCGGAGGAGCACGACGAGCACCGCAGCGAGATTCGCTACGGGACGTTCGAGCGCATCCTCACCCTGCCGCGTGGCACCCGGCCCGAGGACGTGTCCGCCGAGTACACCGACGGAGTGCTCACGGTCTCGATGCCGATGACCGGCACCGAGGAGCCACGGAGCATCCCGGTCACGCACCGGGAGCCGACTGAGGGATGAGCCCGCAGCCGGCAGCGAAGGCCCGCCCGGTCACCCCACTCCCTCTCGCAGAAGAGGTGTTGGGGGCGGCCGGGCGGGTCGTCGTCGGTGTCCACGGCAGCGCGACGAGCGTTGCCGCCCTGCGGTGGGCCGTGAGCGAGGCGACACGCCTCGAGTGGGTGGTCGACGTGGTCACGGCCTGGCCCGACCGGGCCGCCGTGTTCGTGCGGCAGGTGCCGGGGCACCACAGCGAGCACCGCCATCGGGCGGTGGCCGCACAGCGGGAGGCACTGTCCGCCGTGATCGCGTCCGAAGGGTCGGTGCCCGCGATCCGGACCTTCGTCGAGAACGCCCGACCGTCTGACGCGCTGATGGCGCACAGCGCGGGAGCATCCATGGTGGTGGTGGGCGCGTCCCGCGGCGACCCGGCCGGGGGTGTCGGGGTGGACCGTCCGTCCCGGGTCGATGCCGTCCGGGCCGAGTGCCCGGTCGTCGTCGTCGACGAGCCCGGAAGGCGATGACGCTGGGCCGGGACACGCGTGGGTACCGGTTCACGACAACGTGGAGCCCGACCCGGGGGGCGCTTGCGGCGTCCGGCGCCGATCACCCACGATCGACGTGAGCCCGGCACACACCACTACCAGAGGACTGCCATGACCGTCTCGGAGATCCGCTCCGCCCCGTCCGCCGACTCCGACCTGACCCGCCTGGACGCCTGGTGGCGCGCGGCCAACTACGTCAGCGTGGGGCAGATCTACCTGCTCGACAACCCGCTGCTGCGTCGGCCGCTGAAGAGCGACGACATCAAGCCGCGGCTGCTGGGTCACTGGGGCACCACTCCCGGGCTGAACCTGCTCTGGACCCATCTCAACCGGCTGATCCGGGAGCGGGACGTCAACGCCATCTTTCTGGCGGGTCCCGGCCACGGCGGGCCGGCGGCCGTCGCCAATGCCTGGCTGGAGGGCACCTACTCCGAGGTCTACCCGGCCATCGGGGACGACGAGGAGGGCCTGCGCAGGTTGTTCCGGCAGTTCTCCTTCCCGGGCGGCATTCCGAGCCATGTGGCGCCGGAGACGCCGGGATCGATCCACGAGGGCGGTGAGCTCGGATACGTCCTGTCGCACGCGTACGGCGCGGCGATGGACAACCCCGACCTGCTGGTGGCCGCGGTGGTCGGCGACGGTGAGTTCGAGACCGGACCGCTCGCGGCGTCGTGGCACGCGAACAAGTTCGTCGACCCGGTGCGCGACGGGGCGGTGCTGCCGATCCTGCACCTCAACGGCTACAAGATCGCGAACCCCACGGTGCCGGCGCGGATCCCGCGCGAGGAGCTCGAGAGCCTGCTTCGCGGCTACGGCCACGAGGTGCTGACGGTCGAGGGCGACGACCCGATGACCGTGCACGCCCGGATGGCCGAGGTGCTCGACACCGCCCACGACCGGATCCGGGAGATCCAGCGCCTGGCGCGCGACGACGGCGACCTGGAGCGCCGCCCCTGGCCGATGATCCTGCTCGTCACCCCCAAGGGCTGGACCGGCCCCAGCTCCGTCGACGGAGTCCAGGTGGAGGGCACCTGGCGTTCCCACCAGGTCCCGCTCGCCGGGACCCGCGACAACGACGAGCACCGCGCGCTGCTCGAGCAGTGGATGCGCTCCTACCGCCCCGAGGAGCTCTTCGGCGAGGACGGGGCGCTGGTCCCCGACCTGCGGGAGCTGGCTCCCCAGGGCGCCCGCCGGATGAGCGCGAACCCGCACGCGAACGGCGGCCTGCTCCGGCGCCCGCTCGACCTGCCGAGCTTCGCCACCGCGGCCGTCGACGTGGCCGAGCCCGGCGGCTCCATCCACGAGCCCACCCGCGTCCTGGGCCGATGGCTGGTCGACGTCGTACGCCGCAACCCCGAGAACTTCCGGATCTTCGGGCCCGACGAGACCGCGTCGAACCGGCTGGATGCGGTGTACGACGTGACCGACAAGGTCTTCGCCGGCGAGATCCTCAGCATCGACGAGCACGTGGCGCGCAGCGGGCGGGTCGTGGAGCTGCTCTCCGAGCACACCTGCCAGGGCTGGCTCGAGGGCTACCTGCTCACGGGACGGCATGGCCTGTTCAGCTGCTACGAGGCGTTCATCCACCTCGTCGACTCGATGCTCAACCAGCACGCCAAGTGGCTGAAGACCACCCGGACGCTCGAGTGGCGCCCGCCGATCGCCTCGCTCAACTACCTGCTCACCTCGCACGTGTGGCGGCAGGACCACAACGGGTTCTCCCACCAGGACCCGGGGTTCATCGACCACGTCGTGAACAAGAAGGCCGGCGTGGTGCGGATCTATCTCCCGCCGGACACCAACACTCTGCTGTCGACGATGGAGCACTGTCTGGCAAGCACCCACTACGTCAACGTCGTGGTGGCCGGCAAGCAGCCCAGCTTCGACTGGCTGGACGCCGAGCAGGCCGCCTTGCACTGCGCGCGGGGCCTGGGCATCTGGGACTGGGCGTCCACGGATGGCGACGATCCCGATGTCGTCCTCGCGTGCGCCGGCGACGTGCCGACGCTGGAGGCGCTGGCCGCGGTCTCGCTGCTGCGCGAGCACCTGCCGGACCTCGCGGTCCGGTTCGTCAACGTCGTGGACCTGATGCGCCTGCAGGACGAGCACGAGCACCCGCATGGTCTCTCGGGCCGCGACTTCGACACGATCTTCACGCCCGACAAGCCGATCATTTTCGCCTACCACGGCTACCCGTGGCTGATCCACCGGCTCGCCTATCGCCGCACAGGGCACGCCAACATGCACGTGCGGGGCTACAAGGAGGAAGGGACCACCACCACGCCGTTCGACATGGTGATGATGAACGACCTGGACCGCTACCACCTGGTGATGGACGTGATCGACCGGGTGCCGGGCCTCGGCAGCCGTGCCGCGCAGGTGCGCCAGCTGATGCAGGACACCCGGCAGCGGGCCCGCGCCTGGACGCGGGAGCACGGCGAAGACCTGCCCGAGGTGCGGGACTGGTCCTGGACGCAGGGTGGGCCTCCTTCGAAACCACCCCGCATCGGCGCACCAGAGGGCCCGCGCGCGTAGCAGACCGACTCTCGACGTCCACGCGACGCGAACTAACGGGCGGCAGACGACCACATCTCGCGCCGCGAACTTGCCGTTTGCCGCCCGTTGCGTCAGCCCACCGCCTCAACCAGCCCGGGACCTGGACCACCCGGCCCAGCCCAGCACGTCGACGACGTTGCGCGCGATCGCGAGCTCCTCGTCGGTGGGAACCACCAGGACCGAGACCCGCGAGCGGTCGGCGCTGATCAGCCGCGGGGCGTCGGCGTCGGCACGGTTGCGCGCGGGGTCGACCTCGATGCCGAGTCCCTCGAGGCCGGCGAGGGCGTCCTCGCGCACCGGGGCGATGTTCTCGCCCACCCCGGCGGTGAACGCGATCACGTCCGCCCCGCCGAGCACCGCGAGGTAGGCGCCGACGTACTTGCGGAGCCGGTGGCAGTAGACGTCGTAGGCCAGCCGGGCGCGGAGGTCGCCGGAGTCCAGCGCCGACATCAGCTCGCGGAAGTCGCTCATCCCCGCGAGCCCGTGAAGGCCACTGCGGTGGTTGAGCAGGTCGTCCAGGGAGTCGCCGTCGTAGCCCGCGCGACGCATCAGGTGGAGCAGTACGCCGGGGTCGACGTCCCCGGCGCGGGTGCCCATGACCAGGCCCTCCAGCGGGGTGAGGCCCATGCTGGTCTCCACCGGGCGGCCGCCCCGGATCGCGGCCGCCGAGGCGCCGTTGCCGAGGTGCAGGACGATCTGGTCGAGTTCGCCTACGTCCTTGCCGAGGAAGTCGGCGGCCGCGGTGGCGACGTACTGGTGGCTCGTGCCGTGCATGCCGTAGCGCCGGATCTCCTCGGTCGTGGCCACCTCCTGGTCGATGGCGTAGGTCGCCGCGGCGGCGGGCAGGTCGGCGAAGAAGGCCGTGTCGAACACCGCGACCTGGGGGACGTCCGGGAACGCCTCGCGCGCCCGGCGGATGCCTTCCGCGGCGGGCGGGTTGTGCAGGGGCGCCAGTCGGGAGAGCTGGTCGATGCTGGCCAGCAGCGCGTCGTCCACGACCTCGGGTGCGGTGTGCCGTGCGCCGCCGTGCACGACCCGGTGCCCGATCGCCGCCACCTCGATCGCGGCCCCGGTCAGGTCGTCCACCACGCGGTCGAGGGCAGGCCCGAATCCGCCCTGGCCGATCTCCTCGACGTGTCCAGTCAGGAGTCGGGAGCCGTCCGGGAGGCGCACCACCTGGTACTTCAGTGACGACGAACCGGCGTTGAGGACGAGAATGCTGCGCTGTTCCACGGAGGCTCCGGATCGAGGGGGTGCGTACGGCGTCCAGCCTCGCACCACACGGTGCCAGTTGCGCCCTCCCGCATGCCCCTGCCCCTATCCTCATGCGGTGGAGGGTCGTCAAAGCGCCCGGGTGCGTCACCCGTGACGGTCACCGGTCCGGCGGTCCGGCGGAGCCTGGACAGCGGTGGACTGCGGATGCTGATGCAGCCGATCGTCGACCTGCGCTCGGGAGAGATGCGCCAGGTCGAGGCGCTGGCCCGTCTGATGCTCGGTGACCGGCCCGACGACGAACCGATCGGTCCGCAGCTGTTCCTGTCTCTACTCGACGACGAAGGCGTGGACCTGCTCCTGCGCGAGTCCGTGGGCCAGGCACTTTCGGCGGTCGCGGGCTGGGAGGCCGAGGAACTGCACCTGACGGCCTCCGTCAACCTGGCGCCGTCGAGCCTGCGCCATCCCCACTGTGCCGACTGGGTGGCGACACTGCTGGACCGGCACGCCGTCTCCGCCGACCGGCTGGTGCTCGAGCTCCTGGAGGACGACGTCATCGACTCTCCGAAGCAGATCGAGTCGCTGGACGGGCTCCGGGGCCTCGGGGTGGCCCTCGCGCTGGACGACTTCGGCAGTGGTCACAGCAACCCAGAGCGCCTGGCGCTGCTCCCGGCCGACATCGTCAAGCTCGACCGCGCCTTCAGCGTGAGCCCGCGTTCCGCGTCTCCACACGCCCGCGAGGCCGTGACGGAACTGATCGAGCTGGGTCGGGCCGCCGGGTGCCAGGTCGTCATGGAGGGCATCGAGAATGCCGGGCAGGCGGAGCTGGCACGCACACTCGGCGCGGACCTCGGGCAGGGCTACTACTTCGCCCGCCCGATGCCGGTCGGCGACGTGCCGGCGTGGCTAGCCGCCCACCCGGCGAGGCCGGCTCAGCGCGGAGCGTCGGGATAGATGCTGCGGGTCTCCGCACGCTGGTAGTGCCCGCGCCGCAGCACCGCGGGGTTCACGCGAGGCAGCAGCTTGGCCACCGTGACCGCGGCGTACATGATCGTGTTGATCGCCACGAACGCGGCCAGGATGCGGAACGCGTCGGAGGTCAGGATCGAGGTGGGCAGCAGGTTGAAGACGAGGACCAGGGCGTTCATCGGCCCACCGCCTGCGACGGGCTGGTGGTGGGCGCGACGTGCTTCCAGGTCGCCGTCCGGCCGAGCGAGATGTCGAGGACACCCTTGACATAGACCGCGTCCAGGAAGACGTCGAAGAGCAGCTCCGGCAGCAACGGGATGGCCAGCAGCCGCCCGCGCCACCCCGCCTTCCAGGCGGTCACGATCCGCTCGAGCACGAACACCAGGCCGAGGCCGAGCCAGAACGGGAACCAGATCCACTGGGACAGCGCGAGCGTCAGCAGCAGCATCATCAGCATGAAGGACGTCAGCGCGATCACGCCGTACCCGATCCCCATCTGCTGCGCCCAGTAGCGGAACGTCTGCCGGGTCATGCCGTACGCGCCGAGGTTCTCCAGGGCGCCGCGCTGCCAGCGCAGCCGCTGCGCCCACAGGGTCCGCCAGGTCGGCATCAGCTCGGTGACGACTGTGCACTCGGGGGGCGAGATCATCAGCCCGCCGAGCGACTTGATGGCGATGGTCAGCTCGTTGTCCTCGGTGAGTGCCGCGGTGTCGTAGACGCGACCGTGCGTACCGGGGATCGACCGGCCGCGGCTCTCGGCGACCGTGCGCAGGGCACCGGACCGGAAGACCGATGCGGTACCGGTCAGCACGAAGACCCGGCCCCGCCGGCGCTTGATCTCGCGCTCGTACCGGACGTACTCGTTGCGCTGGAACTGGCCGATCAGCCCGTGCCCGTCCTCGCCGCGGAACAACCCACCGACGGCCATCAGGGCCCGGTCGTCGGTGAACCTCCGGACCGCCGCGGACAGGTAGCCCTCGCTCAGCCGGGTGTCGGCGTCCATCACCATCACCAGGTCGTTGTCACCCAGCCGGGGGAGCAGCCGGGCCAGCACCTGGTTGAGGGCACCGGCCTTCTGCTGGGTGTTGTCGATGGTCTCGATCACCTCGACGCCGGCCGCCTCGGCGAGCGCCACGGTCGAGTCCGTGCAGTTGTCGGCGACCACGATGACCCGCTCCGGCGGCCGGGTCTGGTGGTACAGCGAGTCGAGCGTCGCCGGAAGCGAGACCTCCTCGTTGTGCGCCGGGATCAGCACCGTCACGGTCACCGGTCCGGCGAAGACACCACGCGTCTTCTGCATCACGATCCGCGGCGCCAGCGGCGTCGCCCGCTTGCTCGTGGAGCGACGCGAGATCGTGGTGATCCGCCACTCCATCAGAGCCAGGCCGCCAGCGGCGAGCAGCGCGACCGCGACGGCGGCCACGAGCACCGCGACGGCCGGAACCTCGACGTCATAGAACACGTGCCAGACGCCGAACAGCACCCCCTCGTCCGGACCGGCGTCGTCCGTGTTGGCCGCAGCTACGGCAATCCACAGCAGCGCGGCCGCGGCGATCGTCACGATCGCCACGAAGGCGCCACTCACTCGTTGAAACCCTCCCCGTCCCATGCGTCGAACGGTAGGTCCTTGCGCCGGGCCGCACTGGAGGATCGGGGAAAAATGGCCGATCGGCTGATTCTCGCCGTCGCAACGTACGGAGTCGTCGGTTCCCCTCCCGGACCGACTCGCTGCTGACACACTTTTGCAGGGGCACCACGGGACTGGGGGAGGTCACGATGCTCGATACCGCGAGCCTCCGGGTCGCATTCGGCCTGGTGGCGCTCACCATGTTGGCCCTGTTCTACCTGGTGACCTATCGCAGCACCCGATCGGCGTACAGCGCCTGGTGGTGCACGGCCCTCGGGATGTTCGTCGGCGGCGCGTCGCTGTACCTCTTCAACGGCACCGTCAATCAGGTGTGGGCGAATCCGCTGGCCAACGTCCTCGTCGTCCTCGGGGCCGGGGCCGTCTGGGCGGGTGCCCGCTCGCTGTGGACCGACAGCCCGCCCTGGTGGCAGGTGGCCGTGGCACCGGGCGTGGTCGGGGTGTTCTCCGTGATCGACGACCCGGCTGACAACATCTGGGCCGGCGGGCCGTTCTACCTCGCTGGGATGTGGCTCCTGCTCGGCATGGCGGCGGTGGAGCTGTGGCGGCAGGAGCGCTCGTACTCACCGGGTCCCACCTCCGACAGCAACACCTACCGCCTCGCGCTGCGGTCGATGACGGTCGGCTGCGGCCTGGTGGCCACCTTCTACCTGGCGCGGTTCGCCGTGTTCCTCGCCGTCGGGTGGACGGATCCGTTGTTCTCGGTCTACTTCGGGGGCCAGGCCACGACCCTCATGTCGACCGTGCTGCTCGCCACCGTGTCCTTCAGCATGTCGACGCTCAGCAACGAGCAGCAGACCGCGGCCCTGCGGGAGAGCGCGGCCCGAGACGGCCTCACCGGTCTTCTCAACCGGACCGAGTTCATGCGCCTCGCGGACGAGAAGGTACGCGAGATGCGACGCGCCGGCGGCGAGGCCCAGCTGATCCTGGCCGACCTCGACCACTTCAAGCGCATCAACGACGAGCAGGGTCACCTCGCCGGGGACAAGGCCATCGCAACGTTCGCCGACGCCTGCGTGGCCGCGGTCCGATCAACCGATCTCGTCGGTCGCTACGGTGGCGAGGAGTTCATCATGCTCCTGGTCGGAGCCAGCCCGGACCGGGCCACCCAGGTCACCGACGGGATCGACGCCACGATGAGGGAGTCGTCCGGGCGCAACGGGGTGGAGCTCCCGACCGTGAGCTACGGCGTCGCCACGATCGACAAGTCGGTCGACCTGGAGCGGACCGTCGGGTACGCCGACTCGGCGCTCTACCGGGCCAAGGCCGCAGGGCGGAACCGCAGCATCCACTACGTCCCCGGACACGCCTGACGCAGGCGTCGGGCACGAGTGGTCATGACCGCAAGTTCGTCGAGGGTAGCCGTGGTCCAGGTGCGTGCATCGCAAGGCGGCGTCGCGAAGGCAGACTGGGCATCTTTCGAGCGATGCCAACGAAGCGAGGTGCGTGCCTGGGCCGCGGGGACCCCGACGAACGAAAGGGAATGACCACTAGAAGCCGAACACGATCCGGGCGTTGGTGCGCCCGGCGAGCACGTCGTCGATCGCCTCGTTGACGTCGTCAAGCTTGCGAGTCTCCGCGATCACCCGGGTCCGGCCGCGCGCGTGCAGCTCGAAGACCTCGGCGAGGTCCTCCCGGGTGCCGACGATGGAGCCGATCACCGAGATTCCCTTCAGGACGGTCGGGAAGATCGGCAGCGCCATGGGTCCGTCCGACTCCGGCGGGAGGCCTACGCACACCAGTCGACCACCGCGGCGCAGGCTGGCGAAGGCGGTCTCGAACACCGAGGGCAGCACCGCAAGGACCACCGCGACGTCCGCGCCGCCGAGCGCCTCGATCGCGGCCACCGGGTCGGTCTCGGCGGCGTTGATCACGTGGTCGGCGCCGAGCTCGCGGGCCATCTCGAGCTTCGCGTCCTCGACGTCCACCGCGATCACGGTGCCGCCGACGATCCGCGCGTACTGCACGGCCAGATGGCCGAGGCCGCCGATGCCGAAGATGGCGACCTTCTCGGTGGGGCGGATGCCGGCGACCTTGATGGCCTTGTACGTCGTGACGCCGGCGCAGGTCAGGGGTGCGGCATCGTGCGGGTCGACGCCCTCCGGCACGGGCACCGCGTAGTCGGCGTCGGCGACGGCGTACTCCCCGAAGCTGCCGTCGATGGAGTAGCCGGTGTTCTGCTGCTGCTCGCAGAGCGTCTCCCAGCCGCGGACGCAGTAGTCACAGTGGCCGCAGGCGTGCCCGAGCCAGGGGAGGGCCACCCGGTCGCCGACGGAGCGGACTGTGACACCGGGCCCCACCTTCTCGACGATGCCGACGCCCTCGTGACCGGGGACGAACGGCGGGCTGGGCTTCACCGGCCAGTCACCGTGCGCGGCGTGGATGTCGGTGTGGCAGAGCCCGCTCGACTCGATGCGGACGACGATCTGGCCCGGGCCGGGGAGCGGGATCGGGCGGTCCTGGATCTCGAGCGGCTCGGTGAAGCTGGTGACGACTGCGACCTTCATGAGGGACTCCATGCGTTAGGGGGTTTCCCTCAACCCTGCTCGACGTGGCGCC
>Ga0299913_10004424_pt1 | contig 11793 bp, 11 predicted proteins | sample RVTome_9_FD_201360 | JGI IMG/M metagenome (GOLD analysis project Ga0299913, IMG submission 201360) | Soil microbial communities from uranium-contaminated site in the Upper Colorado River Basin, Wyoming, United States - RVT155D38 (version 2) ... | reverse complement strand
AAAAATCCATGCTTCCAGTCTTTGCAGGCAACGCCAGGCGTCACGTGAAGCGCGTTATTATGGCATAGAGCCAGTGACGTGGGGACCGAGGTGGCGGTTTCAAGCCCTCAGACGCAAGCCTCTGCCGGGTACCCCTGCGCCGACAGGTTCCGGTTCCCTGCACCGCGCGGACGTCAGAGAGTCAGCTGGCACATGAGTGAGGACAGCCGTCCTATGAATAATCCGCGCCGCCCTCAAGGTTTGCGTACGCATCCTTCAGCGCCGAGGTGTAGTGAGGCAGCGTCCCCTCGCCGATTGCCGTGCGCAGTTCTTTCATCAGCCTCTGGTAGTAGTGAAGGTTGTGCAGCGTTCCAAGCCGCGCCCCGAGAATCTCGCCGCATTTCTCGAGATGCCGAAGGTACGCGAGACTGTAATGCGTGCAGGTGTAGCAATCGCAGTCCGGATCGAGCGGGCCAAGGTCGTCCGTGTAACGGGCGTTGCGGATCTTCACTACGCCGCGTGATGTAAAGAGGTGACCGTTGCGGGCGTGCCGCGTCGGCATCACGCAGTCGAACATATCGATGCCGCGGCTGACCGCTTCGGCGATGTCGAGCGGCGTGCCGACGCCCATCAAATAGCGTGGATGGTCCGACGGCATCTTCGGCAGCAGGTGGTCCAGGACGGCGATCCGCTCGGCCTCTGTTTCGCCCACGGCAAGGCCGCCGACGGCGTAACCGTCGAAGCCGATGTCGACAAGTGCTTCGAGAGACCGGGAGCGCAGTTCATCGTAAATACCACCCTGCACGATGCCGAAAAGCGCTTCCCCCCGTTCCGGATGTTCGTCGCGACGCGCATCGAAGCGCTGCCGGCAGCGCGCCGCCCATGCCAGCGAAAGCTGCATCGAATCGCGCGCTTCTTCCGGAATTGCAGGATATGGCGTGCACTCGTCGAAGACCATCGCGACGTCTGCATCCAGGTCGTGCTGCACGTCAATCGATCGCTCGGGCGTCAGGAAGACTTCAGCGCCGTCGACGGGCGAGCGAAACCGGACGCCCTCCGCAGAAAGCTTACGAATCGCGGCCAGCGAGAATACCTGGAAGCCGCCCGAGTCCGTCAGGATCGGGCCGTGCCAGTTCATGAACTCGTGCAACCCGCCGTGGCGCCGGATTACTTCCGTGCCCGGCCTCAACATGAGATGAAAGGTATTGCCGAGAATGATGTCCGCGCCGGTTGCCGCGACTTCCTCCGGAGTGACGCTCTTGACCGTTCCGTAGGTTCCGACGGGCATGAACGCGGGCGTCCTGACCTCGCCGCGGCGGAATGTCAAAGTGCCGATGCGCGCTGCGCCATGGACTTGCCCGACCGCGAATTTCAAGGTGAGGGAGATCCCGGTTGCACAACTGGCGGAAGTACGAGCATGGCATCACCGTAACTGAAAAAGCGATAGCCTTCGCATATCGCATGCCGGTACGCCGCAAGTATACGGTCCGTGCCTCCGAATGCGGCGACCAGCATCAGTAGCGACGATCGCGGCAAGTGAAAGTTGGTCAGAAGCGCGTCTACGGAGCGAAACCGGTATCCGGGCACAATGAACAGGTCCGTTTCCCCGTCAAACGGCTGCAGCAGTCCGCTGGCAGACGCTGCTTCCAGTGCGCGGACGGACGTCGTTCCGACGGCAACTACCCTGCCCCCACGGCTTCTGGCGTCCGTGACGGCCTTGCACGCAGCAGCATCGACCTGCACGCGTTCTGCATGCAGGCGGTTCGCACGGAGTTGTTCCTCTCGCAGGCTCTGAAACGTTCCGGCTCCCACATGCAGGGTGACGTACGCATGCCGGACACCTGCATCGAGCGTCTGTTGCAGCATTGCTTCATCGAAGTGAAGCCCCGCCGTCGGCGCCGCGACCGCGCCTTCACGCCGCGCATACACCGTCTGGTAACGCTCACGATCGACCGGTTCCGCGGCGCGTTCGAGATATGGCGGCAGCGGCACCTCGCCGATCGAATCCAGAAGGCCATCAAGTGGCCGGGAAAACTCGAGCCGAAAGAACTCTCCGTCGCGGCCGACTACCCTCGCTGTGCAGCCCTCCTCGAGGTATATCAGGGAGCCGCTTGCAGGCGACTTGCTTGCGCGCAACTTCGCGGTTGCCGTGCCGGGTGACAGAATACGTTCGACCAGTATTTCCACGCGGCCCCCGCTCGCCTTGCGGCCGTACAAGCGTGCTTTGATAACGCGCGTGTCGTTGAAGACGAGCAGGTCACCCGGGCGCAGGAACTCGATGAAATCTTCAAAGCGTCGATCGAGGGGTGGTTCGGGGCCGCTGTCGACAACGAGGAGCCTGCTTCCGCGGCGCTCGCTCGCCGGATACTTCGCGATCAGCTCCGGCGGCAGCGTGTAATCGAAATCGACCGTTCGCATGGGCGCGAATGTTAGCAGCGCGCGGCCGTCGGTCGAACCGCAGTTTCCAGGCAGACCGCGGATCGGCCTTGCTGAAGTGAAACTACCGGCCGATCGGGTCCGGAGGCTCGACCACGGTTACCGGTCCCGGGTAACCGAACTCCCCGACATAGCTCTGCCGGTTGTCGGGCATCTCCACGGAAACGGTCTGCCGCTTCTTGTCACGCATGATCTCGATTTCCAGTGTCTCGCCACTCTGGTAGGAACCGAGGATCCGCATCGCATGCGTTACCGAAGTGGGCTCGCGCCCGTCGATACGCTGAATGACGTCTCCGTCCCGCAACTTGAGGCTGTCGTCTTCCGGTGCCCTTACGATCAGAAGTCCCTTGTCCGTGCCGAAGTAGCGGCCCAGATCCTCGGTCAGCGAGACCATTTCCATGTCGCCCCAGCTTCCCCTGCCGACAAAAAAGCTGAAAAAGCCCGGGGCATGCGGCGCAAGGTGCGCCCCGGGCGCCGGGGGCGCTCCCGGAACGGCAAAGGCGCGGTTGCCCGAACGCAATGCGAAAGTCTGGTTTTGCATTATGCGAGGCTTCACGGCAACGGAGGCGGTCCGTCCGGATCGAAGGTATTGGACATCGAGCGTATCGCCCTCTTCGACACCGCCCATGAAGTCGAGAAGCTTGCGCGCGGCATTACTGCCGTCTTCCGCGCTGAAGGATTCCCCGTTGATCGCAGTGATCACGTCCCCGGCGCGAAGCCCTGCCTCCGCAGCGGCGCTGCCGGGCGTCACGGCGCTTACCGTTGCGCCCTCGACCGGGCCCTCTCGCTCGTCGCCGCCGATCGTGATACCCATCACCGGATGCATGCTGCTCTGGATGCGCCGGGTTATGTAGGGCAACCTCGAACTGCTGAGTTCTGCAAGGCGGGCCGCGGCTTCCGCGAGACGCTCTTCCGCCTCTCGCATCTGCACCTCGATCGTCTTCCCACGCTCCTCATGCGGCGCCCTCGTACCAAAGGTCCGGGCGCCTTGCTTATCGGGTTGTGCTTCCGATGCGGGGGCGTCCTGCTGCGCAACGGCCGGCACCGCCGTCATGAGCAGAACGGCCGCCGACACCATTATTCTCTTCCAGCCTGACATTTTCGATACTCCTGAAATTACGCTTTCACGTCGCACAATATTCGTTTTTACGCACGCACTGCTCGCGAACGATCGACAGGCTGCTAGAAAGCGCTTCGCTGCGCCTGTGCCGTTCGCAACTGCACCAGCAGATTCATCAGCCGGACTCGCTCCCGCCAGTACAGCTCCATTTGTTCGTGGCTCATCCGGATGGACGTGTCGTTGAGCCGGTAATCGATGGCGGCGATCTGTTCTTCCAGGCCGGCGATGGTTGCTGCCGTGCCGGCGCGGACCAGCTGCGGCTGACTCGGCAACGACCGCAGATCGTCTTCGAGTTCCTGCGACTCGACCATCAGCGCGGTGAGTGTCGTCAGCGCGACCGCGTTGTTCTGCTCGGTATAGGCCGGCACTGTCGGAAACGCTTCGCCGCCGGTATCCGTACCGGACGGAGGCAGGTTGACGACCACGAGTGCGACGGCAGCAGCCATGGCCGTACCGGCAATCCATTTGAACCTGGCTGACGTAAACCGCCTGTCACTCAGCAAGCCTTCGGCGTGTGCCTGGGCTTCGATTCGTTGCCATACGGCACGCGGCGGCATCGCCTCCGGCAACTGCCGAAGTCCCGCATACAGCAGTTCGCGTTCCCGCACGCCAAGTCCGCAATTCATCGTTTCATCCTGGTCGACTTCATTGTCCGGCATGATCTGGCCTCAACTGTCTGTCTCTCATTTCCGGGCTGCGAGGGGGCCAGCAAAGCACGCCGGCCTCAGCAACTCCCGAGCGCGGCGCCCGCCACGCTCGTTTTCCCGTCTGTTGCCGCTGTTTCCGCCTGGAGCATCGGCCGAAGACGCTGGTAGGCGCGCGACAACTGCGATTTCGAAAAGCTTTCCGACTTGCCCATCAGGACGGCAATTTCCCTGTGCGTAAATCCCTCGACGTCGTGCAGCCATATCACTGCCCTGCTGACGGCAGGGAGCGTGGCGAGTGCCGCGTCGAGATCGATCGCCTGATCCGCGTCTCCCGGATAACCGGGGACGCGGTCCGGCGTTGGCTCATCCCAGTCGTCGTCGAGGCTTTGACCCCGGCTATGCCAGGCGGAGCGCAGAAACATCAGCGCCTTGCTGACCGCAATGCGGCGTATCCAGGCGCCCAGGGGTGCCTCACCTCGGAAGCCAGCGATGCTGCGGATCACCTCGACAAAGGTCTCCTGGGTCAGGTCTTCGGCGTGCGCAGGCACACGGGTAAAACGCAGGCAGATCGAGTACACGGGCGTCCCGTATGCCCGGTAGATGATTTCGTGGGCGCGGACGTCGCCGCGAGCCGCGCGCTGCACAATGCCGGGGTCGAGCTCTATGTCGGTGAACTTGCTCATACCATGGAAGTGTAGATGCCTGCCGCCGGAAAAGGGTCGCAGGGGCCCGAAGCGCCGCGGCGACAGGCAGGCTTCAGGGCCATCCCGGTGGTGCAAATTTCACGGCAGGCCCTATACTTGGCGGCTTTCGGCCGGGATGGCGGAACTGGTAGACGCGCCGGACTCAAAATCCGGTTCTGGAAACAGAGTGCGAGTTCGATTCTCGCTCCCGGCACCAATCAATTCTGAAAGACTCCTTCAAGATTATCGAAAGCTGCTGTCACGGATGAAATATTGCATGACGTGCGGCCACATCCTGAGCCGCAGATCCCCTGCTGGCGACAGTCGCGAGCGCTTCATTTGCGACCACTGCGGTGAAATTCATTACCAGAACCCCAAGATTGTCGTCGGTTGCGTCCCCGACCGGGACGGCAGGATACTGCTGTGCCGGCGGGCGATAGAACCGCGTCGCGGTTTCTGGACCGTTCCTGCCGGGTTTATGGAACTCGGCGAGACGATCGCCGAAGGGGCTGCCCGCGAGACGCGGGAAGAAGCTCTCGCGGAGGTCGAGATCGGCAGGTTATTCGCGTCTGTCGACGTCATCGAAGCAGGACAGGTTCACCTCTTTTTTGCAGCAACGCTCAAGGGAAGCTTCGGCGTCGGAGTGGAGACCCTGGAGGTAGGCCTCTTTTTCCCCGAAGAGATCCCCTGGACGGATATCGCCTTCAGGAGCGGCAGGTTCGCTCTCGAAAAGTATCTGGAAGACGCGGGCCGCAATAACGGCGTCCACCTGCACCGCGTGCGCCGCGGCGAATAGCGGTCAGGGCTGAATCGAGGCCAGCGCCTGGGTCAGCTCCATGGGCGGCAGATAGCCGCTGACCAGTGTTCCATCCTGCAGCACGATCGCAGGCGTACCCCGCAATCCCACATCCTGACCGGTCGCATAGTGCTTATGCACTATCGATGCGTCGCAACTGCGGGTTTCGAACTTCCGTTCGAGCTTCGCCAGGGTCAGCGCTTCATTGCGGTCGTCGGCACACCACACCTGTTCCGCCTTGGCCCAGGACTCGGCCTTCGGCCCGTTACGCGGATAGAGGAGATATCGAACCTCGATACCCTGCGCCATGTATTCGTCGATCTGGCTGTGAAAACGGCGGCAATACGTGCAATCGATATCCGTAAACACGGTGACGCTGTACTTCGCGACCTCCGGCGAAAAGACGATCATGTCGTCCGTGGAAATCGCACCAAGCATCTCGAGCCGCGCTTCATTACGATCCTGCTCGCTGAGATTGATCTCCGCATCCAGGTCGATGAGATCGCCCTGCAGCAAATAACGTCCATCGGACGAGATGTACGCAATGATCGCGCCCTTGCGAATGGTGTACCAGCCGTCAACCGGACTCTGTCGCACATGCTCCGGCTCGATTTCGCTGAAAATTCCGGAGACCCTGGTCCTCACCTGTTCCAGCTCGGCAGCCTCGTCCCCCGCCGCGACAAACGCTACCGGCAACGCCAGCAGCAGTATTCCGAGAGAGGTAGCTGTCCGCATTTCAGTCCTGTTCATGCAGTACGTTCCATTCGGTGAACGGTCCGGGACGAGTAGTGTGCCCGGTGCCGGCCTTGTGCCCGGCGCCGGTAATGCACGCTTCGACCGATTCAACGACAGCCGGTTCACTCTGCGCGACCGCGGGCGAGTATAGGCCAACGCCCCGAACCTGTCATCGGCCGGGCAAAAGGTCAACCGGGGAGTCGCTTACCCTCGGGGATGATGCTTCCCGTGCAGATCCTTCAGTCGCTCGCGCGCCACGTGTGTATAGATCTGGGTCGTCGACAGGTCGCTGTGGCCGAGAAGCAACTGAACAACGCGCAGATCCGCACCGCGGTTCAGCAGGTGGGTGGCAAACGCATGCCTCAGGCTGTGGGGCGAGAGTTTCTTTTCGATGCCGGCCTTCTGCGCGTATCGCTTGATGATGTGCCAGAAGGCCTGCCGGGTCATGCGGTCGCCGCGCCGCGTCGGAAACAGATAATCCGTCTGACGTTCCAGCAGAATTTCCATGCGGGGGCCGTCGATGAAGTTTTTCAGCCATCGCTGCGCTTCATCCCCGAGAGGGATGAGTCGCTCACGATCGCCTTTGCCGACGATGCGCAACACACCCTGATTGAAATTGACCTGGGACTGCTTGAGGCTGATCAGTTCCGACACGCGGACCCCGGTAGCGTACAGGAGCTCGAGCATGGCCCTGTCCCTGTGGCCGAGCGGCTCGTCAGTGTGCGGCGCACGCAGCAGCGCGTCGACCTCGTCCTCGGTCAGCGATTTGGGCAGCGAACGACCGATGCGCGGCATGTCGATATCCGCCGTCGGGTCAGTATCGCGAAGGCCTTCACGCATGATATAGCGAAAAAACCGCCTGTAACTCGACAGCTGACGCGCCGTGGAGCGCGGTTTGGCGCCGCTTTTGACACGTCGGGCGATGAAGTCGAGCAAGTCCGCTTTCTCGGCTTCCTCGATGGCGATGTTGCGCTCCGAAAGTCCGCGCCAGAGCGTCATCAGGTCGGCTCGATAGGCGCCAATGGTGTTCGCGGAAAGTCCGCGCTCCATCCAGATCGCATCGAGAAACCGGTCGACCAGTTGTTCCGAATCTGTCGGCGAGTCGGGACGCGTTTTATTCCGAGTACTTGCCATAGTCTCCATCTGACCGTAAGGCCATCCTTGCCCCGCGCGAACTTCAGCCATACAGAACGCTTCCTGACTGGTAGCATACGCTCGCCGACATCCTGCATCGACGCGCCGAATCGTGATCACGCGACCCGACAAACAGAATGCCAAGCAACGGATTTTTCAAGATTTTGAGTATGCTGACGGAGCCTTGAGACCGGCGTGATCGATGTCACAGATTCCCTATGGCATTAACATAAGGTGACATGCGTCACAGCCCGCGTCGAGACAGGCGCAGACGGGAAATTCGTGACGCGTCTCTCAATGGATCAGAATCATGCCTTGCTCGCGCAAACGGAACGTCACATCTTCGACCGATGAAAAACGGCAACGCTCAAGAACCGCAGCAACCGGAAACAACCGGAAGCGTCTTCCGCCGCGTCGCCGAACGGGGATACGGTATTTATGCGTGGGCCGCGTTTTTTGTATGTATGTCGGGAGCCGTACTATCGGCACTGCTGGTTCCGGGCCTCGAACGCCGCCGACGCTGGGTTTCCCGGGCAGCGCGAGGCTGGCTGATATCCGCCGGCATTCACACCCGACTGACAGGCATCGATCGCATCCCGGCGGGGCATTGCGTCGTCGTCGCGAACCACTCCAGCTATCTGGACGGGTTGATCCTGCAGGCGTTCCTGCCGCCGCGATTCACGTTCGTCATCAAGGGCGAAATGCAGAAGGTGCCGCTGGCCCATTTTTTTCTGCGCCGTATAGGCTCGCGGTTCGTCGAGCGTTTCGCCGTGTCGGCCAGCTCCCGCGACGCACGAAACCTGCTGCGGGCAGCCGCAGTCGGCGAATCACTCGCGCTGTTTCCGGAAGGTACTTTTCATCCCGATCCGGGCCTGAACCGGTTTCGGGCAGGCGCCTTCGCCGCCGCCATCAAGGGCCGCCTGCCGGTTGTGCCGGTCGTCATACAGGGCTCCAGACACATACTGCCGGCGCGCCGCATCCTGCCGCGTCCCGGCGATCTCCGAATCGATGTGCTCGACGCCGTTCGTCCCGGAGACGCCGCATTCCGCGACAGCCGCGTACTGGCCGAAGCAGCCCGGCAGCGGATTCTCACCGTACTGAACGAACCGGACCTGGCCGTACCCCGACATGCAATACGTGCAGGCGATGCCTCCTCTTTGTAGAAGCCCGGTCTTTTAAGCTGCGACAGCGCCACCATATCGTGTGACACAATAACGACCCATGAATGGAAATCGAATGTCAGAAACCGTAGTCATCGTCGCCGCGCGGCGCACGCCGCTCGGCATGTTTCAGGGCGCATTGAGTACGTCGAGCGCTCCCGAGCTTTCCGCCGCTGCATCGGCTGCCTGTCTCGAGGACAGCGGCCTCGAGCCCGCCGCAGTCGACGAAGTATTGCTTGGTTGTGTGTTGCCCGCGGGTCTGGGCCAGGCGCCGGCGCGCCAGGCGGCACTCGGTGCGGGATTGTCTGCTAGCACACCTTGCACGACTATCAACAAGGTTTGCGGATCCGGCATGAAGGCCGCCATGACCGGCTATGACGCTATCGTGGCCGGCAGTGCCTCCATCGTTCTCTGTGGCGGCATGGAGTCGATGAGCAACGCGCCGTACCTGTTGCCGAAGGCCCGCGGCGGTTATCGCATGGGACATCAGCAGGTCATGGATCACATGTTCCTGGACGGTCTGCAGAATCCTGCGGACGGGAACATGATGGGACACTTCGCCGAAGTGACCGCGGACAAGTACGGATTCACAAGAGAGCAACAGGACGCGTTCGCCATCGAGTCGCTCACTCGTGCCCGGTCAGCCATAGCGGAAGGACGTTTCCGCGACGAAATCGCGGGCGTGACGGCGACAACCCGCAAGGGTGCGGTGGAAGTCACCGAAGACGAAGGGCCGGCCCGCGCCGATATCGACAAGATTCCACATCTCAAGCCGGCCTTCAGGGAAAACGGCAGCGTTACGGCCGCGAGCTCATCGTCCATCTCGGACGGCGCGGCGTCGCTGATTCTGATGACGGCCCGCGAAGCAGAACGCCGCGGGATTCCCGTCCTTGCAAGAATATGCGGTCACTCCGGTTTCGCGCAGGAGCCGGAGTGGTTTACGACTTCCCCGGTTTTCGCGATCCGGGCGCTGCACGACATGCTCGGCTGGCGTCCGGAGACTGTCGACCTCTACGAGATCAACGAAGCGTTCGCCGTAGTGACGATGGCGGCGATGCACGACCTCGGCATCGCTCACGGGAAAGTGAACGTCAACGGAGGCGCCTGTGCCCTCGGACACCCCATCGGCGCTTCCGGTGCACGCATCGTGGTCACGCTCATTCACGCTCTGCGCGCTGCCGGCGGCGGACGCGGAGTGGCGTCACTGTGCATCGGCGGCGGAGAGGCAACCGCGATCGGGATAGAGGTCTGATGTTCCGGCGATCCTCCGGGGTCCGCCGTTGATACAACTGGAATAGAGATTATGAATATCAATGAAGCCGCCGCGGTCGTCTCGGGGGGCGCGTCCGGTCTCGGACTTGCCACGGCCAGGAAGGTCATCGACGCGGGCGGCCACGCCGTGTTGCTGGATATCAACGAGGAGCACGGAACGAAAAGCGCCGCGGAGCTCGGTGCTCGTGCACGCTTTGTGGCCACCGACATTTCCTCGGAAGAGCAGGTGCGCGCCGCGGTCAACGCGGCCATGGACTTCATGGGACGCATAACGCTCGCGGTGAATTGCGCCGGCATTCTTCTGCCGGCGAAAGTTCTGGGGCGGGACGGTCCCCTGTCCGCCGAATCCTTCCTTCGCTCGCTCACCATAAACCTGCTCGGCTCCTTCGTCCTTTTGAAAGAAGCCGCGAACGTCATGCAGGCGAACGAACCGAACGCCGACTTAGAGCGTGGCGTCATCGTAAATACCGCCTCCGTTGCCGCGTTCGAAGGTCAGATAGGACAAGCCGGGTATTCGGCATCGAAAGGCGGCGTCGTCGGCATGACCCTGCCGATCGCCCGTGAGCTGGCGCGCTTCGGCATCCGTGTCAACACCATTGCGCCGGGGATTTTCCTGACGCCGATGATGGCAGGTTTGCCTCAGGACGTGCAGGACTCCCTTGGTCGTCAGGTGCCGTTCCCGCCACGACTTGGGCGCCCCGACGAATACGCCGATCTCGTTGCAAGCATTTATTCCAATGCGATGATCAACGGCGAGACGATCCGCCTGGATGGCGCGATACGCATGCAGCCACGATAGGCGCAACGGGCGTTGCGTCCGTCGGCTACGACCTCCCGGACGGTCGGGGTCGTGACGGCGCCTCCACCGTCATGTGGTGTAACAGGAACCCCGCTTACATTCCGACGTAGTTCGGCCCGCCGCCACCTTCAGGCACTTCCCAGTTGATGTTCTGCGCGGGGTCCTTGATGTCGCAGGTTTTGCAATGCACGCAGTTTTGCGCGTTGATCTGAAACTTCGGCCCGCCGCTCTCCTCCACGATCTCGTATACCGCGACCGGACAATAGCGCTGCGCCGGTTCGTCGAATTTCGGAAGGTTGGTTTCCACGGGTATGGACGGATCCTGCAATACGAGGTGCACCGGCTGATCCTCTTCGTGATTGGTGCCGGACAGGAATACGGATGACAGGCGATCGAAGGTGATGACGCCGTCGGGTTTCGGGTAGTCGATCTTCCGTGCCTCGCCGGCCCCGATCAGCGTGTCGTGGTCGGGCTTGCGGTTGTGCAGCGTAAAAGGCAGCTTCCCGCGAAAGATGTTCTGGTCCAGGAACGTAAACGCTGCGCCGCCGAAGGTGCCCAGCCTGTCCAGCGCGGGTCCGAAGTTTCGTCCTCGGTACAGCTCGTCGTACACCCACGAACCGTCGACCGCGGTCTGGTAGGCAGCGAGGTCTGACCCGCCCTCGTCACCTGCCGCCAACGCCTCGAAGATGGACTCGGCCGCGAGCATTCCCGTCTTGATGGCCGTGTGCGATCCCTTGATCTTGACGCCGTTCAGGAAGCCGGCGTCGCAGCCGACCAGCATGCCTCCGGGAAACGTCAGTTTCGGCAACGACTGCAGGCCTCCTTTGTTGACTGCCCGGGCGCCATAACCGATGCGCTTCCCACCCTCGATGTAATGCCGTATGCACGGATGCAGTTTCCAGCGCTGGAATTCCAGGAACGGCGCCAGGTGCGGGTTGCGGTAATTCAGCGCCACGATCAAACCCAGAAACACCTGGTTGTTCGATGCGTGGTACAGGAAGCCGCCGCCCTCGGTGTGGTTGTCGAGCGGCC
>Ga0299913_10004423_pt1 | contig 11793 bp, 9 predicted proteins | sample RVTome_9_FD_201360 | JGI IMG/M metagenome (GOLD analysis project Ga0299913, IMG submission 201360) | Soil microbial communities from uranium-contaminated site in the Upper Colorado River Basin, Wyoming, United States - RVT155D38 (version 2) ... | reverse complement strand
CCTGGTTTGCCGTGCGAATTCTCATGTCCGCTTCCAGCGACACGACGCCGGTGGAAAGGCGGGCGAGGATGACTTCCAGATTGGCTCGCTCCGCCTCGACCTGTGCCTGACTCAGACTGGCCTGACGCCGCGCGGCAGAAAGCCTTTGCGTCATGTCGTTGAAAGAGCTGATGAGGAAGCCGATTTCATCGCGCGACGGCGTCGGCAGGCGCGTGTCGAAGTCGCCTTTGGCCACCGCGCGCGTGCCGGCCACCAGATCCTGGATGGGCGCGACCAAACGGCGCGAGAAAAAGAAAGCACCATACACCGATGCGAGCAGCGAAATCATCAGGACCACGGTGAGAGTGATCGAGATTGTTCTTTTGAGCGGCTCCCGCAGGTACACGGCGCGCTTGTAGTCGCTGTAGGAAGATTCGACGTTCGACGCCATGCGTCCCATTCTTTCGTTCACCGGAAACACGGCTCTAACGAAACCCTGGGCGTCAGGCCCGTTCGCCGCTCCGCCATAACTCACCGCTGTGCGAATCTCGTATATGCCTTCTTCGACCGAGTCGAGGTTGACGTACGGGCGATCCTGCTGAATCTGCATCAGCATTTCTTCTTTCGGCGGCTCCGGCATACTGTCGGCAAGCTCGTCCGAGCTGGTCGCGATAATGCGGCCGGCACGACTATACACCGTGATTTCGCTGGCGCCACTTTCGCGGCGAAGCGTGCCCAGGTCGAAGATGAGTTGCTCGCCGTCGATGTCGGATACCTGCTCCGCAATGCGCATGGTCGTGTTGAGGTGGTCTCGCATCTGCATGCCGAGCGATGCCTGGCTCAACGCGAGAGCGTCGTCGAGCCCGGCTTCCACTTCGACGTTGAACCAGGTATCGATGCCTCGATTGATGAACTGCATCGCGAAATAGAAAACGATCAGCAGCGGCAGGACGGCCAGACCCACAAACATGGCGACCATGCGGGCCTTCAGTTTCGCCCCCGGCACATGCGCGCGGTAATCCCGCAGCAAGCGAGTGAGATTGCCGACCAGCAATGCGAGAAGCACCAGCGCCCCGGCGATATTGACCAGCAGAATCACGTTCTGCAATTGATCGAATTGGCCCGCATCCTGCGCCGTGCGGCTCAAAAGCCAGAATGCGAACAAGGCCAGCCCGACGCCCAGGGCGCCGAGCCCGCCGTAAAAGGCCTTCTTCAGGTTTCGAGCGACCATTCGAACCACTCGCTCTTGAGTTGCCACTGGTCACGCCAGAAAAACAGCATCCTGAGTGGTGCAGGATACTGTTGCGTACTGAGGAGAGCCTGCAGACGCATTCGATACCTCGCTCCCGCCTCGAGAATCGCCAGGTCGACCACGGGCAGATCCTGAATCCGCCCGAGGTTGTTCAGCGCCGAGTAGAGCGTCGCAAAGGAATCCTGATTGCCGCTGTTCAAGTTTCTCACAATGTAACGTTGACTGAGTGGCCTGTATTCCAGCTCGTAACGCAGGATCAACTCCGCGTCTGCGGGATCCGGCAGGAAGCGGCGCTCTCGTACCACCTCGAGCGTGAGTTCGATCGTCAGCGGCACGCCGTTATCGAGCGCGGCGAGCGCCTCATCGCTCAGGACGAGTTGCAGCCGCGCTTCGAGTTCAATGACACCGTCGACCACGGCAGTGGATGCCGAGCGGACGTCGAAATAGCCCTCGCGGCCCGGGCGGTCCTGGGCATGGGCCAACAGCACGAAAGGCAAAGTGGCCAGCACCGCGAGCGCCGCGAGGTTGGCTTGTCGTATTCCGCTCATATCTTCCGTCAGGCCTGTTTCCCGAGACATGCGAAGTAAAACCCGTCGAGCCCCCGATTACCGGGAAGGATCTGAAACCCGCATGACTTGCGCCACATTAAATCGCGGATGTTGTAATTTGGCAACAGTTGTTCTTCCACGGCCCGGTTGTGCTGCCGCAAAAACCGATTCACCACGCCGGCGTTTTCCTGAGCCAGCACTGAACAGGTAACGTAAAGCAACCGTCCGCCGGGGGCGACGAGAGGCCACAGAGACTCGAGAAGCGCCAGTTGCAGCCGCGCGCTCGAGTCGATGTCGGACTCCCGCCGCAGCAGCTTGATGTCCGGGTGGCGGCGTATCACGCCCGTCGCGCTGCACGGCGCATCGAGCAGAATGCGGTCGAACAGCCCGCCGTCCCACCATTCCTGAGGGTTCGATGCGTCGGCTGCCTTCAGTGTCGCATCGAGACCGAGCCGCCTGAGGTTGTCGCCGACCGAGGCCAGCCTTTTCGCGTCCGAATCCAGCGCCGTCAGCGACACGCCGGGCCCGGTGAGTTCCCGCAGATGAGCGGTTTTCCCGCCCGGTGCCGCGCAGGCGTCCAGAACGCGCGTCCCGCCGCCTGCGAGCAGCCACGGCGCCGCGAGTTGAGCCGCCGCATCCTGCACGGATACCCAGCCGGCGTCGAAGCCGGGCAACTCGCCCACGGGCTTGGGATTTCGCAGTCTGATCGCCTGGTCGAAGCCTTGGAGCGTCTCGTGAGACGCGTCCGCCAGAGGCTCATCGGCAGCCGAACCGGCGCTTTCGAGGTGCCCGAGGTACTGTTCCCTCGACATCCGCGTCCGGTTGACGCGCAGCCACATGGGAGCACGTGCGTTGTTGGCCTCCACGATGTCAAGCCACTTGTCCGGCCAGTCAGCTTTCAGGCGCGCGATCAGCCAGGCGGGATGATCGAAGCGCGCTTCCTCGCTCTCGGGCTCCCGTTTGTCCAGGCCCTTGCGCCGAAAGTTTCTGAGGACCGCATTGATCAATGGCGCATATTTCGGCCTGCGAAGATGGCGGGCGGCATCGACCGTGAGCGACACCGCCGCATGATCGGGAACGCGGCTTTCGGTCAGTTGAAAAAGCCCGACCGCGATGAGCGACTGCACCACGCTGTCGCGCGACTTCAGCGGCTTGTCGAGCAAGTTGTCGGCGAAGGAACGGAGCCGCCAGTGGTTTCTCAGCGTCCCGTAACAAAGCATTCTGAGCAGCGGCCGATCGGCGCTCGGGGTGCGCTCGTCGGCGTCTGCCAGCGCCTCCTGTAGAGAGCGGCCATGGACTGCGACCGCATTCACCGCGCGAGCGGCCTCGGCGCGAACTGCCGCTCCCGTTCCGGCAGTCATAGGGGCAACAGCTTTCCGTAGAGCGTCCGCTGGCTTGAAAATTCGGATGCCGAAACTCGTCCCCGTCCGGGCCGTTGCAGCTTGAGCAGGCGAATGGCGCCGTCTCCGCAAGCGACGTCGATGCCCTTGCGCCCCGCCGCGAGTACGGTGCCGGCCGCTGCCGCCGCATTGCCGGCGTCGGCGAGGACCTCCGCCGACCAGCACTTGATCCTTTCATCATCGAGCATAAACCAGGCGCCGGGCTCGGGGTTGTAGGCTCTCACGGAACGCGCCAGCTGCAGTGCCGGTGCTCGCCAGTCGAGGCGGGCGTCGGCTGTGGAAATTCTCCGGGCATAGGTTGCCGATTGCTCATCCTGCACGACGGGTCGGATACCTCCGGCAAGTATTGCGGGCAGGTGCCGCACCAGCAGTTCCCCGCCCAGCGCAGCGAGCCGGTCCCGCAGCAATCCTGCGGTCTCCGTCTGTCCGGTCGCCAGGCTCTCGCTGACATACACCGGCCCTGTGTCCAGGCCCTCTTCCATGCGCATGAGGCTGACACCGGTCTTCCGATCGCCATGGAGGATAGCCGCCTGCACGGGCGCTGCTCCCCGCCATCTGGGCAGCAGCGACGCGTGCACATTGACACAGCCGGCTCTCGGCAGCTCGAGAATGGCAGGCGGAAACAGGAGACCGTACGCCGCAACGATAATGGCGTCGGCTCGAAGCTCCTTGAGCTTCGAGGCGACGTTCGGACTTGCAAGGGTTTCGGGCTGGTACGAGGGGATTCCCTGCGCATCGGCGTAGCGTTTGACGGGATTCACCGAGAGCTTCCTGCCACGGCCCGAGGGCCTGTCGGGTTGCGTCAGCACCAGCACCGGGGTCATATCGTGGCGCACCAGCGCCTCGAGGCACACGAGCGCGAACCCGGGCGTGCCGGCGAAAACCAGGTTGTCAGGCATGCTCGGGAATGCGCGGTATCAGATTCCCACTGTCTCGGGGGCCGGCTGCTGGCGGCGCTCTTTCAGCAGCTTCTTGCGAATGCGCTGCCGTTTGGCTTCGGAAAGATAGTCGACAAACAGCTTGCCGTTCAGATGATCGATCTCATGCTGAACGCAGACAGCGAGCAGTCCCTGAAGGTCCCGTTCCTGCTGCACGCCGGCGCGGTCGAGAAAGCGCACTTTTACGTGGTCGGCGCGCTCCACTTCCTCGAAATAGCCGGGTACCGAGAGGCATCCCTCTTCGGTAATCGCCACGCCGCCTTTTTCCAGGATTTCGGGATTGATCAGCACCTGCGGCGAATCCCTCTCGGTCGAAACGTCGGCGACAAGCACTCGCTGGTGCACATCCACCTGGGTCGCGGCCAGCCCGATGCCCGGCGCCGCGTACATCGTCTCGAACATGTCGTCGATCAGCCGATTGAGTGCCTCGTCCACGCGAGCGACCGGCTGCGCCTTTTTTCGCAGGCGGGGATCGGGAAACTCCAGAATCGACATTATGGCCATGAGCGTTTCAAATGTTGCGTTGCCAACGAGGAAATCAAGCTAAAAAATCAAGCTAAATTTTTGACTTACTTGAATAAGATAGCAGACAATGCCGCCTCAAATCGATGCTGTAGAAACCGTCCGTGGGGCGGAATTGTGACGCGTTTGGCAGCCCGGGCGGCCTCGACGCGACATATTACAACAATGCCCGCCCGATGGCAGGCCAGACCCTTTGACGGAGCAACCGCCTATTATGTTCCCTGGAAAAAAGACCTTGAAATTCAGTCGTCAACTGGCCGTTATCTCCCTGGCGATGCCGCTGGCTGCATGCTCCGTCAGCCCGTTTGCGAACGACGACAACCGGGCGAGCGAGCCGGCTTCGGTGACATCCGGCACGGCGAGCGACTCATCCTCCATCGACCCCGCCGCGGCGACGCGTTCGGCCGCGGCGCCGAGCTATCGGCCACAGGTCGTCGAGCAGACGGGTTCTCGCATTCCACTGGCCGAGGGGCATCCGGACGAATACGTTGTTCAGCCGGGCGATACCCTCTGGGACATCGCCTCCACCTTTTTGAGAGATCCCTGGTATTGGCCCGAAATCTGGCATGTCAATCCCGAGATCGCCAATCCGCATCTGATTTATCCGGGCGATGTACTGGCGCTGGTAACCATCGACGGCGAGACCCGGATCATGGCGGTCCGCGGCTCGACCTATCGGCTCTCGCCGCAGGCGAGGATAACGCCCCTGGATGAAGCGATCAGGAGCATTCCGTATGAGCAGATCTCGGCGTTCCTGTCGAAAGGACTCGTGCTGGAGAAGAATCAGATCGAGAATCTTCCCTACGTGCTGGCAGTTCGTGAGAACCACCTCATTGCAGCTGCAGGCAACGATATTTACGTTCGCGGCGGCGACCCGGCGCAACCCGGCACACGCTACAGCCTGGTGCACGTCGGCGACGAACTCGTCGACCCCGACGACAACAGCGTCGTCGGTTTCCAGGGCATCTACGTCGGCGAAGGCGCGCTGGCGCGCGGCGGCGACCCCGCGACGGTGTCCCTGACCGAGACCAATCGAGAGGCTTTACGCGGCGACAGGCTTCTTCCGGAAGCGGTGGACATACCGCTGAATTTCTTCCCGAAGTCGCCGGATACGGACATTGAGGGGCGCATTATTTCGGTAGTAGATGGTCTTTCCCTGATAGGCCAGTACCAGACCGTGGTGCTGAACCGCGGCGCTCGCGACGGACTCGCCCCCGGCGACATACTGACCGTGTTCCAGGAAGGCGATGTCGTACAGGATCGTTTTGCCGGCGGCGCGAAGTTTCGCGGCGAGAATGTAAAGCTGCCGGATGAAGAAGCCGGTACAGTCATGGTATTTAAAGTATATGACCGCATTGGCTACGGACTTGTCATGGAAGCGACGAGCGACATTCACGTCCTCGACGCGGTGCGCAATCCGCGCTGACACAGCGTCCATCGCCGCCACAAAGAGGCCGGCCCGGGAAATTACCCGGGAAAATAAAAAAGGTGCCGGCATTTTTTGCCTGACGCTTCTTTGTTGCTGCGACGTCGGGCCATGAGTGACTCCGATCGCGCGTGGTTCGTGCTTGCCAGGGCCCGCGTCGGCGGCAACTCCTTAAAGGAGCTTCTCGATCGCTACGGCAGCTCCGACAAGATCGTCGCACTGCCGGCGCGCGAGTTGCGAACGTTCGGCTTGTCCGAGGCGGCACAGGGCGCGATTTCGACTCCGGACGAGGCCGCCATCGCGAAAGATCTTGCCTGGCTCGCGCGTGACGATAACCACATCATCCATCCACAATCACCCTGGTGGCCCGAACTTTATCGACAACTCGCAGATGCGCCCACGCTTCTCTACGTTCGTGGCAATGTCGACGTGTTGCATCTTCCCTCGCTCGCGATCGTCGGCAGCCGCAACCCCACGCGCGGCGGCGTAGTAAACGCGTATGAGTTCTCGAGACACCTGGGCGGCGCCGGCTTCGGTATCGTGAGCGGCCTGGCACAGGGAATCGACACGGCCGCTCATCAAGGGGCGCTGGACGCGCACGCGAACACTGTTGCGGTCCTCGGCCACGGCATCGACAGAGTGTATCCAGCCGCGAATCATGAGCTTGCGCACCGGATCGCACGGCAGGGAGCGCTGCTGTCGGAATATCCGCTCGGCAGCTCGCCGCGCCGCGAGCATTTTCCGCAACGCAACCGGCTGATCAGCGGCTTGAGCCTCGGCACGCTGGTCGTGGAAGCGGCAAAGCGCAGCGGCTCCCTGATCAGCGCCAGACTTGCAGCAGAGCAGGGACGCGAGGTTTTCGCCATTCCCGGCTCGATACATAATGCATTGTCCCGCGGCTGTCACCAGCTTATTCGCCAGGGTGCGAAACTGGTGGAAAGTGCCGATGATATCGTCAGTGAACTCGCGCCCCTCGTCGCTCATCTTATGCAAAATTCTCAATTACCCTCGTCATTACCATCCTCGGCGGAAAGCTTGCAAAATGAAGCCGTGCCGCAACATGACACCGAATACGAGCAACTGATTTCTCTGCTCGGCCACGATCCTGCAACGGCCGACGAGCTTGCACGGCAATCCGGTTTGACGATCGGGCAAGTTTCCTCCATGCTTCTGATCCTGGAGCTTGAGGGCGAGATTGAAGCTCTGAACAGCGGCCAGTACGCACGACTAGGGAGTAGCTCCAGGCATGAAAGAAAATGTGCTCGACGTGCTGATGTATCTTTTTGAGACCTACATCGACGCGGAGGAAGAGCCTGAACCGGATCAGAACGAACTTCGGGACGAGCTTTCCAGAGCCGGCTTCGCAGACAGTGAAATCGATCGCGCTCTGGACTGGCTCGACGGCCTTGCCGAAAACCAGGGCGACCTCACCTATAGCCGGCAGCTCGGTCACGGCACCCGAATCTACAATGAAATGGAACACGAACGGCTGGATGTCAACTGCCGCGGCTTCATTACGTATCTGGAACAAATCGGCATCCTGTCGCCGCCTCAACGCGAGATCCTCATCGACCGCCTTCTTGCTCTGGAGACACCGGATATCGATGTCGAACAGATCAAGTGGGTTGTTCTGATGGTGCTGTTCAGCCAGCCGGGCCAGGAACTGGCGTATGCGCGCATGGAAGACCTCGTATTCGACGAGAGCGGCGGCGCGCTCCATTAAACGATTCGCCACGGCTTCACGTCCGTAGCTCCTGACGGTTCGTTGCGCGACAGGCGACGCTTTCTGCGGTCCAGGGCGTCGCCGGAAACTTTTTGTTTGGCCTGCAACGCCTGCAAATTCCCGCCTTTGTCGTGAATTTCCGTCAAGCCGCGCCTTGACAGCTTGCCGGCAAGCATGTAATTCAGGCGCCCCACAGTCGGCCGTTTCTCTGACGGCAGTTGTCAACCCCCCGGATACCTGGAAGGAATGCCGAGAAACCTTGTCATTGTTGAATCGCCGGCGAAGGCCAAAACGATAAGCAAGTATCTGGGCGAGGACTTCGATGTCCTCGCCTCTTACGGCCATGTGCGGGACCTTGTGCCGAAGGAGGGCGCGGTCGATCCCGAGCATGGCTTCGCAATGAAGTACAAGGTCATCGAAAAAAACGAAAAACACGTCAACGCGATCGTGCGTGCGCTGAAAAATTCCGACGCCCTTTATCTCGCCACTGACCCGGACAGGGAAGGCGAGGCGATTTCCTGGCATCTGATCGAGCTTCTGAAGGAGAAGAAGGCGCTGAACGGAAAGGCGGTGTATCGAGTCGTTTTCCACGAGATCACCAGGAATGCCGTTCAGGCGGCGATCGAACATCCTCGCGACATATCCGATGATCTCGTGAGCGCTCAGCAGGCACGACGGGCGCTCGATTACCTGGTGGGGTTCAATCTCTCGCCGCTTCTGTGGAAGAAGGTGCAGCGAGGCCTTTCCGCTGGCCGCGTGCAGAGTCCCGCATTGCGGATGATCGTCGAGCGGGAACTGGAGATAGAGGCCTTCGAGGCGCGCGAGTACTGGTCTATCGAGGCGGATCTCAGCAAGGACAATCAGCCTTTTGTCTCACGGCTCGTGCGTTACCGCGGCGAAAAGGTGGAACAATTCAGTTTCGGCAACGTGGAGCAGGCGCGGGAAGTCGAGAAAACAATACTCGATGCGGCAGGCGGCAAACTGAAGACCGTCAGTGTCGACAAGAAAAAGCGCAGGCGCAATCCTGCCGCTCCTTTCACTACCTCGACACTCCAGCAGGAAGCCTCCCGTAAGCTCGGCTTCAATACCCAACGCACGATGCGCGTGGCGCAACGCCTGTACGAAGGCATCGAGCTTCCGGAAGAGGGCAACGTCGGTCTCATCACCTACATGCGCACGGACTCGGTCACTCTCGCGGCGACCGCGGTCGAAGAAGTGCGCGAAGTCATTGCCGAACGCTACGGCAAAAACAACGTCCCCGGCGATTTTCCCCAGTACAAGAACAAGTCGAAAAATGCCCAGGAAGCGCATGAGGCGATTCGCCCAACCTCGGCGGCGCGCGCGCCGGAATCGCTGCAGGGCAAACTGGAGCCGGACCAGCTGAAGCTCTACACGCTGATCTGGCAACGCACCATGGCATCCCAGATGGTGCCGGCGGTGTTCGATACCGTGGCTCTGGAGTTTGCGGCCGGACCCGATCACGCGGACGGCCATCGTTTCCGTGCCAACGGATCGGTGCTCGTCGAGCCCGGCTTCATCGCCGTGTACCAGGAAGGCAGGGATGACAATAACGTCAACGTCGACGAGGTGGACCGTCTGCTGCCGGAAGTGAGCGAAGGTGACGTCGTGGCCCTGGACAAGCTGAGGCCCGAGCAGCATTTCACCGAGCCGCCACCGCGCTTCACGGAAGCAAGTCTGGTCAAGACGCTCGAAGAGTACGGCATCGGGCGTCCCTCGACGTATGCGAGCATTATTGCGACGCTGAAGAATCGCGAATACGTTGAAACGGACGGAAAGCGCTTCATACCCACCGACATCGGCCGCATTGTCAACGGCTTTCTGACCGAGCACTTTACCCAGTACGTCGACTACGACTTCACCGCGAGGCTGGAAGACGACCTGGATGCGATATCGCTGGGGGAGAAAGACCTGGTGCCGCTGCTGGAGAGCTTCTGGAAGCCGTTTTCGGATCTCGTTAACGACAAGGAGCAAAGCGTGACCCGCGAACAGGTCGCACAGGCGCGCGATCTGGGAACCGATCCCAAGACCGGCAAGCCCATGACTGTGCGGATGGGACGCTACGGGCCGTTCGTGCAGATCGGCACCAAGGACGATGAGGAAAAGCCGAAGTTTGCGGGCCTGCGTCCGGGCCAGAAGATGAACGAAATAACGAGTGAAGAGGCGCTGGAACTTTTCAAGTTGCCGCGCAAGCTTGGGCAAACACCGGATGGTTTGCCGGTGTCGGCCAGCGTCGGGCGCTTCGGTCCGTATATTCGCTATGGAGACAAGTTCGTATCGATCCGCGGCGATGAGGATCCGTACACAATCCAACTGCCGCGCGCACTCGAACTGATAGAAGAAAAGAAAATTGCAGATGCAAATCGCATCATTCGCGATTTCGAAGACCAAGGCATTCAGATCCTGCACGGCCGGTACGGCCCGTATATAACGGACAAGAGCAAAAACGCCCGCGTGCCTAAAGATCGTGAGCCGGGTACACTGACGCTCGAAGAATGCAAGGAACTTCTGGCAGCGGCGCCGGCGCGTGGCCGTCGAGGCAAGAAGAAGGGCGCTGCGGCGGGTAATGGCGCGGCAAGCCAATCCGGCGAAAAGAGAGCCGCGGCCAGCAAGGTCATGAAAAAGACCAGAAAGAAGAAAACAAAGAAAAAAGCGAAAAAGAAGGCTGCCCGCCGGAAAACAGGCGAGTAGCTATGCGAGCGGACAACACGAACAGACGATGACGGGCAGGTATGGTCCTGTCGATACCAATACAGAAAGCGGCGCGGATCCTCCGACAAGGCGGCGTCGTCGCCTATCCGACCGAGGGCGTGTTCGGCCTTGGCTGCCTTCCGCAAAACGGCGACGCTGCGGAGCGCATACTCGCTATCAAGCAACGCAATTCGTCCATGGGACTGATACTGATCGCCTCCGCTTTGGAACAGCTGGAGCCGTGGGCAATCCTGCCCGAGAGACGCGCCCGTCTCGACTCCGCTGCGCTCCGCCCGGTGACCTGGGTTCTGCCCGCCAAACCCGACGTGCCGCCCTGGATCCGGGGCAAGCACCGCGGCGTTGCCGTGAGGATCACCAAACACCCGACGGCCGCGGCTCTTTGCAACGCCGCCGGCTCCGCGCTCGTGTCTACCAGCGCCAATGTTTCCGGCCAGGCTCCGGCGCGCAACCGCTTCGTTCTTCGCCGGCGCCTGGGGCGGCTGGTAGACTATGTTGTGCCGGGTGAATGCGGGCCCGCGGCCGGCGCATCGGAGATACGCGATTTCGCCAGCGGCAAAGTCCTGCGAGCGGGCGGACAGGCCATAGAAGATAGCAGCCGCAGATGAGCAACAGCGACTATTCACTGGAGCGCGTCGAAGACTATCTGCGTTCGCTGCAGCGCCGGATTGTCGTCTCGATTGAAGCAGTCGACGGAAAAGGCAGCTTCGTCAGTGATCGCTGGAGGCGAGAAAGCGGCGGCGGCGGTGAAAGCCGCGTGCTCAGCAACGGTGCGGTCTTCGAGCAGGCGGGCGTCAACTATTCGAAAGTGTTTGGCGGCGAGTTGCCGCCGAGTGCAACCCGCTCGAGACCCGAACTCGCAGGGTGCCCGTTCCGGGCGGTCGGCGTGTCACTGGTCCTGCATCCGCAAAACCCCCACCTGCCCACGACGCATGCCAATTTTCGCTTTTTTGCGGCCGACGACGGCAAGGGTGCAGCGCTCTGGTGGTTCGGCGGCGGCTTCGACCTGACGCCCTGTTATCCGGTGCATGAAGACGTCCTGCACTGGCACCGGGTCGCGCGCGATACCTGCGCTCCATTCGGTGAAGGCGTATACGAGAGATACAAGCAATGGTGTGACACCTACTTTTATCTGCAGCATCGCGCCGAGACCCGCGGGATCGGCGGGCTTTTCTTCGACGATTTGAACGAGCCCGGCTTCGAAAGCTCATTCGAATTCGCATGCGCCGTCGGGGACAGTTTTCTGCCGGCGTATCTGCCCATCGTCGCGGCGCGCAA
>Ga0299913_10004422_pt1 | contig 11793 bp, 13 predicted proteins | sample RVTome_9_FD_201360 | JGI IMG/M metagenome (GOLD analysis project Ga0299913, IMG submission 201360) | Soil microbial communities from uranium-contaminated site in the Upper Colorado River Basin, Wyoming, United States - RVT155D38 (version 2) ... | reverse complement strand
GCCGTACTGGGTCTCCCAGCCTTCGGGCATGGTCATTGTGATGCCGGCGACGTTCCATGCCGAGGGCGGAATGTGATAGGTCCCGGGCTCGACCGGCCCGCTTGCCGGGAAATCGGATCTGGCCGCTGCAACCGTGGTGGAGGCTGCGGTCGTTGTGGCAGTGGTCGGGTCGGTGTCTTGGGTGGTTTGGGGGGAGGCGCAGGCCGCCAGCGCCACGATGGTGGCCACGAGCCACATTCTTCTCAATCTCGACAGCTCCATAGTGGGTAAAGCTGGGTCGGTGCTTTTCGTACGACAAGGGTTTTCCAGGGCGGACTGGCAGCGTCGAGGGGTGGTGGTTAGCGACTGGTGTCACCGCCCGGCCTTCACTCCACGGTCGTGAGGTTCGTCTCGAGCGGTGAGGGCTGGCCGATTCATCAGGTGTTAGCTCAGGAGTCAGGTCTACCTCGGACCCGAGTGGCCGGACGCTCGGCTACGCCATCGGTATGGCCGCCACTGACGACGGAGCCTGTGAGTCCCTGAAAACCTGATCTGACGCAGCGGTCTACCTCGACATGTCGGAAACGGTGCGGCTTTGCTGAGGTCCAAGGTGATCGGGCTCCCGAGGTCCACCTTGGCTTCTGTGGTCAGCCGGTATCCCAGCCCGCCTCCAGGTAGAAGTTGATCCGGATGCCGTCCTCGCCATGAGGCTCTCCACGGATGGACTCCACCACCTCGCGCGCCGCCCTCAGCTCTTCAGGCGTGGTGGCAGGGTCCCAGGTGAGGTAGACGCACAAGGTTCGGTCGCCTATTGGCAGTGCATAGGCTCCGGTCGTCCCGCCGCCTCGCCCGCTGAACGTTACAGACGAGCCTTCGTACGGCTCGACATAGAGCCCGTCGAGCCCAGCAACAGTCACCGGCACCGGATTCCCACCCGCGTGGAAGCAGTTAGCCGACACCCCAAATACAAGTTGGGTCTGTCGGGACTCGCTGCCATCCACTACGACGCGATGCATCCCCCCTCTTTCTCCCGATCCGCTCGTCCAACCGTACTCCCCGGCTGGCTCATCCAGGCTCATTCCGGGTAGGCCCAATTGTCGGAGCCCCGGCGCAGCGGAACCGACTGTCGATGCGACGCTCTCGGTCACGCTGGTCGGCCCGACACTGTCCTCAACGACTGTCGTGGAGGCCGCGGCCCTCGAGCTACCGGCCTGGGATGTGTCGTCGGTGGTTTGGGTGGCGCAAGCCGCCAGCGCCACGATGGTGGCCACCAGCCACACGTATCTCAATCTGCACAACTTCATATCAGTAAAGGCTGGGCCTGTCATTTCGTACGACACGGAATCACCGGGCGAACGGAGACATCACGGGTCGCCTGGTCGAAGCGTGATTGGTTTCACCCGCGCGCCTCTTCGACACCATGCTGAGGTTTCTGTCGTACGCTGACGGGTTGCTGAGCTTTACCAAGCATCAGTTCAGGAGACAGCTTGCTACCCGACCAGACAAGGGTCGACGGCTTCGTGGAGTTCGTGGTGACAAACGAGAGCAGACTGCGTCACGCCCTCACCGCGGCGTTGGGTTTCGAGGCGGGTAAGGATGCAGCAGCCGAAGCATTCGCCTATGGGTGGGAACATTGGGACAGAGTGGGAGCGATGGCCAACCCGGTGGGGTACCTCTACACCGTCGGCCGGTCGAAGGGACGAAAGCTGCTTTCGAGGACAAAACCCGTCTTCCCCCCCATCACCGAAGACCGGACACCCTGGTTCGAGCCCGGTCTGCCGACAGCTCTGGCCGCTCTACCCGAAAGGGAACGAACCGTTGTCTTGTTGCTCCACGGATATGGATGGCATATGAGCGAGGTGGCTGACGTCTTGGGCGTGGCCAAGAGCACGGTGCAGACCCACGCCGAGCGCGGAATGCGGAAACTACGTCACAAGTTAGGAGTCGGACGATGAGCGTCGACCTCGACCGTCAACTCCGAGAGTACTGCCGACTCATCGACGAGAAACAGGGTGTCCTCTCCTTCGACGACATCCTGGAACGGGCCGGAGAACAACAAGTCATACCCAATGTCATTTCCGGACGCCCGGACCGGCAACTGTCACCCCGACGTAAGTGGATCGCAGTCGCTGCGGCCGCTCTCGCCTTCGCCATCGTCGCGATCGGCATCCGATTCCTCCCCGCGACGGACGGCGCCCCCGAGCCGGCAGACCAACCAACCACGACCACGTGGCCCGGTCCCGTACGCGAGGACGCGACTTCCCTTGGAATCACCACCATGGAACGTGATGTCGGAGACGGTACTTGGTCCTGGGAAGACCCCCTCGACACTCCCGTGGATTGGATCGACGTGCAACGCGTCTCGTTCCTCTCCGAGGGCCAGCCGCACTGGTATACCGAACTAGGGGCCAAGCCGCCGCTCGCAGCGGAACTCGAACCGGGAGTGCTCATCGCCTATGGCCTGGTCTTGGACACGGGCGGCGATGGCATTGCCGATTATGTGATCGGCATCGACAACAACGCGCCCCAACCCGGTGACTTCCATATCTGGGTGACCGATCTGGCGAGCGGCGAAATCGACGAGCAGATCGGGCCTCCCTACGGCTTTCCTATCGAGTTCTCCCACCCTGATGAAACCCAACCGGGCGACTACCCACCCGGTCACCCAGCAACCATGGTGTTCACCTTCCTCGGCGACTCGGCGCCTGCCGGTCTGGGGTTGGGGACGACGCAGTTTTACGTGTGGACTTCGACGACCACCGACGGCGAGGTCGTCTCCTGGGACTACGCCCCGGACTCATCCTGGCTGCGTGTCACCGCGTCGGCGAATGCTGCTGCACCGGAGCAAACTCCGCGACCTTCCGCGCCGGAGGTCGAACCGGAGGCGAGGGTATTGAGCATTCCCGTCCACAACACGAGTGGACAAGCGGCAGAGCTGTTCGTGGCCCGCGATACCCAGCCGATGGAGTTCTTGGTCGGAACCGTTGAGCCGAGCACCGTTGGGCCAGGAAGTACCGAAGACGTTGATTTCACGGTGCCGGCGGGTGAGGACTGGGCGATATTTGTCAATCCGGGTCCGGACCGTGGGCCTCTGATCCTCGCCTCGGACATCCCCCCCGATGCAAGCGGGGAGCTCCCGATCGAGATCATTGTCGACCAGTTCGGGTCGCCCGGCGTGCAGACCTTCGGTGACCCACAACCCGGCTGGTTCGGCAACTAATGCTTCACCCGAGAACACAACTGAACGATGGCACCCAGCCCCGAGCTCGTCGCTAAACACAACCTGGGGCCCTGTCTCATACCTTCTCATCGTGGCGGTTCACGTATGGCTTGCTTCACCGCCATCGCATAACGCGCGACACCAAGCGCTGAAATCAGCTGAACACCCAACAAGCCTTCATTCTGCGTTAGCGCCAGGCATCGGCCGTGCGGACAAATGCGACACTTGGCGGCATGGACGACGGGGACATCACCCAGCTTCAGCTCGACGTGTACATGACACGGGAGGGTCCGTGGTACCCGGACCAAGGCGATCTCGAGATACCCGAGGATTGGGACTTTCTTCCGGAGTCACAGCTAACGACGCAGGCCGCCCGGGTCCTCTACGGCACCGAGGCCCCGAGGCCGAAGGAACGGGAACGGGCGCGGCGGAAGCTCGAGGCGGCTGTCGGACGGGATCGGCCCACAGGTAACCCGGCGACACGAAGAACGACCCGCACCGATATTTCAGAACTGATCTGACCCTCACGCTCCTCACGCGTTCGACCTTCGCTCCTATCGGACCATGTGCGTGAGTCACTTCGGAGGTTTCCCGACGACCGTCACCGATCCACCGGACCACCCGATGAGACGCTGGCACTCGAAAGGCTTGATGACGTTTCAGAAGTCGGGGCTAATCGGGTCGATGGCGTATGCCCAGAACGCTGCGAGTACTGCGATCGCGACAACGGTGACGATCGCAAGGATGATGGCCCTTCGCCTGCCCATTGCGGTGCGCTGCCCACAGTCGGGGCACCTCGCTACGTCGTGGTCGAAATCGACACCACAGGCAGCACATCTCAGGAGCAGTGGATGTCCCGTCGACTCAGGTTCTACCGGCATGGCGGGAGGCTACGCCGAGTGGGCCGAGGGGGAACAGTTTTTTCTCTATGTATCGACGAACAGTGCCAATGCGGCTGGCTTCGCGAAAACTCTCGAACCGAAGGAAACTCGTGAAGGCCCCTTGCGGGCAATGCGGAACCACCATTGCGGCTCAACCGTCTGGCGCTGGCCAGGCGGGGGTTCTCTCGTAGGTCGTCCCCTACAGGCCAGCATGGTCCACACCGCAGGTGGCGTGACTCTCGGTGAATCCCTCGAAGCGCAACCGGTCGATCAAGCCGGAACGCGAGAAGGCCGAGAAGTCCAGATAGGACTAGGCCGATTTCCACGCCTGCTCATTCCAGTCAACCTCGAGAGACCTGACACCAAAAGCGGCCCGCTCTGTTGTGAAGCCCTCAAACTCCGCCTGATCGATCGGGCCCGATTCGGAAAAAGGCAGCAAGGTCCAGATACGACTCAGCAGAGAAAACCGCCTGCTGATTCCAGTCAACATCGAGATAGTCCACAGCCAGGGTCGCCTCTGCGCTGGTGAATCCTTCAAACTCCAGCTGATCCATCAGGCAAGGAGAGACGCGACCACCGGGCCGGTGATCCAGAAACGAGAAAACCCCCGTGGTAACTGACGATTCCGCCAGTATCAGGGGGTTCTCCGTCGTGGGCCCTAGAAGACTTGAACTTCTGACCTCTTGCGTGTCGAGCAGACGTTCGTGGTTGATGACGAGCCTATGACCTGCGTTTATGTTGGAAACAAATCGCTCAATCGGAGTATGTGTCACATCTGTGTCACACAGCAGCGAGAATCTTAGGAACCCCGCAACGCCCGATAAGTTCCATCAAGGATTGTGCCTTGAATTCGGTGGTCAGCGCCACTCGCGATGTTCATCGTCCAGTTCACCGACTCAACGTAGACGGCATCGCGGACATGGTTGTCACGAATCCAGACAACGATCGCCGGATACGGCCACAAGTCTTCCTCGGCAGTGAAACCGACACGCTGCGGTGGACCAGGGAGAAGCTCAATGTCTGTAGGAGCCTCAATCAGCGGGAATTCCGCGTGAAGGACAAGCTGACTGAAGGCATCGCTGGCGCACCGCTCAATCTGTCGGTCCACAGCCTCGAAAGCATCCGCGAATTCGCGAGCTCTGCCCGACAGTCCGTCAATCGATCTTCGAAGAGCCTCCTCCCGATACTGGCTCCTACGCATCGCCAGGTTTGGCTCGAATTCGTCAACATTCTCGGGACGAAGACGGTCCTTAAGTTGACGGCGAGCCTCGTTGAGTTCGGCGATCGCTGCATCGTCAAGCGATTGCCTACTCTCAGAGAGCTGTTCCCACTCTGGTGTCCTGGAGAACGCCCTGACAACGGCACGTGCAGCATTCGCCAGGAGCCGCTTATTTTCCGGTGAGGCATCCAATGCTTCGCCTACACCGGGAGGCTCTGCCTTGAACTGAAATCCGAGCCTCCGTTCACGAGGGGCCCAGGTCAAACGGTCTGTGTATTCGACAGTGGTCAGGGGAGAATCTGCCACTAGATGCGGTGTCGGAATGGACGGGTAGCCAGGCAGTCGCGAACGAATCCACGCAATCGTGCCTCGATGAGCCCACTCCACACGCCTACCCACAGCAAGCCACTCATTGAGTTCTTCGGCGTCGACGTCAGCATCGCGACCTGGCAGCTGCATGAAGAACGGAACGAGTGAAACCAGACGAAACGGCTGGCCGTCAACATGAGCTCCTCCCGCTTGAAGCGACTGAAGCAGGCCAGGGAGCCCACTAGACCGTTGTCCGGCGTTGCGTGGGAGTTCACGCGCGAACCGTTGGACTGCTGGTGTGGTGCTCCAAATCGTCGCTTGGTGACTCAGCGTTCGCCATAGCTCGAGGTAGGTCGAGTCTGCCTCCGTCACTTCAACCTCTCCTCAGATGGGTAGCACGCCTCACAGCCACCTCATTGATGTGAGTGAGACAAAGGCATCCCTCACTCTCTTGGAAGCCTCTTGAGATGGGTGCTTGTCGGTGAATGACTCAAGGCTCGCCGAACCCCATTGCTCAATACCTTCTAGAGGTTCTCTGCTGCCTTCTTCGGATGCAGCGCGTATATCCACTCCTTCGACGTGCCGATACTTGACCGACCACTGACCCCCGGTAGCGCCCGCTTTCGCTGGATATACGACGGCCTGCAAGCCCAGTGGACCAATGGCCGCAAGAAGATCTTTGAGCCCTGCCGCGGGCGCCACCGCTTCTGCCATGTCCTTGGTCACCTCAGCGACCCGTTGTGCGTGGGCTCTCAGAGCTTCGATTCCAGATTCCAGTGATTCGACTCTCGAGGATCCAAGGCCTCGGTCCGGCTCGGTTGTTGCCTTTACAAAATGGCGCCAGAGTTGGACTGCGACCGCAAGTGGCCCTGCCTCAGATATAACGACACCCGGTCGTTGACCAAGGAGCGACAACGCTGTTGATTCATCAACCCAACCCGACTTGATGTCCCCACCCGCCAGGATTGCGATCTGCCGCCCATCGTCCTTCTGCGCAAGGACGACGGATTTCCCCACATCATCTGGAAAAAGACTGTCAAGGAGTTCCTCGATCTCGAGTGGTGAGTCGCCGGAAAGGACTCGGTCATCGAAATTTGCAAGCCTGACTGATTCGTAGGGCAGATCGCGACACACAGCGGATGCGATGGCCGAGTCGACACCTCCAATCTCACCTGAGAACAGAACGCGCTGCGAGTCCGCGGCTTCGAGTCTCTCAGGGAGGGGACTGACGCCTCGTGCGTGGGCCACTCCCGCCGCGTAGTCGGCGAAAGAGTCATGGAACGGTACAACAAGCTGAGTGAACCCAAGCGGGGACACCATCCCCGATCGACGAAGTTTGTTGTTCAGTGACTGCTCGTCGAGGCCGGACTGTCGCAGCTGCAGCTGATCGAGCGCTTCGGACAGCAGCTGTTGCCACTCATATGGATCCGCGTAGCGTCGACCAACGTCGAGGAGCCTCGCAGAGAGAACGCCAAAGGACAGTGTGGCCTCCAAGATCCCCGTGACCCCCGTACGTTCCGCCATGCGCTCCATGAACGCCTCATACATGCCGGCCCTGCTTGTAAAAGGAATCCCTTCACTGAGCAGCGAGAGGGCCCAAGTGAAGAGAAGTGGATTCCCCACTCCGTCGCCAAGAACGATGCCGGCTTGTGCAACGATTTTCCGAATCTCCTCACGATCGGAGTGCTCCAGAGTCTCTATCGACGCAACTCCTAGCACCGTTCGGCAGGCGATCTCAAGCCGTCGATTCTCGTCCAGTGGCGAGACAACGAAAGTGCTCGGCCTGGCTGTCAAAGGGAGGACCTCTCGCAACGCAGCCACATCGCGACCCAACAGAACGATCCCAGCACCTTGGTTAGCTGCAACAGGCTGCAACAACTCAGCTGCGAGCGCCTCCCGACTCTCCGCTGGTATTTCGGATACTCCGTCAATCAGAACCGTGACCTCCGGATCTGCAAGTAGTTGACGCCCCATTGCAGACGGAAAGTCTTCGCCCAGTTGATCAGCCATTGCGTCTGCTATGAGTGCTACGAATCGATTGGGAAGGTAGGCCTCCGCATGCGCTTGCAGGGCCACGCGGCCCGACCTGGCCGCTTCTTTGCAGATCCAAGCCGCGAGCGTGCTCTTCCCGCTCCCCGTCCGACCTACCACCAGGGCCGGAGTTGAATCGAGCAGAGCCAGAGAGTCAAGATCTGAGCCGGTCGACTTAGCTCGAGAGTAAGCCTCCAGAGTCGGGGCGACAACGAGATCCAGGTCCGATTCGCTCAAATGCTGGAGGTACCTGTCCCTCGTTGGGCTTGGCCAACGTGTTTCAAGAGATTGGTCAGCCGAAACGCCGAGTGTCTCCGCGATCTCTGCTCGGGTGACAATCCTGGTACTTGGATCCGATTCGCCTGCTCTCTGAAACAGCAAGAAAAACAGATCTGACACTGCGGCTCGTGCCTGTTCCCGAAGATCCTCCTTGGTTCGTGCTTTGGGGAGGATGGATGCGACCTGTCTCTCTGCCCTTAGTAGTAGGGCCCCCACTCCACCGGGATCAACTCGAAGCGTGGCTCGACTGAGGGTGGACAGAATGTCTTCAGGGACTTCGCTGCCGAGTACACGAGCCAACGGCTCTAGGTCCCCAGTGGAAGCCGCGGCTAGTGCGTCAGCTACCTCATTTCCTGATGGCCCGAACTGGCCATCAGTCAAGAATTCAAAGGATGCAACTTCGGCGGCGGGGAGTTCCGCCCACCGTCTGAGCACTCTGGTGATCTCCGCCCGACTCCACGTGTGGGGCTTCCTCCGTGTCTTGATCTGCTTCGCGTGAACTACGTCGCCATTCCGGAGGAACACCTCAACATCGACGATGTCATCGACACCTTCGACTCGAAGGGCCTCAAGCGCACCATCATCGAGTAACTCGATCGCTGCGAGCAGAGCCTGGGCCTGTTGATAGGCAATCCCTCGAACAACATCGACTCCAGACATGAGAAGGAAATTGTGCCATCAACCCAGTTGGTAAACCAGTAAACTCGCATCAGAATGACGCAACTGTGTGCGGTAGGAACGCACCTCTAGAGCGATGACCTTAAGCCGTCAGGTACTCCGCAAGATCGACGACGCCCTGCGCGCTGAGTTCGACCAGGAGAAGGGCGAGTGGATGGCCAAGGTCCCTATCTCCGGTGCCACCAAGGTGGTCTGGCAGAGATACTGTCAGGCGGTCGGTGTCGGCATGGGTGAGGGCGTCGCCTTGCTGATGCTCCATGAGTTGGCCTCAGTAGCCGGCGAGAATGCTGAGACGCTCGCCGACCGGCGCAATGCTCGGGATGAGGAGCTAAAGGGCCGGGCCCAGGAGCTCAACGATCGCGAGAAGACTCTGAAGCAGCGTGAACGCGCGTTGATCTTCCGAGAGGCTGACCTTGAGGACCGCGAGAAGGACGTGGCGGCGAGAGAGCACAACGTCGCCACCATCGAACAGGACCTCGCCCAGAAGCTACGCCCGTCGAGCCGACCGCAAACCGCCGGGAGTTCGAAGCCGAAGCTCGGCCGAAACGAACAGTGCTGGTGCAAGTCGGGCAAGAAGTACAAGAACTGTCATCTCGCTTCTGATCAATCCCGTTGAGGCGTCTTCCCCTTTCGGGGATGGATCTAAGTCAGATCCACTCCCCTATCCAGCGCCCACTCTCTGAGCGCGGTGCCGAGTTGGGGCACATCGCGCTCGAGAGTGTTCCACAGGAGGTCGTAGTCAACTCTGTGGTAGACGTGGTCCACGATGATCCGGTTGGCGATCACATCGTCCCACGGCACTCCTTCGGGTATCTCCTCACCCAGCTGATCGCGGAGCTTCGATGCGGAATCACCGATCCTCCCGATCAACGCCTCTCCAGCAAGCCGCAGCATTCGATCTGATTCGTAGGTTTCCCGACCACGCTCGACGAGCTCACTCGTGGCTTGGACGGCATCGAGGAGGTCGGCCACGATCTTGCCGACCGACCTGCGGCTCATAGGCCGATGGCTTCCTCCAAGACATCTTGATCTCTGGGCAGGAGGGCATGGCTGCTGATGACGTCAACGTCGACGCCGAGGAGGTTCGACAGCTCGCGCCGGAACCGGGAAAGGTCGAATAGCGAAGCGTCTCGTGGAACATCCACAAGGAAGTCGACATCAGAGCGCGAGTGAGCGTCTCCTCGGGCGACCGACCCGAAGATCCGCACGTTCGAGATTCCGTACCGATCGGCCAACGACCCGATGTCGTCCTTCCGGGTCTCGACCATCTCACGCAGTCGAGGACTCTCGATAGTTCCCTGCTTCCCAGACGGCTTCATGTCGCTCAGGATACCCTCCGATTAGCCACGCGCTCTGACCGTGGCCATCGGATCCTTTGGGAGCACCAGCCCTCCCCGGTTTGATTCTGGCAGTCGGTATGCCATCGGTCTGCCAACGGTCTGCCACCAATCGGATCCGTCTTTCTATCTGCCGGTCTCACTAATCGGTTCCGTGTCTGTCGCGGACGCCCAGTTCGGCCCTGTCGAGGACACCGAGCCCGGTCGTAGAGAGCACCGCTGTGCCGGCCGGCGGGGATCCGATGCGCACAAATTCTCAGCGGAGCGGGGCGCGGCTCAACCGTGCGAACCGGAGAGGGCCCCCGTCCGATCCAATTCAGACGGCCAAGAAACTCTGATGTGGAGCTCGATGTATCGGAGCGATGACAGAACGTCGAAATCGACGAGCAGGCATGAAACCTTCTGGGTCACAACAGACACGACTGGCGCGATTTATGTGTCGCACCAATGCATCAAAGATTCACAGACGTGTGCACACCTGCGGTCGCGGTCAACTGGTTTACCGGGGAAGCCTCACCACGTTGTCACCTTCACCGGACCCGTAGCGCTCCTCCATCGTGTCGGCCAGCCGTTCCAGATCCTCCTCGAACAGCGACCCGTACACGTCGAGGGTCATCTTGGCCGAGGCGTGACCCAGGGCCCGTTGCACCGCCTTGATCGAGGCCCCTGAGGCAATCATCAGAGACGCCGCGGTGTCCCTCAGATCATGCGGGATTAGGTCCGGCTTGCCGATCCGCTTCGCGGCCGGGGAGAACACCCGGTTACGGAAGTTGCCGTGACGGACCGGCCCGCCGCGGGCAGCGGTGAACACCAGATCGTCGGCCTCCCGGTCCTCGAGGAGAGGCGTCATCGCGTCTATGACGAACCGAGGGACGATCACGGTCCGAGCCTCATAGGTCTTGGGCGGTCCGAACAAGAGACGCCCGCCGACTTCGGTCGCTGCCTCCTCGACTCTCACCCGTCGTCGCTTGTCGTCGACCCTCCCCGCGCGTAGAGCCACCGCTTCACCGAAGCGCAACCCCGACCATCCGAGGAACCAGACCAGAGGCCCGTACTCACCGCACTCGCCGGCGAGGTCTCCCAGCTCGTCCGCGGTCAAGAAGAGCTGGCGCCGCGGACGTACCGAGGGCTGTTTCACCTTGGCGGCGGCGTTGCGTGCCAGCCGACCGTCGTCGACGGCCTGGCCAAGGATCGAGCGCAGCAGGCGCGCGGTCTGCCTCACCGTGGCGGGTGACAGACCATCCGCCAGGAGGCCGGCCTGCCAGGATCGGATCTCTTCGGTGGACACCGCGCGTAGTGATCGGCTGCCGAACGCCGGAATGATATGAGAACGGATCAGAGCCTCATAGGTTGCGACCGTCTTCGGTGCCAGACCCTGCCGGGCCTTGAGCCAGGACTCGGCGTAGTGACCGAGGAGGACAGTTCCGGCTTGAGGATCGACCCAGGATCCCGCCAGAGCGGCGTTCTCTTCGGTTAGCAGCCACCGTTCGGCGTCGACCTTACGTCTGAAGCTCTTCGAGTGCTGGCGGCCGTCAGGGCCTCGATAGCGGGCCCTCCATGGCTTGGGTCGGTCGATCTTCTGGATTGATCCCATTCGCGGATCCTCCTTGTGTCACGTATGTGTCACAAGAGAGGTGAAATGTAGCAAAAGAGCGCGAAATCACGAAAGACGGTGAAAGAAGTCCAGGAGGTGGGTTTTCCCTGGCCAGAGGCGCTTTTTGAGCGTTTCCCCTGGCCGGGGGATGGTGGGCCCTAGAAGACTTGAACTTCTGACCTCTTGCGTGTCGAGCAAGCGCTCTACCAGGCTGAGCTAAGGGCCCTAGGTTGTCGTGTCGAGGCAGGCCTCGACACCTCGAGGCG
>Ga0299913_10004421_pt1 | contig 11795 bp, 5 predicted proteins | sample RVTome_9_FD_201360 | JGI IMG/M metagenome (GOLD analysis project Ga0299913, IMG submission 201360) | Soil microbial communities from uranium-contaminated site in the Upper Colorado River Basin, Wyoming, United States - RVT155D38 (version 2) ... | reverse complement strand
CGCCGGCTCGACGTCACGTGGCCCGGAGGCCGGCGCACGCAGTGGCTCGAGCCTCCCCTGGATCGTTATCTGGTGCTGGTCGGCGATGCGCGCAACTGAGCTCGGACGCCTCGCCGCCGCCGCTGCCGTCAGCCTGGGCGTCGCCTGCGCTCCGCCCCCGGCGGAGCTCGAGCCGGTCACCCTGCCGACCGACCTCGCGGAGATGAACGCGCCCGTCCAGCAGCAGTTCCGCGCTGCCTTCGAGCGCCTCGAGCAGCTTCGCGGCGCCGCCGACGCGCAGCCACGATCGCTCGGCGAGGCCTACGGACGGATCGGCATGCTCTTCCACGCCTACCAGGAGTGGGACCGCGCGGCCTCCGCCTACCACAATGCCGAGACGCTCGACTCGAAGGCGTTCCGCTGGCCCTACTACCGAGCCCTGGTCGAGCAGAAGCGAGGCGACCTCGAGGCGGCCTCCAGCGCCGTCGCGCGAGCCCTGCAGATCGATCCCGGCTACTTCGCCGCGCGGGTGGTCGCCGCCGAGATCCAGCTCGGGCAGGGAGCGATCGCGGAGGCTGACGCGGCGTTCGCCGGGCTCCTCGAGCGCGAGCCGACCCTGGTCTCGGCATGGGTCGGACGCGCCAAGATCGCCCTCGCCCGGCAGGCTCCGGACGAGGCGCTCGGCTATCTGCGCGAGGCGCTCGCTCGGGAGCCCGAAGGCACCGAGATCCTCTACCTCGTCGGGCAGGCGTACGCCGCGCGCGGTGATCGGGAGACCGCCCGGCGGTATCTCGCGGCGGTGCCACGACGCAACATCATGCGCGAGTCCCTGGAGGTCGGGGACACGCTGCGCGCCGAGGTCTCGGCGCTGATCGTGGGCTCGCGCAGCCACACCCGCGAGGGCGTGCTGGCGGCGGTGCGGGAGAACTACCAGCTCGCCCTGGTGGAGTTCGAGCAGGCTCTCGCCGCCGCCCCCGAGCTGACCACCGCGCAGTTCGGCAAGGCGCTAGTCTACTATCAGCTCAAGGACCACAGACGGGCAAGAGCGCAGCTCGAGGCCCTCCTGGCCGCGCACCCCGATCACGTCAACGGGGTGGAGCTCCTCGGCAGGCTGGAGCTGATCGAGGGCAACCTGGAGGAAGCGGAGCGCCTGCTGCGTCGTGCTCTCGAGCTCGATCAGCTGGCCGAGCGATCGCACTACGAGCTCGGCGAGCTGCTGCGGCGCACGCAGCGGTCGGCCGAGGCGCTCGGCCACTACGAGATGGCACTGCAAACGGCGCCGGCGATGGCCGAGGCGCACTTCGGTCGCTGCGTCGCGCTGTTGTCCCTGGGACGGGTGGAGGAGGCCAGCGCGGCGCTCGACCGCTCGCGCAAGGCGCTGCCCGGCAGCCGGTCTCTGGCCCTGCTCGCGGCGCGCTGGCTCGCCGCCACGCCCCTGGCGCAGCCCGACAGCGAGGGGGCGCTGACCTCCCTGCGCCAGCTCTCCACCGCGGCCGTCGAGTTGTCGTTGGCCGAGGGCGTGGCGATGGCCCACGCCGGCGCTGGAGACTTCGCCGCGGCCAGCCGCTGGCAGAGCGCCGTCCTCGAGGCCGTCGAGGCCTTCGATGTCGACGCTCCTTGGGTCGCCGAGCGCCTGCGGCGCTATCAGAGCGGGCGGCCGGCGGAGGTGCCGTGGCTGGCCGGGGAGCGCATCCTGGCCCGTCAGCTCGAGCCGCCGGAGCCGATTTGACCCGGAACCGATAGACGACGAGAATCCAGAGCCCGTGATCGGATCCGCACGCACTCGATCGCTCGTCGCCGCGCTCTGTCTCGGCGTTCTCGGCGGCTGCTCCCGGGGCAACGGCTGGAACGTCGTCGTCGTCACCTTCGACACGACGCGTGCCGACCATCTCGGGTGCTACGGCGACGAACGGGCCTCCACACCGGTGGTGGACGCCCTGGCCTCCGAGGGCTTCCTCTTCGAGAACGCCAACGCCGGGATCCCCATCACCACGCCGTCCCACGCGACCATCTTCACCGGCCTGGTGCCGCCGTCGCACGGCGTGCGGGACAACGGTCTCTTCGTCCTGCCGCAAGAGGTGGAGACGCTCGCCGAGCGCCTGCGGCGGGCCGGCTACGCGACCGGTGCCGCGGTGGGATCCTTCCCGCTGGTCGCGAAGTTCGGCCTCGACCAAGGCTTCGATCTCTACGACGATCACGTCGAGAGCGCGCTCGAGGACTTCCGGGGTCGCAAGGTGAGGACGAAGGAGAACATCTTCTTCGACGAGCGTCGGGCGCAGCGCGTCAACGAGGCGATCTACCCGTGGCTGGAAAAGGTCGCCGGGGAACCGTTCTTCCTCTGGATCCACTACTACGACCCGCACCAGCCCCTGCAACCACCCCCGCCCTACGACCAGCTTTTCGCCGGCGATCTCTACGCCGGCGAGATCGCCTACGCCGACGAGAGCCTGGGCACGCTCTTCGACGAGCTGCGGCGCCTCGGTGCCTGGGACCGGACCCTCGTCGTCTTCACCGCCGACCATGGGGAGGGCCGTGGCGAGCATCGCGAGCGCACCCACTCCTACCTGCTGTACGAGACGACGATGCACGTGCCGCTGATCTTCCGCCTTCCCGACGGCGGGCCGGGAGCCCCCCCGCGCAGGATCACCGAGCGTGTCCACCACGCCGACATCGTCCCCACGATCCTCGATCTTCTCGACCTCGAGACGCCTCCGGGCCTGGACGGACGCAGCCTGGTGTCCTACCTGAAGGGCGAGGGTCCGGAGGCGCCGGTCCACTACGCCGAGACGCTCTCGCCCCGGCTCTCTCACGGGTGGGGCGAGCTGCGCGCCCTCTATGCCGGCCCGTGGAAGTACATCTTCGGCCCGCGGCCGGAGCTGTTCGACCTCTCGGCGGATCCCGACGAGCTCGACGATCGGGTAGCCGAGGAGCCCGAGGTGGCGGCGCGCATGCAGAAGGCGCTCGGCGACTATCTGGAGGCGCGCTCGGGCGGCGAGCCGCAGCGCGCCGCGGCGCCGGATGCCGACACCCGGCGGCGTCTCGAGGCGCTCGGCTACATCCAGGGCGGCACCGCCGAGGAGATCGAGATCCGCGAGGAGCTCCACGCCGAGGGGCTTCCGCCCCAGGATCGCGTGCAGCGCACCAGCGAGATCTCGCGGATCAAGGAGATGCTGGTCCGTCAGGACTCCCTCGCCGCCAGGGAGCTGGCCCAGGCCCTGCTGGAGGAGGACCCCGACAGCCCCTACTACCTGCAGCTGCTGGCCAGCGCCGAGGCGCAGCTCGGGCGTTTCGAGGCGGCCATCGCCGTCATCGAGCGAGGGATGGAGCTCGGCGGCGCCTCACGCGCGCCCGGCTCGCTGCTCGAGATCTCGCGGCTCCTCGTGCGGGCGGGGCGCTACGAGGAGGCGCTCGTCCAGCTCGAGCGGGTCCGGGAGCTGGAGGAGACCGTCGAGGGTCTCTACCTGCTGGGCACGGTGGCGGCGGAGCTGGGCCAGCGCGGGCCGGCCGTCGAGGGCTTCGAGGGAGCCCTGGCGCTCGACGGGGACCACGGTCCGTCGCTGGTGGGTCTGGGGGTGCTGCTGGCGGCGGACGGGCGGGCCGACGAAGCCCGGACCCTGTTCGGCCGGGCCGTGGAGGCGGACCCCTACTATCCGAAGGCGCACTTCAACCTCGGGGTGAGCCTTCTCGACGACGGGCGGCCGGAGGAGGCCGCGAGGCGATTCGAGCGGGCCGCCGCGCTGGCGCCCGACTACCTGAATGCCTATCACGCCGCTGGCGTCGCCTACCTGCGCATGGGAGATCGCGCTGCGGCGCAGAGGATGCTGGGGGAGCTCGACCGGCGAGCCTCGGGGAGCCCGGAAGGCCGCGAGCTGCGCCAGCTCCTCGATGGGGAGGAATCGTCTTGAAGCGTCGATCCACCACCCTTTGCGCGGCCCTCCTCTGCCTGGCGGCCTCGGCCTGCCAGCGGCCGCCCGCCGATGCCGTCGCCGTATGGGACGGCGGTTTCGTGAGCCAGGCCGAGCTCGATGCCCGGATCGCCACCCTGCCGGTCAAGGAGCGCCGGCCGCAGGATGTCGACGTCGAGCGCTGGCGGGCTGGTCTCATCCGCGAGCTGGCGGTCGAAGAGATCGTGCTCGCCGAGGTCGAGGGCCAGCCCCGCCCGCCGGAGCTCGAGGCCGGCTTGCAGGAGCAGCGCCGGCAGGTGGCCGTGGCCGCCTACCTGGAGGAGCACCTCCCCGCTCTCGAGCCGCCCACCGAGGAGGAGCTGCGAGCCGCCCACGAGGAATGGCTGCCGGCCTACCGCCAGAGCGAACGGCGCCTCGTCCGTCACATCTTCTTCACCGCTCCGGACGACGCCCGGGCCGGCCCGGCGCAAGAGCGAATGGCCGCCCTGCGCGAGCGGGTGCTGGCGGGCGAGGACTTCTCGCTCCTCGCGACCCAGCACTCGGACTCCGAGACCCGCCATCGCGACGGTCTGCTCGGCTGGTACGCACGCGGACAGCTCGATCCGAGGTTGGAGGAGGAGGTGTTCAGCCTGCCGTTGCAGGAGCCGAGCCGGCCGATCCGCACCGGCAGCGGCATCCACATGCTCTGGATCGAGGCGGTGGCCGGCGGGCAGGAGCACTCGTTCGAGGAGGTCCGGGGTCTCGTGGCGCGGCGGCTGTCGAGCCGGCGCCGGGAGGAGGCGGCGCGCGCCCTGGTGAGAAGCGAGCCTCCCGCGGGCTCCTTCGTGCCCGATCGGCAGGCCCTGGCGACATTGCTGCGCGAAGGCGACCCGCGGTCCCTCGTCCTGCGCGTCGGCGAGTTCGTGCTGCGCCTGGGCGACCTGCGCGCGCGGCTCGCCGAGCTGGGCTCGCCGACTGCGCCGATGGACGTCATCCGAGCCCTGGCGACCCGGGAGCTGCTCTACCTGCAGTGCCTGGAGGAGGGCTGCGCGGACAGGCCGCGCGTCGCACAGCGGCTTGCGAGGCTCGAGCGCGATGCCGTGGTCCAGCACGAGCTGCACGAGCGCCTGCTCATGCGGGTCCTCGAGGATCGTCCCAAGCTCGAGGAGTACTACGCCCGCAACCGGAAGCGCTACCTCGAGCCTGTCCGCTGGCGGCTGACCCGCGGCACCTTCCCGCTCGGGACCGACCCTGCCGGGCTGATGAGCCGCCTCGAGGCTGCGCGGACGACGCTCGACGGCGGCGAGCTGACGCTCGAGGATCTGACCACCGAGCTGGGCGGATCGATCGAGTCGCTCGGTTGGAAGAGCCTGGCGCTGTTGCGGTCGGAGTCTCCGACCCTGCTGAAGCTCCTGCCGGAGCTCGATCCAGGGGACCACACGCCGCCGTACGGCTGGGGCGAGGCACTGGAGGTCGTGCGTTGCGACGAGCGCCTCGATCCGGCGCCCGTGGCCCTCGAACGGGTGGAGCGGGCCGTGGCCGAGGATCTGGTGAAGAACGAGGGCCCGGCCCTCTACGAGGCGCTCATCGACGATCTCCTCGGCGCTCGCGGCTTCCGGCTGGTCGGACGATCGGGGCCGGGAACCGATCGGCCTTGACAAGGCAGCCCCGTCAGCGACAAACTAACGCATTGTTCAAGCGCACTTACGGAGGACAGGGATGAGAACCAGCGTGAGAATCACAATCGCACTGTGCATCACTCTCCTGGTTGCCGGCACGGCGGCCTGGGCGGTTTCGCAGTACATCGATCCTGCACCCGAGACGCGGGAAGGACCGACCGCGCCGGGAACCCAGAACGGAGGGCTCCGCGGAACCGGCGTCGTCCAGTACGATCCCGACGGCCCGGCCGACTCCTTCGCCGGCGTCGTCGGCAACATCGTCGGCAACGTCTTCGACACGCGTGCCGGCGTCGTGCCCCTGGAGACGGGCAACGTCAGCCAGATGGCCTTCTACCACGGCGGCTCGGACGCCACCTTCCCGTACGTCGGCGTCGTCGAGCTGTCGCCCTTCAGCGTCATCACGACCCCGTCGTTCTCGGGCCTGGTGCCCTTCTCCTTCAACACCGTGCCGATCACCGGGGCTCCGTCGGTGACCCCGCCGTTCTTCGCCGGGATGCTGGTGTCGAACGCGTTCACCAGCTCGGGCGACAGCGTCGGCATGCGCAGCGCCTCGACGCTCAACCAGGGCTTCCACGCCGGTAGCCTCCCGTTCGGCGGTCCGGTCATCGACCTGGCGGGTCGCAACGCCATGGTTCGCGTCGCCGGCAGCGTCTGGGTCGTACCGGTCGAGCTGATGGACTTCGACGTCCAGTAGCTCCAGCGACTGGAGCTGACATCCACCCGGGGGAGGCTGATCTCAGCCTTCCCCGGTTTCCTTTTGGGGCGCCTCGTCGGAGAGGCGCTCGAGCTCGGCGCCGGCCAGGGTCCACTGCAGGACCTGCTCGATCAGGCGCAGGCGGTGCCCCCGCTCGAAGGCGGCGGTCACCCGGTCGCGGACGGCCTCGAAGTCCTGGAGGCGGCCGCGCTCGCGCTCCACCAGCTGCACGACCCAGAGCTCGCCGTCCATCTGGATCGGCCCGGTGACCTCCCCCGGCTGGAGGTCGCTGATCGTGCGCAGGAGGGTCGGTCCCCACCCGGCGACCTCGCTGCGCAGGCGCCAGGTGGGCCCCGTCTCCTCGCCGGCGGCGGCCTCGAAAGACGCCGAGCCGGTGCGGACCGCCTCGCCGATCGCGACGAGGTCGCGGTAGACGGGACCCGGCGCCTCGGGCGAGTAGGGTCGCCGGAGGACGTGGAGCAAGTAGCGATCGGGGAGGCGGTACGCCTCCCGGCGCTCCTCGTAGGCCTGGCGCAGGTCCCCCTCGCCGGCCTCGGGCATCATGGCGTCGACCTTGCGCTTGAGCATCACCCGTGACAGCTGCTCGAGCCGGATCCAGCCGAGCTCGCGCGCGCACTCCGGCTCCTCGTGCAAGCCGCGACGACGGGCCTCCGCGGCGAGCAGGGCGTTGACGGCGAAGCGATCCAGGGTCTCGGCCACGGTTCCCCCCTCGCGGCCCGGCCGGTCCGCGTCGGGGTCCGACGCCACGAGGAGCTCGGCCTCTCCGCGGCTCAGGGTCTCCTCGCCGAAGCGGCTGATCACGACGTCGGGCGGGGTCGCCGGATCCAGCAGGGCCGGCACGTCGTGCCGGAACCGGCCGGCGGTCACCCGCTCCACGATCTCCTGCCAGGCCTTCTCGAAGAGAGGCCGACGCAGGGAGCGCTCGATCCTTTGGCGGGCCTCCTCGTCGTCCATCGTGTAGGCGGGCAGGACGCGATCCGAGCGCAGCAGCGCGACGCCGGCCCCGGTCTCGACGACCTCGCTGACGTCGCCCTCCTCGAGGGCGAAGAGCACGCGATCCAGGGCCTCGGGGAGCTGACCCTCCTTCACCGTGCCCAGGCGGCCGCCCTGGTGCCGACTCGGCGAGTCGGAGATCTCGGAGGCCAGGGTCGCGAAGTCCTCTCCGGCGAGCCAGCGCCGCCGCGCCGCCGCGAGCTCGGCGCGCGCGCTCTCCCGGTCGCCGGACCCGGTGCGGCGGAAGATCAGGCTCACCGTTCGGCGCTCGGGCTTCGCCAGCTCCTCCCGGTGGCGCCGCAGGTACTCCGAGACCTCGGCGTCGGGGACCTCGATCGACTCCATGACTTCGTGGTGCAACGCATTGGCGAGTCGCTCGTCGACGGCCTGGCGGACGCGCAGACGGATCGCCGGATCCTCCTCGAGCCCGGCGGCGATGGCTTCGGCGGCGAGCGTTCGCATGATCACGTGCCGTTCGAGGGAGTCGAAGTCGAGGCGCCGATTTTCGCTGGAGCCCTTCGGGTTGAGGAAGCTGCGCCAGGTGTCGAGGTCGCTCTGCCGGACCTCGCCCTGCGCAAAGGTGGCGAGGACCGGGTCCGAGGGCTCCCGGGAGCAGCCGAGGAAGGCCGCCGCGACCATCGCCAGGGCGAGGAATCGACCACCAGGTGATCGGCTCGAGGAACACATAGGGGCGGGAGTGTACCGGAGACCGGCCGGCGCCTAGCTAGCCCTTGCCGAGCGCCAGGTCGAGCAGGGTGGCCTGCTCCAGCTTGTGGGCCTTGGCCGAGCCGGTGGCCGGGCTGGCCGAGGCCGAGCGCTTGACGGTCCGCACGTGGCGCCCCCGGGCGAGCGGCTCGATGCGCGGCACGGCGAAGGAGAGCGCCCCCATGTTGGCAGGCTCCTCCTGGACCCAGACGATGTCGCGCGCGCCCCGGAAGCGGTCGAGCTCGGCCGCGAGCTCGGCCTCCGGGAAGGGATAGAGCTGCTCGAGCCCGAGGATGGCGATTCGGTCGGCGCCCCGTTGCTCCCGTTCGGCGCGGAGCTCGTGGAGAACCTTGCCGCTGGCGATCAGGATGCGGTCGGCGTCCTCGACCTCGCGCTCGGGACTCACCTCCAGGAACCCCTCGCGGGTCAGCGACTCCAGCGGCGAGGCGGCACTGGCGTGCCGCAGCATGCTCTTGGGGGTGAAGACGACGAGAGGCTTGCGCCAGCGGCGCAGCGCCTGGCGCCGCAGCAGGTGGAAGTGCTGGCCCGCCGTCGACGGCTGCGCCACCTGGATGGCGTCCTCGGCCGCGAGCTGGAGGAAGCGCTCGATGCGGGCGCTCGAGTGCTCGGGTCCCTGGCCTTCGAAGCCGTGCGGCAGGAGCACGAAGAGGCCGGAGAGCAGGCCCCACTTGTCCTCACCCGCGGTGACGAACTGGTCGAAGATCACCTGGGCGCCGTTGGCGAAGTCCCCGAACTGCGCCTCCCAACCGACCAGCGCCTCCGGGTAGTCGCGCGAGTAGCCGTACTCGAAACCGAGCACGGCTGCCTCCGAGAGGACGGAGTCGTAGATCTCGAAGCATGCGCCGGCGGCGGCCACCTCGGCGATCGGCGAGTGCTCGGCCCCGGTCTCGACGTCGAACCAGATGGAATGCCGGTGGTTGAAGGTGCCGCGGCGAGTGTCCTGGCCGGAGAGGCGTACCGGCGTGCCCGCCTCCACCAGCGAGGCGTAGGCCAGCAGCTCGGCCATGCCGAAGTCCACGGGCCGCTCGCCGGCCGCCATCTCGCGGCGCTGTTCGAGGAGCTTGGCGACCTTGTCGTGGAGCCGGAAGCCCTCGGGCACGCGGGTCAACGCCGCCCCCAGGCGCGCGAGGTCACCGGCGGCGAGGCCGGTCTCCACCTCGTGCACGCGGTCGCGCCGGCCGCCGACGAAGGGCGACCAGTAGTCCGGGAGGGCGTGCAGCCGCGGTATCTCGGTGAGCTCGGCGGCGCGGTCCTTGGCGGCGGTGAGCTCCTCGCGGATCGCCTCCGCCAGCGCCTCGGCCCGCCCGCGGTCGGCGCCGATGCGCTCGCAGTAGTCTTGCCACAACGGCGGCTTGGCCTGGATCGCGGCGTAGAGGCGCGGCTGGGTGATCGTCGGGTCGTCGACCTCGCTGTGTCCGTGGCGCCGGTAGCCGATGAGGTCGATGACGACGTCGCTGGCGAAGGCGTAGCGATAGGCGATGGCCAGGTGGGCGGCCCGCAGCGCGGCCTCGGGGTCCTCGCCGTTGACGTGGAAGATCGGGATCGGCAGCCGCTTGGCGACGTCGGAGGCGAAGCGGCTGCTGTGCAGCGCGCTCGGCTCCGTGGTGAAGCCGATCAGGTTGTTGACCACGACGTGCACGGTGCCGCCGACCGAGAAGCCGTCGATGGAGGCGAGGTTCAAGACCTCGGCGACGATGCCCTGCCCGGCGAAGGCAGCGTCGCCGTGCATGACGATGGGGACGACCTTCTTCCAGGCGTCCTCGCCGCCGTGCCGGCTCTGCTTGGCGCGCACGCGGCCCAGGATGACCGGATCGACGGCCTCGAGATGGCTCGGATTGGAGGCCAGGTGGATGGAGATCTCGCGTCCGTTGCGGGCAGTGTAGGTTCCGGTGGCGCCGAGGTGGTACTTCACGTCGCCGGCGCCCATGACGCTGCGCGGGTCGACGTCCTCGAAGCCGGCGAACAGCTCCACCGGGTCGCGTCCCACGACGTGGGCCATGACGTTGAGGCGTCCGCGGTGGCTCATCGCCAGCACCGCTTGGCGCAGGGGCTCCTCGGCGGCTGCTTCGAGCAGCTCGGTGAGCAGGGGGATGAGCGCCTCGATGCCCTCGATCGAGAAGCGCTTGTTGCCGATGTAGCCCCTCTGCAGGAGCTGCTCGAAGGTGGTGGCGCGGATCAGCTGGTCGATCACGGCCTCGCGCCCGACCGGCTCTGGCTCGCTCTCCATCCGGGCCGCCACCCACTCGCGGCGCTCGCTGTCGGGGATGTGCATGAACTCGACCCCGAGGGTTCCGCAGTAGGTCGAGAACGCCCGCTCGGCCTCGTCGCCCCGGCGGTCGAGCTCCGGGTGCTCTATCGGGTCGAGCCGACCGAGCCAGTCGAGATCCGCCGCCAAGTAGCCCCAGCGCCGGTATGCGTTCCAGGTCTCGGTGTCGCGGGTCGAGGGCCGGTCGCGGTGGGTGTCGGTCATCGGCGAGGAGCATACCGCCCGCCCGGGTGGGGGCCGGGCCCTCCGGGTACAATCCCCGTCCGATGCCCGCGCCCCTTTGCCGTCGCTTCGCCGTCGTCGTCCTCCTCGCCGCCGCCGGCACGGCCCTGGCCGGTGGCCAGAGCGCTGCGCCGGTGCCGGACGCGCTCGAGCCGGCCTCGACGGGCGGGCTCGAGATCGTCGACCGGGCCCTGGCCAAGCTCTCCGGACACCGCCGGCTGCTGATGATCGGCGCCCATCCGGACGACGAGGACACCACCCTCCTGGCCTGGGTGTCGCGCCAGCTGGGCGGTGAGGCAGCCTACCTGGCGCTGACTCGAGGCGAGGGCGGCCAGAACCTCATCGGCCCGGAGCTGGGCACGGCCCTGGGCCTCCTGCGCAGCGAGGAGCTGCTCGCCGCCCGCCGCCTCGACGGCGCCAGGCAGTACTTCACCCGAGCCGTGGACTTCGGCTACACCCGCTCCCTGGCGGAGACCTTCGAGCGCTGGCCGCGCGAGGAGTTGCTGCTCGACGCGGTGCGCGTGGCGCGCCGCTTCAAGCCCCAGGTCCTCGTTTCTGTCTTTCCGAACGACGGCCGGGGCGGCCACGGCCAGCATCAGGCGGCGGGGGTCGTCGCCTACGATCTCTGGCGCGTGTCCACCGAGAGCGAGTCCGACCTCTTCCCGCAGCTGGAGGAGGAGGGCCTGGCACGCTGGCGGCCGGAGGCGCTCTATCGCGCCGCCTGGTGGGCTCGCGAAGAGGCCACGCTGGAGCTGCCGCTGACCGGGCTGGAGGCGCTCTCGGGGCGTTCCATCCGCCAGATCGCCGCCGCCAGTCGCGGCCGCCATCGTTCCCAGGATATGGGCCGCGACGAGCCGCTCGGCCCCGTCGAGTGGCCGCTGGTCTGGGAGGGCGGGGGCGCCGGCGACGCCTCGACGAACCCCTTCGACGGGATCGACACGCGCCTGGCGGCGCTTGCCGCTCCGCTGGCGGCAGGCCCGCGGCGCGCGGAGGTCGAGCGCCTCCTCGCCGCGGTCGAAGAGTCCGCCGTGGCGGCGCGGAGGGGTCTCTCTCCCGTCGCCATCGAGTCGGCGGTGAGCCCCCTCGTCGAGATCGTCGAGCGGCTCCGCGCGGCCGGCGAGATCGTTCGCGGTCTCGACGAGGAGGGCGCCGGCGTCGCGGTCGCGGAGCTGATCGAAGAGAAGCTGGAGGTGGCGGAGGCGGGGCTCCTGGCCGCCGCGGGCATCGCGTTCGACGCCCGCGCCGACCGCGAGGAGGTGCTCGCCGGCGGGGCGCTCGGCGTCACACTGGAGCTGTGGAACGCCGGCGAGGAGGCCCTGACCGTCGAGTCG